>WNFD01008582.1_pt1 | contig 10031 bp, 10 predicted proteins | sample 5400491 | NCBI WGS metagenome assembly WNFD01 (sample SAMN13153343, study PRJNA577476) | soil metagenome | isolation source: 120 cm saprolite under Douglas fir tree site 2 hole 2 replicate 2 | place: USA:California | collected 2015-04-18
ATGGCTCTCCTCCGCTGCACGGTCGGCGGGGTCCAGGATCATGATGTCGCCCTCGGTCCAGCGGGCTGACTCGTCTCTTCCCAGGAGCCGATGCCGACCTGCGCGTGACGCGCCGGCCCGCCAGATCGTTTTTCCGGATCGTCGTCTCACTTGGTCGGCTGGCCGGCCATCGCGTTCTTGATCAGGCCCACCACGGCGGTGACGATGGCGCCGGCGACGCCGCCGCCGACGGCCTGTCCGAGGATCGTGCCGATATCGAGATTGCCGGCCGTGCCGGCGAGCATGGGCACGAGGGCGGTGAGGAGCTGCCCGCCGCCCGCGCCGCCAAGCGCGCCGGCGATCGTGTTGCCGAGCGTGCCGAGGTTGAGGTCCTTGAGCGCGGCGCCCGCGGCGTTGCCGCCGGCCGCGCCCGCGATGAGCTGGATGATGAGATTGATGATCGTCGCCGACATGACGTTCTCCTTCTCTTCCATTGCAGGTTCTGGTGAACGTTTCTTATTGTGATCGTGTCGTCGGGCCGGGCTCTCTCGAGTCCGGCCCTTGCCTTCAACGAGCACAAATGCACCGGGCAGAATGTCCGCCGGCCGGCGCACGCGTGATCACTTCGCCGTCGCCTCGAAGCTCCTCTGCATCTTCTCCACGATCTGATCGATGCTGAAGCTCGACGGCCGCTGCTTCTGTCGGCATTCCCCCCGCATTTCGCTCCGCGCAATGCGGCTACACGCCGGTCAAAGCTTCCGTCAGTCCGGTGTCAGTGCTTGCTGGTGCCGGCCTCCTGGAGCTTTGCCAGCACTTGATCGAGGGAGAAGCTGCCGGGCTTCTGCCGCGGCGGGAACTGCTGGTACGTGGCTAGGTGCTGGGACACGAAGGCCTGCGCCGGAATGAACAGAAAGATCCGCTCGGAGTACCAAGTGTCATAGTTGCCAGCCACATGGTCGGCGCGCTCGAACGGGTCGCCGCGCAGGTCGAACATCTTGGGCGAGCGCAATGGAGTGAGCGGGTCCTGCCAGACCTTGAGGCCTTCGGCCCGTTGTTCCAGGAACACGACCTTCCACCGGTCATAGCGCAGGCCGGCGAGGTTGCCGTCGTCGGTCCAGTAGAAAAACTCCTTGCGCTTGCTCGGCCCGGTGCCGGCGAGCAGATCGCGCTGGTCGTAGCCGTCGAGATGAACCTTGAAGGTCTTGCCCGCCGCCTGATGACCGGCCAGGAGTTTTTCGATGATGTTCGTCTCGCCGGCCGCCGTCACCAGCGTCGGCACCCAGTCTTCGTGCGAGACGATTTCGTTGATCTCGGTGCCGGGCTTGATGACACCCGGCCAGCGCATCATGCCGGGGACGCGGTAGCCGCCCTCCCAGTTGGCGTTTTTCTCGCCGCGGAATGGCGTGGTGCCGCCGTCGGGCCAGGAGAATGCCTCGGCGCCATTGTCGGTGGTCCACAGAACGATGGTGTTGTCGGCGATGCCGAGGTCGTCCAGCTGCTTCAGGAGCTGGCCGACCATGCCGTCGAGCTCGACCATGCCGTCCGCTTCGATCCCCAGGCCGGTCCTGCCATCGGACTCCTTCTTCAAATGGGTGAAGACGTGCATCCGGGTGGAGTTGAACCAGCAGAAGAACGGCTTGTTGGCCTTCGCATTGCGGTCGATGAAACCCATCGCCGCGCCCAGGAACTCCTCGTCCACGGTCTCCATGCGCTTCCTGGTGAGCGGGCCGGTGTCCTCGATCTTCTGCCTGCCGACCCTGCCGAAGCGCGGGTCCTCGGTGGCATCGTCCGTGTCGGTCGCGACGCACTTGAGTACGCCGCGCGGGCCGAACTTCGCACGGAACTCCGGATTCTTGGGGTAGTCCGGGCGCTCGGGCTCCTCCTCGGCGTTCAGGTGGTAGAGATTGCCGAAGAACTCGTCGAAGCCGTGGACGGTGGGTAGAAACTCGTTGCGGTCGCCCAGATGGTTCTTGCCGAACTGGCCGGTGGCGTAGCCAAGCGGCTTGAGCAATTCGGCGAGCGTCGCGTCCTTGTCCGACAGCCCTTCCCTGGCACCCGGCAGACCGACCTTCAGCAGGCCCGTGCGGAAGCAACTCTGCCCGGTGATGAACGCGGCACGCCCCGCCGTGCAGGACTGTTGCGCGTAGAGGTCGGTAAAGATCCCACCCTCTTTGGCGATGCGGTCAATGTTGGGCGTGCGGTAGCCCATCATTCCGCGGTTGTACGCGCTGATGTTCCAGTAGCCGATGTCGTCGCCGAAGATCACGAGGATGTTCGGCCGTCGCGCGCCGCCCGGTGCAGGCGCCGGCAGCGGCGCCGGCCATTGGGGCTGCTGTTGCGCGAACGCCGCGCTGGCGGCAAGCGTCGAGGCCGCCGCGAGCAGCGAGCCGCCGCTGAGAAGAATTCGTCGCCGGTCGATCGCCGACTGTGAGCCGTTCGAGGAGTTCGATTTCCGGGTCATGACTGATTTCTCCTCTCACGGTTGTGGAGCGTCGGCGTCGAATCTACCCGTCGCGCGCGGCGACGCGCTTCGCCATGCGATGAGCGCGCCGTCGCCGCCGCGCGCGACTGCGTCCGACGAAAGGCTAGCGGGACTGGACTGCCCTGATCGATTGGACCCTGGTCCAATACGGACAGGGACCGACAGGCCCGCTCGGGCGGGATGCCGCAACGGGCAGGTCGCCCGGCCGCATGGCAAAACAGCAACACCGCGCTGTAAAATTCTCAGTGTCGGCAAAATCCTCCGGATAAGCCCATCCGTTCTCTTGCCCGGCCGCCGCGTCCGCTTTCTCCTGCGGACGGGGAAGGGCTGCATCGACATGCACGGACGAGCCTGCTGCGCGCTGATTTTCCTGCTGCTGCTCCCCGCCCCTTCCCACGCCGAGGGGACTTGCGTCGAACCCGAGTCGCTGGCGCACTCGACCGTGAGCATCACGCGATATTTCGACGATGCCGAGCGTGCCGCGGACCCCGGCTTCATCGGCGCCCGCGGGACCGGCTGGTTCCTGTCTCCGACCACGATCGTCACTGTCGGACACGTCGCCGCCGGGATGAACCTGTCGACACGCGACTGGAAGGAGCTCGAGATCCTGGACGGCGACCGCAGCCAAACGGCATCCGCGCGTATCCTGCGGCTGGCCGGGTCCAACGCCGAGAAGCTGGCCGTTCTCGAGTTGCGCACCGCGATTTCCGCCGCCCGCAGCTTTGCGATCCGGACGGCGCCGCTCACGCCGGACGAGCACGTCATGACGCTCGCCTACCCGGACGGCCGCCTTCGCCTCGCGGGCGGCCGGTTCGTGCAATACGGAGACGGCGAGCGGCTCACCGGCACCGCGCTCCTCGAAATGTATGACGGAAACGACCGGCTCGCCGTCGATTACGGCGCTTCTGGCGCGCCGGTCGTCGATTGCGCGGGCCGGGTCGCCGCGGTGGTCAGCGACGTGGTCACGCAGACCCTCCGGCTGCCATTCCGCGAAGTCCGAATCTCGACCGCATGGGGAACGCCGAACGTCGTCTCCGTGCCGGTTCAGGCGCTGAGCGAACTGGCGTTGAAGGAATTTTCGCAAGCCGAATGAGACCCGGAGCGCGTTTCCGGGGGGGAAGGGGGGGAAGGAAGAATGCGCCCCGGCCCAGGTCGCCCGCCATGGGAACGGAGGGCTCCCCTTGTCGGCCCCATCCGTGCCATCCTGTGCCACCATTACCCGATCACCGCTGCGAGGCGACAATGGCGAAATATCTGCTGGTGAGTTTCAAGACGTGTCCGTGGGTGCAGCGCGCCGCGATCGTGCTGCGCGAGAAGAAGGTCGAGTTCGAGTTTCGCCACATCGAGCCGGACAACCGGCCCGACTGGTTTCTCGCGATCTCGCCGCACAAGAAGGTGCCGGTGCTGCGCGTCGACGATCGCGTCTCGCTGTTCGAGTCGAGCGCGATCGCGGAATTTCTGGACGAGACCGTCGCGCCGCGGCTGCATCCGGAGGATCCGGTGACGCGCGCGGTCAACCGCGCCTGGACCGATTACGTCCCGACCTTCGCCGAGTCGGTGACCGGGTGCGCTTATGCGGACACCGAGGCTGACTACAAAAAGGCGATCGAGCGCATTCCGGTGCCGTTCGAGCGGCTCGAGCGCGCGCTCGAGAAACAAGGCAGCGGGCCGCTCTTCAACGGCGCCGCCTATTCGCTCGTCGACGCCGCCTACGCGCCGTTCCTGCAGCGCTACTTCTTCCTCGACCGCATCCGCCCGCTCGGCCACATCGAGAAATTCCCCCGGCTCAAGGCGTGGGCCGAGGCGCTGATGCGGCGTCCCTCGACGCATTCGTTCGCGGCGGACGAATTCGAGGCGATGTACCGCGCCAACGTCAAGCGCCGCAACAAGTGGGTGTCGCAGTTCGTCCAGATCCCACAGGTCGCGGCGGAATAACCAGCACGGCGCCGAACCATGCCAAGTATGTGGGCGTGATCGGCATAGCGTCGCCGAACTCAGCGGGGCCGGTTGCGACGACCGCCTGTCGGTTCGTGCGCGAAGGCATCACCGGTGTACCAAGGATTAGCAATGCAGCGTCCGTTGCCTGAGCTGCTGCACGCCTCGCGCGAATTGAAATAGCAGACCGTCGCTCCGCTCTTGTCGAGCGCGCAATAGCGATAATCCGCCGGTCCATTTTGCGCCGCCGCGGGAATACTCGATGTCATGATTGTGAGCGCGGCCGAAGCAAGTTGGCCAATCAGCGCGGATTTCATCTTCGTCAGCATGGTCGATCTCCTCTTGGGTCACCGCGAGCGGGGCGGAGCGCGCCGCTGCGTTGGCTTGGGAGATACGACCTGCGCGCCGGCTTGATAATCCGACAAAGACCGAAGGGTCTATTCAGCCTGCCTGAACAATTTCAGTTGAAGGCCGGGCCTCATCCGACGCCTCCACATTTCCGGCGCGGATGCTGAACGCAGCCGATTATTCCGATGCGCTGAACGGTGCTTTGCGAAATCCACGGATTATCGAACGCCGACGCGGAGCACATCTTCGCATCATCGACGGCCAGGCGTGAGGCCTTAGCCGCCGCCAAACACAGGAGACTGCACATGAACAAGCTCATTGGCGCAATTGCCCGCAAGACTTTCACCCGCTCGTTCACGGCCGCGCTCGCGATCGCGGCAATCACCCCGTTGGCCGGCGCGAACACCGCAAAGGCGTGGGACCAACAGGCGACGGAAGCGCAGATGGATAATGAAGACAACTACAGAGGGGCCGGAGCATACGGCTACTCCGTCGTACCGCGGCATCCGCCCGGCGCCTATGCCAGGGCCAATTCGCGCTGGCACATTCGCGGCAACGGCGTCGCAGCCCCGCAGCGCGATTTCCAGCTGGAAGGACGCTGAGCCCTCATCAAGCACCGGCCGACTTGCGTGTTGAAGCCGGGCTTGCAGCGGCTGGTCTTCCGTTCCCCGAGACCAGCCGCCCCCATCTTCACGACGGGCTGAGAATCGTGGCGCAGGCAGATCGTTCACTCATACGGGGGCCTCAAGCGGCATCCGCTGCTGTTTCTCGTCCGTTCCTTTCGCGTCGGCGCCGTGGTTGGCGTGCTTGCGAATGAAGGCGATCAACGTCTGGAGCGGGAGCGGAATTTGCCGACGGCTTGAATAATAAAGAAAAAAATCGAGCGCGTAGGAACACCAGTCCTCAAGCAACAGGATCAATCGGCCATTCTCGATCGCGGACATCGCCGTCGCTTCCGGAATATAGGCTATGCCGAGACCGTCGAGCGCGGCTCCCAACGCCAAGTCCATGTCATTGACGATGAGCCCGCCCTCCACCGGCACCTCGATCTGCTCGCCGTCCTTCTCGAACATCCAGCGATGGATCGCGCCGTTCCAAGTGTGCCGGTAATGAATGCAGCGATGCGCGCGCAAATCTTGCGGCGTGTCCGGAAGCGGGTTGTGTGCGAGATAAGCCGGCGACGCCACCGGAATGAGCCGATGTCTGCCGCCGATGCGAACGGCGATCATGTCCTTCTCGATGCGTTCCCCCCAGCGAACGCCGGCGTCGAAACGCCCGCTGACGATGTCGGATCGAGAGTCGTCCACGAACAGTTCGACTTTGATGTCCGGGTATTCCGTCATGAAGCTCCCGATCAGCGGGCCGACGATCATGACCGCTGCAAACCGAGACGCGGTCAGGCGGAGGCACCCCATCGGCTTGTCTCGGAATTGGTTGACGGCCTCGACCGCCTTGTCGAGGCCTTCCAGCAGCGGCCTCATATGTGCGAGCAACCGCTCCCCGGCAGGCGTCACGGCGACACTTCGTGTCGTCCGATTGAGCAGACGGACGCCAAGCCGGTCTTCGAGCGAGCGAACGGTGTGGCTGAGCGTCGGCGTCGAAAGGCGAAGGCGATTTGCTGCTTTTGTGAAGTTGCGATGCTCGGCGACGGCAACGAACGCACTGAGCTCAGAGAATTGACTTGCGCGCATGCGAATTCTCCTGCCTCGGACGGCGCGGCACCGGAGGGTTCGCGGTGCAGGCCTGTAACATAAACTTGACATAGGCGTAGCTGCGCCTATACCAAAGGGTGCGTATACGCCTATGTCAAGCTTGGAGACGCGCCGATGGTGAGTAGCACCCATGTGCAAACCGACTATTGCAATTGCGGCGAGATCCGCCAGGCGGCCCGGCACGTCACCCAATTCTATGACCAGTTTCTGGCGCCGGCCGGGCTCCGCACCACCCAGTTCTCGATTCTCTCGAAGCTCAAACGAAAAGGTCCCATGACGATCAACGCGCTAGCCGCCGATCTCGTCATGGACCGCACGACGCTCGGACGGAATGTGTTGCCGTTGCAGCGCGACGGCTTGATCACGATCAAGCCGGCGATATCCGACCGTCGCGCCAAGGAGCTCCGCTTGACCAAAGCCGGCGAAAAGCGCCAGCAGCGGGCCCTCCAAGGTTGGCTGCAGGCGCAAGCGCGCTTTGAGACCACTTTCGGCATCAAACGCTCCGCGGAGCTGCGCGCGTTGCTGCGCACGGTCGCGGCGAGCGAGTTCACGCCTGCGGCCCAATTCGTCGACCGGTAGAGTGATCCGTCGCCTGATGTACGACATGTTGGCGCCAATAAGTGAATATGCGCCCTCAGCCGTCGAAGCCATGCGAAACCTGCATGTCAGGACGGAGCGTTACGCCGCGCAACCCAGCCTTCCTCGCCCTATATGGGTGTATATGCGCCTATATAGGTGGGCTCGCTCCAGCCAAGGGGCTGGACCCACGGTTGCAATGGTTCGGCTGCATCCTCGGAGTCATCGCGATGATCCCCTCCCGTGAAGTCGTTCTCGCCGCGCCGGTTCGTACAGCGATCGGCACGTTCGGCGGCAGCCTCAAGGACATGCCCGCGTCCGATCTGGGCGCCGTGGCCATCGGCGCCACCGTGGAGCGCGCCGGGCTCAAGCCCGAGGAAATCGGCACCGTGGTCATGGGCAACGTGATCCAGGCCGGCAGCAAGATGAACCCCGGCCGCCAGGCGGCGATCCGTGCCGGCCTGCCGGTGTCGGTTCCGGCCATGACTGTGAACCGGGTATGCGGCTCGGGCGCGCAGGCGATCGTATCGGCGGCGCACGAAATCATGGCCGGAGCCGTCGATGCCGCGGTCGCCGGCGGAATGGAGAACATGGATCTGGCGCCGTACGTGGTTGCGCGCGGTCGCTGGGGTTACCGCATGGGCGACGGGCAGCTCTACGACAGCATGCTGCGCGATGGGCTCAACGACGCCTTCTCGGACCAGCATTCAGGCTGGCATACCGAGGATTTGGCGCAGAAGTTTCAGATCACCCGCGAGGAACAGGATCAATGGGCGCTGCGGTCGCAACAGCGTTTCGCCGCCGCGCAAGCCGCGGGAAAATTCAAGGCCGAGATCGTCCCCGTCCCGATGCGGGGACGCAAGGGTCCGGTCACGTTCGAGGCGGACGAGCACAATCGGCCTGAGACGACGCTCGAGAAGCTCGCGGCGCTCGCGCCGGCCTTCCGGGAAGATGGGACCATCACTGCCGGGAATGCGCCGGGGTTGAATAGCGCCGCCGCCGCCATCGCGCTCGCCGATCGGCAATGGTCGGAGAAACGCGGTCTCGCACCGATGGCGCGCCTGGTTTCCTACGGGGTTGCGGCCGTCGAACCCGGAATGTTCGGTCTTGGACCGATCCCGGCCGTGCGCCAGGCGCTCGCGCGCGCGGGCTGGAAGATCGGCGACGTGGACCGCATCGAAATCAACGAGGCGTTTGCGGCGATCGCCATCGCGGTGATCCGTGAGCTCGGCCTGCCGGCGGACATCGCCAACGTCGACGGCGGTGCGATCGCGCACGGGCACCCGATCGGCGCGACCGGGGCCGTGCTCACCACCCGGCTCATTCACGCCATGCAGCGCGATGGGCTCAAGCGCGGCATCGTCACGATGTGCATCGGCGGCGGGCAGGGCATCGCGCTCGCCATCGAGATGATTTCGTAAAGGGACCACCACACTCACCCTCAAGAGGAGGTTCTCCGATGACCGATCCCACAACTGCCGATCCCATCCACGCCTACATCGCCGAACTCGTCGAAACCCATCCCGTTGTCCTCTTCATGAAGGGAACCCCGGCGCGCCCGCAATGCGGCTTCTCGGCCGCGACCGTGGACGTGCTTCGCCACCATGACGTGGCGGTTCACGCCGTCGACGTGCTTTCCGATCCGGCGCTGCGTCAGGGGATCAAGACCTACGCGGACTGGCCCACGGTCCCGCAGCTCTATATCGGCGGCGCTTTCGTCGGCGGCTGCGACATCGTTCGCGAGTTGCACGAGACCGGTGAACTCGCCGGCCTCATCGCTGGTTGCCTTCCCTCGGTCGCGACCGAAATCTTGTCATGACCGCTCCAATCGCGGTCGGCGCCGAGCGTGGACGGAACGCGACCGCTGTCCAGTGACGCTCCCGACCCCGCAATTGTCATTGTTGCGCATGGCCAAACGGCCCGTTCGGGCGCCGATGAGTTGTCGCCCCGTGCGCGTAGCCACACATAGCGTGTTCCGCTCTGCTCCACGGCAAAAGAGAGCTCAAATGAAGAAGACGCTTACCGCGGCACTCATCGCTCTCGCCCCCGCGCTCGCGGCCTGCGACCAGAGCCAGTCGAAGCCACAAGACGCGCCGCCGCCGCCGCAGGTCACGGTGGCCAAGCCGGTCGCGAAGATGATTGCGGATCATGACGAGTATGTTGGCCGCTTCGTCGCAGTGGAATCGGTGCAGGTGCGGGCGCGCGTGTCCGGATATCTCGATGAGATCCACTTCCAGGACGGCCAGATCGCCAAGAAGGGCGATCTTCTGTTCACCATCGACCGCCGGCCCTTCGAGACCGCGCTCGCCCAGGCCGAGGCGAGCCTCGCCCAGGCAAAGGCCAACCTCGCGTTCGCGGAGAGCGATCTCGCCCGCGGTCAGGGCCTTGCCGTCGGCTCGGTGATCAGCCAGCAGACGCTCGACCAGCGCATGCAGGCCAAACGGGTGGCGCAAGCAGCGGTCGCCGCACAGGAGGCCGCCGTGCGCCAGGCGTCGCTCGATCTCGAATTCACTGGGCTGCGCGCCCCCGTCACCGGCCGCATCGGCGACCGACGCGTGTCGGTCGGCAATCTCGTCACCGGCGGAACGTCCGGGAACACCAGCCTGCTCGCCACCATCGAATCGATCGATCCCATCCGCTTCGAGTTCACCGTCGATGAGGCCTCCTACCTGCGCTACTCTCAAATCACCGACGACGGCGCCGCCGCCGCCAATCGCGGATTGACCGTGCCGGTCAAGCTCAAGCTCATCGACGAAAAGACGTTCGCGCACGAAGGCAGGCTGGATTTCGTCGACAACGCCATCGATCGCTCGACCGGCACCATCCGCGCGCGCGCCGTCTTCTCCAATCCCAAGGGACAGTTCACACCGGGCATGTTCGCGCGCGTTCAGATGGCGCCTGCTCCGCCGAAGAATGAGCTGCTTGTGCCGGAAGCCGCCATCGGGGCCGAGCAGGTGCGCAAGTTCGTGCTGGTCGTCGACGGCCAGAACGTCGCCCGG
>WNFD01028742.1_pt1 | contig 10031 bp, 8 predicted proteins | sample 5400491 | NCBI WGS metagenome assembly WNFD01 (sample SAMN13153343, study PRJNA577476) | soil metagenome | isolation source: 120 cm saprolite under Douglas fir tree site 2 hole 2 replicate 2 | place: USA:California | collected 2015-04-18
CAGAACTCAATCCGCGCCTCCGGCACCAGCAGGCCTCTCCGGTCCGGCAGAAGCCGAGGTCACGCACAGCCACCGCAGCCGGCGAGCCGGGCACATGCAAACCATCACGTATTCGCACCAGATGCAATACGCGACGGTTCATCAAGATCATCTGAAACTCCGGCTAGGGTTGAGCGGTGCGTACCTATTACGAGATCGAGGAAACTGATGCCTACCTCGTCGCCCGTGAGCTGCTGCTCAGGCGGTGCGGGGCCTGGGCCGAGACGAGTGGCCTGGTGATGTCGCTTCCGCTGGCCGGGACCCTGCTGGATTCGCGGCACTTCAGCTCTGATGGGCGGCTCGGCTGCTGGACCCCAGCGCAGGTGCGCCGGGCGCTGCTGGAGTGGATCCCGGAGAAGGTCGCGGCCCCCGAGCAGGACCTGCTGGACGCGCCCGAGACGCTACGGACCTTGCTGCGCTACCTGGACGCTCAGGGGCTGCGCGACCCGCGGGGCGCCGCCGTCGAAGAGAATGAGTCCGCCATCGACGCCGTCGCGAAGGAGTTCGCTGACGCGATCGGCGACCAGGAGCGGTACGGGATGGCGAAGACGGTGGCGATGTCCGCCCGGAGCCGCGGCGTGGACATCGGCGATCCCGAGGCGCTGACCGCCTTCCTGGACAATGTCCAGGAAGGCCGGCTGGTGCTCGACCAGGATCTGCTGGGGCGTGCGCTTGAGCGGCAGCTCGGCCGGCCCGCTCCGGGCCAGGAGCGGAAATTCGCCCAGCTTCCGGTGAGCTTGCCGGCCCCGGAGGAACTCACCGCGGCGGCCGAACGCAGCAAGGTTGTCGGGCAGCTCCGTGCCTTCGCGGAATGGCTTGGCCCGAAGGGCCGGGCGCTCACGCCGACCGGGAACATCCGCCCCGCGGATGCCCGGGAGCTGATCACGCTGCTCGGGACCGGCGACGCGGGCCTGAGGTTCCGCAGCGCCGCCGAGCTCCCAGGCCTGGACCTGATCGTGAACTGGGCGAAAAGGGCTCGCTTGGTCCGCAAACAGGGCGCGCGCCTGGTGCCCGTGGCGAAGGCGCGGCCGGTGCTCGCCGACGCCGAAGCCCTGTGGCAGCGTGCATTCGAGGCAGCGTTCGATCTCGGCGATGCCGTCTGCCGTCCCCTCTGGGCGGATGATCCCCCATCGCCAGTTCAGCGTCTGTTCGACGTGATCGTGCCCGACGTGCTGGCCGCGATCTACAGCATAGAGGAGCCGGTTCCGGTGGCCCGGCTCGCGGAGTCGGTGTGGGAAACGGTCCGGGCTCACTTCGACGTGGACTCCCTCAGCCCGCTTGGCCAGATGGGCCTGCGCGGGCGTGTGGACAACGACCTGGAGCACATCTTCGACACCTTCGAGGCGCTCGGCGCGGTGACCTCGACCCACGGCGTGGCCAGCGACGTGTTCTCTGCCGACCTGGACGAAGGGTTCACGACGCCGTTCGAGATGGAAGGGGCGTTTGGCGGTGAGCGGGCCGCCGGGCTGCGCGAGCAGCCGGCGGCGCCGGGGCGTCTGGTGAGCCTCACGCCGCTGGGCATCCGCGCGATGCGCCAGCGGCTGCTCGCGGAGGGCCGGGAGGCGGGACTCGTCGGCGAACTGGCGAGCGCCTCGCCGGCGGAGTTGCTCGGCACGATTGCTGAGCATTACACGCCCGCGACCGGGGCAGAGGAGATCGCCATCTGGCGAGCTGCCCACGGCGGCTCGCTGGATCCGCTCGTGCAGGCGATTCGCGACTGCCCGTTCGTCTCCCGGCGGGTGGCGATGGTGAAGGTTCTCGCCGACGGTGTGCCGGAGCGAGACGAGCTGCTGGCCAGCCTGCTGCGCGACCCGCGGCTCGGGCCGGTCGTTCTGCTCGTGCAGAAGCAGGACCGTAAACCCGAGGAGGTGAGCCCGGCGGAGGCCGCCTGGCTGATGGCCGGAAGTCTCCTGGAATTGCTGGAGATCGGGGGTCCCGACGCGGTGCGGCAACAGCTCGAGGAGCTGCCCAGCTCCCAGCGGGAGGATGTGGTCCGCGCCGTGAGTGACTCTGGCTATCCGGCGAGCGAAACGCTCGAGGACTTCCGGGCCCTCGTCGCCGAGCCGATCCTCAACACGCCGTCCCGGCTGCGCACCGTCCGGAACACTCCCGTGCGGCGTCCCCGCCGGGGGAAACGCCGCGGTCGCTGACGACACGGGCGCCGACCCAGGGCTGTCCGGCTGCTCGTCGGGACCGGCTTGCGCGGCAAGTGCCCGCCACTGGGCCGCGGAAGCTCTCCAGGGTCGGCATAATCGTCTGGTGCCCACATCACCTCATGCTCCCAGCCCCGCGGATCTCGCGGCCCGCCTGAGGGACCGGTGGTACCACGCCCCGTTCCGGCGCGGCCACCGGGGAACAAGGTGAAGCCTGCCGCGGACATCACGGACTGGACGGCCCTCACCCCGGACTACTTCTTCGCCGCCCTCAAGACCGCATGCCGGGCCGAGTCCGTCCCCGCGGCCGCCGTGCGGCAGACGGAGCGCCGCCTCGCCGACGGTGTGCTGCAGGCCTGTCCGGACCGACGCGTTGGTATGAACTGCTCTGAGCTTTATGTAATGCGCAGCATCGTCAAAGATGACGACAGGCGTCGCGACCGGTCGGAGGCCGAGATTATTTACGGTCGTAGGGCAAGCCAGCACCGCATAGACGTGATGCACGTCGGCGTGCAGCTCAGCACGTGACAACATGCACACGTGCGGGAAGTCGACTCGTCGATGGTGAGGAGCGGGAACATTGGCTCCCAGGACCCGACCTCCGGCCAGCCCGTAAGTACCGCCACGATTCCGGGCGGGACCGTAATCGCCATAGCGCCTCGCCGTGGTAAGGACCACCGACAAAGAGATCGTGCGCACTGAACTACCCCGCAGCCGAACCTGCGCCACCATGCCCTCAGGTGTCGAGGCGAGCTCATACGACATTCCGACACCACATCACCTACCCAGCGGTAATTGCGACGGGCAGCGAAGACGGGACCACGTACGGCCTGCGGCCGTGATACCCGAGTCGCTTAAAGTAGTCACGTGCCCGATGAAGCCGAAGGCTGCGGCAGTGAGGCTCTCCTCCTCGGGGTACAGATGATCAAGGTGTTGTAATGCTGCCTGCCGGTAAGTCAGGTGAAGCGCATGGACACCATGCCCAGGTCATGGAAGTGGGCCGCGATGTGGTCGCCGGCCTCGACGCGGATCGCCTCGGTGACGCCGCCGGTCATGATGAAGGTCCCGGCAGGGATCAGCTGCCCGCGAGCGGTGAGGTGGTTGGCCATCATGGCCACTGCAGCCAGCGGGTTGCCGAGCACAGCTGCCGCCGTGGCCGTCGCGACGATTTCTCCGTTCTTCTCCAGCACGACGCCCAAAGTTCGCAGGTCGAGTTCTCCGACGCCCCGGGCCCGGCCACCGACGACGAAGCGGGATGAGGAGGTGTTGTCGGCGATAACGCTCTTGAGGTCGAACTTGAAGTCCCGGTAGCGCGAGTCGATGACCTCGACGGCCGGCAGAACGAAGTCGGTGGCCGCCACTACCGCGGCGACGGTGCACCCCGGCCCTTCAAGATCGGATTTAGTGACGATGCAGATCTCGGCCTCGACCTTCGGGTGGATCAATTCGCTGGTCTTGATCTCCCCTCCATCTGGCTTGCCCATGTAGTCCGCCACAAATCCGAAGACCGGCGTCTCGACGCCCATCTGCTTCATCTTGGCGAACGAGGTCAGGCCGGCCTTGAGGCCGGTGATCTTGCTGCCCCGGGCTTCTTTACGCCTGCGGATCTCGTCCTGGATCGCGTAGGCGTCGTCCCAGTCCATGTCCGGATAATCAGCGGTGATCATGGTCACGTCGTACGCCTGCAACTCGGCGTCCTCCAGCTGCTCGGCGAGCTTGAGGATCGTGCCGGTCTCCAGGGCCATCGCGGTCTCCCGTCCCAGATCAGTATTTGATCATCACATTGCGTAGCTCGGTATAGAACTCCAGGGAATGGACGCCGCCTTCGCGGCCGATACGGACACCGACCAGAGCGAACCGCCATTCCTCGGCGATGCCGGTGAACCGCCGGATCTCGGCCGGGCTCAGCGCGGACTTGAAGCCGAAGTAGCGCCAGTAGATGCTGTCCGGCGACAGCCGCGCGTGCAGCCCGGCGAACGGACCAGGACCGGCTCGCCGTCGCGTAGCTCGAGTTCGTCGATGATCCGGGCAGCCACGAAATCACGATCGGCGTCCGCGCGGCGGGGGTCAAGGCCGTTCCCGGCGTGCGGAACACGGCACCGCTATCAGCCGCCGGCCTCAGCTGGGCGGTCCGGGTTGCTCGGCGGCGGGCGGGCGTGGGTTCTTCCGGGAACGGGCCGGGCGGTTCGTGCCCGGCTCGCCGGGCGTCGAGAACTAGCGCCGCTCGCCCGAGAACCGAGCGGGGCGAAGGCGCCTGGCCGGCAGCCCTGTCCACGCACGGAGGTTACCGGATCACCGGTGCGCGTTTGCAATGTTGTTCCACTCGGTAGAACCGCAAGCTGTTTCCGGAAACGTAAGGGAGCATGATGGCAGCAGCCGCGGCGAGGCTGGGGCGCCGAGATTGGTATCCATCTAGTAACCAGCGCGAAGATTCTGCCGGATCGGGTGATAACGCTGTCCCACGACCGGGAAATTGATGGCGGGATGCGGTCGGTGCTAACCGCGCTGGATCTCCTGAACGCGATGCTGTTCACCGACAACCTGCACCGGTACTACAGTCCCGGTTTGTAATCATCCAAGCGTTTTCCCTGGTCAGGGCCGCGCACATATCGTGACTGACATGTTGCTGCATGTGATACGACAAGGTCAGTGGTGTGCTCGCGATTAGCCCATGTAACGAACCCGTAGCCCATGTAACGAACCCGAACTGTAGTACCGGGCTCACCGCGTTGCAGCGGCGCTGAACGCCGGCACCGTGTGGGTGAACTGCTTCTTCATCCGGGACCTGCGTGCCCCGTTCGGCGGCGTCGGCGACTCCGGCGCCGGACGCGAGGGCGGGAACTTCAGTCGCGAGTTCTTCACCGAACCCAAGGCCATCGTCATGCAGATCGACATCGCGAAGTGAGCGCAGGCACCTGTCCGCAGCCTGCTTATCTTCCCTGCTGCCGTACGGCCGGAGGAGCCTGGCGTGGAGCTTCTGTCCGCCGCCACGATTTCCACGGCAAATCAAACTACTGCCTCGCCCTACTGTCTCGCCCCGCACTAGTTGAGCCGGCGTGTTATTCATTTGCGTGCCCTATCTCGGAAGGATAGTGGAATGTTCGACCCTCGCCGGATCCGTATGGTCCACTCCCGTCTATCCGAGATTGCGGAGGTGGTTCACGGGCGGCTGCGTCGCGTCGTATGGCCAGTTACGCAGGCTGCGGTCGCGTGCGGCGTTGCCTGGTACATCGCGCACGACCTGTTGGGTCACCCGCAGCCGTTTTTCGCCCCGATTTCCGCGGCGGTCTCGCTGGGCTCCAGCGGGATTATGCGGGGTCAACGTGCGCTACAGCTGATCACGGGTGTCGCACTGGGGATCGTCATCGGTATCGGTGTGCAGGCCGTCGTGGGGGAAGGTCCGGTCGCCTTGGGGGTGGCTGTGTTTGTGTCGATGTGCCTGGCGGCGGTGATTGGTCGCGACTTCGTCGGGGCGGGAGCGATGTTCGTCAACCAGACGGCCGTCTCGGCGGTCCTGGTCATCGCCCTCCACCGCACCGGCACCGGCTCGGAGCGGTTGATCGACGCACTGATCGGCGGTGGCGTGGCGCTCACGATGGCCGTGCTCCTGTTCCCCGCAGCACCACTGCCACTGATCCGCGACGCTACCCAGGCCGTATTCGCCGCGCTCGGTGAGGCGCTGGATCACCTCGGCGAGGTCCTCGCCGGCCAGGCCCACCCCGACGCAGCCTGGACGCTCTCCACCGGCCAGCACATTCATGGTCGACTGGCCACGCTTACCGATGCCCACAGCACGGCCGTGCGGATCGTCGGGCTGGCGCCGCGTCGCTGGCGTGACCGCATGCCGGTGCGACGCGCCGAGGCGCACTGGGGGGAGCTCAACCTGCTCGCCGGCACCGTGCTGAGTCTGCTGCGCGTCGCTACCGCGGCTGTCCGAGCAGACGTGGCGGTACCGAGCGGGCTACGGGAGGCAATCGGTGACCTCGCCGCCGCGCTGAACGTCCTTGCGGGCCGAGGACCGGCCGACGTTTCGGACTCAATTGCTACCGCTAACCATGCAGCCGAACTGATCGATAACCGTCCGCTCAGCACCGAGGGCTATCTCGCGTTCATCGGCTTGCTCACTCGGGCGGGCGCGGCCGACCTATGCCGCGCCGTCGACCTCGACCCAACGACAGATAAGTGACAGGAAACGACCTCGGATCGGGAGAGCTGGCTGGACCTCAGTTAATCGGGCCGACGCCAATGGTGGCTCAAGGTCGCGGAAGACGCGACGCTGCGCTGCACCCTCACAGCGCAGCGTCCGAGCCGACGCTGGTGCTCACCCCGACCTCGCTGCTCTAGGCCAAAGACTTGCTTGACAACTTTGGCTCACCACATGGTTGACAGGCTCAGGAGATGCTGGACACGCGCTCGGCCTTCGGGGCGTGGATCTTGGCTTTCCACCGCGTGACGGGCCGGGGATCGGGATCACGCCGTCCCAGTCCGCCCGCAACACCCTGGCGGCCGGCGTTGCCGAGTCCTATAACAGCGCCCAGTTCCTGGGCCACCTCGCCGGCAGTGAGCTATCCGGTAACTGACCGCTGGCCTGCCTCCCGGCCTCCGGCCTGGGGCCCATGTTCAGTAGCCGCTGTTCGAGATCGGCCCATGTCCTGCTCCACTCCGCGAGCGGGCCGAGGATCTGCTCCAGCACCGCAAGCTGCTCGTCGAACGAGGACAGCTGGGCCTTCAGCGCCTCTATGCTGCGTCGCTGGGCGGCGATGCTGTCGGCGATCGAGGTCATCTGCGCCGCCGAAAAGGCGCCAGGCAGCGCAAGTGCGCCGGGGGCCGACGGGAGGCGGCCGCCGAATCGGCCGAGGTCCTCCAGCCTCTCGGTGGTCGCACGAAGTTGACCGATGAATTCCTGGACCGAGCCGGGAACCACACCGGATGTGCTCTGCTCATCGTCGGCCATCGACGTAATCCTTTCCGGGGAGCCCGCGACCGCTGCCACCACGCGAACATTCCCGATCGCCCGAAGTTAATACTTACTACGGCCGACCTGAACTCGGCTGAGGTCGTTTTCTCCATCATCCAGCGCAAGGTGATCAAGCCAGCCGACTTCGCAACCACCGAAGCGCTAGCCGCGCGGCAGTTCGGCCTCGCCGGTCGCGGCGGATGGGCCGCTTGCACCCGGTGCCATTGCTGTCGCAGCCATCCACAGGATGGAACGGTGGTGCCGCTGCCTGCCGGAGCGTCATAGCGTTCCCCAAGTAAAACGGGCACTGTGGCAGATCGGACGTTCCGCATCAGTCAACAGTGCACCGAGAAAGGGACGTATGGCCAAGGGATGGCAGGAGGACGCCGGACTGCTCGCCCTGCGGCTCGCCGTGGGCGGCATACTCGCCGCCCACGGCGTACAGAAGCTGTTCGGCTGGTTCGGTGGACATGGCCCCAAGGACACCGCAGCCGCCTTCGAACAGGATGGGCTTCGCGCCAGGTCGGCCAAGTGCCCTGGCTGCGGGCCTTGGCGAGGTCAGCTGTGGCGTTCTCATCGCGCTCGGCCTCGCCCCCCTGCGGTCGGCGCGGCCGCCGCCGACACCATGATCCCGCCGGCGGTGCTCCAGGGCCCCGGCCAGCCAGCCGCCTTGCGAAGAAAGGTGTCACTGTGACCGAGACCCGAACGTTCACGTTTGCCGGTGCGCGCGGAGACCGGCTGGCCGGGCGACTGGATCTGCCGGACGGGAAGCCACGGGCAGTGGTGCTGGTCGCCCACTGCTTCAGCGGCGGTAACGCAGGTCTCGCCGCGGCCCAGATCGCGCGCAGCTTCAGCGAGCTAAGCATGGCCGTGCTCAGCCTGGACTTTGCTCGCGCTCGTCACGCCGGTGAGAAGCCGGCCAGCGCCACGTTCAGCTTGGGCGTCGATGACCTGGCTATCGCCGCCGCCCAGCTCCGTTCCACCATGGCCGCGCCGAGCATCCTCGTCGGCCATTCACTCGGCGGGGCAGCGGTCTTGGCGATCGCCGCCCGGGTGCCCGAGGCACGCGCCGTGGTGACCCTCGCCACGCCAGCCGATGCCGCTCAGGTGGCCGATCTGGGCCAGATCGGCGTGCAGGCACAGCGCCAGCGCATCGCCACGTTGCGCCGGGCGCTGCTGGTCATCCACTCGCCGAACGACGAGGTTGTGAGCTTCGGCAATGCCCGGGTCATCTTCGAGGCGGCGCGCCACCCCAAGTCCTTCATCAGCCTGGACGGCGCGGATCATGTGCTGACCCGCCCCGCCGATGCCACCTATGCGGCCAGCGTCATTGCCGCGTGGGCGGCGCGCTACCTGCCCGCACCTGAAGGCCCGGACAGCGGGACATCGCGAGCCGGGCCTGCCCTCCATGATGTTGTGGTCGTGACCGAGTCGGACGCGCGCCCGTACGGCCAGCGCATTACCGTCGGCGGCCACCAGCTGGTCGCCGACGAGCCGGCCGCCGCCGGCGGTGCCAACAGTGGCCCCACCCCCTACGACCTGCTCCTAGCCGGGCTTGGCGCCTGCACCGCCATCACGGTACGCATGTACGCCGACCGCAAGGGCTGGCGGCTGCGCCAAACCACGGTGCGGCTGCACCATCGGCGTATCCACGCCAAGGACTGCGCGGGCTGCGAAACGAGGACCGGCCAGCTGGACCAAATTGAACGCGAGATGCAGTTCGAGGGTGAGCTCACCGACGAGCAGCGCGCCCGGCTTCTGGATATTGCCGAACGCTGCCCGGTTCATCACACGCTGCATTCCGAGGTGCTCATCTCAACGGCCGAGAGCGTTCCGGATGGGCCGGGCGGCTAACAATAGTGGCGAATCAGGATCAGCGAGGCGGACCAGGTGTTACGTCGTGTGGAGCGGCGGGCCGTCCTGTGCTGATAGCCCGCTCGTCGGCTGGCGACGCGATCGCAACCGGGGCCATCTGCCCCGTACGAGAACGGACCGACGGACAGCGACGTGCGACGAGGAGCCGATTGCCCGCATCACCACTGACCGTTCGAGAGAATAAAAAATCCCTTCTTTTACCAAACGGGCCGTATCTCTGTTTTTTATGCCAAACGGGTCGTGGCGCGTGGCTGAGCCCTGGTGCACCCTGGGATTCCCAGCGTCGCCACCTCTCGGCGAAAGGGCCGTTCGTCCCGCGGCTAGGTGCCCATAGTCGCTAGACGCTCCTCGGGCGGCAGGCCGAGGCTGAGGGGTGGAAGTCAGCAAGGCGTCGCACTATCCCAGACGTCCCGCGTCCTTAACGCAGGTACTGCCTGGTAGGAGGTAGCCGTGAAAGAAATCCTCGACACGATCCTCGACCCCTGCAGCCAGCCTGCTGATGTCGCGGCGCTGCCGCTGCCGGAGGCCTACCGGGCCGTCACCCTGCACCGCGACGAGGAGCACATGTTCGACGGCATCGGCACCCGCGACCGGGACCCCCGCACGTCCCTGCACGTGGAAGAGGTGCCGGTCCCCGAGCTCGGCCTCGGTGAGGCCCTGGTCGCGGTGATGGCCAGCGCGGTCAACTACAACACCGTGTGGAGTTCGATTTTCTCGCCGGTCTCCACCTTCGCCTTCCTGCGCCGCTACGGGAAGTTCTCGGAGCTGACCGCGCGGCATGACCTGCCATATCACGTGGTCGGCTCGGACCTCGCGGGTGTGGTGCTGCGCACCGGCCCCGGGGTGACCGTGTGGAGGCCGGGTGAGGAGGTCGTCGCCCACTGCCTGTCGGTCGAGCTGGAAAGCTCCGACGGCCACAATGACACCATGCTCGACCCGGAGCAGCGCATCTGGGGTTATGAGACCAACTTCGGCGGTCTGGCCGAGCTGGCTCTGGTCAAGACCAA
>WNFD01021655.1_pt1 | contig 10030 bp, 6 predicted proteins | sample 5400491 | NCBI WGS metagenome assembly WNFD01 (sample SAMN13153343, study PRJNA577476) | soil metagenome | isolation source: 120 cm saprolite under Douglas fir tree site 2 hole 2 replicate 2 | place: USA:California | collected 2015-04-18
CACTCGCCTCCATCTCCGCAGGCATGATGCGCTTTCTTAGTTTTCTCCTCCCTGTCGTCGCCGCTCCGCTTTTCACGGTTCACATCGCCATTCCTGGTTTCTACGGCTGGATCAAACCTTACGATTTTGTGTTCACTTGGGCGCAGCCGCTGGCGGTCATCTGGCTGCTCATCATGACGGGCGTGAACTATCTGGGCGTGCGGCTGGGTGGAATGGTCCAGGTTTTTTTGACTTCCATCAAGATTATGTCGGTAGTCATCGTGATTGGCGTGGCTTTTTTCTCAGCCGCGCCGGCAGCGCGGCCGCCCGATCCATTCTGGCCGGCAGCGGGAATGGGAGCAGGCGCGATCTTCAGCGCATTTCTCGCGACGCTCGCCGCCGCTCTGTGGGCGTACGACGGATGGGAAGACCTGAACTTGGTCGGGTCGGAGGTAGAAAATCCGCAAAAGAATTTTCCCCGCGCGCTGGTCGGCGGAGTCGGTTTTGTCGCCGTGATTTATCTGCTGTTCAGCGCAGCGTGCTTGAAAGTATTGCCGTTCGAAAGCGTGGCGGCATCGCCGCACATCGCCTCTGATGTTGTCGAGCACATCAAAGGGGCCACCGCCGCCAGTTGGATCACTTTTGCGATGGTCATCTCCGCGCTCGGCTCGATGAATTCGTCGGTGCTGAGCGGGGCGCGCGTGGGCTACGCCATGGCGCGCGACGGAATCTTTTTCAAGATTGTCGAAGGCATCCATCCGAAATTCCGCACGCCCGGACGGTCGCTGATTTTCCAGGGCGTGCTTGCGAGTCTGATGGCGCTGACGGGAACATTCGAAGAGCTGACCAATCTTTTTATTTTTGCCGCCTGGATCTTTTATGCCTTCGCCGTTGTCGCGCTCTTTCGAATGCGCAAGAGCGAACCGGATTTGCCGCGCCCCTACCGCTGCTGGGGCTATCCCTGGGTTCCGGGCCTGTTCGTGGCAGGCGCGCTCGCGCTTACCGTAAATATCTGGCTGGATCGCCCCGGCCGCTCCTCGATTGGCTTGCTCCTGATTCTGGCGGGACTTCCCTTCTATAAACACTGGGCGTCGCGCAACGCAACCTCGGCAGTGTAGGAGCGCCCGCCGCGGCGGGCTGCGCCCTTGGCGGCAAGGACTTTGCGTTGAACTTCCTGACCCAATTTACGCGGATGTCGCACGCGCGGTGCGTGTGCCGGTGGCGATCGGAAGAACCGCAGTCTCGGCTTCGCGCGTGACTTCGATGGCGGGATGGAAGAGTTTGGCGAGTGCTTCGATTCCGGTGACGAGGCGCGGGCCGGGGCGCGAAAAGTAGCTGTTGGCTTCGAGAGCGTAGACCCTGCCGTTGCGAACAGCAGGCATGGCGTTCCACTGTTCGGGAAAATCGATTGAGCGGTATTCGTCGCCCGCCCGCTCCGCCGTGTAGCCGCAAGGAGCGATCAGAAGAATCTCCGGCGCGGCCTCCACGATGTCCTGCAACGCGACACGGAAAGACGGCGTGCGGATGCGCCCGAAAAGATCTTCGCCGCCCGCGCGGTGAATCATTTCCGGGATCCAGTGGCCGCTGACATAGATGGGTTGCAACCATTCGAGAAATGCCACGCGAGGGCGATCCGCCGACGGCGGCAACTGCTGCTCCAGCGCACCGAGACGCGCGCCGATCTGCTTCACCAGCGCTTCCGCCCGCGGACCGCAGCAGGATTCTTCTCCCACCCAAAGAATGTCGCGCCAGACGTCGCCCAAATCCTGCGGGTTGAGACAAAGAACTTCTGGGCGCCGTTCGAATCGCGCTAGCGCCGTAGCAAGATCGTCAGGGGAGGCGGCGCAAACATGGCACAAATCCTGCGTGACGATCAGATCCGGGGCCAGCCCCTCCAGCACGTCCGCATCCACGGCATACAAACTTTCGCCGCGGTGCACATACTCGCGAACGCGAGCGTCAATCTCCGCAGGGGGAGCATCGTGTGACATGCGCGAATGAATGACCACCTGCTTCGTGCGGGCGCGCGGCGGGAAATCGCACTCGTGGCTCACCCCCACAATTTCGCGGTCCAAGCCGAGCGCGAAGAGAATCTCCGTGGCCGACGGTAGCAGTGAGACAATGCGCATGGATAGGAATGTACCACTGTGGACCGTTCTGCGGGAAGAGGCCTCAGAAAAAACCAACGCGGAGTCCCGTCCCTCTTGCTGGCAGTTTGTCCCGGAACCGATGGCCGAGACTTCAGGAAAGTGCTAAGCTGCAGACGCCCGATCCTCTCTGCTGACGCCCACTCGCCGCTGGGCAGGTTATGGAAACGCGCACGATCTCCGGCATTCTTCCCGACCATCTCAAGCCACGGAAGCGGAAGTGGTTACTTACGCCGACCTGGGTCGGTCATATCCAGGTAAGGCTAAACTGGCGTTAGGCCGAATTGGAGGTGTCGAATGGCTGTCCGGCTTGAACACGCTAACCTCAATGTACGTGACACCGAGGGGATGATCCGTTTCCTGCAGACGGCGTTTCCTGAGTTTCGGTTGCGTGGCGAAGGCGTATGTCATGGCACACGATGGGTTCACGTGGGCACCGAGGACACCTACATTGTATTGAATCCAGCGAAAGCAGATTCCGAGAGACATTGGGTGCCGTACACTGGCGAACCGGGGGTGAATCATCTCGCTTATGAGGTGGACGACGTCGAGTCATTGTGCGAACGAATGAAGTCAGCCGGATACAGGGAGTCCACTCCGCCCAACGCACATCCGTACCGCAAGCGCCGGTACTTTTACGATCCCGAGGGCAACGATTGGGAGTTCATTCAGTACCTCTCTAAAGATCCCGCTGAGCGCAACGATTATAAGTTGCCGGATCGATAGCACATGCCTGAAGCGGCCTAACCAAAGAATTGCGGCTTCGGGAGGGCAGTACGAAAAGCAATTTAGTTTTCGCAGGGTCGCCCATTGCGCACATGTTTTCTTCGATGGCGAACGCGCGATTGTCCCGTCCCCGGCGCGTTACTAGTTTGTCCAGGGTGCGCTGGATTGGCCTCATAGCATTGGCAAGTCTAGGTGGCTCAGCTCTCGCCGCGCAGGAACCTGGCCGCGAACCACCGACCCAAGGCGCGCAGAAATGCGCCGCGCTGACGGAGCTCAACCTGGAAAATGCTCCGGGAGGGCCAGCGATCATCACGTCCGCGCGCGTCGTTGAGGTGCCTGTCGGCGGCCTGGAGCCACCTTTCTTCCATCCCAGCGGATATGCGAGCGGTGCTGCTGCTCAGTTCGCCAGCAAGATCAAGCAGTACTGCGACGTGACCGGCTACGTTGCGCCGCAGAACAAGTTCGAGTTGAAACTGCCGTTGCCGGCCGACTGGAATCAGAAGTTTTACTTTTATGCCTGTGGCGGCTTCTGTGGCCGTGTCGTCGGGGATGCCTGCAATCTCGGTCTGGCGCGGGGCTATGCCTCGGTCACGGGAAATGGCGGCCACGACAGCGCTCTGGGATTTGACGGCATCTGGGCCGCGAACGCTCCCGAATTACAGGAGGACTTTGGCTGGCGCAGCAATCACGTCGTCACCCTCATTGCCAAGGTCATCACCACGCACTACTACGGCAAGCCGATCAAGTACTCCTACATGGCCGGCGGCTCCAAAGGCGGCCACGCCGTTCTCCTGGAAGCGCAAAGGTTTCCCGAAGACTTCGATGGGCTGATGCCCAGCGCGCCCGTCTACGATTACACCGGACGCAACACGGTCGCCGCGGCTTGGTTTGCGCAAGCTGTCAATGACGGACACGGCGGCTCGGTGCTGAACGCTGAAGCCGCTCAAGCCGTGCACAAATCCGTGCTGCAGCATTGTGGCGCGCAGGCCGGCATCGAAGAAGGGCTCGTCACCGATCCATCCTCGTGCAAGTGGCAGCCGGAAATGATTGCGTGCGCTCAGGGTAGCAGCGGCCCTGATTGCCTGAATGCAAAACAGGTGGCTGCGGTCAAGCACCTGATGACCCCGGCGACTAATTCCAAGGGCGAAGTGCTCTGGGCTTATCCTTACATCCCGGGAACTGAGACGCAGTGGGAGGGTTGGAACTATTTTGGCGCTCCAAGCCCCGGCTATCCACCGCGTTTTGCCAACATGGAACTGCCCGGCAGGTCGCGAAGAATCTACGACGCGACCTCTGTCGACCTGCGCGCCTTCAAAGCGCGGGGCGGCAAGATTCTCATGTGGCATGGTTGGGCCGATGGCGCCATTCCAGCGACATCTTCGATTGGGTACTACGAGGGCGTGATGAAGTTTATGGGCGGCCGCAAGCAAACCGAGGACTTCTTCCGGCTGTTTCTCGTACCTGGAGTGCATCACGGTGGCGGAGGTCCGGGATTCACGGAGTTTGACTCCTTGACCGCTTTGGAAAACTGGGTGGAAGAGGGACAAGCGCCCGAAAAACTGATAGCCGGGCGACTGAGCAATGGCGTTATAGAGCGCACGCGACCGGTCTTCCCGTACCCGGTTTTGGCCCGGTATTCGGGAAAAGGCGATCCGAAGCAAGCCGGTAGTTTCGTGCCCTTCGATCCATCCGGACGTTAGGGTTCACTGCGTACTTCAAGACACCCGGCGTATCAATGGCTCCATGCGTTGGGATTGGTGTCATGGTGCAAATGGCAAGCGATCCACGAGAATCGGCGTGATTGAGTCCCAATTGCTCACGATCAAATGATAGCGAAGTCATTCTAGATAAACCTGCGGCCGCGAAGTGCCGAGGCTTGCGTTCTTCCTGCCTCCTCTTGTATACCCACACACCGGAATTTATTTGTAGAGAAAATACTTGCGGCGAATTTGGTCGAACGCGGTTAGCGTTGCAGACCAGCTCGCCACGATTTTTTCCGGGGCAACACCGGACTGCAACTGCTGCATGGTGTCCGAATTTCCGACAAGTTCGATCGTTTTCGAGATTTCAAATTGCTTCGGGTAAAGTTTCCGCAGAATCGCTGCAATTTCCAATCCCATGCCCATCGAGCGCACTTTGAAGCGGTCCGTAATCTTTATGGAAACGCCGCCGCAGCGCTGGCCGCTGTAGAGACCGACGATGGGGATGAAGGGTTTGGCGGCAAAATGCACGCCGGGAAGATGACGCTCGTTGAGTGCCGCCGCTACATCTTCGCCGTTGAGCCAGGGCGCCCCGAACTCTTCAAACGGTGTTTGGGTGCCCCGGCCGACGGAAACACCTGCGTTCTGCAGAATTTCAATGCCGGGGTAGAGGACGGACCCCTTCGTCGTGCGGAGATTGGGTGAGGGCGGAATCCACTTGATGCCGGTGCTCTCAAAGAAATAGTTGCGGTGCCAATTCTTCATGGCGACGACGTGAAGGTCGGCGCCGATGTGATTTTCGGCATTGAAAAGCTGGGCAAGCTCCCCAATCGTGAGGCCGTAACGCACCGGCAACGGAAAATACCCGACAAAATTAGTTTTGTCGGCGTCGAGCATCGGGCCTTCCACGATTTCACCGCCCAGCGGATTGGGACGGTCAAGCACGAAGAAAGCGATCCTGCGTTTGGCAGCCTCCTCCATGCAATAAGCCATGGTTGTCGTGTACGTGTAAAACCGGACGCCGGCGTCCTGAACGTCGAAGACCAGCGTGTCAATGCCCTTGAGCATTTCATCCGTGGGACGGAGCGTTTCGCCATAGAGACTATGCACGGGAAGTCCCGTGGCGGGATCCTTGGACGAAGCGATTTTTTCATCATTGCGGCCGGCGAGTCCGTGTTCCGGGCTGAATAGAGCGACGAGCTGAACACCGGTGGCATGGGACAAGACGTCAGCGGTGCTGCGCCCTTGCAAGTCGAGGCCGGTGTGATTGGTGATCAGTCCAACATGCTTGCCGCGAAGAGGCACGAACTTCTGCGATTCCAGAACATCGAGGCCGTTTTGCACACGCGCCGCGTGACCTGAATGTTTGGGTGCCGCACCCGCGCGGGCAGGTCCCAGCGAAATCAGGGCAACCATAACTGTGAAATGTGTGAACGTGGAGTTCGCGCGCTTGAGTCCAGTCAAAGGGTCCCCCGCTATTGAAACCATACAATGATATTCTGGAACGCGCTGGCCGAAGCTGCGTTGAGAGCGCAATGTGCGTGTGCTATGTATAAATGCAGACTGCTGGCGGCTGCTGGGGGATTTAACCGATGGAAGGACGCCGCGTCTGTTTTTTGCTTCTGATTCCCGTCTCAATCGTTCTCTTTATGGCCGATAACGCACGCAGCCAGAGCCGCAGCACCTCGGCAAAAAAAACCAGTGCCAAGGAAGGCGCAGTTCCCGCGAAGAGCGGGATGAAAAAATTGTCTGCCACCGCGAATGCCTGGGTGGAAGCGACGCTGCGGAAGATGACTGTGGACGAAAAGATCGGGCAGCTTCTTTTCACTACCTATCACGGAAGTTTGACGGCCACGGACACGGCCTCCTACAAGCAAATCATGCACGACGTGAGCGATCTCCACGTGGGAGGTTTCATCAACGTTACGCAGGGGTCGCCGCTGGGAATCGTGAAGAGCCAGGCTTATCCCACGGCCGTGCTGAACAACCAGCTCCAGGCGAAATCGAAGCTGCCGCTGCTGATGGGCGCGGATTTCGAGCGCGGCACAGCCATGCGGCTGGATGAAGGCACGTCTTTTCCAACGGCCATGGCGCTCGCCGCCGGCGGCAATCTCAAAGACTCTTATGTCATGGGCAAAATCACGGCGCTGGAAGCGCGCGCCGTAGGAATTCACTGGGTCTATGCGCCGGACGCGGATGTCAACAATAATCCCGGAAACCCGATCATCAACACGCGATCCTTCGGTGAAGATCCGGAGCGCGTCGCCCAATTTGTGAGCGCGTTTGTGCTCGGCGTCCAGGAAAACGGCGGACTGGCGACGGCCAAGCATTTTCCAGGACACGGCGATACGGCGGCAGACTCGCACGTGGATCTCCCCGTGATTCACGCCAGCCGCGCTCGCCTGGATGACGTTGAACTTGTTCCCTTCCGCGCTGCTATCTCGATGCGAGTTGACAGCATCATGACCGGGCATCTCAATGTTCCTGCTTTCGAGCCTGATCCCCATACGCCCGCCACGCTCTCGCACAACATCCTCACCGATCTGCTGCGCAAACAGCTTGGATATGAGGGACTCATCGTCACCGACGCGATGGACATGGGCGGGATCACCGTGAGCTACGCGCCAGGAGAAGCTGCGGTGCGCGCGGTCGCCGCGGGCGCGGATGCAGTATTGATGCCGCCGGTGCCGGACGCCGCGTTCGAAGCATTACAAGCGGCGGTGAACTCGGGACGAATTTCGAAAGAGCGTCTCGATGCATCGGTGCGGCGAATTCTTCAAGCAAAAGCCCGGCTTGGCCTGAACACCAGCCGGCTGGTCGACGTGAATGCGATCAATCTGAAATTCGGCAGTGCCGCGTGGCAGAAAGAAGCGCAGGAAATTTCGGATCGCGGCGTTACGCTGCTGCGCGATACCCCTCACCGGCTGCCGCTCGATGGGACGAAGCCGCCGCGCGCGCTGCTTCTGGCGTGTTATGCGGATCCAGAGCCGTATCCGGGAGAAGACCTGGAGCGCGAGTTGCGTTTGCGATTCGACTCCGTGACGGTCTTGCGGGCGGACACGCGGTTTGTGAATGCTTCCACTCTAAAATTGCCGCCGCCGGAAAGTTACGACGTCGCGCTCGTGGCGCTGTTTGTGCGCGTGAGCGATCGCAAAGGAAATGTGGATGTGCCGGCGGAACAAGCGGCGCTGGCGGAGCAGATTTACAAGACGGGCAAGCCGGTGATCACACTGGGATTCGGGAGTCCGTACCTGATTGAACAGTTTCCGAAAGCGCAGACGTGGCTGGCAGTGTTTGGAATCAGCGATGTCGCGCAGATTTCGGTGGCACGGGCGCTCTTTGGACAAATTCCAGTGCGCGGGCATTTGCCCGTGACGATTCCCGGCGTGAACTTGAAGGCAGGATTTGGAATCGAGTTGCCGGCGAATCCGATGACGGTGCAGCCGATGGATGTGCGCGGCGAGGCACAACTGCAGCCGGCTTACGATGTGATCGAGAAAGCGATAGCGGACAAGGCGTTTCCTGGCGCGACGCTGGCGGTCGGTTATCGCGGAAAGGTTTCGGTGCACGCATTCGGAAAGCTGCGTTACGACGCGAAGACGGGTGCGACGGCAGCAAATACGATGTATGACATTGCGTCACTGACGAAAGTGGTGGCAACGACGACGCTGGTTGCGAAATTGGCGGAGGGCGACTTCGCAGTGCCCCTGGATCTCGACGCAAAGATCGAGCGCTATTTGCCGGAGTGGGCAACCGGGCCGAACGCGGAGTGGCGGCACAGAGTAACGGTGCGGCATTTGCTGACGCATACTTCGGGATTGCCGCCGTTCAAGGAGTACTGGCGGACGTCAAAAAACAAGCAGAACACGCTTACAAAGATTTTTGCGGAGCCGCTAGAGTGCGAACCCGGGACAAAGGAAATTTACTCCGACCTCGGAATTATTTTGATGGCGGAGATCATCGAGCGCTTGACGGGAAGAACGCTCGACGATTTGGCGAAGAGTACTATTTTTTCGCCGCTCGCGATGAAGGACACGATGTATCGGCCGCCGAAAAAATTGTGGCCGCAGATCGCGCCGACGGAGATCGACAACAATTTGCGGCACCGGCTGGTGCAGGGCGAAGTGCATGATGAAAACGCGTTTGCCATCGGCGGCGTTTCCGGGCATGCGGGCGTTTTCAGCACGGCACCGGACCTGGCGGCGTTCTGCCAGATGTTGCTAAATGGCGGCGTTTACGCGCATGAGAGAATTTTACGGCGCGCGACGATCGCGCAATTCACTACGCCGCAGCAGCTTTCCGGCGGAACACGGACGCTGGGCTGGGCGGTGCCGACCGAAGGCGGGTCGAGCGGGCATTATTTTTCGGCGCACAGTTTTGGACATACCGGATTTACCGGCACCTCGATTTGGATCGATCCGGACCGGCAGCTTTTTGTGGTGCTGCTGACAAACCGCGTGCACCCGACGCGGGAGAATGCCAAGATTCAGCAGGTGCGGCCTGCGCTGCATGATGCGGTGATGCAGGCGCTGGGATTTGCGACGGCGGCAGCTCCGGCGCAGTAGCGGCATGGCCATGATCCTTGGGCCGTGGTTCAGCGACCCTTGTGAGAGAGTGCCGGTGATTCTCACCTAGATGTGTTGCTCCTTTCCTGAGGCGATGGCCCCCCCTGGTTTTTTGTAAGTGTTGCTGATAAAGGACTTAGCGTTGCTGTAAGTGGTTTAGAATCAACAGTTATGGGCGGTTGTGTAAGTGTTGATTCTAAAGGGGTTTGCCGTCGATGAGGAGGCGGCAAGTGTGGTCGAAGTGCAGTGCGCGGGCGCCCCCGTTTGGGGCAGGTTGCGGAGTGGATGGAGCGATCCGGGGTGGGTTGTCGGGCTGAGCTGCTGGCGCTTCGGGCCGAGCGAATTGAGTTGTGGGAATTGGATGGGTCTTGTCGGTGGTCGAGGTGGCGTGATTGAGGCCGGAAGCTTGGGTGCGCAGAGGATGACCCGCGGTGTGAGAGGGTGCGGTGGGGGCAGCAGGTGTTTGCGGGCTGTGGGCTGAAGTTGGAGATGGGGCGGGGGCTAGAGTTGGAGGGGCTTGAGTTGGAGTGGGCGAGTGGGTCTGATGCGGGGCGGGGATTGGCTCAGCGGCTGGTTGAGGCGGAGGCGAGGCGGGCTGGGGGTTGGGTGGGGCTGGTTGGACATGCGAAGTGGCCGGCAAGGAGCCGGTCTGAAGTGAAAAGTGCCACGACATGGTTTACACCGGTTGCCAAGACATCCTTTACACTTTAGTGGTTCGCCTTTTCTTCGTTTTTGTGGTCCTCTGAACCCGCGGAGGTCGCCCGCAGGGCGGCTGGAGCGGGTTCAGAGGTGGCGGCGCTGCGTGCCCTCACTAGCGCTTGCGTCGTGCCGCCTTCCAGATTAATTTCGCGAATGTACATATGCCGGTAACTGACCAGCAGCTTGCCGTCGAAGCGTTCCACACGCACATGTT
>WNFD01023203.1_pt1 | contig 10030 bp, 9 predicted proteins | sample 5400491 | NCBI WGS metagenome assembly WNFD01 (sample SAMN13153343, study PRJNA577476) | soil metagenome | isolation source: 120 cm saprolite under Douglas fir tree site 2 hole 2 replicate 2 | place: USA:California | collected 2015-04-18
CCCGTAACGGTGAAATCGGTATCGCTGGAAATCCCTCCCCCTGACCAGGGGGAGGTTAGGTGGGGGTCGTCCGGCTTCGTTTCGATACGACACGCCACTATCGTTTTCAGCGTTACAAGCCACTAGTTCGCTGCGCATCGGACTTGGCGCAACGGACTGGAAACACGGGCACTCCTTGAGCAGACCTGAGGCACAGAGCGCCTACCACGCTGTTCTCGCTCACAATTATCGAAATTCTATAGAAATCTTATATGACTTCCGAGCCATCGCCCAGGTAGTCTCCGCCACGCAAGGAGGAGACCCCAATGAAAACTCGATTATCAATCGGAGTAGCAATTGCGGCATTGGCAACGATGATCGCTCGGCCATCATTGGCCGCCGTCGTGACCAACGTAACTGTCCCGTTCACTGAGACAGTCGCCAATCCATGTAACGGCGACCAAATGGCGTTCAGCGAGATAATTCACCTGCTCGCGACTACTACTATCGATTCGGCCGGTGTCCAGACCACGTTTCATTTTAACGAGGAGGATTCAAGGGCCACCGACCTCTCGACCGGCGCTCAGTGCGTGGACAAGGGAAACCTAGACGAGCATGCATTGAATTTCGATTTTTCCACTGACAGTGTGACTGGCCTGCCCGTAACATTAACCGCCAGGTTTACAAGCACCACTGTGTGCGGCTCTTCGGGCGGCGTTCTGTTTCAAATACTCGCGCACACAACGATTAAGCCCGACGGAACTGTTGCAGTCTCCTTCGACAACACTTCTAATCCGAGCGTCAAGTGCATTGGAAGCGGCGGTTAGCTAAGCGTGCACGTGCCGTACAGGCGTGCATCGCGGCGTGACGTTCGATTCATCGCGAGCGACAGATTTGTGAATGCCGGCGGCTGAGTCGAACTCGACCGTGACCGCTCCGGCGAAACCCGATCAAACTCCGAGCCTCTGGAAAATATCGCGACGGGAGGAGAGCCAATGAGTAAGTTGCGCGTGTTTGCCCCATGTCTGCCGCCAGCTAACTATCGTCTCGCAATCCTTCTTGCGCTGGTGGCCTTTCTGATCGGCTTTTTGCCACATCCAGTCTGGGCGCAACGGTCGCGTCCGAGCCAGTACGCCAATCAGTGGCCGATGGGTGGACAGAACCTGAGCGATACCTGGAGCCAGTCATTTCACGCAGCCATCGGCCCCTCAAACGTGAGCAAGCTCGTGACAAAGTGGGTCTTTACTACCGGCGGCGATGTGTCAGCAACGCCAGCAGTAGTAAAAGGGGCTGTCTATTTCCCGGACTGGGCAGGTTACTTCTACGCCGTCAACGCAAGCAATGGAGCACTTATATGGTCGCATAAAGTATCCGACTGGACAGGGGTTCAGGGCGACTGGGCGCGTGACGATCCGGCAATCGATGGCGACGCCATTATCCTAGGCGATCAAGGTGGGGCCACTGCGACCTTTTCAAATGGCCAGCTAAGCGGTCCTGGCGCGCGGGTCATGGCTGTGAATAAGAAGACGGGCTCAGCATTGTGGATCACACAAGTCGATTCCTTCGCAGCGGCCGAGATTACTTCCTCTCCGGTGGTCTTTGGTGACACCGTGTACGTGGGCGTCGCGTCTTTGACCGAGGAGTCCCTTTCGACGAGTTTTTCAGACTATTCGTGCCGTTCGTTTCGAGGCAGTGTCGTGGCGCTGAAAGCGCAGACCGGGCAGATTCTCTGGAAGGCCCACTATATGCCGTCGAGTCCCAACAACCCTGGCGGCTACTCCGGCGGGGGCATGTGGGAATCTACGCCGGTTGTAGATCCTAAGCGCGGCTCGCTTTACGTTGCGACCGGCAACAACTACGAAGTCCCGCAGGATGTCAAAACATGTGTCGCAAATGCCCAGGCAGACGGTGAGCCAGATTCGGTTTGTAATAGCGTCGACAACTACGCTCTAGACTATTTCGATTCGGTCCTTGCTCTCGATCTTAGAACCGGGGCTATTAAGTGGACCGACAGAGTAGAGGGCTACGATGCTTGGCAGGTAGCGTGTCTATTCGTGCTGCCCGTGTGCCCTTCCCCCAGCGGGCCAGACTACGATTTCGGCGCAGGGCCGAACCTCTTCACCGCGAGGATAAACGGAAGTAGACATGACGTGCTGGGTATCGGCCAGAAAAGCGGTATTTACTGGGCGTTGAACCCCGACACCGGCAACCTATTTTGGAATACCTCGGTTGGTCCGGGTTCCTTTCTTGGCGGTATCGAATGGGGCACTGCGACGGATGGGCAAAGAGTGTACGTGCCGCTTTCGAACGCCGAGCAGACTACGTACACGCTCCAACCGTCGGGAACCAGCGCCAACGGCGGCTCATGGAGTGCACTCGACCCAGCGACCGGGAGGTTTTTATGGCAAACGGCTACACCAGGCACGTGTGATGGCATACTCGGCACGACTGGAGGATGTATGGCTCTCGGTCCCGCGAGCGTGGCCAATGGCGTGCTTTATGTGGGTTCGATGGATACGAACGCTGGCAATCCGACTATGTTTGGACTCAACGCGGCGACCGGGCAGATATTATGGACGTTTGCTGCTGGAAGTTCCGTTAATGCTGCCCCCGCAATCGCCGACAACGCGCTCTACTGGGGTTCCGGGTACTCGCGTTTTGGGACCGGAAACAACAAGTTGTAAGCCTTCACGTTGCCGAGCAGCTAACCCGACTCGCGATGGGGTCCACCCGCATAGGCCGATTACGAGATGTATTACGAACTCGACGACTTCTCCGATCGGTGGAAGCAGGCCGAGACCGCTCCTGTCCAAGACAAAGTGCCGACCCTGCTCCTAATCCAGCTAGCAGCGCATTCGAGCCGCTCAAGGGGCAGGTCGCAATGCATGACGCCATCCCCGGCGCCCGCATCGCCGTGATCGATGGGGAAAGGGCACGAAATCTCTTGGATCAAGCAGATGCCTGCGCCGCCGCACTGCTCAAGTTCATCAATTCATCGAGTTCTTAGATGACCGGAGCTGGCATTATCATCCTGTTTGCCCCGGAGTGCGAGCCGCCGTGCAGGATCAAATTTCAAGAGACTGGCCGGCTCTGAATTCGAGGTGAAAAAGCATATATCACTGTCGCTTTTCTTAACTGAATGATAAAAGGAGGAGTCATTCATGACCTTGGGGGCTGCTCAATGCGTTGCTCCAACTGTGGAGCCGACAATGCCGCTGACGCTCGGTTTTGCAATCAGTGCGCAACGCGGCTTGCTAAACTCTGCCCGAAGTGCGCCTCCGAGAATGCTCCAGAAGCCAGGTTCTGCTCACAGTGTGCGGCGCCATTAACCGATCACTCGACACCGCCCATTGCCGATAGTGCGCCTGCGCGTTCGGACACCGTACCGCGCGAAGGAGGTTTGCCCGGCGAGCGGCGGCATCTGACCGTGCTCTTTTGCGATCTGGTCGGCTCAACCGCGCTCGCCGCTCAGCTCGACCCTGAGGAATGGCAGCAGATCATAGCCGGCTATCAACGCAGCGCTGCCGACGCGATCACCCGATACAGCGGCCACGTTGCGAAATTTCTTGGCGACGGCGTGATGGCGTTCTTCGGCTATCCCGAGGCTCACGACGACGACGCCGAGCGCGCGGCACGCGCCGGCTTGGCGATTGTCGATGCGATATCAAAACTCGATCAACCTGAACGTACAAAGCTCACCGTGAGGGTCGGCATCGATTCGGGCTCGGTGGTGGTCGGCGCGGGAGCAGGCAAGCAGGCCGACGTCTTCGGCGACACTCCCAATATAGCCGCGAGGGTACAAGCAGCGGCCGAACCGGGCACTGTCCTCATCACGGCTGCGACGCATCGGCTGGTGTCAGGGCTGTTCGTGGTTGAAGAGCGTGGTGCGCAGACGCTCAGGGGCATTGTCCAACCACTGGACCTCTACCGCGTGATTCGGCCCAGCGGGATGCGCGGCCGGTTCGCCGCGACAGCAGCCGTGCGCGGTATGACACGGTTCATCAATCGCGAAGAGGAGTTGCGCCTGCTGATGAACCGCTGGGAGCGCGCGCGTGAAGGTGAAGGTCAGGTGGTCACGATCGTAGGCGAGGCTGGCATTGGCAAATCGCGCCTCGTGCAGCACTTTCAGCAAGAGATTGCAGCCGACCCCCATACATGGCTCGAATGCACCACCGCGGCGTTTTTCCAGAATACACCCTTCTATGCTGTGACTGAGATGTTGCAGCAGACCTTTCACTGGCACACCAACCAGAACCCCGAGCGGCGGCTGGCGGCATTAGAGGCTTCGCTCGAGCTGGCCGGACTAAAGCTGGAGGAGGCTGTACCGCTGATCGCGTCGCTCCTGCACCTTCCGCTTGGCGCCAAATATCCGCCGTTGTCGATGGTGCCAGAGCATCAACGCCGGCGGCTGCTCGCCACCGTGGTGGCGTGGACCATCGGATTCGCGAAAGCTCAACCGCTGGTGATGGCGACCGAAGATTTGCACTGGGCGGACCCGTCGACGCTGGAATTGATTCAACTTGCGGTCGAGCAGTGCGCCACCGCACCGTTGATGCTACTGCACACCACGAGGCCGGAGTTCCACATCCAGTGGCCGCTGCGGGCGTATCATACACAAATCACTCTCAACCGGCTGAGCGCCCGCAACGTGCGCATAATGGTCGGCCAGGTGGCGGCACAGAACGCGCTATCAGAGGATATCATCAGCGCGGTGGTAGAGCGCACCAGAGGAGTACCGTTGTTCGTCGAAGAGTTGACACGGGCGGTTCTCGAACGTAGCGGTGTCAGCGCTCGCGAGATCCCGGTGACGCTGCATGACTCGCTGATGGCGCGGCTCGATCGACTTGGACCGGCCAAGGAGATTCTTCAGGTCGGTGCTGTGATTGGCAGCGAATTTTCTTATGCATTACTGCACGCAGTCCACCCTATACCTGAAGAAGCTCTCCAGCACGCCTTGCTGAATCTCAGCGATTCCGAACTGCTATATGTGAGGGGTATCGCGCCGGACGCCACCTACCTGTTCAAGCACGCATTGATCCGGGACGCTGCCTACGAGGCGCTGCTCAAGAGCCGGCGCAAGGAGCTGCATCGGCTGGTGGCGCGCGCGATTAATGAAAGGTTTCCAGCGCTCAAGGATGCGCAGCCGGAGGTTCTCGCACGGCATTGGACAGAAGCGGGTGAGATCGAACCAGCAATCGGCGAATGGTCGACAGCAGGCACGGCCGCGTGGGCCCGCAGCGCATTCGAAGAAGCAGGGGAAAGCTATCGGCAGGCTCTTGCTCTTATAGAGTTGGTGCCGGAATCGCCGGAGCGGGACCTTCAGGAGTCGCACTTATGGCAATCACTGTTCGGCTGCTTGAATGTGACCAAAGGTTATGCAGCACCCGAGACGATGAGTGCGAGCGAGCGCGCCGCCGCATTTGCCGAGAAGAGCGGAAATCTCGCGCAACTCGTCAGCTCGCTAAGCTCGCGAGCTACTACCACGGTGCTGTCGGGTGATTTGGTTGTCGGAAGCCGGCTCGCGGCGCGAGCCTTCGAACTCGCAGTCCGCGAAGGCAGCCGCAATAGTCTGGCAAGCGTCGAACCGATGAACCTGATAGCGCATTATTGGTCAGGCAACTTCGCCACCGCGGAAGAGCACTTCGCCACCGCATCCGCGCTCTACCAGGATCCAAGTATCCGACAAAGTCAGACCAATAATCCTATAGCAGTCTTCGCATACGCGAGTTGGAATGCGTGGACGCTGGGTCGAGCCGACCTGGCTCGTAAGCGTGAGGCTGAAATGATGGAGGCCCTAGATGGAAACCGGCCGTACGACTTGGCATGGTCGGGATACTACGCCGCCCACCTCAAGCTTTTCATGAGAGAAAACGTCCGCTCCGCTGCGCTGGCAGAACAGGCGCTGGAGCTTTCGGTCAAACATCAGTTTCCCTACCGCACTGATCCGCGATGGCATCGCCAACCTGGTCGAGAGCGGGGCACGCTTGCTCATCGGCAATTTCACGACATATCTGGCAATGGCACAGCAGCGGCAAGGCTTTCTCAGAGAAGCGCTTGAAACTGTCGAGCAGGCGCTCCAGGCAAACCCTGACATACTCGCGTACCGGCCAGAGATGTTCAGATTGCGCGGTGCACTGCGGCTCGAATTGGGGCAAACAGAAATGGCCGAAAGCGACTTCCGCGGGGCGCTCGCACTCGCACAAAGGCTTGGCGCGAAAGCGTGGGAGTTCCGCACGACGATGAGCCTCGCGCGCCTGCTTGTCTCCCAGGGAGATCGAGCCCAGGCACGCGGGATGCTGGCAGAAATCTATGGTTGGTTCAGCGAAGGCTTCGACACGCCGGACCTCGAAGACGCCAAGGCTTTGCTCGAAGAGTTGAGCCGTTAGAGCCGCTGTCGGCATCATTCGTGCGGGGCCGCGCAAGGATGATGGCGGTGAGGTGGTTGCCGCCGCACAGTTCGTATCTGCTTACAGTTTGTTAGGTTCGATTCTGCTGGGGCCAGAACACCAACGCGCGAACCTCGATGCTCTCGCGCGGCGCCGCGTCCGGAGGACTGGTCGGATCTTCAAACGCAGTATGGGCAGTGAAGCGCGCGCGGCCGTCTTCCTTGGAGTCGTAGCACTTCAGCAGAATCGCTTCGGTCCGCTCCAGGTAGGGGAAATAGAACCATCGATGATCGGGATTGTGCTTAAAGCGATAAGTCTCGCCGACTTTGTCGGGATACACCAGGTCAGACGGAACGAAATCATCCGGCTCGATTGATCTCGCATCGCAGACCGCCAGTGGCGACGACTCCACCGGGCCGCGAATCGGCCGCCAGACGTTGATCTCAGCGTACCGATGTCTCAGGAGTTCTTCTGCCTCGGCCGGCGGCACGTGGTCACGCACCCGCCGCGGGCCGGAGTTGGCGGTGTAATCGTTATGAACAGTCTTGGCGTATTCTCGCGCACCGCGCTCGCCGCGCTGCGCCATCGGCAGGCAGCGCACCTGATGGTCGAAGATGACGACTTTCGCCGCACCGGTCGCTGCTTTGAGGAGCCGCTCGACTTCGGGATAGTAAACGCGTTTCACTTCTTCGCGATCGTAAAAGTCCACGACCGAGGTCTCGTGCCGGCGCAGTTCGAAACCCTGTTTATCGAGCGAGAAGTTCTCTAGCATCGTGCGCGCGTTTCGAATCGGCATCATTTGCGCGGCAAAACGTCCCGACACCCGAGGCACTCCCGGCGGAGGCTCGTAGGCATAGTAGACCGGCTTCTCACTGGTTTCGGCAATGTAATTCAAAGACGCATCGACGAGGTTCGCGGCCTGTTGCTGAGCGGCGGGTTCCATGGCATTCCTTCCTCTAGCGAGGCGGCTACTACGGCGACTTATGGACTATCTCTATTCGGATACTAGAGCATCGAATATCGTAGTATCTCCGCTCCTGTCAAATCATTCACAGGCGCGGTTGAGGCTACTCCCGCCGGGATTCAGCGATGAAGCTACGGGAGCGTTGATGGCTTATCCAAAGCGGGCCGTGCTCAGACGACGCATGATCGCCCACGCGCTGGACCGTTGTGCAAGGTCAAAGGGGCTTGGCGTCAACCGCCAACGCCTCGTATGCAACAAATCGAAGAACTGGGAATCGAGTGAAGCAAGCCAGTTTTATCGCAAGGTGCGGAAAGACTTTTTCATGAAGAAATGGGCTTTTCCGCACCCTGCTAGACAGGCTCAAAGTGCTCGATGACGCGAAGCAGAGCCTGCGGTTCGACCGGCTTGCGCACAACTGCGGCCGCCCCGGCTTCCCTGGCTCTTGGCGCAACATCGGAACATCCCGACATTATCACGACAGGAACAGCGGCAATCCGAGCATCTTTGCCGCGCTCGGCAAGGAAGCCCCAGCCATCGAGTATCGGCATCGCCAGATCCAGAAGAATTACCGCCGGACACGTTTGCGAGTCGGCAATCATCCGAAGTGCCTCACTTCCATCCGCCGCGCATTGGACGGCGTGACCCTGGAGAGAAAGGAATTCCGCGAGCGCCTCGCATAAATCGCGATTATCATCGACCAGCAAAATCACCGAACGTCTCAACCGACACCTTGATCTCACCATCGTCCGGAAGCAGAGTCTGTACCACTCTGGGTCAGCCAACCGCAGGGCGATTCTGCTTCAAATCGCGCGATATAACGAGCGCTGATAGCGAACCTCTGATCGCAAACCTCTTGAGACAATTTTTACTTTAGGACAATTTTTACCACACGAGGAGTTTTACGAAAGAGCATGAATCGGGTGAGCGGCTCGCGGCATGTAACGTTGAAATCAGTATCAACAAGCCCCAGCGAAACGAACCAGACAACCCCACCTAACCTCCCCCTGGTCAGGGGGAGGGATTAATAGCAATACCGCTATTAGTGTTACAGGTCGCTAGCGGCGGTTGCCCGCGGTTTATAGGAGCATTTTTGACAATGACCTTGCTCCTGGTAGGACCTCATACAGTGCCGCTCATGCGTTCAGACAAGAACTTCGCGCGAGCTATTTTGCTCCCTTCCTCGCCCTGGCTGTCAGGCAAATCCATAGCGACCGGCTCCTTGCGACCGGTCTCGTCTCTTTAGCTGCTTGCCCTACCGCTCAGGCAAATCGCTTCGCGTTGATCCCTCGGCCTGCTCGGGATGACAAAAAAGGCTGCCAGCCACACAACGACCACTTTCATGCCAGATATTCACGGGTCCGTTGGACCCCCCACCTTGTACGAAAGTAGACATATTGTCCGTCATCCCGGTGAGCCGAAGCCCTGAGCGAAGCCGAAGGGGTAGTCGAGGGATCGCGCCCCGTCTTCGGGAGCGCATGCTCGGATCTCTGCATAATCGAGGCAACCCGGCGAGGCGCGAGACTCGCGCCTGCGCGCGGTAGACGGCGCGCGATCCCTCCGCTCGGTCGGGATGACAGAGTCTGTTGTCGACCCGACAGAGTCCCCGCTTTCATGCCAGGCAGAGGGAGGGATTTCCAGATATATTGATTTCACTGTGACGCGCCACTAGCAGGGTGCGGAAAAACCAATTTCTTAATGAAACATCTTTCCACACCCTGCGATTAAACTGGCTTCCTTCCGTTAGTTCTCCCCCTCTGGGGGAGATTACAGAGAGGGAAAGCAGGCTGCGGAAGGCCTTTTTCCGCAGCCTGCTAGAGTTTGAGCTCCGGATAGCGCGTGCTTATCCATTCCACGAACTTCTGCGGTGCCGCCATTGTAGATAGACGTCCCTGCCGTACCAACGCCCAGTCGTCAAATTTCTTCGATAGCTTGATCTCGGCTAAGGTTACCGGCGGCTTCAGGCGGCCTGCGAATTCGAGAGCGACCACCGCCGACTTCGGATTCCTGAGGTCATCGTGTGGTTGCGATTTCACCACCGCCAAGCCGACCACGCTGGAAACCCCGCCGCTGTGATAGATGAACACCCGATCCCCCGGCCGCATTTCGCGGATTACCCGCACGGCCTGAGGATTAGTCACCCCATCCCAGGCAGTGCGCTGGTCACGCTCAAGATCGTCAATTGAGTAAGTCTCCGGGTCAGTCTTGGCAAGAAAATAGTTCATCGGCGCGCCCTCTCCGGCAGTGATTAGGTAAATCCAACTCCGCTACGCCCGGAACACCGTAAACGCCAGGATAGCGTCGTCCCTCGTAAATGGCGGTAACGCGCTCGGGCCTTTTCCGTCATCCCGACCGAAGTGGAGGGAGCGCGCGCCCTCTGGTGCGCAGGCGTGAACCCGCGCAAAGAGGCTCAGTCCCGTCGGAGCATTGTGCAAACGTCATATCCGAGGATGCGCCCGGAAAACGGGCGCGGTCCCTCGGCTTCGCTCTGGATGACGGAATGGCACATCGCTCGCTGGTTACTTCCACTTCAGGGACCGAACGCTAGCAGGGTGCGGAAAAACCTATTTGATCATGAAAAGTCTTTCCGCACCTTGCGATAAAGTTGGCTGCCTTCCTTTAGTTCTCCCCCTCTGGGGGAGATTACAGAGAGGGAAGCAGGGTGCGGAAGGCCTTTTTTCCGCACCCTGCTAGATTTCATTAT
>WNFD01026688.1_pt1 | contig 10029 bp, 11 predicted proteins | sample 5400491 | NCBI WGS metagenome assembly WNFD01 (sample SAMN13153343, study PRJNA577476) | soil metagenome | isolation source: 120 cm saprolite under Douglas fir tree site 2 hole 2 replicate 2 | place: USA:California | collected 2015-04-18
CGTTCCTTTCGCGTCAGTTCTTTCTCAAGTTCAAGCGCTGGAGGATATTCTGGCGCGTTTTGCTCAGCCATGCCAGGGTCTGACTACACATTGTCCGACCGGAGATAAATAGATATGGGCTATCGGAATCAAGCTCAAATGCTCTGTGCTCGGTCCCATGCCTCGTACATGGGGTTAGCTGTGGACTGCTGAATTTTTCATTCCTCTGATGATTTTTCTGCGGTAAAGTGTTGGATGAAATCTGCGAGTCGAGTATTCGGATTTTCGAAGAATGGGAGTTGAGAGCCTACTCCGTGCTGGTTCCAGCCGGGGCTATCTGCTAGGAGCTATTGTCCTTGAGTATTTTTGTGTAGGAGAAAGCCGAGTCTAGGTAGTTTGAGTTGTATTCCTCGGCCGCCGATGATGTCGAAGCGTACTAGTCGAGGGATTATCTGACGTCTATCCATTTTCCTGACTAGCAAGTATCTGTGAAGCATCTGGTTCTCTTCCACCATTCTAAGTTCGACAACCCCGTCGACGAGGCTTTCCACCTTTCTGAAGAGTTCTGGATGGACGCTTCCGGTGGACAGAGTGACGATTAGTTTTCCTCCTGCTTTCTTGACTTTGGCAGCGATGCTTTGGATGAAGCTGATTGCGTGTTTGCTTTCTGTTTCGCTGAATATTGGAATGAGAGAGTCTAGGAGTATGGTTACTTGTCGGTTGCCAAGTTTCTCCATGACCGTTGTCAGGTAAATGCTAACATTGGTTAGGTCGTACGGTTGCGGGACGACTCCTTCAGTTACGCCCGCAGTGGCCGAGTAGCAGTCCATTATTTCGAGCTTGTTCATCAACTGGTATTTTCTCGGGTCCCAGCCGAACTCGTTCATCCTCTCCAATATGTTTGCAGGGAAGGTGTCGTACGTTACAATGATGCAGGGCCTTGACCTGCTTAGCTCGTCGTAGAGAATCTGTTGGGCAAGTGTTGTTTTCCCACTACCGGGATCCCCTGCTATGAGGATTGACGAGGCGTCTGGAAGGCTTCCGCCAACGAGATTATAGAAATCCTTGAAAGGTGTGGCTATCTTTTCCAGTCCCAATTTGCACCCCGTTCTATCTAACCCGTCCTTCGGCCTCTAAGACGCTAATGGCTTAGCTCAGCGTCCGCGAGTATGAATGGGGATTGTAACTGTCTTGAACTTTGTGGAAGTACACTTCTCCTGGAAAACTCGCCGAAGAGTTAATCAGTGGTAGTTCGTCGTAAGCGGTTTCTCAAGACAGTGATTGCAAATTTGAGACTTGTGTCGTATATCCTCGTTGAGCTCGCGCCGGGGACGGCTAAGAAAGCAGCTGAAGCCATTTCGAAGATTGAAGGTGTCAAGATGGCTCACGCCGTCACCGGGCCGTTCGATGTCATCGCGTATGCAGAAGTCCCAGACCTGACCACACTATCAGACTTGGTTCTCGCGAAGATTCAGAACGTGAAAGGTGTCCAGAAGACCCAGACGGCTGTAGTCGTGACACCGGACGTCCTCGCGCCCGGTCCTCCACGGACTCGAAAGAACAAATCACGTAAATCTGCTTAGGGTTGAAGCATAGAAGACTTTCTAGTCCGATTCGTTCTCCATTGAATCGGTCTTAGCTCTTAGACGAGATTGGAGTTCGAGCAGGTTTTTGAGGATTCGGATATCGCCCAAGTCTTCATTGTCTGTTGAGCTCTGATCGTTCTCCTCAGGTCGCATGAAGGCTCTAATTTCGCAGCCAGTATAAGTGTTATCAATACTCAAATCGTAGTACGATTGATCCAAAATGGGTAAGGCTCGACAAACTAAGAAACCGAAGAAAAAGAAAGAGACCTAGTGATTTCCGCTAGATAGTAGGCGGGGGTGGGGGTTTCCTCACCTTGATGGCTAGGAGTATTAGGAAGAACGCCAATCCGAATATTGTTAGCAGAACTATAGCGGACGTAGCTGTACTAGTAGCTGTGCTGCCGACGTTCAGCTGGACAGTGGCGGTTGGATTAGTCATGGCATTCTCTATCAAACCAGTAACCTGTTGATTCTGATACACAACGCTCAACGAGTACGATCCCATAGGCACATCGCCGAGCTGAACGTTGCCTTTGCTATTGGTCAAGAAACTTCTGCTCGTAGAGTTGATGAACGTGACCGTGACGTTCGCTCCGCTGATTGGATTGTTACTGTTATCGACTACGTGAACTGAGGCTGGATATACCTGAAGTGAGACTGTCTTTGTCGCTGAGCCGCTGGTGAGGTCGATTTGCACTGGGCTCGTCGGCCCGAGGGCCGATCCCTCCCAAGTCGCCTGAGACACTGTGTAAACATTGCTGTTCAGAAATCCCGAATACTGGGTGATTGTGACAGGGCCACCTGTCTGTGCAGACAGCACGACTGAGGTGGGAGCTGGACTCAATGGAGTGCCTGAGGCGTCATTGAATGACAATGTGTACGGGAATTGCTTGTCAAACACGGCAGTGAAACCGGCTGAACTGGTGTAGTTGTAAATATTCCCGCCACTTGTTCCGGCGGGAGGAATCCTTAGTGTTTGGCTTGTTGTCCAAACGCATGGTCCGTTATTACATACCGACAATCCATAATAGTTTTCCCAGTCCCTCCAGATGTAGTGACCTCCTGTCGAAAGACCCGTGAAGGACGTGCTGTTTAGGACCATAATGGTGGCAATGGTGTTATTCACGAAAGTGAAAGTTGGTGGAGAGCTTTGAGGGAGGGAGACGGTGCAGGGATTTGAGCTACAGCCAGGGCCTGTGCCGTTGTATATCCTGACCCAGATGGTCCCATCGTTTGATGGAACATTCGAGCTCACTCTTACTTGGCAGCCATTAGTGCAACCGGAGGTAGCGTACACGTTTCCTATGAGAATCGGAATCAGGAATGAGGCGAGTAATGTGAAGAGTATGACTGGGGCTCTTGCTTTCACTGTAAGCCTGGCCTCGACATTGGCCGAGAAACCGGAGTTGTAGGCTTAGAAGCTCTTGAACCATCAGCGTTGAGAGTGGAGTAACACGGAGCTTAACAGCCTTCATCTTGCCCTCGAGTCTCTGAGCTGCAGAAGCACAATACCTCAACGCGTCTCTCGTTAAGTGGTGTGTTGGCGGCGTTGTTTTATATCGTCCAACAGAAAACAAACAGTGAACATTATGACGGTTCAGCTTCAGAAGATGAAAATGCTCATTGCTGGGGAATGGAAGGACAGCACCACCGGCGCTAGATCGTCCATTCTTGATCCATCAAGCGGAGAAACTATTGCCGAAGTTCCTAAGGCGTCTAAACAGGATGCAAAGGCCGCAGTTGATTCGGCTAGGGAAGCTTTCGGGTCGCCGGAATGGCGAGACATGGATCCTGGAAAGAGAGGGAGGATACTCACGAAGCTTGCGGGTCTTGTGCGGGAGAATTCGGACGAGCTTGCAAGACTAGAAACGCTGAATGAGGGTAAAACGCTGAGGGAGTCTAAGGGCGATGTTGCCTGGGCTGCCCGAGCATTCGAGTATTTTGCGGGGCTTGCTGACAAGATTGAGGGTGAGACGATTCCCGTCCCGCCTAAGCGGTTGAATTACACTTTGAAGGAACCTCTCGGAGTAACTGTCCATATTGTTCCCTGGAATTATCCGATTGCCCTGGCGTCGAGAAGTCTGGCACCTGCACTCGCAGCAGGCAACACTGTGGTCATGAAGCCTTCAGAGCTTACTCCACTAACAGCGCTCAAGCTTGGGGAGCTGGCCATGAAGGCTGGGACTCCGAAGGGTGTCGTGAACGTGGTCACTGGATCGGGCGCTGAGATTGGATCCTCCTTGGTTTCTGACAAGAATGTTGACGGAATCGTGTTCACGGGATCTGGCGATACTGGTCGTCAGGTTATGGAGGCCGCGGCCAAGAATATTACTCACGTGGTCATGGAGCTCGGCGGCAAGAATCCTCACATTGTCTTCCCGGACGCCGATCTTCCAAAGGCGGTGAAGGCAGTGAAGGATGGGATCTTCACGAACGCTGGGCAAATGTGCTGGGCGGGATCTCGCGCTTTCATCCACGAATCAATCTACGATTGTTTCATCAAAGACTTGGTGGCAAAGACCTCTGCCATCAAGGTTGGACCCGGAAACGAAGAATCGAGTGAGATGGGCCCCTTGGTTTCGAAGTCGCGTCAGGAAACCGTTCTGGGTTACATCAAGGACGGAGTTGATGACTCGACAAGGGTAGCTTTCTCGAACCCACTATCTTCGCCGACGTGACGGGCGAGATGAAGATTGGTTGTGATGAGATCTTTGGTCCTGTGTTGAGTGTGACGAAGTTCAAGAATACCGAGGAGGTTGTGGCCATGGCCAACGAGACTGACTATGGCTTGTACGGGGGACTATGGACGAACAACTTGAGACTCGCTCATGATGTGGCTTCGAGGCTCGAAGTTGGCGGTGTCGCGATCAACGAGTACCTGGTTACGTTTCCCCAGACACCGTTTGGTGGCTACAAAGACAGCGGGATTGGACACGAGAACGGGATTAGGGCGCTTGAGTATTATACCCGGACCAAGAATGTCTCCGTAAACCTCGGCTAGCATCTACCGGGATTCTAGCTGGTAGAACACTCCTTCCCCAGCTTGTTTGGGCCTCAATACTAATTCCAGGCCAGGCTTCAGGTCCTTGCGGTCGACTTCGTTGCTGATGGGCGCAAAGACCCTCATTCCCCCTTCGAGTTCTGCTAACCCGAGAAGGTAGGGTGTTGAGTCTTGGAACGCCGGAGGGGCGAAGTAGACTTCGGTGAACGTTACGAGCTTTCCTTTTCCTTCTATGGGAACCCACGCGATGTTGCTTCCTCGGCATTTTGGACAATCGGCCCGGGGTGGGAAGCAGAGGGTACCGCATTCTTTGCATTGTGTTGCCATGATCTGGTTCTTCTCCAGATACGATACTAATGGTGCGATCTTTGTCTGGGAGACGTAGCCGAAGCGTCCGAATTTTTCGAAACCCATGAAGACTACGCCTTGAGAATTGAGACTGCGGAGTACATGCCTATTCCTCCAATGTTCTGAGCTAGTCCGATCTTTGCACCATCAACTTGCATGTCTCCAGCTTCTTTCCTAAGCTGATGGACAAGGCTGGTGATCTGGGAGGCTCCAGTTGCTCCCACTGGGTGGCCTTTGGAGATTAGTCCTCCATCGATGTTGACAGGGATTTTTCCTCCGAGCTCGGTCTCGTTGTTCTTGAGGAGTTTGGGTCCCTTCCCGGGTCGGGCGAATCCGAGGTCTTCATAGTTCAGTATCTCAGTGATGGAGAATGAATCATGAACCTCTGCAACATCAATATCTGTGGGTTTTACTCGAGCCATCTCGTAGGCCGATCTTGCGGCGTTCTTGGTGACTTCGAAGGTGGTGAGAGGACCTTTTCTCCCGGCGAGAGACATAGGGCTTGAAGCGAGACCGATACCTGCTACCCATACTGGGCTGTCGGTTATCTTCTTGGCTCTCTCTGAACTGGTGACGATCAGACATGCCGCGCCGTCAGCGTTGGCGCAACAGTCGAACAGTTTGAGAGGCTTGGAGACCGGGCGTGAGTTGAGTACCTCCTCCATACTGATGGATTTCTGAAACATTGCCTGGGGGTTCTTGGTGCCATATTTCCGGTTCTTCACGGTGACACGCGCCATGTCTTCTTCGGTGGTTCCGTACTTCGCCATGTGAGCATTCGCGTACATTGCGTAGTAGGCTGGCATGCTTGTACCGAAAGGAGATTCCCACATCACGTCCCCAGCCCTCCCCATTAGTTCCTGGATCTCTCCCGAGGAGAGCTCGGTCATCTTCTGAACCCCAACTACTGCGACTACGTCATTGAGGCCGGACGATATCAACGACCAGGCGATTCTCAAGCCCACAGCACTTGAGGCACATGCGGCCTCGACGTTGAAAGTGGGTTTAGGACTCAGACCAAGATATTCAGATACCACGCCCGCGGGAGATCTTTGCTTATCATAATGTGTGGCAGAGCAGACGATAGACCCGTCGATAGCCGGGGACTCTAGATCAGCGTCATCAAGCGAACTACTATACGCTTCGAACGCAAGCTCTCGGAGGGAGGCGTCACTTCGCTTTCCAAACTTTGAATGTCCCACTCCTACGATTGCTACTCGGCCCATAAACTGGATTCCGAGAGTAGTTCTGGGTTGTGCTGTAGAAGAAGGTTACTTGCTGTTTGGCTAGATCGCTTGTTTTGACTCGGCGTAGAGGAAAGTAATTCCTCCTGTAGCGATCTTCAGGCTGTGTCTGCCTGAGTCCTTTCCAGCTTGGGAATTGAGCGCGTTCTTCAAGCTGTCCATGTTTTCAAACTCTAGCTCGACGACTTGGTAGTAGGCAGGATCGCCTCGCGGGGCTCCGACGACTTTGTGGACGGTGTACTTCTTGAGTCCGGGCATTTGTTTTGCCATTGGGACATGGTCCTCCCAGTACTGCTTGTCGAATAGTTCTGGGTCCGTGGGTTTGCCGAACAAGACGATGATTTTCGCCAAGAGTCATTAACCTCTAGAAGCTCGTTGCTATGGCCTCGTTTTTCCTAATCTGTACGTCGACGCCTTCAACTTCTATCTCCGGGATAGCGGGAACCTTTATGCCCATTTCTTCTATCTCGCCTCTCTTCTTTTCAATTGCCTGTCTCCAATACTTGACCTTCTCTTCCATCGTCAAACATCCTAAGCCTGAATCCCGCGCAATCTGCTCCAACTCATGATCGACTTTGTCAAAATCTGCTGGTAGCCGCCAGAACTCGGACTTGTGTTCGTAGAGGAGTGGAGATAGAAAGATGAAGCCCTGTTTCATCTGGCGAGTGACGGTAAGTCTCTGTTCCTCGGTAAACTCCTGGGACATGGCACGCAGAAGCGCCATTGTCGCTACCAAGTGCCGGGTCTCGTCTCTTGTTATGTTCTGGAATGATTGTCGATATACTTCGAGCTTGCTGGTCTGACGCATGGAGTTGAATATCGTCTCTGCTCCGATCTCTGCAAAGAAAAATCCGGCAAATAATAGCTCTGGGGATAGGTACTCCCACGCACTGACGAACCCCTTCCAATACCGTCTTCCCTCATCGTACAGCGCTTGTATGTTCCTCAGAGCCTTCTGTTCAAAATCTGATTGGGGTTTGTATCCATAGGGCCAGTTTGGGCACAGTTTGTTGCACGCTCTGCGGCATACCTCGTCGTGACGGCATTCATCGTAGGTGATCGATGCGAGCATCTTCTTTGTCGGATCCTCCAAGTTCAGTTCGGCGGCTCTAACGGTGCCAAAACCGAAGGCTCCAATCCCTGATTTCTCGAACAGAGCCAGCTTTGACATCCAGTAGGCTTGAGCTATTCGCTCCTTCGGGTCGAAGTTCTTACCGTCAAGTTCGTCCCAGGGGAGAGTTGAAGGATTCCAGTTTTGGGCGAAGGACAGGTCGAATGCCTTGAACATCATTTCGTTCTTTATGGTCCAGTTCCCAGGGAAAATGTTCAGATCTGCAGTGGGCTTGTCCTTCTTGGCCTTTGGCAAGTTATGGTCGTCTCGGCGATCTTCTTAACAGGTTACTTAAACGTGAAATCTTGGTCTCACTCGCCGTCTCAGTTTCCTGAGAACTTGGGCTTACGTTTCTCGAGGAATGCTCTAACTGCTTCTAGATGGTCTTGGGTTTTTCCGGCTATGTCTTGGTTCTGGGCTTCATACTCAAGGGCGTCGGGTAGCTCGAGCCTGCTGACTTGGTTTACTATTCTCTTTGATAGTCCGAGGGCCTTCGTGGGTCCACTCGCAAGTTTCCCTGCGGTGCTGTTTACCGCCTCGTCAAGCTCCGCGGCTGGAACGACCTGGTTTACCAGCCCAAGGGTCTCCGCTTCCTTGGCCCCAACCGTTCTACCGGTCATGATTAGTTCGAGGGCCCTGCCTGGGCCGAGGGTCCGCGTGAGGAAGTAGCTACTTCCAGAATCGGGTACCAAGCCTACTCCGATGAAGGCCTGTTTGAGGCCTGCCTCTTCGGATGCGATTCGGATATCGCAGGCGAGGGCGATACTAGCGCCGCTGCCCGCAGCTATGCCGTTGACTCGTGCAATCACAGGCTTCTCCATGCTTCGAATCCGGAGAATCATCGGATGGTATTTTTTTCGCAGATGATCTCCTAGGGACGGATGCGAGTCCCCGCTGTACCGCTCTTTCAGACCTGAAACATCTTCGCCGGCAGAAAAAGCTCTACCTGCGCCTGTGATTATGAGACAGCGGGTGTCCTCGTCCCTTTCAGCGTCCTTCAGGGCGGAGTAGAATTCTTCCCCCATCTTGTCGTTGAAGGAGTTGAGGGATGCCGGTCGGTTCAGAGTGATTCTAGTTATCTGATCCTTCTTCTCTACTAGAATGGTTTCGTAACCCATCTTATCGACCTTTGAATTGAGGCGGTCGTTTCTCAGTGAAGGCCTTCATTCCTTCCTTCATGTCCTGAGTTGAGAAGAGTAGGTAGAAGTTTCTTCTCTCGAACTGCAGTCCCTCCTCCAAAGGTGTATCGAAGGCTTTCAGCACTGCCTCCTTGGCAAGTCTGGTCGCGACTGGTGCTTTCTGTGCAATCTGCATAGCCAACTTCTTTGCCTCTTCGAAGTAGGCCTCTACTGGGACGATCTTGTTGACGAGTCCATGCTTCTCGGCTTCTCGAGCTGTAATAGGTTGGCCGGTGAGGATCATTTCCATGGCGCGGAATTTTCCGATGGTTCTTGTCAAGCGTTGGGTTCCGCCCGCTCCGGGCATTATTCCTATGTTGATCTCGGGCTGTCCGAACTTTGCTGTTTCTGATGCGACGATGATGTCGCAGTTCATTGCTAGCTCGCATCCTCCACCTAGAGCGTGGCCGCTGATGGCTCCTACGATTGGTTTGGCTGTTTTCTTCAACCTGTCCCAGAGCGCGAATTGATTGCGCTGGATGAGCTCGACAGGCGTTGCCTCCGATAGTTCCTTGATGTCTGCTCCGGCTGAGAACGCATCATCATTTCCGGTCAGAACTGTGGCTCTGATTCGATCATCCTTATCGAAGGCTTCGAGGGCCTCGACGAGTTCTCTGAGAAGTTCGAAGTTTAGGGCGTTGAAAACCTTGGGTCTGTTTAGACGAATGATTCCGATTGGTGGATCTGTCTCGACCAGTATCTGGCTGAACGGCAAGCGAGATCAATCTTGTCGGTGATAGTGCGTGTATAAAGCGTTGGGAATTGTCAGGGAGTCATCTTGAAGAATTCTTGGTAGCCTCCCTTGCTGCCTTTTCTTCGGGACGGATCGCCCAGGTAGCCCTGGTTTACCATCTCTCTGAGCGCCTTTGGCGGTATCCACTTTTCATCTCCGGTGGCTTGGAAGAGTGCTTCGAGGTTTCGGAGTCTTGTGTCAAGACCTACGAAATCTGCAAGTTCGAAGGGTCCCATCGGATGGTTGTATCCAAGTTTCATTGCTAGGTCGATGTCGCGAATCTTGGCGGTTCCGTCTTCGAGAAGCGCAGATCCAATGGTTTCGACGATCTTAGCCGCTTGCTGGATTGTTCTCTCTGATGTGTGGCTGGTCTTGACGATCTCGACGAGTTTGGTGATTTGCGCGGGATTGAAGAAGTGCATTCCTAGCAGTCTGTCCTTCTTGGAGAGCTTTGATCCTACCTTGCTGACTGTGAGCGTGGACGTGTTCGAGGCGAGCAGGGCATTCTGCGGAGCTGCTGATTCTAGCTTTGCGAATACTTCCTGTTTGAGCGGTAGGTGTTCGAATACGGCTTCGATGACAAGGGCCGCATCACTGCAGGCGTCTTTTAGATCTGCGGCCTTTCTGATTTGTTGGAGAGCCCTGGTTCCTTCCTCCCGGGTTATCTTCGCTTTGGCAACTGCGGATTCGATGCCATAAGGTCCGAGCGCGACCTCGTCAAGCCCTGACTTGACCGCAGCAGGATTCTCGTCTGTTACGGAAACTTCGTGGCCATGTTGTGCGAAGACTTGCGCTATCTGGCGTCCCATCATTCCAAAGCCGATGACTGCAATTTTCATTTGGAAGATT
>WNFD01036260.1_pt1 | contig 10029 bp, 9 predicted proteins | sample 5400491 | NCBI WGS metagenome assembly WNFD01 (sample SAMN13153343, study PRJNA577476) | soil metagenome | isolation source: 120 cm saprolite under Douglas fir tree site 2 hole 2 replicate 2 | place: USA:California | collected 2015-04-18
GACCCGAAGTTCAACCAGGCCGCGATCACGGGTATGTCGTGTCCTGCGCCCGGCCAGTGCAGTGCTGCCGGGTTTTACGGGTCGGACCTGAATGCGGAGAACGTGTCGGTCCCGTTCGTTGCCACGCAAGTCAACGGCAAGTGGGGTGCCGCGCACCAGGTCCCAGGGCTCGCTGCGCTCAACCTCGGCAATCAGGGAGCGATCACATCGGTGTGGTGCGGCACGCCAGGGAACTGCGCCGCCGGCGGGTTCTACACCGGCCCCGGCGGGAGCAACTTCCACTCTGACGTTCCCGGTCACGCTTTCCTGGTTACCGAGTCGGGCAGGGTCTGGAGCCGTGCGATACCGGTCCCCGGCTTGGCGGCACTAGGCAGCCGCGCTTCCGGAATCGCCTTCGTCTTCTGCGGGCAGACCAACAAGTGCATCGGCATCGGTGGCTACACGGCGCGCGCCGGGTTCGTGAAGGGGCACCTGTTCGTCGTCGCCCGAGGCTGATCACAGCGACCGGCGCCCTGCGGGCGGCTGCAGGCCGGTCAGGGCGTCGTGACCGGCCTGGGCAGCCCGCTCGTACTGTACGCCCGCGCTGTCCGGGACTCGCTTATGCGGGCGGTGGCTCGGCGCAATGGCATCTCAGTGTTGCCGCGAGCGTGCGATCCTTTGGGTGAGCCTGATAGTCCGAACCCGCGACTATGGTCAGCTCATGACAACCGTAGAACTGCGCTTAAAGGACGTGGAAGTGCGCGTCGACCGTTTGGAAACGTGGGCAGGCCCAGGTCAGGCCGAAGCCCTGAGCGTCGGCCTGAGCGCGTTGCGGGCTGAGATCGCCGCGTTCCGCCAGGAAGTCAATCGCGCCTTCCGAGACGTCCGGGCGCCTTCCGAGACGTCCGGGCTGAAATGGCGGGCATCAAGTCTAGTGTCTCTGCCCTAGAGACGGACGTCGCGGGCCTGAAGGCGGACGTCGCGGGCCTGAAGGCGGACGTCGCGGGCCTGAAGAGCGATATGACCGATGTAAAGGGCGCGCTCGAGGAGATCCTCAGGCGGCTGCCACGCGCTGCCTAGCCGGACGCGGGCCTTGACGACGGGGGTTCAAGCGCTGCCAGCTGGCTGGCGAGCCAGGCCGATGGCGGAACGGCGCTGCCGGCGGCCGCAAGTGACTGGCTCCTGAGCTTTCGTTCGTCATCGGGCATCATTAGCGCCTCGTGCAATGCCTGCACCGTGCCGCTGATGTCGAACGGGTTCACCAGCAGCGCGTCGCCGCCAAGCTCGTCGGCCGCGCCTGCCTCTCGGGACAGCACCAGCGCGCAGCCGCGGTCGGACAGTATCGGGCCTTCCTTGGCTACCAGGTTCATGCCGTCGCGGATAGGGTTCACCAACAGGACGTCAGCCAGCCGGTAGCCGGCCAGCGACCTGGGATAGTCGTCGTAGCCGCTGAGCACGATCGGGGTCCAGTCAGCCGTGCCGAACTCGTCGGCGATCGCTCCGGCCAGCCGCTGCACGCTGGCCGCGTACTCACGGTACTCGGGCAGGTCATGGCGGGACGGGTAGGCGAGCGCGAGCAGCATCACTTTGCCCTGCCACTCGGGATGGGTCAGCAGCAGCTCGCGGTAGGCGGCCAGGCCCCTCACTATGTTTTTGGAAAGCTCGGTCCGGTCGACTCGCACGATCAGCTTGCGCCCGCCGATCACTTCGGCCAGCGCGGCCATCCGCGCCTCGACGTCCCGCTGGGCGGCCCGGCCGGTGAGCTCGGCGGCGTCCACGCCAAGCGGGTGCACGCCGATGCCGGTGACGTGACCGCGGTAGCTAACCTGCCTCCCGTCCCGGTCGACGTCGGCCCCGAGCACGCGCTCGCAGCAGTCGACGAACGCGTCTGCCCAGCGCTGGCACAGGAAGCCGGCGTGGTCGGCGCCCAGCATTCCGTCTAGCACCTGGGCCGCGATCGCGTCGGGCAGCAGCCTGAAGTAGTCGACGGGCGCCCACGGGGTGTGCGAGAAATGCGCGATCTTGATCCCGGGACTGAGCTCGGCGAGCATCCGCGGCGCGAGGGTCAGGTGATAGTCCTGGATCACGGCGCGGACACCGGGCGAACCGTCGTTCGCGGTGGCGAGCGCTGTGGCGAAGGCCATGTTGTACTCGCGGTAGGCGTCCCAGTCGCGGCGGAACGCCAGCCCGAACTGCGGCTGGTTCGGCGTGTCATACAGCATGTGGTGTACGAACCACAGCACTGAGTTGGCCACTGTGTTGTACGCCCGATTGAATGTGGCTGCGGGGATGTCGAGCATCCGGACCGCTGATCCGCCCGGGGTGCCGTCCAGGCCGAACATGCCGCCGGTGGCCGTGCGGACGGCCGCCCGGTCGGCGTCAGTCAGCGCTGCGCAGACCCAGAGCAGGTCCTCGTGGCTGGCCACCGATGACAGGCCGGAGACGAGGCCGCCGCCTCCCCGCTTGACCGACAGCTGGCCGGTGTCGTCCCGGCTGAATGAGAAGGGACCTCGGTTGGACGCCACGAGGATCCGGCGCCTGGCAATCGCATCGCCCACGCGGTGAGGTTAACGCCGCGGCCGGTCCCTGCCGTGTACCGACCCCGGTGATCTTGCCCTGCGCCGCCTACGCGGGACGGGAGCGACCGTTCCATGTGACGGACATCTTTCAACATCCCGCGTAGAAAAGTGTCCGTGGTGAGGGGCGGCCTGGACGGGGCGGCGGGCTGGGCGAGGACCTGCTGGGACATCAGCGCCCGAGTCGGTTAGGATGCGGGATGACAACTTCATATTGCTCATCCAGAGGGGTGGAGGGAACGGCCCTGTGAAGCCCCGGCAACCATCTCGATGATCCACGCTTGGCCGTTCTGCGCCCGGTGAGGCCATCTCGGGACTGGTGCCAACTCCGGCCCGCTGCATGCCGGCAGCGGGAGAGATGAGGAGAGGCCTCACCAGTTATGACATCCGTCGCGACGAACGCTGCCCTGCCCGCCACGCCCGCACCGGCGAACCCCGCGTCCGCCAGGCCACTCGCGTCTGCCAGTTTCGGCCATGCCCGCGCTCTCGCCTGCCGTGAATGCGGCGCCAGCTTCGACCTTGGCGGCCAGCATGCCTGCTCGGAGTGCTTCGGCCCGCTCGAGGTCAGCTATGACCTGCCGCCCGTCAACAGGCAGGAGATCGAGTCGGGACCGCCGAACATCTGGCGGTACGCCAGCCTGCTGCCAGTCCCGCCGGACATCGCCCGCCGGCCGAACACCGAGCCTGGCCGGACCAGGCTCGTCAGGGCCGACGCGCTGGCCAGGAAACTCGGCATGCGCCGCCTCTGGGTTAAGGACGAGCGCTCCAACCCGACCCACTCGTTCAAGGACCGGGTCGTCGCCGTGGCGCTGGCGGCCGCGGTGGAGATGGGCTACCGGGTGCTTGCCTGCCCGTCCACCGGAAACCTGGCCAACGCGGTCGCCGCCGCGGCGGCCAAGGCCGGGATCGACTCCGTGGTGCTCATTCCCGCGAACCTCGAGCCGGAGAAGATCCTGGCCTCGGCCGTGTACGGCGGCCTGCTCGTCAAGGTCGATGGCGGCTACGACGAGGTGAACAGGCTGGCTTCCGAGCTCGCCGAGGAGCGCGAGGACTGGGCGTTCGTCAACGTGAACGTGCGGCCGTACTACGCCGAGGGCTCCAAGACGATCGGCTACGAGATCGCCGAGGACCTCGGCTGGCGGCTGCCACGCCAGATCGTGGTACCGGTCGCGTCCGGCGCGCAGCTCGTGAAGATCGACAAAGCCTTCCGCGAATTCGTCGCGCTCGGCCTGGTGCCTGAATCCGACGTGACCGTCTACGGCGCGCAGGCCAGCGGGTGCGCGCCGGTCGCTGCCGCGTACGCCGCCGGGCACGACGTCGTGCAGCCCGTGCGCCCCGACACGATCGCCAAGTCCCTGGCCATCGGGAACCCGGCCGACGGTCCCTACGTGCTAGATGTTGTGCGCCGGACCGGGGGCGCGGTCGCCGACGCTCCGGACCCGGAGATCGTGGACTCGATCAGGCTGTTGGCCGCGACCGAGGGCATCTTCGGCGAGACGGCGGTGGGCGTGACGATCGCGGTGCTGCGCCGGCTGCTTGCGACCGGGAAGCTCGACCCGGCCGAGGAGACCGTGATCATCAATTCGGGCGACGGGCTTAAGACGCTGAACGCCGTCGCGGGAGCCGCGGCAGTGCCCGAACCGATCAAGCCGAGCCTGGCCGCCTTCACCCGGCTCTACGACTCGGCGGTCGGCCAGGCCCTTCGTCACTGTGCGTGATCGGATTGCCTACCAAGGCGGCGGCACACAGGCAGTCACGTTTGGCCGACCCGGCCAGTGACCGTAATTCCCGCCGAGTGGCGACGCCGTGAGCGCGCCGCGGGGCAGATGCCGAAATTCATAGTGATTCACAATGACGGCGATACAGCCTAATGATTTAGCGAAAGTCCGGCGAACCGAGTCGAAGTCCCCGGCAAGCCGGCCAGGCGACGGTCGTGCCGGGGCTAGTGAGACAAGAAATCAGGCGTATCGGTGATTCGTGTGATGACCGCGCGCTTGGTAGCTTGTCTGGCGCACGGGTCCGGTAGCAGCCCGGAGATCTTTCCGCCAGCCGAGAGCCGTACCTGACAGCCGGTTGCTCGAAATCGCCTGGGCAGGCGGTTAATTCGCCTGAAACCGGGCTCGTGGGTGCCTGCCGACCCCGCCTGACCTGGGGTAACACGCCGCTCGGACGATGGGCGGGTATCCCGGTACGCGGGACCCCCGGACCATGTATCGTAATGTCCGGTCGCTGTCGGTAAGGCGAGAACGGCAGGCAGAGCTTGCGCAGCACGTCCAGCCCGCTCCGCGATCACGGGTTTCGCGAGCAAGGCGGGTTTCGCGAGCAAGGGCGTGACCCGAAGCCCGAGCAAAAGTTAGGGAGTTGTTGTTCATGGCTCAGGGCACCGTCAAATGGTTCAACGCGGATAAGGGCTACGGCTTCATCGCGGTCGACGGTGGTAGGGACGTTTTCGTCCACTTCTCGGCTATTCAGTCGGACGGCTACCGCACGCTTGAAGAAGGTCAGCGAGTCGAATTCGAGATTACGCAGAGCGACCGTGGCCCGCAAGCGGAGGCTGTCAGAGCGGTTTAGTTCCGCGGCATGGCGCGGTAGACCCGGTACCTCCTGGGTGCCGGGTCTTCGCGTGTCAGGACGTCAATGCCGATGGTGGCCGCGGAGTTGCCAGGACCCGGCTTGCACTCTCGGGGTGAGAGTGCTAAACAAGTCGTTGTCACTCTCGGGTTGAGAGTGCCAACTCACAAGCGTGATCGGGGCGATGAGGCAGGGTATTCCGCAGCAGGAAGGGACTGTCTGCGGGGCTTGCCGTCCGTCGCGGGCGTCGGCTCGGTCGGCATTTCACCAGGCAATAAGTTCCAGGAGGACTAGGAGCCTATGGCAGCGAAGATGATCGCGTATGACGAGGACGCCAGGCGCGGCCTCGAGCGCGGCATGAACCAGCTGGCCGACGTCGTCAAGGTAACCCTCGGCCCCAGGGGCCGGAACGTTGTGCTCGAGAAGAAGTGGGGAGCCCCCACGATCACCAACGATGGCGTGTCCATCGCTAAGGAGATCGAGCTCGAGGACCCGTGGGAGAAGATCGGCGCCGAGCTCGTCAAGGAAGTAGCCAAGAAGACGGACGACGTGGCCGGTGACGGCACGACGACCGCCACCGTTCTCGCTCAGGCGTTGGTCCGCGAGGGCCTGCGCAACGTCGCCGCCGGCGCCAACCCGATGTCGCTCAAGCGCGGCATCGAGGCGGCCGTCGAGCGGGTGAGCGAGGAGCTTTCCAAGCTGGCCAAGGACGTGGAGACCAAGGAGCAGATCGCTTCGACCGCCTCCATCTCCGCCGGTGACCCCGCGATCGGCGAGATGATCGCCGAGGCGATGGACAAGGTCGGCAAGGAAGGCGTCATCACTGTCGAAGAGAGCAACACCTTCGGCCTCGAGCTCGAGCTCACCGAGGGCATGCGTTTCGACAAGGGCTACATCTCACACTATTTCGTCACTGACCCGGAGCGGATGGAAGCGGTTCTCGAGGACGCGTACATCCTGATCGTCAACTCGAAGATCTCAGCGAACAAGGACCTCCTGCCGCTGCTCGACAAGGTGGTCCAGGCCAACAAGCCGCTGGTCATCATCGCCGAGGATGTGGATGGCGAGGCGCTCGCCACCCTGGTGGTCAACAAGATCCGCGGCCTGTTCAAGTCCGTCGCGGTGAAGGCGCCGGGCTTCGGTGACCGGCGCAAGGCCATGCTCGGTGACATCGCGGTCCTGACCGGCGGCCAGGTGATCAGCGAGGAAGTCGGCCTCAAGCTGGACACCACCGAGCTCGACATGCTCGGCCGGGCCCGCAAGGTCGTGGTCACCAAGGACGAGACCACGATCGTCGACGGCGCTGGCGACTCCGAGCAGATCTCCGGCCGGGTGAACCAGATCCGCGCCGAGATAGAGAACACCGACTCGGACTACGACCGCGAGAAGCTCCAGGAGCGGCTCGCCAAGCTGGCTGGCGGCGTAGCCGTCATCAAGGCTGGCGCGGCGACTGAGGTCGAGCTGAAGGAGCGCAAGCACCGCATCGAGGACGCTGTGCGCAACGCCAAGGCCGCTGTCGAGGAGGGTGTGGTCGCCGGTGGCGGCGTCGCCCTGCTGCAGGCCGGCAAGAACGCCTTCAAGAAGCTCGAACTGCCTGGCGACGAGCTGACCGGCGCGAATATCGTGCGCCGCGCGCTCGAAGAGCCGCTGAAGCAGATCGCCGTCAACGCCGGCCTCGAGGGCGGCGTGGTGGCCGAGAAGGTGCGCGGTCTGGATCCGGGTCACGGCCTGAACGCTGCGACGGGCGAGTACGTCGACATGTTCAAGGCCGGGATCATCGACCCGGCGAAGGTGACGCGCTCTGCCCTGCAGAACGCGGCCTCCATCGCCGGCCTGTTCCTCACGACCGAGGCCGTTATCGTGGAAAAGCCGGAGAAGGACAAGGCTCCGGCCGCTCCCGGCGGCGGTGACATGGACTTCTAGTCCTCGTTAGTCGGCCGGAACGTACGTTCCGGCCGGCGCGGTGACCGAGGTCTACCTCGCACCGGGTCCCGACCCGGGTGAGACAAGGAAAGGCGGCTCTGGCTTGGGCCAGAGCCGCCTTTTCGTGTGTTCCCGGGGCGCTGGGCCAAGGTAAATGAAGTGGCACCTGTTGCGTGCCGGCTCCTCAAGCGGCCATTAAAGGTGGATCATCAAGGCATGGATCCGCCCAGCGAGCAGCTGATCCGCGACTACCTCAACCGGTTGTCGCTCGCCGCGAAGGCCCGGCTGGAGCCCAGGGACCGGCAGGCATTGCTCGACGACACGCGCGCGCGCATCGACAATGAGACTGGCAGCCTGAGCAAGCCGACAGCGGCGCAGGCAAGGCGGATTCTGGCCGCCCTTGGTGATCCGACTGCCGTCGCAGAGAATGAGCGCGCAAGGATCGCCGCCCTCAGGGACCCGGCTTCCGGCAGCCGGGCAAACGGATCCATCCGACAGATCTGGCCGCCACCGGGCATCCCGGCGATCAGCCAGGTGCCGGCCAGCCAGATGCCGGCCAGGCAGGTGCCGGCCAGGCAGGTGCCGGCCAGGCAGGTGCCGGCCAGGCAGGTGCCGGCCAGGGCTCCGGCACCGATGCCGCCCTTGTCCCGGGCAGCGCTGCAGTCCCTGTCACCCGGTACAGCGAGCCTGCCGGCCGCGGTCGGCAGGCCAGCCTACGCCAGCAACGGCAGCTCGGGCAGCGGGTCGGGCCCGCCATCGCCCACTGCCCTATCTCGCCTGGCCGAGCCAGCGAGTTCCGACGAACCGTCAGGTCCGGAAGGCGCATCCGGTCGCGCGGGGCCGCCAGGGTGCGGTCCACGATCATCGAGCGCTCCGCGCGGCTTGCCATCCCAGCGCACTCCGCGCGGCCTGCCCTCTCCTGGCGTTCCCAACGGCGTGCCGCGACCACGCGAAGCGCCCGCTTCGGCCAGTTCGCCGCCGCCGGCCAGTTCGCCGCCGCCGGGCAGTTCGCCGCCGCCGGCCAGTTCGCCGCCGCTGGCCAGCTCGCCCGCTCGGGGAAACTCGTCGGCTCCGGACAACTCGCACGCTCCCGGCAGCGAGCCTGCGCCGCCCGCAGGACAGTCCGAGCAGGACAAGGCCAGCCCCAAAGCGACGCCAGGACGGGGCGGGACAGATCACTCCGGGCTCGACGAGGACGAACCGGGTGTCGAGTTGAGCGTCGAGCTGCCAGAACCGGTCTACGAGGAGGCCGGCCGCAGCTGGCTATCCCAGCGAGCCGGCGCGGCTGCGGGCGGGCTTGCGCGGTTCGGATCTGCTCTGGCCGGTGTCGCGGTGCGAGACCCCCTGGAAACGATCGCGGTTCTCGTACTGGGAATCGGAGGGGCCATATACCAGCCGGTCTGGCTCGTTGGCGCCCTCATCGCGGTGGTATCCAGGAAATGGGATCTTCGCGATAAATGGTTCGGGCTCGCCGGACCCGTCGTCGTCGTCATAGTCGGCGCGACCCTCGCCATCGTCCTGGGCGGCCAGCACACGTCGTTTGGTTCGTACGCGTTCGAAGCCTGGCTGGCCCTGGGCCGGCTGAGCAGGATCGGCGCTGTCCTCGGTGCCAGCTACCTGCTCTGGCGCGCCTATAACGGACCACGGGAGCCCAGGGATCCGCCGTGGAGCATGCCGCGCAGGCGTGGCTGACAGCCGCATTCTCCGGCCCTCCTGAGGCAGCATTAATGCGGTGTCCTAGGGGACCGAACAGGGTATGTTCTGCTCGTGACCCCGGCCATCGGCGGAGTCTGGGGACACGCAAGCACATTTCAGGCATACCGTGCCTGGTGCGTAAGCCTTTTCTGGCCTAGCCAGTTCCATCCGGACGTGGGCGCACCGGGTGGGGACCGATAGCCTATATATGCGCAGCAAGGTCGTATCGCATCATTTCTCTTCGCGTAAAGGGTCCGCACGTGCCAACTGGCAAGGTCAAGTGGTATGACGCCGACAAGGGGTTCGGCTTCCTCACCCGTGATGACGGTGGCGAGGTCTTCGTGCACTCGACTGCTTTGGCGACGGCAGGCACGGTCTTGCGAGCCGGGCAGCGGGTTGAATTCGGCGTGGCCGAGGGCCGGCGCGGGGCGCAGGCACTTCAGGTCAGGACCCTGGAGCCGCCGCCTAGTGTCGCGAAGTCCAGCCGCAAGGGCACAGACGAGATGACCGTGCTAGTCGAGGACCTGATCAAACTGCTTGACGGGCTGTCGAACACCTATCACCGCGGGAAGCACCCTGACGCCAGGGAAGCGAAGAAGATCGCGGCCGTGCTGCGAGCGGTAGCAGACGAAAGCGAAGAAGATCGCGGCCGTGCTGCGAGCGGTAGCAGACGATATAGATAGCTAGCTCACGCCGCCAGATCGGGCCTATCTGCCGAGCTGGCAATCTCCCCGGTGCCTACCCACTCGCGCCGCGGGCGTAGATAACGCGCTATGAGGTGCTCGGAACCGGCCGCTGCCTGGCCCGCAGGATGCGGTTCCTCCGCGCGAGAAGCAGCGAGGAGAGCGACAGCGCGAGACCGGCGGCCGCTACGGACAGGCCGGCCACGCCGCTGCCGGTCATCGACATCAGCAGGCCGAGAAGGCCCCGCGAACGTGGATGACCGAACGTCGGCGCCGACCTCGCGCTGCACGATCGAGTCGAGCGCGAGCTTGACGAGCGTCTGGCCAACGGCTGCGGCGAAAGCCACGATCACCGCGGCCCACAGCCCGAAGTACAAGGCGCACAACGACGTCACTACCAGCGCCACAGCCAGCATGCCGAACACGATCACCTGGGGTGCCCTGGAGCGTAGCGCGGCGCCGATGGCGGTGCCGATGAGCCCGCCGGCGGCAACTGCCGCGATCATCTCGCCGAGTGCCAAGTGGTCAGAGACGCCCCCGAAGTGAACCGTGCGCAAGATGAAGGCGAGAAAGAAGATCATGAAGCCTGAGTAGGCGCGCAG
>WNFD01032205.1_pt1 | contig 10028 bp, 11 predicted proteins | sample 5400491 | NCBI WGS metagenome assembly WNFD01 (sample SAMN13153343, study PRJNA577476) | soil metagenome | isolation source: 120 cm saprolite under Douglas fir tree site 2 hole 2 replicate 2 | place: USA:California | collected 2015-04-18
CGGCCACCGAATTCTCCGGGGTAGCTCTGTCAGAGCCAAGTGGAACGCTATAGCCATGTCCTCCGAGCAGCCGTACGCCGAATGGCCAGCGCAGTGTAGCCCGCGCAGCAGTGTGGCGTGCCTGTGGGCGTCGCGGCCCAGCGAGACGTCCGGCGGACGCGTCCTGCCTGATGCGTGCATCGACATCATCTGGGACGGCGCATCACTGTTCGTGGCGGGGCCCGATACCGGGCCGGTCCCCATCATCCCCCGGGCCGGCCAGTTCTTCTCCGGCCTGCGGTTCCGGCCCGGGAGCGCACCAAGGTTCCTTGGGGTGCCCGCCTGCGAGCTGCTTGACAGCCGCGTTCCGCTCACCGACCTGTGGGGCATGGCTCCCGCCGACCGCTTGGCCGAGCAGCTGGCCGCCGCCGCGAGCCCCGCGGCCGCCGCCGGTATTCTCGATCACGCGGTCGCGGACCTGGCCTCCGGGGCGCCGGCACCCGACCCGCTGATCGACGAGCTAGTCGCCATGTACGAGACGACACCGCCTGCGGCCGACAGGGCCGTGCAGTTCGCTAGCCGCGCCATGTCTGTCGGAGAACGCCGGCTACACCGGCACTGCCGCGCCGCCGTGGGCTACGGACCCAAGATGCTGGAGCGGGTGCTGCGGTTCCAGCGGGCCAGGCGGATCGCCCGCGGCACTACGTCGCTGGCCCTCGTGGCCGCCCTGGCCGGGTACGCCGACCAGGCTCATCTGAGTCGCGAGTGCCGGGGCCTGGCAGGGACCACACCGTCCGATCTGTTCAAGACGGCCCGGCTCAGTGGCTTCTAGCCTGACGCGCATGGATAACCAATTCGCTGCGGCGCGGGACTTCATTCTGCGCCAGGGCCGGCTTCTTGAGCGCCGGCTGTTCGCTACCTGCTTCGAAGGAGCGCAGGCCGCCGGGGTCATCGACGCGCTGGGCGGCTACCGCAACGACGACGGCGGTTTCGGCCACGGCCTCGAGCCAGACAAACGCTGTCCCGCCAGCCTCCCGATAGACGTCGAGATCGCACTGCAGACGCTCGCGGCGGCCGGCACCGTCGACCAGCCGCTGGTCGTCGCGGCCTGCGACTACCTGGCCAAGGTCGCGGCAGACGTCAACCGGGGCGGGGCCGTCCCGCTGGCCTTCCCGGTGATCGAGGCCTATCCGAGGGCTGAGCACTGGACCGACTGGACCTACGCGCCGGGCCTGAATCCCACCGCTGGCCTGGTCGGGCTGCTGCGTCAGCTACGGGTGCATCACGCCTGGGTAGACGAGGCCCCGGCTGGTGCTGGGAACAGCTCGCCGCAGCAGAGCTCCCGTCCGACGCGCACGCGCTGCGGGAGGTTCTGGTCTTCCTCGACCACGCCCCAGAACGGGACCGGGCTGAGGCGGCCGCGGACAAGGTCCGGGACCAGCTTGCCGCGGCGTCCTGGTTCCGGCTCGATCCCGACGATTCCGGCTATGGGTTGTCGCCGCTCAGCATCGCGCCTGCTGCCGACAGTCGGTGGCGCGTCCTGTTCAGCGAAGATGTACTTAACGCCCATCTGGACCGGCTGCAGAGCGATCAGCAGCCTGACGGCGGCTGGCCGATCAGCTGGGAGCCGCCGAGTGAGGCGGCCCGTCTGGAGTGGCGCGGTGCAGTCAGCCTTGATGCTCTGCGCACCCTCGTGTCCTACGGTCGGCTCAGGCCGAAAGGCTGACCGGCTGGGCACCCCGGCGCCGGCACGTCGCTGATCCCGGGCTAGCGCCGGGTCGCCCAGACCTGGAACATCCGTGGATCGCCGACGAGCGTTCCCGCCGTGCTCGCGAATGCCGTCAGGTCAGCGATCGCGGCGGCGACCTCGTCGGCGGTCGCCAGGCCGGCGGCCACGATCGCATCCGCCGAGCCCTCGAGCGTGGAGACGGCCAGCGCCTTGGTATCGCTGTCGCCCGAGGTGCCGAGACTCTGAACGAGACGCAGCTCGGCTTCGCCGATGCCAGCCTCGCCGAAGTACCGGAAGAGCTTGCGCCCGATGGCGGGATCGCCGCCGTTCAGCGCGCAGACGCGCGGATACATGGTCTGGTAGAAACCGAAGCCGCTGTCGCCGGGATCGCAGCAGGAGGAACCGGGAGTAGACGACGTCGTACGCATCCGGGTCATCCCAGCCGGTGACGTCGGCCGCCACGAACTCGACGTTGGACACGCCTTGGGCTGGAATGGCGAGCCTGGCGAGCGCGAGCATGGACTCGTCCATGTCGATGCCGACCACCGATCCAGTGGGCCAGACGAGGCGCGCCAGGTCAAAGGTGACCTCTCCGCCGCCGCAGCCCAGGTCAAGGCAGCGCATGCCAGGCCGGATGCCGGCCATGCGGAACAGCTCCGCGGTGTCGGGCCGGCGAATCCTGGCGAGCAGCTCATGCCGTTCATAGCCCCACTGCGCGTCGCGCAGCACGTAACGCTCCACGCGGTGATAGTACGGCTCCGGGGATGACGCCGGGCAAGAGCGTGCGCGGAGCCGGGGACGTCGAGCGGGTGTGCTGGCTTGGAGCCTGCTGCGGGCCGATGACTGCGGCCGACGACGGCTTGACGAGCAGGTAGGCAATGAGCGCGGCCAGGAAGATCGCGGTCAGCACCCAGGTGGAGAGCCGTATCCGATGCATCAGCTGCTCCCCGAAGGCTCGGCCGCCTCGAGGCCAGGCGGCAGGTGAATGCCCTCGCTGCGGAACACGGCAGCGATCCTGGCCCGCAGGATCCGCCCGACGTCGAATTGCTTGCCGGGCAGCGTTCTCGCTACGAGCCTGACCTGGAACTCGTTCACGTCGATGCTCTGCACGCCCATGACAGTCGGCTGGTCGAGCAGCAGCTGGCGAAGGTCAGGTTCCTGGTACGCCTGTTCGCCTATCAAGCGGAGCGCGTCGGTCACCTGATTGACATCCATGGCCGCCGGCACTGGCACATCCACGACCGCACGCGCCCAGTCCCTGGAAAGGTTTGTTACCTGAGTTATCTGACCGTTCGGGGTGATGACCAGTTCCCCGTCGACCGTGCGCACCGAGGTCACCCGGAGTGTGACGTCTTCCACGGTTCCCTGGGCGGGCAGCGTGCTATTCGGGACGGTCAGGCGGATGAGGTCGCCGAACCCGTACTGGCGCTCGGTGATGATGAAGAAGCCCGCCAGAATGTCCTGAACGATGCGTTGGGCGCCGAATCCCAGCGCCACCGCGGCCACGGCAGCCGGGGCAACCAGGCTGGTGATCGGGATGCCGATGCGTGTAGCGACTGCCACGACGGTCGCGCAGTACATGATCACTAGGAAGGCCCACGTGACTACCTGCGCGAGGGCGTGCCTGTGCTTTGACGCCTCCGAGCGGACCAGAGATTCGGATTCGTGCGCGCTGGCGTCGATCCGGTGGGTGATCTTCCCGCGCAGCCAGGTCGCCAGGCGGGTGAGCAACATCGCGCCGGTCACGAACAGCACGATCTCCAGGCCATTGCTGCGAGCCCAGAGGGAGATTTCGGTCAGGGTCTTCAGATTAAGCATGGGTGTTCCGTTGTCGCGGGGCAGCGCGCGGCCGGCCCCTCGGTCAGCGGCGGGGGAGGTGGGAGGTAACCCGAGTACCTCCACAAAATACCCAAGCACGTTCGATGGTAGGTACGGTGCCGCCCGCATTGGCTCCAGGTACCCGGCTAGACCAGGACTCCCTTAGCCGTGGCGTCCTGCACCCAGGTGTCGATCTCGTCGGCCATGGCGTCGGCGAACTGCAGGTCGGTGATCTGGCTGAGCTCGGGGCAGTCGGTCCCGTCGAAGAACTTGGCGTCGACGTTGTCGACCAGCCGCGCGCCTGGCCGCTCATCCTCGAGATCATCGAGTTCCTGCAGGTACTCGACCGCGCGGATGGCCAGGAACTTGATCTGCACCGGGTACTTGGCCAGCTCGATGACGAGGTCGGTAGATTCCTTCCCGTCGCTCGGCGAGCCGTCCGTGACGATGATCGCGAAGATCGGCTCGGTGGTTGACCAGGCCTCGTTGAGCAGGTCGCGCAGTACAGGCGCGAATTTGGTGCCGCCCATCTGGTCCGGATGCCAGATATTGGCCGCGACGATGCCCTGGTAGTTGGACTGGTCCACGATCACGGCAGGCCACAGCCGGTGGTCGAACGCGATGACGGGGATCTTGCCGTCGGAATCGAGCTGGAAGGCGTATCCGAGTGCGCGCTCGACCAGGCGCTGCACGTTGCCGTTGGAGTAGTCACGCGCGTTGGGGAACTCCATCGAGCCCGAGTGATCGACGTAGAGCCTGACTGCGCCACGCAGGCCGGCCAGGTTGCGCTTGGACAGGCTGATCCCGGCTTTCTCAGCCCGCTTGACCAGGTCGACGTGACCGGCCTCACGGACCTTGGTGAGGTTGACCGCCGGAGCGCCGGTGGGGTCTTTGACGAGGCTGATCGTGCGGGCGGCTGCGGGAGAATCGCCTGACATTGCTGATTGCCTTTCAGAGGTGACCGGCGGGCGACAGTCGTCAACCAGCCAGGGTTTGGATACTAGCGACAACCGCTTCGCCTGCGCGCCAGCCGCTGCAATGTCTCCTAGCGAACCGCCGCCCCTCACGTTGCCAACGGGGTTGCCTAAGGCGCCGCGGCGGGCGCGGGGAAACCGCCGACAGCCTTCTCATACGCCTGTGCGACCCGCAAGCACGCGGCGTCGCCGAACTGCGGCCCGACGATCATGAGTCCGGCGGGGAGGCCGTCGACCAGGCCCGCCGGGACCGTGGTAGCGGGATGCCCGGTCACGTCGAACGGCGCCGTGTTGACGATCATCTCGGACGAGCGCGCGATGCTCTCCTCGCGCGGGACGTCTGGCGCCGGGATCGGCGTTGCGGTGATTGGCAGCGTCGGCAGGACCAGCACGTCGACTGTTTCGAGCGCCCGGTCGTAGGCGGCAGCGAGCTCGAGCGCGAGGTTGGTCGGCATGCTTCCTGCGGCCGCGGCGATAGTGTTCCATCAACTCGGGGTCGTAGCGGCCTGCCCAGTTCATGCCGAAGCCGTCCCCGTCGATCATCTGAGTGACTACCCCATCGGTGGCGATCACCGTCCAGACGTGCATGGCGTCGTTGTGCCAGGGCACGCTGACCTCGCCGACGTCGGCCCCCGCCGTGGCCAGCGCGCTGATCGCGGACCTGACTGCCTTGTCCACGCCCGGCTGGGAAAGCCCGGGAAAGCCAAAGCCTTCCTTCAGCACGCCGACCCGCAGGCCGACGATGCCGGCGTCCAGGTCGGTGCGGTAATCGCGGTCTGGCGGGCAGGCCCGCTGGCGCGGGTCGAACCCGTCTGGCCCGGCCAGGACGCCGAGCATCAGGGCCGCGTCCCTCACGGTCCTGGTGATGGGGCCAAGGTGATCGAGGGTTACCTCGATCGGGAACGCGCCGGTGTACGGGACCAGGCCGTGCGTCGGCTTGTGCCCGACCACGCCGCAGAACGCCGCCGGGATCCTGATCGAACCGCCCTGGTCCCCGCCGAGCGCCAGGTCTGCGTGACCGGCCGCGACCAGGGCGGCGCTGCCGCTGGATGATCCGCCTGCTGACCGGGAGTTGTCCCACGGGTTGCGTACCGGCCCAGTGGCAGAAGTATGGCTGCCGCCTGAGAAACACAGGTCCTCGCATACCGCCTTGCCGGTGATGACCCCGCCCGCGTCAAGGAGCCGGGTGACGACCGTGGCATCGTGCCGGGGGATGAATCCCTCGACAGCGGCCGACCCGTTCATCATCGGCACGCCTGCGACCTCGATGTTGTCCTTGACCGCGATCCGCAGGCCGGCCAGCGGCCCGTCGTCCCGGGTCTGGATCCGCGTCGTGACGTACCACGCGCCGAGCGGGTTGTCGGCGTCGGCTGGCCGCTCCCATGCGCGGGACGGCGGCTCGGTCAGGCCCTCCGCGTATCGGCGCTCGACCTCGTCGTACGAGGTCAGCAAGGCGCCGGCGAGGACACGGAACGAGGCGATGTCCTGGCTGGTGACCGGCAGGCCGTAGGAGGCGGCGATCCTGGTGACGTCATCGTCTGATAGCGGGGCGACAGGCATGATTCATCTTGGCTGCCGCCCGAGCCAGATAACAAGGCCGCTGGCGAGCGCTCAGTGCTTCGGGTCAGCGAGCGCTGAGCGCCTCGGGGTCAGCGGGCGCGCTGTCAGCGGCGTCAGCCGCCTCAACGTCCTCCCTCGAGATGCCGAGCAGGTACAAGATGACATCCAGGTGCGGAACGCTCACCGAGGCATCGGCCGCGCTCCGCACCACCGGCCTGGCGTTGAAAGCGATCCCCAGGCCAGCCGCGGCGATCATGTCCAGGTCATTGGCGCCGTCGCCGACGGCCACCGTCTGACTCAGCGGCACTCCCGCCTCGGCCGCGAACTGCCGCAGCATCCGCTCTTTGCCCGGCCGGTCAATCAGCTCCCCGGTGATCCGGCCAGTCAGCTTGCCGTCGGCGATCTCGAGGGTGTTCGCCGCCGCGTAGTCGAGTCCGAGTTCGGCCGTCAGCCAGTCCGTGATCTGCGTGAAGCCGCCGCTCACGACGCCGCAGCGGTAGCCGAGCCGCTTGAGCGTCCGCACCAGCGTCCTGGCCCCTGGCGTCAGCCGCAGCTTCTCGGTAAGTTCGGACAGGACGATCGCGTCCAGTCCGGCGAGAAGCTGCACCCGCTGGCGCAGCGCCGCGGCGTAGTCGATCTCACCCCGCATGGCCGCGTTTGTCAGCGCTTCTACTTCGGCCGCGCGGCCGGCCCGGTCGGCGAGCAGGTCGATGGCCTCGTCCTGCAGCAGGGTGGAGTCGACGTCCATGACCACGAGCCGCATCGCGCGCCGGTGCAGCCCGCCGCGCTGGACCGCGATATCCGCGCCGAGGCCGACCGACTCGCGCGCCAGTTCGGTCCGAAGCGTCTCGGGATCGGCACCCGAGACCTCGAACTCGATGCACGTAACCGGCTCCCGGGCGAGCCGCCCGATCTTGTCGATGTTCGCGCCGCTGACCGCGATCCGGCCGGCGATGGCGGCGATCACTCCTGGGGTAAGCGGACTGTCGAGCACGGTCACGTGCAGCCGTCCCCGTTGCCGCGTGTGCTCGCCTGAGCCCAGCGTGATCTCGGCATTCATGCCAAGATCGTCCGCGATCGAGGTGACCGCCCGATGGATCGCGGTCAGGTCAGGCGACTGCGGGCAGGCGAGCAGCACCCCCAGCACAAGATGCCCCCGGATGACCACCTGCTCGACGTCGAGCACGGTCAGCTCGTGCGGCGACAGCCCGGTGAAGAGCCTGGACGTGACCCCCGGGCGGTCGCGTCCGGTCAGCGTCACGAGCAGCGTCGTCTGCGGTCGCGTGGGATGCGGTCGCGTGGTTGGTGGTCGGGTCGTCGGCGGTACGGACATGGCGTTGCCCACGCTACCGATTCAGCCTGGTCCGCGGCTCGCCAGGGCTCGGTCCGTGGTTCGCCGACGGATTTGGTCCGCGTTGGCTGACGGAGGCATCGTGACGTCGGCTGGCGTAACTTCTCATGTCCATCCAGTACCAAAAGCCTCATAAGCCACTGAGGTTCCTATGCGATCGGGTAAAGCGGGGCCCACCTAGGACCCGCCTGGTGTATCGGTGTGCCACCCATCCCTGGTTCCGGTATGGGTGGTACACCCATGCACCAAGCAGAGCGGCTAGATGGCACCGGATGACTGACCGCTCGAAGGCCCGTCCGGGGAATTGCGCCGCCTGGCGACATGTAGCACGGCACCCCAGTGTCGCCGCAGCCGGCCACCCGGGCGGCGGGCCAGCCGTCCTCGGATCTCGCCGTACAGCCGGTCGCGTTTCCACTGCTCCATGGCGATGTGCCCGGAGAAGGTCTCGAGCAGGCGGATGTAACCCTCGCCGTCGTAACTTACCTCCCAGTCAAAGTGGCGGATCTTGATGTCGCCGAAGAGGCCGCTGGCCCCGATCTCGTCACGGCCGTCGGGCAATTCACCCGGCCGCGGAAACGCCGAGCCAGCCGGCAGTCCCTCCCCGATCTCGTCGTACACATCCTGGATCTCGCCGAAGAACGGGTCACCGTCGGCCGGAAATACATGCGATGCGCCCCAGAAGGCGAGGTGGCCGCCTGGTCGCAATAGCTCCCAGGCCCGGCGGTAACGCACCGCCGGGTCGACCCAGTGCCAGGAGGTGGCGGCGAACACCATCTCATAGGTCACGCCTGCGGGCGGTCGCCACGACTCAAACGCGCTTCGCACGATCTGGACGTCGGCGAAGCCGGCGAGATTCTGCCGCGCCCGGTCGGCGAGATTCGCGCCGATCTCGAGGCCAGTGATCTGATAGCCGCGCCGGGCGAGCGGGATCGTCGCTCCCGGTTACCGTCCACGCAGAAGATCCTCGCGCTGGTACCGCAACTGCGCGAAATTCTTTTGGCAATCCGGGCCTCTGGCGCAGCATCATGCACCCTGCCTGATCGCGCTCCAGCGTCAGAGCTAGTGCTCGTCAAGCCGGCGGACCGAGCTCAGGCCGCGCCCCAGGAACTCGCGTTCCGCCTTGTTGGCAGTCCTGGCGATCGCGGCCTCATAGGCGGCCGCGGCCTCAGCATCCCGGCCGAGCCTGCGGAGCAGATCGGCGCGGATCGCGTGGAAGAGGTAGTAGCCGTCCAGGTTCGCGGCCAGGTCGTCCACCACCACGAGCGCGGCCGCAGGCCCGTTGACTTCGGACAACGCGACGGCGCGGTTGAGCGCGACGACGGGGCCGGGACTTACGGAGAGCAGCTGGTCGTAGAGCTGCAGTATCTGCGCCCAGTCGGTACTTCTGACCAACCGGGCGTCGGCATGAACCGCGTTGATCGCTGCCTGAATCTGATATGGCCCTGGCTGGCCGCGCCGCAGACAGCGGCGGACGATGGCCTGGCCTTCGGCTATCAGGTCGCGATCCCAGACCGCACGATCCTGGTCGCCGAGCAGCACCAGCCCGCCGTCGGAACCGACCCGCGCGGCCCGGCGCGATTCGATCAGTATCATGAGCGCGAGAAGTCCCAGGACTTCCGGCTCATCGGGCATCAGCCTGGCGAGCAGCCGGCCGAGCCTGATCGCCTCGGCGGCGAGATCCTCGCGAGTCAGCGCGTCGCCAGAGGTTGCCGTGTGGCCCTCGTTGAAGATGAGATACACCACCGCCAGGACGGCCCTCAGCCGGTCGGGCAGGTCTGCTTCACCGGGAATCCGGTAGGGGATCCGCGCGTCGCGGATCTTGCCCTTCGCCCTGACGAGCCGTTGAGCCATGGTCGGTTCCGGCACCAGGAATGCCCGGGCGATCTCGGTGGTACTGAGCCCGCCGAGCAGTCGCAACGTCAGCGCTACTTGTGATTGCAGCGCGAGCGCTGGATGGCAGCAGGTGAAGATCAGCCGGAGCCTGTCGTCTGGCACTGTGTCCTCCTCGGCGCGACTCGCCTCGTCGCCGGCGTGCAAAAACGCGGCCTGGGCCTGCCGGTCCTCGCGGGAAGCCTCCCGGCGGAAACGGTCAATTGCCCGGTTACGGGCCGTCGTGATGATCCAGCCCGGCGGGCTTGGCGGCATCCCGTTCTCCGGCCACCGCTGAACAGCTGCGGTGAACGCATCCTGGACCGCCTCTTCGGCGGCGTCGATATCGCCGAAGAGGCGGACCAGCACCGCCACAGCACGGCCGTACTCCTGCCGGAAGACCGCCTCGATTTCCGGCCCGCTGACGGCGGGATGACCGGGCATCAGGCCTGAACGTCCCCCTGCAGCGGCCGAACCTCGATCGGCAGGCCCGTCACGGTCGAGAGTTTGCGTGCGGACTCGAGCGCGGCGTCCAGATCGGGCAGCCGCACGATCGTGAACCCGCCCACGTGCTCCTTGCCCTCGGTAAAGGGGCCGTCGGTGATCAGGGTGTCACCGTCGGTGACCCGCACCACGGTGGCCGTGCTCGACGGGTGCAGTCCCGCAGTGAACACCCACGACCCGGCGGCCTGGAGGTCGCTCTCCCAAGCTGCGACCCCAGCCATGATCGGGCCGAGCACTTCGGGCG
>WNFD01012023.1_pt1 | contig 10027 bp, 10 predicted proteins | sample 5400491 | NCBI WGS metagenome assembly WNFD01 (sample SAMN13153343, study PRJNA577476) | soil metagenome | isolation source: 120 cm saprolite under Douglas fir tree site 2 hole 2 replicate 2 | place: USA:California | collected 2015-04-18
CGGCTGACTCCATCGGGCTGGGTATGCCGGCAGCGCGTCTGGCGGCGTTGCAGGCGGTGGCGGGCGCGGCGGTGGCCGATCCCAATCTGTTTCGTCCGTTCGGCAGCATCGAAGAGACGGTGGCGCGCCTGCGGACGATTCGCGGAATCGGCGAGTGGACCGCGCAGTACATCGCACTGCGCGCCATCCGCGAGATGGACGCATTCCCGGCGACCGACATCGGACTGCTCCGCAGCGTGGCGTCCATGGACGGAGAGAAAACAACGCCCGCAAATCTTCTGAGCCGCGCCGAATCCTGGCGGCCGTGGCGCGCCTATGCGGCGCAGCATCTCTGGGCCGCCGACGGGAACATCCGCGAAAGGGTACAACTATGAATCTCGCCTGGAAGACGATCGAATCTCCGGTCGGAGAGCTGAGGCTGTTCGCAAGCGATGAGGGCCTGGTGGCCATTCTGTGGGAGAACGACAGCCCGCGCCGCGTGCGGCTGGGCGAGGCGGTTGTGGACGATCGGCATCCGGTCCTCGTCGAGACTGAAAGACAACTGGGCGAATACTTTGCCGGAAAACGGAAAACGTTCTCAGTCGCGCTCGATATGAGAGGCACCCGTTTTCAGAAGAACGTATGGGAGGCACTGGTCGCCATACCATTTGGAGAAACTCGAAGTTATGGGCAGCTTGCATTACAACTGGGAAACCCTCGGGCATCGCGGGCCGTGGGCGCGGCGAACGGAAGGAACCCGGTCTCCATCATCGTGCCCTGCCATCGCGTGATCGGCTCGTCCGGAAAGCTCACGGGGTTTGCGGGCGGACTGGATACGAAGGCGCGGCTGCTGGGACTGGAAAAGCTATAAATCCTTTTGCCGCAGATTTACGCGGATGAACGCTGATAAAAACAAAAATGGCTTTTCTTTTAAATCGGCGCTTATCTGCGTAAATCCGCGGGCAAATATTTTCTTAGAATGAATGCTTTCGGCCCGCCTCAATTCCAAAATTTTGTTTTCCGCTCCGCTTTCTCTAAGATGCACACCATGTGTGCCATCGCTTCACAGATCAGCGCCCGCGACGTGCTGGATATATTTCGGGGCGACGCGCCCTATCTGTTTCTGGGCGCGGCTTTTGTCGCCGTGGGCCTGGTCTCGGCCGCATTCGCAGCCATCCGCCGCAAGCGGGATTCTCTGCTGATTTACTTTGCATTGTTCGCGGTCTTTTACGGCGTGCGCATGTGGCTTCAGTCCGGAATGCTGAATCTTTCCGGAGGAAACTCAGCGGGCTTTATTCGGATCTCCATTGGGATCAACTACCTCATCCTGGTGCCGGCATTTCTGTTCTTCGACGCCCTGGGCGTATCCCAGCGCGTGATCGCCTATATGGTCGGGGGCGCAGGCACGACGCTGGCGTTGCTGACCTTTATTTTCGGCCCTTGGCCGGCCTTCCGATATATCAATAACGTCATGGTGATCGGCGCGCTGCTGGTTCTGGTTTTTCGGTTTGTGCAGGCGGGCGCCACTGAACAGGACAGGGCCGCCAAAGCCGATCTGGCCGCCATCACTCCGGGGCTGATGGTGTTCTGCGCCATGGCCCTGTGGGACAACTTCGCGGGCGCCCTGTCGCGTCCGTGGCCGCGGATTGAGCCTTACGGGTTCGCGGTATTTCTGGGCGCGCTCGGCTATGTCGCGGCGCGCCGCACGCTGCGGAGAGACCAGCAGCTCCATGAAATCCAAAAGGAGCTCGAAGTCGCACGACGCATCCAGCTCTCCATTCTGCCTTCCGAGTTTCCGGCGTCCGCGCAATTCAAGGTGGCGGCCCGCTACATTCCCATGACCTCGGTGGCCGGGGATTTCTACGACTATATCGTGGCCGACGACCGGCAGGCGGGGCTGCTCATTGCCGATGTTTCGGGGCACGGAGTTCCGGCGGCCCTGATCGCCTCCATGGTCAAACTCGCGGGCGCATCGCAGCGGGCGGTTGCGGCGGATCCCTCCGTGTTTCTGGCCGGAATGAACTCTGTACTCCTCGGCCACACGCAGAACCAGTTTGTCACCGCGGCGTACGTTCATCTGGATTCTGAATCGCGCGAACTACGGTACTCGGCGGCCGGTCATCCGCCCATGCTTCTGCTGCGCAACGGAGAGACTTTCGAAGTGGAAGAGAACGGCCTGATGCTGGCTGCCTTCAGCTTTGCCGCCTACACCAACGCCCTCCGCGAGTTGAAGGCGGGCGACCGCCTGCTGCTCTATACGGATGGCATTGTCGAAGCGGCCAACCCCGCCGGCGATTTCCTGGGAACCGCCGCTCTGCGCGAGCTGCTGGGAAAAACCTCCGATCTCGCCCCGTCGGAAGCCGCCGACGCGATCATCGCGGCGGTGCGACAGTGGTCCCCAAAGCAGGATGACGACTGGACGGTCATCGTCTGCGACTATGCGGGTGACACGCACTCCGGCGATAGCAGAAACCCAAAACCTTGAAACACAGCGCGATGCAGCCGCAACCAAAACCCCTCACCGCAGAGGACGCAGGGGGCGCAGAGGACGCAGGGAAAAGCGCAGGCAGGGGGTTGTTTTTTCGAGTCAAAATCGTCGCAAGCTGCGAAGACTTTCATGATTAGTACCGCGGCGGCAATACCCCCAAAAAACCGCTGCTCCCTCCGCTTCCTCTGCGTTTTTCCGGTTTTGGGTTTTCAAGTTCGCGGCCATACCCATTTTCCCTGACCATCTGTCCACTACTGCACAGTAACGGCCAATTCGGAATGGGTAACATCCAGCAGGTGCCGAAATTCGGCATGTATCGCGCCGCCGCGTCGTCCAGGAGAAATACCAGATGAAGTCCTTTATCTATAAAGCCGTGGCTTTCGCCGCCATCATAGCCTGCGCCGCATTCTTCCATCCGCTCGCGCAGGGCCAGATTGCCGGCGCGCCCACCGATGCGCAGATCGCGGGTATCGTGCAGGCGGCCTGTCAGGTCGAAATCGGTTATGCGCAGCTGGCCATGACCAAATCGCAGAACAAAGAGGTACGTGACCATGCGCAACAGATGATCACCGATCACTCGGCCCTGCAGCGGTCGATGACCGATCTCAACGGCAGACTGAACCTCACCCCCGCGGACAGCGACACCAGCAGCACCCTGAGGGCGCAGTCCGAGGACGTCTCCGCCAAACTCAACGCCCTGAACGGCTCGGCCTTCGACAAAGCGTATATAGATGTCGAAGTTGCCACACATCAGGCAATCATCGCAACGGTCTCAACGGTACTGGTCCCGAACGCGCAGAATACGGAACTGAAGAACGCTCTGCAGGGCGCGTCACCGGTCATGCGGGGCCACCTTGAACGCGCCCGAAGTCTGCAATCGATGCTCGATGGCGGATCAACCAGTATGGCCGTCATTCAGACGGCCATGTAAGGGGAGTTACCAAATGTTACTTCGTCGGCTGGGCATGCGGTCTTCGATGGTCATCATGCTCGCTTTGTTATCGATGATCGCATGCTCAGATAAACCCTCCGTTCCCGCCAACGCAAATCAGCAGCTTTCCTCATCCTCCGGTTCTTCCCGGACATCGGGCAAAACGAACACGGTGACGGTCAGCGAATTCAAGTTTCATCCTGAGGCCCTTACTGTGAATCTGGGCGATACGGTGGAATGGAAAAACGCCGATGCCGTTCCTCATGGGGTGACAAGCCAGGACAGAAAAACCATCCAGTCGGGCCACATCGAAAAACACGAGTCCTGGCGCTTTAAGGCTGAAAAAGAAGGCACCTATGAATACCAGTGCCCGATTCATCCGACCATGAAGGCCAGGCTGATTGTCCAGTCGGCGGAGGCCGCTTCCGCGGCCAAGCCCTCCGCCGGTCATGCCGAACATGCGGCGCTGTCCGGCTCCCGGTAAGATGCTATGCGTTCACCAGGCTCAGCACCTGCTCGCGGCCGTTGGGAGAGCTCTTGAAAATCCTCAGATGGCCGCTCTCAACGACGTAAAGCCCGGCGCAGGGATCGCCCTCACTGAAGACCAGTTCGCCCCGGGCGAAGCTGCGAGGCACGGCGCGCTCGCAGAGAAACCGGAGTTCCGCGTCCGACAGACCGGTGAAAATCGGCACCCGCCGGAGCGTATCGAGCGCATTGGCAGGGGCAGGCATGGAAGCTGTATTCTAAATGGTTGCACGTGAGGAAACAGCGGGCTAAAGCGGATTGGGTAATTGTGTAATTTAGTGATTTCGTAATTGAGTACCTCGCAGCGCTTCAATTACCCAATTACCAAATTACACAATTACTAAATCCGCCATAACAGCAACCAGGACAATTTCGGGCCCCGCAGCAAAGCAAATTTAAACGAAACGGAGCAAGAGAGTCATGCTTAGAAAAATCGTTGTATTGACCATGCTGCAACTTCTCATCCTCGGCGTCGCCGCGATGGCGCAATCCACCCCGGCTGCCGACTGGAAAGCCGTGGACCAGGCGCTCGGACGGTCGGGCCAGGTCCAGGGCGACGGCGCTTATAAATTCGGCCTGCCTCGCGGGGATTTACATGTAACCGTGGACGGCATCGAGGTAAAACCGACCCTGGCCCTCGGGTCATGGCTGGCGTTCAGCAGCCCCGGCGCCGACGCAATGGTCATGGGCGATCTGGTGCTGACCGAAGACGAGGTCTCCCCGGTCATGCTCGCTCTGCAGGAAAACGGTCTGCGTGTCACCGCGCTCCACAATCATGTGCTGCACGAAACTCCGCGCGTAATGTACATGCACATTGCCGGACATGGCGACGCGGTCAAACTGGCCGGTGCGTTAAAGCAGGTGATTGCGCTGACGAAGACCCCAGCGCCGGCGCCGCCGGCAGCGGCCGCTCCGCCGGCTCTCGATCTCGATACGGCCGCCATCGACGCGGCGCTCGGAGCTAAAGGCAAAGCCAACGGAGGCGTCTATCAGGTAGGCGTTCCCCGGGCCGAAAAGATAACGGAATCGGGCATGGCGGTCCCCGGCTCCATGGGCCTGGCGACGGCCATGAACTTTCAGCCGACCGGCGGGGGCAAGGCCGCCATCACCGGAGATTTCGTTCTGCTGGGCAGCGAAGTCAATCCGGTGATCAAGGCGCTGCGTCAGAATGGCATTCAGGTCACGGCTATTCACAGCCACATGCTGGAAGAACAGCCGCGCCTGTTCTTCATGCATTTCTGGGCCAACGACAACGCGGTAAAACTGGCGAAGGGTCTGCGGGCCGCCCTCGATCAGACCAACTCCAAAAAATGACCGTCGCAGCCAGGAGCAAAGACCTTTGCACCACGGAGGCACTGAGCCACGGAGAGGAAAAAATAAATGGGTTCCTTGCGGACCGGTAATTCATGCGGTTTTCATCCAGGGCGGACCGTCGATATTTCGACCTTGTGTCTCCAGCAGAATGACGAGGACACGGAAAAACAAAGGCGGGACTAGATTTTCGGGCGAACATCATGAGAGTCTTCTCAGCATACGACGATTTTCGCCGCAGAGACTTATCCCTTGTATTTGCTTTTCCTGCGTATCTCTGCGCCCCCCTGCGGCCTCTGCGGTGAGGGATTTTGGTTGCGGTTTCGTCGCTTTGATCTGTTTTTTACTGTTCGACATTAGCGTTTTCTCATGCAAATATCCCCGGCGTGGTATTCATTTAGCTAACCAAACTGCCGCCGTGATACCTCATAATTAGTTCCATTAGTAACCTATCCAACCATTGTCCAAGGTGGCTATAGTTCTGAAGGCGTTTTTATGGAACAAACTCAGGTAAATGGCTCCACAGGCAGCATGCGGGAAATGCAGGCCGGTCTTGAACGGCTGGAGCGCGGAGAGTGGTGGCGGTGGTCCAGCGCTCTGTTCATCATGCTGCTCTTAATTCTGGCGGTGTTCTTCTTCTCGGCGCACGGCGCGATGCGCGACTCGTTCACTCAGTCGCAGCTCGATGTGGCCATCAAGGGACTGTTCGCGCTGGTGGTGATCTTTGAGATTTTCGCCGTTCACCAGCAGATAAAGATTTCACGCTCGCGCCGGCGGCTTGCCGGACAGATCGGAGTGCTGGCCGCGCTCGAAGCTCTCAAGCCGACTCCGCCGGAAGACCAGGAAGGCCAGAATGAGAGACGCCGCGTGCCGCGTTTTCCGGTCGATCAGCGCCTCAAGGTAATCGTCACCCGCGATGAAGGCGAAGAAACGATCTACGGACGCGTCATCGATATCAGCGAATTCGGCCTGGGAGCGGTCATCGCCGGCTCCATCGACCGAGGCCATGCGGTAAGGCTTGAATTCCGCACCGGAACGGGAGATGAACTCAGGCTTACAGCCCTGGCGCGCTACGCCCGCGGCTTCCGCCACGGATTCGAATTCGCAGGCCCCAGCATCGCGGAACGTGAAAACCTTAAACATGCCTGCACGGGGATGGACATAGCGGTACTGTCGTAGCGCGAAAAAAGAGCCTTAACCACAAAGGTCACGAAGAAACACAAAGGGAATCGTTTTTGTTCTTCCTTTGTGTTACTTCGTGACCTTTGTGGTTATTAAAGCCTTTTCAGCTTATCGCGGCCACAGCCATCCGAACGTCCCCGCCGTCAGCATGGCATAAAGCAGGCCGTCGACGGTCGCCTTGATCGTAGTGCTCCAGGAGCGGCGATACCAGATCGACATCTGCCACAATGCGACCGCGTAGCCCATGAAGGCCGTGGCGCCGACAATCTGGAATACCTTCAGATAATGAACGCCGGGCGGCAGAGTGCGGCTCGCGATGTAGGCCGAGAAGAAGCCGATGACGACCGAGTAAAGAAACCAAAGCGTCAGACTGCGGCCCATGCCCATCATTTCGTTAGGCATCACGGTCATGACCACGACCGGTCCCTTTTTCAGCTTTGCGGCAAAGTCCGGGGTCTTCATCTCCGCCATGCCGGCGGCCCGCGGGACGAAATAATCTCCCGGCGGAATCGCAAGCGGGCTCACCGCGGCGATGAACTTGTCTTCATTCGGCATTTTGGGATAGTCGCTCTTATGCCAGGGCAGCGCCATGTGAATGACGGAGCTGGCGACAAAGACGATTACGGCGGACAGCAGAATGGGCATCCAGAGAGTTAAAAGTGAAATCATGGCCGCAAAGCATGGCACAATTTCGGGGGAAATTCAACCGGAGTCCGGCGATTTTAGAAACAAAAGCGCACCACGGAGGCACTGAGCCACGGAGAAGAAAAAATAAAATGGGATCGATTCGGACCGCCGGTTCACGGATGATCCAAAGCCAGAGCTTTGATATTTCGGACTTCTCTCTCCAGCAGAAAAACGAGGACACAGAAGTTCTGATTTGCCGCAGGCGTGCGCTGGGTTTTAATCCTCATCTCTATCTCCAGACGAGACGGAAGATCCACGGCGTTGAAAAATTCAGCAACAGAATCCAGGCCAGGATGACCAGGCAGGCCACCACCACGGAGGACGCATCCAGCCTAAGGTCGAGTTGCCGCGCCGTCTGCCAGGCCAGGACCAGAACCACAATATCGATGGCCCAGGGAAGAAAAACCAGCAGATATATCCCCGGATTGCTTATATGAGAATAACGCCCGATTGCGAGATTCAGCAGCGTTTGCAGTGTCAACATTCCGGAGACCGCCACGCAGTAAACGAAGGTCAGGCGCGTCACTTTCCTGATAAAACTCACCATCAGCAGGGCGTAGGGAATATGGTAGAGAACAAAGGGCAACAGCAGTATCAGTATGCGGCCCGGGGCGGCCTGCGTATTCGAAGTGTTCCAGAAAAGGCGCCGGTTCAAAAACCAGCAGATGAGGCCGACCACGATTTGCGCGCCCAGTGCGAATACCACACGATCAACCGCCATCCGGCCCTCGGAAGATAAAACCAGAGGCTGAGCCGGCGGGACGGGCGCCATCGTCGCATCCGGGGTTCCGGCCACAGCAGCCTGTTTTCGGAAGCCGCGGGCCAGCCGAATGGTGAGCCACAACCCGCCCACCATGACGACCAAACCGCCAATGATAAAAGGAAGGGCCTTCTCCGGGTGCCTGGAGAAGGAGCCGTTGCTCGCACACATCGACAGCAGAAACAACACCAGACTGGCAATGAGAGTAACGACCGCGGTCAGGATGATCCCGAGAATACGCAGAGTCTTGGCTGCCCATCGTTCCATAGGTCAACGACGCCTCCGTTTGTCCGGCTGAACAGGAATCATAAAGTAAATTCATCGGGCTGGAAACAAATAGGATTGGCATTGCCAAAATCGGGGAATCGGGGAATTGTGAAGCTCGCGGACTTAAGGTTGTCAGTTTACTTTCGGGCCTCAGTCTTTGCAGGGCAAAGCAGCGGGGCACTAAAGTGCGCAAGGGCTGAAGCCCGATCTTTGCCGGCTTGAACGGCACGGCTGAAAGCCGTGCCCTGATACCTGCAGCGGCTAAAGCCAAAGCGTCCTCCCCTGAGAATCATTGGGATGGAAAATGCCGCTTACAGGCAGCCTGGGCGTCCGGAGCCGGACATCGCCAACGGGGAGATACCCTCGCCGGCCGAACAGTTTCGGGCCAGGACCGGCCAATCCGTCCGCCGATACTTTGAGGAGCAGGAAAAATGATCTCGCAGCTGCGCGCCGCGCCCAACCTGCTCACCCTGCTGCGGCTTATCTTTATTCCGTTTGCCGTCATCGCGGTGCTCAACAACCACTATCTGCTGGCGCTCAGCATTTTCATGATCGCGGGCCTCACCGACGGCCTCGACGGCATGCTCGCCCGACTGCTGGAACAGAAGACCCTGCTGGGGCAATACCTTGATCCGGTGGCCGACAAGCTCCTTCTGAGCACCATGTTCCTCACCTTATCGTTCACCCATAAGATTCCCTGGACGGTCACCGTCCTGGTATTTTTTCGCGATATCGTCATTCTGGTGGTGTGCACGCTGCTTTACGCCGTTGGCGTTGTGCGTGTGTTTCGGCCCAGTTGGTTCGGTAAAGCCAACACGCTCGCCCAGATTCTCACCGTACCGATGGTGATGCTGCACGAGGTCCTTCCCAACATGCCGTGGGTGACCCTGGGCCGGCGCATCGGCATCAACGCCACCGTCGCCCTCACGGTGATCTCGGGCGTGCATTATGTGGTGCGGCTGGCTCTTGATCTGCGCAGCGGAAATTCGAAAAGCCCGGCTGCCTGATTGGAAAACGCGAAAAGAATATTTTCCAATTCACGTTCATTCGCGGCCAATCGGCCTTCCGGCTTGATTGAAAAGCCGGCTTCACCCTAGAATCGAAGCCTTGACAATGCGCCTCTACAATACGCTCCCCGGCAGGGTTGAGGAGTTTGCTCCGGCCACCGACAATACCATCCGCATGTATGCCTGCGGGCCGACGGTCTACGATTACGGGCACATCGGCAACTTCAGGACCTTTGTGGCCGTCGATCTGCTGCGGCGTTTTTTGCTGCAGAGCGGCCGCAAACTGCATCATGTCATGAACATTACCGACGTGGATGACAAGATCATCCGCAACGCCGCGCGCGACAAGAAGGCCGTAGGCGAGTACACGAAGAAATACGAAGACGCCTTCTTTGAGGACATGCGGACCCTCAATCTTCAGGCGCCCGAACAGACGATCCGGGCCACCGAGCATATTCAGGAAATGGCGGAGTTCATCCGCAAACTGGAAGAGAAGGGTTTCGCCTACCGCACCGAAGACGGCTCTTATTATTTTCGGATCGCTAAGTTCCCGGAGTACGGCAAGCTGTCAAAAAAAGACTTTGCGGGCATCGAAACCGGCGCGCGCGTGGACGTGGACGAATACGAAAAAGACAACGCCCGCGACTTCGCCCTGTGGAAAGCGCCCAAAGAGGGCGAAGCCTTCTGGGAGACACCGATCGGAAAGGGGCGTCCGGGATGGCATATCGAGTGCTCGGTGATGGCCATGAAGTACCTGGGCAACACCCTCGATCTCCACGCGGGCGGCGAAGACCTGACCTTCCCGCACCACGAAAACGAAATTGCCCAGTCGGAATCGCTCACAGGACAGCCATTTTCGTGGTGCGGGAAGGTCAGGTCTTCGCCGCCCG
>WNFD01060264.1_pt1 | contig 10026 bp, 9 predicted proteins | sample 5400491 | NCBI WGS metagenome assembly WNFD01 (sample SAMN13153343, study PRJNA577476) | soil metagenome | isolation source: 120 cm saprolite under Douglas fir tree site 2 hole 2 replicate 2 | place: USA:California | collected 2015-04-18
CAGCGTACTTACCAGAACTACGGCTCCCCCCGCCCCTACTTGAACTGGATGCAAAGCGCTGAGTCCGGCGTTGTGCCAGAAGTTCGCGCCGAAGTTTGCGGCTAGGGCCTGGGCATTCCGGCCGATGAAGAGTCCGACGAGAACCAATCCCAGGAGCGCCGAGACTTTTGCGAAGGTGAATACGTCCTGAATGATGGCGCCGGTTTTGATGCCAGAAATATTGATGATCGAAAGCGCCACCACCATGATGATGGCCATAAGGTTCTGAGTGTTCAGGCCGACCTGCATCCCGCCCAGCAGGACCGGCCCGATCTGATAACTGGGAGCCGACCAGTGCAGACCGAGGATCCAGTGGGACGAAGAAATTGCGGGGAAGAAAACCCCGAGGAACTTGCCGAACGCCACACCAACGGCGGCGATGGTCCCGGTTTGAATTACGGCGAACAGGGTCCATCCGTATAGAAAGCCCCACAGCGGGCCAAGCGATTCGCGGAGATAAACATACTGTCCGCCAACATGCGGCATCATGGCGGCAAGCTCGCCGTAGCTCAGCGCGGCCACAATGGTCAGGAACCCGGTCACCGCCCAGGCGCCGATGAGCAGGGCGGGGGAGCCGACCTCGCGGGCGATTTCGGCGGAAACGATGAAGATGCCGGAACCGATCATTGAGCCGGTCACCAACATGGTGGAACTGGTCAGGCCCAGACCTTTCACGAACTCGCGGTCGGAGGGATCTGTTGTGCTCCCGATGGCCGTTTTGGTTTCAACGCTCAACAGTCCTCCTAGAAGCAGTGGTCAGTGATCAGTTGTCAGTGGTCAGTGCGCGATGACCCGGTTCTTACCGGGCACTGATCACTGGCCACTGACAGCTGACTTCCGCCCCCAAGACTTTACCCTAGAATGTGCAAAAATTCCTCTGCTGATTTTCGGGGATCCCGTATCAAATCGGATATCACGGCCACCGAGTCCGCACCCGCCTCGATCACCGAGCGGCAGTTGTCGCGGGTAATCCCGCCAATTGCCACCAGCGGCTGGCGGGTGAGCGAGCGGGCCTGCCGCACTCCGGCGTCCTCCTGGCCTAGGTGTACTCCGTCGAACTCAACGGCCAGGCAAAGGTCAGAGCGGTCATTCATGATCAGCCGAGGCAGGTGTGGCCGGGGCATGTGTGGTGCGGGCGGCCTCGCCCGCAAACACGCGCGCAATTCTCGAGCCTGGGCCAGGATGATTTGCGCTTCGCCTGATTTGTTGCGGTATTGAATCAGCGAGACTCCCGCAGCGACCAGTTCCTCAGCGGTTAAGAGCAAGCCTTCCGCGCCGGAGAAGCAGGAAATGTCCAAGATCGCGTAGAGCCGCGGCAAAGAGATCATGACATCAGTTCGAGCTGCACATCACGCCGAAAGCTTTTCCTTCGCATTCCGCGCCAGGAACCGCTCGATGAAACCGGTATCAGTGTGCCCGGCATGAAATTCGGGATCAGCAAGAATTTTCCGATGCAAAGGAATCGTGGTGTACACGCCTTCCACGATAAACATCTCCAGTGCGCGCGCCATGCGGGAGATAGCTTCTTCGCGGTCTTTGCCGCGGACAATCAGTTTTGCGATCAGCGAATCGTAATACGGAGGGATCGTGCCTTCGGCGTAGGCGGCCGTGTCCACGCGAACGCCGGTTCCTCCGGGCGGATTGAAGGTCGTGATCTTGCCGGCTGAAGGAGTGAATTTTTCCGGGTGCTCGGCGTTGATGCGGCACTCAATGGCATGGCCGCGAGGCGAAATCGGGCCGTGTAGAACGGTCTCGAGACGCTCGCCCGCCGCCAACAGAATTTGGCTTTTCACCAGATCCACATCCGTGACCATCTCGGTGACCGGATGCTCGACCTGAATGCGGGTGTTCATTTCGATGAAGTAAAGCCGCCGGTCGCTGTCCATGAGGAACTCCATGGTGCCAGCATTGACGTAGCCGATTTCTGACAGCGTCTTGCACAAAGTCTGCCCAATCTCTTCTCGCAACTGCGGAGTGACTTGAGTGGACGGCGATTCCTCGAGCAGCTTCTGGTGCCGCCGCTGGATACTGCACTCGCGCTCCCCTAGGCTGACCACGGAGCCGTACTGGTCAGCGAGGACCTGGAATTCAATGTGGCGCGGATGCTCGACATACTTCTCCATGTAGAGATCGCCGTTGCCAAAGGCGGCCGAGGCTTCCGACTGCGCGGCTTGGAACAGAGCAGGCAGCTCCTCTTCCGAACGCACGATTCTCATGCCTCTTCCGCCACCGCCGGCCGAGGCTTTAATGATGACCGGAAAACCAACGCTGCGGCCCCATTCCACTGCCTCACCTTCACCGCCGAGCACGCCGTCCGATCCGGGAAGAATCGGCACGCCGGCTTTCTTCATCGCCGCACGCGCTTTTTCTTTCTCGCCCATCAGGCGTGTAATTTCCGGAGGCGGCCCGATGAACTTCACATTGCAGGTTTCGCACACTTCGGCGAAGTTGGCGTTTTCAGAAAGCAAGCCGTAGCCAGGATGGATGGCGTCCACGTTGGCGATTTCGGCCGCACTGATGACCGCAGGAATATTCAAATAGCTCTGCGAAAGCTGCGGAGGACCGATGCAGATGGCCTCGTCGGCAAACCGGACGTGCAGCGAATTGCGGTCGGCTTCGCTGTAAATCGCAACCGTGCGGACGCCAAGCTCCTTGCAGGCGCAAATCACCCGCAGAGCAATTTCGCCGCGGTTCGCAATCAGGATTTTCTTGAACATGACTTAGCTATCAGCTATCAGCCTTCAGGCTTCAGATATTCGCGCGAGTCCTTTTCCGTGGGCCTGAAAAACGAGCCACGGATTTCCACGGATCTGCACGGACAAAAACTTCAACAAGATCAACGAACTACTCGAAAAAGCTTTTTCTGTATCCGTGTAAATCTGTATAAATCCGTGGCCGCTTCTGCTCTTGGCTGCTTTGCACCGTTACTTCTTCGGCCGGATGGCGAATAATTCTTGCCCGTATTCAATGGGCTGGCCGTTAGCCACCAGCATCTTCACGATCTCGCCGGAAGCGTCGGCTTCGATCTCGTTCATCAGCTTCATGGCTTCCACGATGCAGATAATCTGTCCCGCCTCGACCATATCTCCCGGCTTCACAAAGGGAGGCGACCCAGGAGATGGCGACTCGTAGTAAGTGCCCACGATCGGAGAGCGCACCATGTGCAGGTCTTCCTCTGCGGGGGCAGGTTGGGCAGCGGGTGCGGCTGGAGGCAGCGCCTGGACCGGGGGCAGCGAAGAAGGCACCGGTTGCACGGTGATGATCCTCTCCGCCGGCGCCGGAGGACTGGCCGCCTCGGGAGTTCCGCGCTTGATGCGGACCTTCACATCGCCGCGTTCCAGTTCGAACTCACTTCTCGGACGCTCACGAGCTCAGAGCACCGTCAGTTCCTTGGAGCACGGCGTTAGAACCTCATAACCCGAGTCCGTGACCACGACTGTGTCCTCGATGCGAACTCCCCTTCGTCCGGGCAGATAAACCCCGGGCTCAAGCGTAATCACCATTCCAGGCCGCAGCGTCTCCTGTTGACCGGCAGCGATGCGCGGAGCCTCGTGAATTTCAAGGCCCACTCCGTGGCCGGTCGAATGTGTAAAAAACCTAGCTAAATTTAGGTGTTGCAATAACTTACGAGCAGCCCGATCCACTTCGCCAACGGTTGTGCCCGGCTTCACAGCGTTCAGCGCCGCCTGCTGGGCCTCGCGGACTGCCTCGTACACCCGGCGCGCTTCCTTCGGCGGACGGCCAACGTGCAGCGTCCGGGTCATATCGGAACAGTAGCCCGCGAGTATAACACCGAAATCGCAGACCACGAACCCCCTGGCGGGGAGTCTTGCCTGGGAGGCGCGTCCGTGAGGGAGGGCTGACCGAGGACCGCCAGCTATGATGGTTGAAAACGCCATCTGCTCCGCGCCCAGCCGCCGCGCAGCGAACTCCAGTTCTCCAGCGACTTGGGTTTCTGAAACTTCCGGACGCACGACTTCCAGAAGCCGGTCAAAGAGCGCAACTCCCAGATGACACGCGGCGCGAATTTTCGCGATCTCTCCCGTTTTCTCCATGACTGTTGTTGCGCAAGCCACTCGGAAGCCGCAGCCAGTGCGGATTTCCCTCGCATGATCTTGATTCGCGCGCTGTTCACCTCCTGATGCGCCTGTTGTGTATAACGCCCGTCGGTGAAGAAAACGTTGTCTCGCTCGCTGATAACTTGCACACCAGCGCTGCCGGTGAATCCGCAGAGATAAGCGATGTTGGGAAGGTGAGTGACTAAGAGTGCGTCCAGATGGGTCCGGTCGAGCGCCAGCCGTGCGTGGGCTAGGCGGCCTTTGTAATCCATGCCCAAAGTTTATCTTAGGGGCGGAAAGCAGGGTGCAGGTGATCGGGGCCTCCCGCGCACAGACTTATTTTTGCAATAAAGCTATTTGTTTGTTACACTTAAATGGATTTTATTCCACAGGTCATTTCTATGACATTTCCATTTACAATTGCCTCGATTACGCTGCAACCTGCAGCTCCCAGGATGGAATCATGACAAGTCAGGTTGACAACACCCAGGACAAAAATACGTGCCTGAAGTTAATCAGCCTTGGTTATGCCCGTTCCAATCGTGTACGACTTTACGGTCAGGAAGTACAACTGGTTTCCGATCCCTTCCCACATCAGGAAGGCGGGATTGCAGTTGAAGTAGTTCGAGGAAGCGAGTCCAGTTCGCGGACTATGAAGCTGCCTCTGTCTGTGTTGCAGGTCGCGGGGCAGACTGCCAAGAAACGTACGGCCTAGATATTCTTTGAAAAACCAGCCCGCACCAAGCCCCCAACGCGGCTTGGTGCTTTTTCATTTTGCTTTACGCTGTGACGAACCGTCGTCGGTCTTCGGTCCTTTTCGACCGATGCAAGCGGTCCTTGCCAACGACCGAAGACCGAAGACCGACAACGGTTCCTTTCCACAAAGACAATCCGCCGGCCTGATGTATTCAGAGAGCCGGCGGCTGCTTGCTGCTAACTTGCTTTGCGAACTAGGTCTGCACAATCCGAGGAGTAATGAAGAAGATCAGCTCCTGGTTCGAACTATTAACTGTCTGATGCTTGAACAGATTGCCCAGCCACGGAATGCTACCCAGCAACGGCACTTGCGCAATGCTTACCGAATTGGTGGTCTGGATGACGCCGCCGATCACAACCGTGCCGCCATCGGTCACCAACACTTGCGTGGTCGCCTGCTGTGTAATCAGGGTCGGGTTACCATTGACCTCTTTCCCGAAGTCGGGTGTCGTGTTTTCCACGTCCACATTCAGGAAGATGGTGTTTTCAGAGGTGATTTGCGGAGTCACCGTGAGCCTCAGGAACGCGTCTATGTAGGTCGTGGTCGCCGGCCCGTTTAACTGCGCCGCCGTTACAATCGGAACTCGCACGCCCTGCTTAACCACCGCCTGAATGTTGTTCTGCGTAACTACACGCGGACGGGAGAGAATCTTCAACAGGCCGCGTGATTCGGCCATGGTGAGGATCGCATCCAGCCGCACGTTGTTGCTGGCGTTAACCAGGCTGAGGCCGCTGGTGGGTCCAACCGCTCCCAGATTCGAGAACAATGGAATCTGCACTCCAGTGCCTGGCTTGGGCGCTGCGGTGCCGATGACCGGGTAAGCCGCACCGGGAGTGTTGAAGACGGATATTGGCGATGTACCAACCGCACTAGCCCCGCCCACGCCGGTAGATGCATTGCCAAATCCGAAGCCGAGCTGGGTACCGATATCGCGAGCAAAGCTGCGAGTCGCCGCCACGACCCGGGCTTCAATCTCAACTTCCTGGGTCTTGCGGTCAAGCTGCGTCAGGAGCCGGTCAATCGGCGGAATCACCGACGGGATATCGTTGATGATGATCGCGTTGGTGCGCTCATCGGCTGTCACGTCACCACGCTGACTTAGAAATTTCTTGACAGTAGCCTCGACGTCGTGGGCATGCGCGTAGCTCAGGAAACGAGTCACGGTGACTTTTTCGATCGCCATGGCTTGAGCTTCCTGCTCGGCACGGCGGGATTCTGCCTCTTTGCGCAGAGTGTCCACAGTGGCGATTCGCAGCACGTTGCCGTCAAGTTGGCGGGAGAGCGTGTTGTTCTTCAACACGATATCCAGCGCCTGGTCCCACGGCACGTCGTCCAGAACGATGGTCAGCGTACCTTTCACCTCGGGATCGAGCACGACGTTCAGGCCGCTGATTTCATGAATGAGCCGGAAGAAGTCCTTCAGATCCACGTCTTTCAGATTCACCGAGATTGGCTCGCCGGTGTACTTGGGGCCGTTTGTTGCCTGCTGCGGGTGCGCTTTCTGTTCAGCCGCCAGGTTCACTGCCGGTTCAATGGCAGTCGCTGGCTGGCTGGCTGCCGGGGCCGACGCAGTCTGCGGCGGCATGGCAGCGTTGGCGGCAGGCAACAGACTGCCTTCCGGTCTTTCTACGAATCGTGAGGCAGCCTCCACGGCGCGGACCGGCGTATCTACTGACGTCGCGTCTTTCTTGGGCGCATAGGAAGGCTCGACCACTACAAAGTCCTGGGCCGGTTTGCCGGCCTGGGGTTTGGGCTCAGACGGAGCCGTAAGAGCTGCGGTGACCACGGGAACACTGGCTTTCGCGGGCGCAACTGAAGTCTTCGCCGCCTGCGATCCGGAGTCCAGCTTCAGCGTCAGCTTCCCGCCAGGGCCGGGCACCAGTTCGTACTTGGCCGGCCGCTCCAGATCCACGACCACGCGGGTGGTCGCGCTGGAGTCAGTTCCGATGCGCACGTCCGTCACGCCGCTGTTCCCGACAGCAATGCGGCTGACCGACGTGGACAGCGAGGTGTTGGGCAGGTCCACGACCAGCCGAGCCGGGGACGACAGCGTCTCCACTCGGGGCGTGATCGCTCCCTTGGCAATCAGCTCGATGCTGACACCGGTTTCCCCGCGCACCACGCTAACCTTCTGGAGAGCGGCATGAGTTGCCGCCTCGGTGCCCGGAGTCTGCGCCCCTGCCACCAGCACGATGGCCAGCAGCGCCGATATTGTTCCCAACATTTGCTTTCGCATTTCCCTCTCCCCGCCTCTGATCTGCTCTAACCTGATCTGTTCTAATTACGATCTGTTGCCAACCGCCCGCGCAGCTTTGCTTACGCTACCGGCCGGCTGATCGTCTTGGTGACATCCCGCGTCAAGGGTTTACCCAGCCTGTCGTGAAACGTCTCCTTGAAAACTATGGAATCGCCCGTGATCTTCAACACGTACCCGTTAAACACAGGATCGTTCTCGCGCAGGAAATAAGCTTTGTCCATGGCGTTTACCACCACGGCAATCATTCCCCCGTCCGATCTCACCACGCCTTTGAGCGCGACCTGATCAATCGCGAGGCAGCGCTTACCGGAGCTGCATCCCGAGCCAGTTGCGCTCATGTTGACCACTGGACTCACATGTCCTTGACGGCAACAGTCGTCTGCGCCGGCGCACTACTCTTCCCTTTGACTGCGGCTGCGATCGCACCCGGCTTGCTGCTCGCTTTGGCTGAAGCTTTCAGGACCACTGAGGACTTAAACGGATCGGCTTTCACCGGTGCGGTAGTAGGTTTCGAAACGCTGCCGGCGCTTGCCGGCTTAGCCGAAATTGCAGCGACGTGCGCTGCAGGAGCCGCAACCACAACTGGCTTGGCCGGCACTGCAACCGCCACGGGCTTAGCCGAGGCTGGCGCGTTGCTCCGAGCGGCAGGAACTGCGACCGCCTTCACCGCCGTCGACTGGGCCGGGACCGCGGCCGGCTTGGCCACAACCGCTACCGGCTTCTGCCCCGCAAGCGTTACTGCTTTCGGTGCCGGGAACGAGACCACCTTTACGGTAGTCGGTGATGGTTTCGGGTTCTGCGCAGGCTTGGCCGCCACCTTGGCTTGGCTGGTCGGCTTGGCCGCAGGCTTCTCGACCACGGTCGGAGTCTGCGCTAACGCTGCGCTTGCTGCTGCTACAAGTAAGAATGCCAGGGTCCGTTTCATTAGATCCTGCCTTTCGCCGATGCCGGAGCTGCTGCGGGCTGGGTGTCATGACTGAAAAATGTCGTTGCCACACAGGTCGCCACTACACTCTCGTTCGGCGCGTATTGATACATGTGTTTGGCTTTGGCCTCGGAGCCCTTCTTGGTGTTGGCCACCAGCAGGTCGGAGACGTTCACAATCCTCTCCAGCTTGGCGACCTGATCAAAGAAGTGCAGCATGGAGTAATAGGGGCCATCGAGTTCAACTTCGAAAGGCACCTCGGTATAAAACTCCTTGGAGTTCGTGGGCCGCGCGGTGTAGCGACGCAACTCGACTCCCGCCTTCAGCGCTTCGGCATCGAGCATCCTCATGAAGCCGTCAACTTCCTTTTCGTCCGGCACGATGTGCCGTTCGATTTCCAGCTGCTGTTTCAGGTTCGCCACCTGGCGATCCATCTCCGCCAGCTTGGGCCGGTAAGGTTCCAGTTGCGCGTTTTCCTGCAGCTTGGAGTCGAGCGCCTGTTGCGCGGTGGCGTTCTCTGTCCGCTGGGTTTTGAAGTAGGTGAAGAACAGCGCCGTGCTCACCAGCACCGCGACGCCCAACACCAAACCCCACTGCTTGATTCCCGAGATTTCACTGAAATTCGCCATAGTCGTGAGCCCTTACGACTTGCCCTTCTCGCAGGTCAACTGAAACTGGAAGGCCTGCATGTCTTTCACTTGCTCGTCCTGATACGTCTCTTTGATCTCGATACTCTTGAAGTAACCCGTCTTCTGCAGGTTCTCAATCAAGTTGGCTACTGCATCCGTGCTCAACGCCATTCCCTGGATATCAATGCTCGCACCCGTGTCCTTCATGGTGCTGAGCCAAACCGCTTCCGTGCCGTTCACCGTGTTACCGATGGTGTTTAGCAGATTCACCGGGCCGGCCTGGTTTGCCCGTAGCTGGTCAATCACATCCACCCGCCGCTTGTAGTTGTCGGCTTCTTTCTGCCGTTCCAGGTACTTCGCTTTCACGTCAGAGAGTTCCCGATTTTTCTGTTCCGCGACCTTCATCTTGGCAGCAATGTCTTGCGCCTGGCGGTCAAGGTGATACCAAGTGAAGCCATTGAAGGCGACAGCCAGCATTAGCGCCACCAGCACTTTGACCTTTGGAGATCCGACATCGCCGACTTCGATAGTGGGCGCAGCCGGCCCCGCCGAGCGCCGGTTCTTCGGTTTGGACGAACCCAGCAGATTGATTCGGATCATAAGTGTTCAAAGCTCCTCAAGGCCAAACCCACCGCAACCGCTAACTGGCCGGCATTGTCTTCGATCAAGTCCATCCCCAACCCTTCGCTCGGCGGCGCAATCTTCTGAAACGGATTCAGAATGTCCACCGGCAGCGAGAACTCCTGGCGCAACGCTTCCAGCAGTCCCGGTACCTTGGAGGAACCGCCGGCCACGTAAATCTTCTCGATATGCTCTCCCGCTGCGCTGGCCCGGAAGAAGTCAAACGTCTTCTGAATTTCCAGAACGATGATCTCCGTCACCTGCTGCAGGATCGGCGTCTTAGCGTCTTCGCTCACGGTGCCGACTTTCCTGCCCAGCTTCAGCGCCTCGGCATCATCGAAGCTCAAGTCCAGCTCCTTCTGCAGCGAGTCGGTATATTGGTGCCCGCCTACACTGACATCGCGGGGAAACAACGGCGTCGTCCCCTTCACGATGTTGATGTTCATCACGCTTGCGCCCAAGTTCAGCAAGGCCACCACCTGGTCGGCCGACGGCTCGTAGTTGAACTCGTAGCAGTTCTGCAGCGCCAGCGCATCAATGTCCACAATAGCCGGAGTCTTGCCGGCCATCGAGAGTACGTTGGTGTAGTTCAGGATCTTGTCCTTCTTGACGGCCACCAGCAACACGTCCATGTGCGGCTGGCCTTCGTCTTCGGAAAGAATCTGGAAGTCGAGGTTGACGTCGGCAAGGTCGAACGGAATGTGCTGCGCGGCCTCTTTCTCAATCGTCTCTGCCAGCTC
>WNFD01008608.1_pt1 | contig 10018 bp, 9 predicted proteins | sample 5400491 | NCBI WGS metagenome assembly WNFD01 (sample SAMN13153343, study PRJNA577476) | soil metagenome | isolation source: 120 cm saprolite under Douglas fir tree site 2 hole 2 replicate 2 | place: USA:California | collected 2015-04-18
CTGGCTCGACATGGCGCACGACAAGATCAGGTTCCAGGGCCTGCCGGCGCGCATCTGCTGGCTCGGCCTCGGCGAGCGCGCGCGGATCGGCCTCGCCTTCAACGCGATGGTGGCGAGCGGCGAGCTGCTAGCGCCGATCGTCATCGGCCGCGACCATTTGGATTCAGGCTCGGTGGCGAGCCCCAATCGCGAGACCGAGGCGATGCGCGACGGCTCGGATGCGGTGGCCGATTGGCCGCTGCTCAACGGCATGCTCAACGTCGCCTCGGGCGCCACCTGGGTCTCGCTGCATAACGGCGGCGGCACCGGCATCGGCTACTCGCAGCATGCCGGCATGGTCGTCGTCTGCGACGGCAGCGAAGCCGCGTCGCGCCGCCTCGAGCGCGTCCTCACCAACGATCCGGCGAGCGGCGTCATGCGGCATGCCGATGCCGGCTACGATATAGCGATCGAATGCGCCCGCGAACACGGGCTGAAGCTGCCGATGCTCGGCGATGCTCAGTAGCCGCGGCCGACGCTCTGATAGATCGAGGCGATGCGGCGCTCCGGCAGGAGATAGCCGCGCGGGCAGCCGTCGATGGTGATCATGTCGTCATCCTCGTCGTCCTCGGCGGCCTTCGCCGCGTCGGACGATTCGAGGCCGGCGGCGCAGCGCGAGGCGGCGGAGGAGCGCGGCTTCAAGAGGCCGAGCTCCATGAGGCGGGCGCGGACATGCGAGGGATTGAGGCGCAACCATTTGGCGATGAAGGCATTGCCCAGCCGCTTGGCGTGAAGCTCGGCGATCGCCTTGTCCAGTTCCGGGGTCCACTGCATCTGACGTCCTCCGCGGAGTTCCGACGTTGCAGAGGAGTTTAGGCAGAATCCCCACGGGTCATAGCGGGTCGCCCACCGCCAGTCGTATGCTGATCTAACCCATTGGTTGTAGTATCCGGGTAGCTTGAGGGGAGGCGAGATAAAATGCGGGTCTGAGATATTGCTGCTTGCTGCAACGATTGTCAGGGTGCCTATGAGGATATTGCTGGCCGACGACCATCATTTCGTGCGCGAGGCAATCGCCAATTATCTGTCGCGCGCTGCCAAGGATATTACCTGCGCCGAGGCGGCGGACCTCCTGCAGGTCAAGGAGAAATTGGCCGCCGCCACCGCCGATTTCGACCTCATCATCCTCGATTATCACATGCCCGGGATGAACGGGCTGTCCGGTTTGGACGAGATCAAGGCGCTGGCGCCGCACACCCCGGTCGCCATCATGTCCGGCGGCATCGAACGCTCGGAGGCCGTCCGGGCGCTCGAGCGCGGCGCCATCGGCATCATCATGAAGGATTTGCGCGGCACCGCGCTCCTCAGCGCGCTTCGGCTGATGACCTCGGGCGAGACCTATGTGCCGCTCTCGCTGCTCAACAGCGGTCAATCGGGACCGTCGGCCGAGACGCGGTCGCGCGAGCTGCGCGTCGCCTTCGGCAACCTCACGCCGCGCGAGTTCGACTGCGTCAAGCTGCTGGCGCGCGGCACCACCAATCGCGAGATCGCGGCGGGGCTGGCGATCTCCGAGGTCACCGTGAAGCTGCATTTGAACAGCGCCTTCAAGAAGATGGGGGCACGCAACCGGTCGGACGCCGTGCGCATCGCGATGATGAACGGGATCGACGGACTCTAGCCATCGCGACCCATACTTTAGTCTAGGTCGGCAGCTGATTCGGTGGGGCGTGGCGGGTCGACCGCGCCGGTATCTGTCCATAGGGTAAGGCCGTTCCTTGCCATGGCGGGTGCGCAATGTGCCGCGATGAAAAATTCGAACTGGCGGACATGACGGCACCGGTCGGAACTCGCCAGCTCGGTATTCGCATGATCGCCCATCAGTTGAACAATTCCCTCCTCCCGATCCTCACCATCGGTTCGCTCTTGGCGGATTCCCTGCAGGAAGCGGAGACGACGCGCGACATCGAGATAATGGTCGCCTCGGCGATGAAGGCCCGTGACCTGGTGAAATTGCTCCTCGTCGAAGCCAATCGGCTCGAGGCCGGCAACGGAGCGCCGTCATGAGCCTCATTCTGGTCATCGACGACGACGATGTCGTCCGCGCCGTGGTCCAACGCGTGCTCGAAAAGGAAGGTCACTCGGTGGCCAGCGCGGCCGATGGCGAACGGGGCGTCGCCGCCTATCGCGCCTTGAAGCCGGAGCTCGTCATCACCGACATCATCATGCCCGAGAAGGAGGGCATCTGGACCATTCGGGAGATCCGCCGCGACGATGCCGCCGCCCGCATCCTGGCGATGTCGGGCGGCGGCAGCGTCATCAAGAACGACGTCCTCAGCCTCGCCCGTCAGCTCGGCGCCGACGAGACGATCGCAAAGCCCTTTAGCGCCCAGGAGCTCGTCGCGAAGGTTCGCGCAATTCTCACGCCCTCGGCGATGGAGTCATCCCCGGGCTCGTCCTTCGCTGATAAATAGTGATCGCCGCCCGATCAAGTTCAGCCGTATAACCGCAATAGATCGGTTGAAATGACGTCGTCAGCGACGGACCAAAGCATGTTATCGGGAAAGCGTGATCTTTCGATCACCCTTCGTTTGCTCATCCTGGCGCTCAGCGTCGTGTTGCCGATCATCGGCTTCTCCGCCTTTGTCATCATTCACTATGCCGCGGCGCAGCGCGCCGATATCGAGGCCAACGTACGGCAATCGCTGCATGGCTTCGCCCTCGACGTCGAACGTGAGCTTGCCGGCGTAACGCGCGCGGCGACGCTGCTCGCGGTATCGTCGTCACCGTTGCGCGCACAGGATCTCGAGGGGTTTCACCGCCAGGCCCGCGAAGCCGTCAAGGTCGAGGGGATCGAGATCACGCTGAGCGACATGACGGGCCAGCAACTGGTCAGCACCGCCAGGGATTACGGCCAAACACTGCCGAAGCTCGCCGATATCGGCCGCATCAAGGCTGCGTTCGACGACAACGCGCCGCGAGTCTCGGGCATCACCACGAGCGCGGTCTTGCAGCGATCGATCGTCGCCATCGACGTTCCTATTCGCGGCACGGAAGGTGGCACACCCTATCTGCTCTCCATCGCTCTGGCGCCCGCGGTATTTCAGAAAATCCTCGAGGATCAGCATTTTCCCACCGCCTGGCTCGGCGCGATCGCCGATCCGAGCGGCAGGTTCATCGCCCGCAGCATCGACGGCGAACGCCTGGTCGGCCAACCGCTGACATCGGGGTTCCTCAGCCGAATGAAGGGGCGCGAAGGCTCCTTCATGAACACGACGCGGGGCAATGTCGTCGTTCTCAGCTCGTTCGAGCGACTGGCCGGGTCGGATTGGATTGCCGTGATCGGCGTCCCGGAAAAGGTTCTTGTCGCCCCGTTGCGCGATTCCTTGCTATTGGTGGTGATCGGTGCCGCCTGCACGTTGCTGCTTACCGCCGGCGTCGCGCTGTGGACCGGCCGCCTGATCGCCCGGCCGTTCCGCGGACTCGTGCAATCCGCCCTCGCCATAGCCGGGAATGATCGTCCGCGAATGCCGCCGAGCGGCATCCGCGAAGCGAGCGAGGTCGGGGCGGCGCTCGCAACGACCTACGATATCTTGCGGCGCAATGAGGCCGAAAAACGTGCAACGGAACAGCGATTGCTGGATAGCGAAACGCTGCGCCGCGAAGCGCTCGACGCGGCTGACATCGGAACTTGGAGCATCGCGTTGCCGGCCCGCCAACGCGTGTGGGACGAGAATTTCCGTAAGCTGTTCGGGATCGCTCTGGATGCTCCCGCAACGGAAGCTGTGCTGCACAAGGTTGTTCATCCCGACGATCTCGACCGCATGATCAGGACCACCGAACATCTCTTGCAGGGCGAAAAGGCCGTCAGCGTCGACTTTCGCGTCATCGGACCGGACGACGATGAGCACTGGCTGCGGGTCAAGGGCGGCATCGCCCGTTACGACGATCATGGCAGTCCTCTCGCCGTCAAAGGGGTCGTCATGAATATCGACGCGCTGAAACACAGCGAAAGGGAGTTGCAAGAGAGCGAGGATCGCTATCGCGCCATCGTCGAGAACGCGATCGATGCCATCATCGTGATCGATACAGACGGGCGCATTCAGGCCTTCAACAAATCCGCCGAAATCATGCTGGGCTACAGCGCTGCGGAGATCGTCGGCCGAAACGTCAGCACGCTGATGCCGTCCGATGAAAGGGCTCGGCACGACGGCTATCTCGAACGCTATCTGCGCACCAACGAGGCGCATGTCATCGGCATCGGGCGCGAGGTCGAGGGGCGCCGCAAGGATGGAACGCTGTTTCCCGCCGACCTGTCGGTCGTCGAATGGTCGGCGGGCGGCCTCCGCTATTTCACCGGCATCCTGCGCGACCTGACGCAGCGGCGAGCGGAGGAAAGAGCGCGCGCCAAGCTCGAGGAGCAGTTGCGGCAATCGCAGAAGATGGAGGCGATCGGCCAGCTGACCGGCGGTATCGCGCACGATTTCAACAATCTGCTCCTGGCGATCAGCCTCAATATCGAGGCCCTCGACGAGGATTTCGCCGACCGTCCCGCCGCCAAGCCGCTGATCGAAGGGGCGATGTTCGCGACCGGGCAGGCACGGACCTTGATCGGACAACTTCTGGCCTTCGGTCGCCGGCAGACGCTCGACGTCTCGGCTTTCGACGTCAATGTCGTGGTGATCGAGATGATCGGCATATTGCGGCGCACGGTCGAAGCGAATATCGCGATCGAAACGGTGCTGCCGGCGGACGTGCGGCCGGTTCTCGCCGACCGCCAGCAGCTCGAGACCGCCTTGCTCAACCTCGTGCTCAATGCGCGAGACGCCATGGCCGGCGGCGGGCGGCTCGTCATCGAGACCAGCAACGTCGTGCTGGACAGCGAATTCGCCGCGCAAAATCCAGGAACGAATCCGGGAAATTACGTGATCGTGGCGGTCAGCGATACCGGAGCCGGAATGTCGCCCGAAGGGGTTGCTCGCGCCTTCGAGCCGTTCTACACGACGAAGCAGACCGGTGAGGGTACCGGGCTGGGGCTCAGCCAGGTTTATGGCTACATCAAGCAGTCCGGCGGTCACGCCAAGATCTATAGCGAGCTCGGCCACGGAACCACCGTGAAGCTCTACCTTCCGTGCAGTACGCAGCAGCCGGCGCCGATCGAGAAGACCGCGGACATGCGAAGAAATCCGGGACAGGGCGAGAAGATCCTCATGGTCGAGGACACCGCCCTCGTTCGCAACGCTGTGAAGCGCATGCTGACGACTCTCGGTTACCAGGTCATCGACGTGACGACCGGGGAGGAGGCGATCGCCGTGCTCCAGAGCGAAACGGCAATCGATCTCCTCTTCACGGACATGATTCTCCCGGGCGGCATGGGGGGAAGCGAGCTCGCCCTCGCGGCGCAGCGGCTACGGCCTGGAATTCGCGTCTTGCTGACCTCCGGCTATACCCAGACTCGGGCGGTCCCGATGGCATCCGATGGCAGCACCAACCTGCCTCTGATCTCGAAGCCCTACACGAAAGCCGAGCTTGCCGAGCGCCTCACCCAGATATTCGCATCGCGACCCTAGTGTTCCGTCCCGGAAATTCGCTGACAAAGTCGCGCGAGTTTCTGGAGGATGGAGTCAGCGGTAGCAGTCCACACGAAGGGGCATGAAGTTGCATTGTGGGTGCGGATGAAGCGGTCGATTTTTTTGACGAGGTCGGCGGTGGAATCGAAAGAGCCTCGACGGATAGCGCGTTGAGTGATGAGGGCGAAGAAGCGTTCGACCTGGTTGAGCCAGGAAGCGTAGGTGGGGGTGAAGTGAATGTGCCAACGCGGACGGCGTGCGAGCCAAGCTCTGACCTTGGGATGCTTGTGGGTGGCGTAGTTGTCGACGACGAGATGGATGTCAAGCTGGGCCGGCACGTTGGCCTCGATGTGACGCAGAAAGGCGAGGAACTCCTGATGACGATGGCGGGGTTTGCATTGGGCAATGACCGCGCCGTCGAGCACGTTGAGGGCGGCGAACAGCGTGGTTGTGCCGTGGCGCTGGTAGTCGTGGGTAACGCCTTCGATGTAGCCGAACCCCATGGGAAGCATGGGCTGGGTGCGTTCGAGGGCCTGGATCTGGCTCTTCTCATCGACGCAAAGCACCACTGCCTTGTCGGGCGGATTAAGATAAAGCCCGACCACGTCGCGCAGCTTCTCGACGAAGAAGGGATCGGTCGAAAGCTTGAAGCTGCGGGTGCGGTGAGGTTGCAGACCGAAGAGCTGGAACAGGCGATGGACGGTGCTCTTGGCGATCCCGGTCTCTTTGGCGATGGCGCGCACGCTCCAATGTGTTGCGGCCTTGGGCTTGCGAGCGAGTGTCTTGGTGATCAACTCGGCCACGGCCTCATCCTCGACCGTGCGGGGCCTGCCGCTACGCATCTCGTCGTAGAGCCCCTCGATCCGATCGGTGATGAAGCGATTGCGCCATTTGCCGATCGTATGGGGGCCCACCCCAAGCCGCGTCGCCACCACGGCGTTGCTAGGCTCGCGCTCGCAGGCCAGCACGATCTTCGCCCGCAACGTCAGTGCCGCGGGCAGCGAGCGCGACCGCGTTATGGCCAAAAGATGCGTGCGTTCGTCGCTGGACATCGTGAGTATCGCCTTCGGGCGTCCGGTTCGCATCGGGCATCTCCTTCGATCAGGATACCCGAAACCGATGCAATAATTATGCTACGAACTTATGGGACGGAACACTAGACGGCGCGATGGGTTGACGAGACAAGTCGCCCCGGCAATGCTTTTCGTCATCCAACAGACGCCTCACGCGATCGAGGCTTGATTACCGCCGCTCTCTTGGCGAGAGTGCACGGCTCGTTCTTCATGCGCATCGCAGGGGACCCGAACCGTGCCAGGCAAGCAGGAAATCGTCATCACTGCGCCGATGTATCCGCCGACGCTGGCGGCGCTCGACGCCGATTTCGTCACTCACCGGCTGTGGGAAGCAAAGGACAGGGCGGCCTTCCTCGCCCCCCTGCGCGATCGCGTCACCGCCATCACGACGATGGGCGAGACGGGTGCCGACGCCGCGCTGATGGACGCGCTGCCCAAGGCCAAGATCATCGCCTCGAACAGCGTCGGCGTCGACGCGATCGACCTCGCCGCGGCGAAGGCACGCGGCATCGCGGTGACCAATACGCCGGGCGTGCTGACCGACTGCGTCGCCGATCTCGGCATGGCCCTGGCGCTTGCCGTCGCACGGCGCGTCGTCGAGGCCGACCGCTACGTCCGCTCCGGGCAATGGCCTAAAGGCGCGCTCGGCTTCGGCACCAAGCTCGGCGGCAAGACGATGGGCATCGTCGGCATGGGGCGCATCGGCCAGGCCCTGGCGCAGCGCGCCGCCGCGTTCGGCATGACGATCGCCTATCGCTATTACGAGGATCTCGCCGCCCTGGCGAAGGCGAGCGATTTCCTCGTGCTCATCATCCCGGGCGGGGCGGCGACCCGTAATCTCATCGACGCACGCATTCTCGCCGCGCTCGGCAGCAAGGGTTATCTCATCAACATCGCGCGCGGCTCCGTGGTCGACGAGGCGGCCCTGGTCAAGGCACTACAGGACGGCATCATCGCCGGCGCCGGGCTCGACGTCTTCGCCGACGAGCCGCGCGCCCCCGAGGCGCTGTTCACGATGGACAATGTCGTCATGCAGCCGCACCAGGCGAGCGCCACCCACGAGACGCGCACGGCGATGGGGCAGCTGATGATCGACAATATGAAGGCGCATTTTGCCGGCAAGAAGCTGCTGACGCCGGTGGGCTGAGCGGGCGATGGAACCCACCCAGCTCACGATCGGGCTGCTGCTTTTCCCCGAGATGACGCAGCTCGACATGACCGGCCCCTACGAGGTGTTCGTCTCGCTGCCGCGAACGACGGTTCACCTCGTCTGGAAGACGCTCGATCCGGTGACCGCCGGGGGCGGTCTCAGAATGCTGCCGACCACGACTCTCGCTGCCTGCCCGAAGCTCGACGTCATCTGCGTTCCCGGTGGGCCGGGACAGGTCGCGCTGATGCAGGATGCCGAGGTCCTCGAGTTTCTGCGCAAGCAGGCCGAGACCAGCCGTTTCGTGACGTCGGTCTGCACGGGCTCGTTGGTCCTCGGCGCCGCGGGGTTGTTGCGCGGCTACCGGGCGACTTGCCATTGGCTGTCGCTTGACCAGCTCGCGCTGCTTGGCGCCACGCCGATCGCCGAGCGTATCGTCGTGGACGGCAATCGGATTACCGGTGGCGGCGTGACGTCGGGAATCGATTTTGCCCTCTTCGTTGCCGCGCAGCTCTTCGGCGAGGACGTCGCCAAGGAGATTCAGCTGCGCATCGAGTACGACCCGGCGCCGCCGTTCAATTCCGGTTCGCCGCGCACCGCCGATCCGGCTCTGGTCGCGGCGGTCAGCGAGAAGCTGAAGGACCGTCAGGCGGCGCGCCGCGCGGTCACCAAGGATGCGGGCCGCGCGCTCGGTCTTTCGGTTCCCTAGTAGCGCCACCACCATTGCATTCAAATCGGGAGGAGATCTGTAGATGGCTAAAGGGGATAAGGTCGCGATCGTTACCGGCGCGGGCAGCGGCATCGGCAAGGCAGCGGCGCTCGCCCTCCTGAAGGAGGGCTATTCCGTCGTCTTCGCCGGACGCCGCAAGGAGGCGCTCGACGCGGCGATCAAGGAGGGCAGGGGCGGCAAGCGTGCGCTCGCCGTCGCGACCGACGTGACCGACCCGGCATCGGTGAAGGCGCTCTTCGCCGCCGCCAAGAAGGCTTTCGGTCGTCTCGACGTGCTGTTCAACAATGCCGGAACCGGCGCGCCGCCGATCCCGATGGAAGATCTCACCCACGAGCAATGGATGAAGGTGGTATCGACCAATCTGACCGGCCCTTTCCTGTGCACGCAGGAAGCCATCAAACTGATGAAGAGCCAGAAGCCGATGGGCGGGCGCATCATCAATAACGGCTCGATCTCGGCCCATGCGCCAAGGCCGAACTCGGTGCCCTATACCGCCACCAAGCACGCGATCACCGGCCTGACGAAATCGACCTCGCTCGATTGCCGCAAATACGACATCGCCTGCGGCCAGATCGATATCGGCAACGCCGCGACGCCGATGACCGAGCGGATGAAGAAGGGCGTCCCTCAGCCCAACGGGACGATGCAGGTCGAGCCCACCATGGATGTGCAGAACGTCGCCGAGGCCGTCGTCTACATGGCGAGCCGGCCGCTCGATGCCAATGTGCAGTTCCTCACCGTGATGGCGACGAAGATGCCGTTCGTCGGGCGCGGCTAGTGTTCCGACTCTGACGGTTGGTTTCCAACCGTCAGGCCGGAACACTAGCAAAACCACATGGATGTGTTGTGGTGCCAACACGCGATCAGGGATCAAGCGTTGGCACCACAACACTAGCGCCTCAGCCCAAAGAACACGGGCAAGAGGTCAAGGGCTAGAGACCGAGATCGGGTATCGCGTCGCGCGGCATGAGCGCGCCGCGATAGCCGATCTTTGCCGCGGCCAGCCGATGGCCGGCCAGCGCAGCCTCGCGTGCCGACCGTCCCGCCAGTCGGAAGGAGAGATAGCCGGCGTTGAAGGAATCGCCGGCCGCCGTCGTATCGACCGGCTGAACCGGTTGCGCTACCGCGACATGCTGCCGCCGTCCGCTCTCATCGAGGAGGCAACCGGCAGCGCCGAGCTTGATCGCGATCTCCTGCACGCCGGCTTCGGCGTAACGCTGCGCCGTCGCCTCCGCATCGCGGTCGCCGAATAGCAGCTTTTCATCGTCGAAAGTCGGCAAGGCGATATCGACGCAAGCGAGGAAGCGGCCGATGACCTGCCGTGCCGTCGCCGGATCGGGCCAGCCGGCGGGCCGGAAATTGCTGTCGAAGGCGACACGGGAGCCGGTGGCGCGCGCCGCGGTCAGCGCCGCGAAGAAGCGGTCGCGCGCCGCCGTGCCGAGGATCGACAAGGTGATTGCCGAGAAATACAGCAGATCGTAATCGGACAGGGCGGCGAGGAGCGGCAGCGTCGCCGCATCGC
>WNFD01008610.1_pt1 | contig 10018 bp, 7 predicted proteins | sample 5400491 | NCBI WGS metagenome assembly WNFD01 (sample SAMN13153343, study PRJNA577476) | soil metagenome | isolation source: 120 cm saprolite under Douglas fir tree site 2 hole 2 replicate 2 | place: USA:California | collected 2015-04-18
AAACCGGCTCTTCACCTCGGTTGCCCGTTCCAGTTCGTGCCCTCGTCGCTCCAGTTCTTTGTTGGCCGTGGCAAGGTCATCCGCTTTTTCTTTCAGTTGCCCAGCCAACTGCATGAGTTCCCGCTGCTTGAGCTCGAGCTCCCCGTTGATTTGCACAGCGTCCATGAACGTCGAGAAGAGCAGGTCCAGAATCTGCTGGCGCTCCGCAGTGATGAAATATCTTTTGCCGCTTAGATAAATCTCTGCTCCCCATTGCATGCTATCGCCCGTCCGCATCTCCCGGTTGACTAAGATGTACTGAATGCGCGAAAGAAGATCCGAGGCCTCGTAGGGTTTGCGAATGAAACTGTCTGCCCCGCATTCCAGCGCCTTCAGCACCTCTTCGACGCCGGAGAGCGAAGTCAATAGGACGACGGGAGTCTTCTGCAGCGCTTTATCGGCCTTGATTTCCTTGCACAGCGCGTGGCCATCCATCTCCGGCATCACGATGTCACTGATGATTATGCTTGGCGGATGCTTTCGTGCCGCCTCCAGGGCCTGCTTGCCGTTGGTGACGGCCGTGACCACGTAATGCTGCTCTTCCAGCAAATACTTCAATTTCTCAGCTTGTGTCAGACTGTCCTCGGCAATGAGAACCTCTGGTCGGGAACGCTTTGTGTCTTTTGTGGGGTTCATTGTGAAATCCTCGTTTCTTTGTTCACCAGGCTTGTCAGCGCCGCCCCGATCTTGTCCGGCGAAAGCACATAAGTTGCGCCTTCGATCTTGATGGCTTCGCCCGGCATGCCATGTACCACGGAACTTTCTCGATCTTGAGCAATTGTGATGGCACCCTTATCTTTCATCAGCTTCAGTTCCTGGGAACCGTCTTTTCCCATGCCCGTTAGCAACACGCCAACCGCATTCCGGCCATAGACAGTTGCAATTGAACGGAACAGTTGAGACACAGACGGCCGCAGGCCATTTTCAAGTTCATCCTTCGTCAGCGATATTGTTTCGCCGTGGCCTACCTTCATGTGCGCATCATCGGGAGCGACGTAGACCTGACCGGAGCAGATTCGTTCTCCGTCTCGGGCAACGCGGACCGGCAGAACACAGCTTCCATTCAGCCACTCCACAAAGCCGGAAGTAAAACCCCGCGTCATATGCTGAACAACCAGCACGGACACGGGGAAGTCCCCCGAAAGGCTGGATAAGATCGTCTGAAGTGCGATCGGTCCACCAGTAGAGGCACCGATCGCGACGATTTTAATATCGTCCGCCTGCCGCTTCGGTTCCGATTGCTTCGAAGTCGGATACGTGCGCACACCAGTCCTCTGCGGAAGGCGAACCCAGCGTCTCACGACTTTGACTTCCGACATCAGTTTGACCGTCCGGACCAACTCCGCTGCGGCAGTCTGATGCTCTGAATTGCCTATTCCAGGCGGCGTTTCCACGACCGCAAGTGCTCCTGCCTCCAGCGCCTGGAAAGTGATGGCCGCCTCTTTGAGGTTCGGTCTGCCGCTCACGATGACAATAGGTGTGGGCTGTGTTTCCATGATCCTGCGAGTTGTATCGAAACCGTCCGTCTTAGGCAGGTGGATGTCCATTGTGATCACGTCCGGTTGTGTTCGCCGATTGGCCTCCAGGGCGTCCTCTCCCGAACTCGCGGTGCCGACGACGTTGATCCCGGGGGCAGAGCTCAGAATATGAACGAGTAAGTCCCTTACAACGGCTGAATCCTCTACAATCAGGACTTTTATAGCGTTGTTCTGCATCTTTTCATACCAATCTTCCAATGACCTCTAGCAAATTCCCGTGATCAAAGCTGCTTTTTACGATGTACGCATTCGCTCCAACATCGATTCCACGCTCGCGGTCGTCTCGCGATTCAAGCGAGGTTACCAGTACCACCGGCAGGTGAGAGAGTTTCTCGTCTGCCCGAACCTTCGCGGTAAGGTCAAAGCCGCTCATACGTGGCATCTCCACATCCGAAACTATCAAATCGAACTGTTCCGTTTTCAGCGTCGCCAAAGCGTCCAGGCCGTCGACAGCAGTTTTGACCGTGTAGCCCGCGAACTCCACAATGGTTTTCAGCAGTGTCCGGGCGGTGATTGAATCTTCCACGATCAAAACCGACTTGCTCTGTGTGCGATTCTTTTCCGCCTCGGTTGGGCGATGCGGAGCAAAGGTGTTTGCTTTCACGGCGGAGTTCATCAAATCAGGGACGTCGAGAATCGGCACTACCTCACCGGTTCCCAGCACAGTCGCTCCCATAACATTGCGTAGTCTTGCTAGGTGCGGGCCTAATCTCTTCACCAAGACTTCCTGTTCGCCGAGGACCTGGTCTACTGAAAATGCAATGCGTTTTCCGGCCGAATGAAGAACAAGGATATAAATGTTTTCGCTTGAGTTGCCGGCGCCATTCTTCGCAGGAAGACCCAAGACATCTTGCAGTCGCACGAGCGAAACGGCCCGATCTTGAAATTCGATGGTCTCACGGTTTTCGACAGTTTTTATTTCCTTCAGGCCCATTCTGAGGACCCGCTCGACATGGCTGGTCGGCAGGACAAACAAGAGTTCATGCGCCCGCACCAGGACTCCCTGAAAAGTCGCCAGAGTTAGAGGCAGGAGGATTCGGAAGGTCGTTCCAGCCCCAAGACGCGTCTCGATGGAAAGATGTCCGCCCAATTTGTCCACCTTTTCCCGCACGATCGCGAGTCCGAGACCCCGCCCCGACAGGTCGGTGATGATTGGGCTGGTAGAAACCCCTGACTGAAAGATTAACGAAAGCGTCTCCTCGTCACTTAGGTTTGAGGCTTTATCCCGCGAGAGGACACCCAACTTGAGCGCGGCTGCTCGAACCTTGCCGGCGTCAATGCCTGCTCCGTCATCACTTATGAGAATTTCAACCTTGTCGCTGGCTTTTGGTGTCATGGTTACGGTGATGGTCGCGGGCAATGGCTTCCTCTTTTGTTCTCGCTCTTGGTCACTTTCGATGCCATGATCGACACAATTGCGCAGCAAATGAATCAGAGGGTCCTTCATCTGTTCCAGGATTCTTCGATCGATTTCGATATCGCCGCCCTGGATCGTCAACTCGGCGTGTTTTCCGCTATCACGTGAGAGGTCTCTCACAATTTTTGGGAAGCTTTCGAAAAGCCAAGAGCAAGGAAACAATAAGGTCTTCCGCATATCCTCGGCCAAATTGTCCACCATGCTGCCGAGAGCTCGGTGGTCTCGCTCGGCTGAACCAGCTGCTTTTGCCACCTTATTTTCAATCGCTCCGAGGTTGTTGTCGTGCCATACCAAAAAAGCGAGGATCCTGGCGATTCCGGCATTCAATTCATCATGCCCGTCCAAGTGTCCGTTGGTCCTGCTGTCTTTGCCATGCTTCTCCAGGTATTGCTCGATTTTCCGCACATCGAAGCGGATCTTCGCACGCTCGTATTCCACGGTTGCAAGAGCGCTACGAATGTCGCGAAGCTCGGTGGCACGTTGTATAGAGGCTAGCTTTGGAACCCGCAATTCTTCCGCCTGCAGCAACAGGGAGGTCAGCCTCGAAGCGGATATTCTGACGGTCTCGGCCGGGCTTGCTCCTGCGGCGGAAGACAGCGCTGGCGTGCTCCCGCTCGGCGACCTGGTCTCCGCCGTGATGGTTGACCTCGGAGCATCGCAATGCTCCGCTTGGGGTGCGCTGGACCGGGGTTCGGAACCGGCTAAGTCTAAGTCGTTGTTCGGTCTGTTCTCCAAATCTTGGATGAGTTCTGTAATTCTCGACACTTGCGCGGGCGTAGGTTCGGTTAGGTTAGAAACCAGCTCATGGAGAGCGTCAACCACAGGGTGGAGCTTGTCGAACAACGATGGTGAAAGGCCAACAGCCTTCCGCTTTAGATCGGAAAAAACGCTTTCCAGCGCCTGGCAAGTGGTTTCGATCGGGGTCATGTTAACCGCGCGAGCGGCGCCTTTTAAGCTGTGAGCCTCCCGAAAAATTCCCTCCGTGATCTCGGACTGCTTTTCGGGCGAGGAGGTTTTTTCCAGCTCCACCAAACCAAGCGATATCGCTTGGATATGCTCACCGGCCTCGACCCTGAAAGTCGCGACGAGCTTTTTCATGAATTCGTCATTTTTCTTACGTTCGTCGTTCACGTTTTTCCTGAAGCGTCGTATTTGCTTCCCTAATGCAGCGCTACTTATGCACCCGAGACAGCGTGCCGAACTTTCGTGCCTGCGTCTCCTTCGTTGTCCACTTTGTACTGTTCGACTACCTGCTTCAGCTTTAGCCCCATCTCTTGCAAGTCTTGCGCTGCGACCTGAGCCTGTTTCGTTCCGGCAACATTTTGACTGCTCGCTTCCTTGATACTCTCCATGGCCGAGGTTACCTGGTCCATGCCGAGCGACTGCTGTTGGCTGGAGGCAACAATCTGAGTTGCCGCTTGCGCGGCCTCGGAAATACTTGTGGCGAGCTTTTGAACTGCTTGACCTGTTTGAGACGCTTGTCTCACGCCGGTCTCAACCGCCTTGGTCCCTTGTTCGGTTGCCATTACAGCAGCGCTCGTCGCCTTTTGGACTTCAGTCAAGATTGTCCGTACTTGCGCGGTGGCCTGCTTGGACTGCTCAGCCAGACTCCGGACCTCCTGCGCAACGACGGCAAAACCCTTGCCTTGATCGCCTGCCTTTGCTGCTTCAATCGCAGCGTTCACCGCCAACAGATTCGATTGGTCAGCGAGGTCGTTAACGGTGGCGACAATTTCCCCGATCAACTGGCTTTGCTCGCTTAATCTCACAATGCTTTCGGCAATCGCCCCCATTTGTTCTCGGATTCGGTTCATCTCCTCAAGCGTTTCACTGACAGCCTTGTTTCCAATTTGCGAGACGTCTGCTGATTTCTGGGCGGTTTCGGATACGTACGTCGCCTTTTTCGCTGAGAGTAGAGCGGTTTGTTTTACCTCTTCTACTGTGGCAGTGGTTTCGCTCACCGCTGTAGCCGTCTCTGCCGCAGCTGCGGAAACTTGGGCAGCAGTCGCCAGAATTTCGCTAGCAGAAGTGCTGAGGACCTCTGCACTTTGCCGGATCTCCCTCATCGCCTCCTGAAGATTCGACACCATGGTGGCAAAGGCGTTTCCTAAAACATCTCTGTCGGATTGGGGTATCACTTTTACGGTCATGTCACCTGCGGCAATCCGCTCGGCCACTCCTGCCATTCCTTGCAGGGATTCGATCATGCGCTTGAAGGTCCGAGTCAGATCACCAACTTCGTCCTGTCGACCGTCAGACGACAATTCCACCCTGAGGTCACCGGAAGCAATGTTCTGGGCTGCGCTGGAAATTCTTTGCAGAGGTTTCGAAATGTTTCTGGTGATAACAGCCGCCGCGACTGACAAACAGGCGAGAGCCAGGAGGGTCCCAAAGATGATGATCAACTCTGTAGCGCGGGCACGGGCTTTCTCGTCACCGGACCGCTTTTGCAGGAGCTGATTTTCTTCGCTCTCCATCTCACTGACGACCTTGCGGATGCTATCCATGGTTACCTTCCCCTTGTCCGAGAGCACCACTCGTAAAGCGGCGTCAAAGCCCGTCGTTTCGCGCAACGTAATTGTTTCTTTAAGCTCCGCGAATTTGCTCGCCACTAAAGGCTCCAGCACGTCCAAACGTCGCTGTTGGTTGGGGTTGTCAACAGTCAAATTCCGTAGTTCCTGAAGTGTCTGTTCTGCCGCCTGACCGGCGCCCTGATAAGGCTCCAGGTAACGCTGTTCTCCGGTCAGCAGGAATCCGCGTTGCCCTGCCTCCGCATCCTTCAGGCTCGAAAGTAAGCCACCGAGTTGGTTGAGCACAGAGTGGGTGTGGGTTACCCAGTCGGATGAATCAATCAGCTTGGTCGTGCTGTTATACGAGACAACACCAATCGTGATAAGAATTGACAGCGCCAGACCAAAGCCTGAGGCTATTTTTGCTCCGATAGACATCCTCATAATCCCCTCCTACATATGCCGTACGGCTTGTCCGATTCACTCGGTGATCTCCATATCTCCATGAACTAACAACTTTTCGTCTAGTAGCATCTTTTCCGCATCAATAATTACCCGTCGTTCTTTAGTGACCCCTTTCAGATAATCCGCACGGATCCCTGACAAGGTGGGGAGCGAAGGTTGAATGTCCCGCAGCGGAACCCGCTGCACTCCAACGATCGTGTCAGCGAGCAGACCAAGCTCCATACCGTTGACGCGAACGATGATGAGCTTGTTGAGATCGGTCAGTCCTCGGTCGGGAAGACCGAAGATTGTTTTGATATCAACTACCGGGACGATCCTGCCGCGCGCGTTCACCACACCCAGGACGAAGGGCGGAGTGGAGGGCAAAGGCGTCAGTTCCTTCAGGGGATAAACTTCGCGGATATGTCGGGTCTCGATGCCGTATCTTTCCTGGGCGAGGAGAAACTCTACGATTTCTAGACATTCTTCAACTACCTCGTTGTTTCTCGGCTCCCTTGCGAGGATCGTTGCTCGTTCCTTGAGGGTGCTGTTCTTTTCGTCGACAGAGGGAGTTACTGCCCTCTCGATGGCCGCGTTGACGGACTGCAACCGGCGATGCAGTGCGCTCCAGTCAATCGAATTCACTTGGCCCTCAGTTGCCCTATCGTGGGACGGCGCCCGCCCTGTTTTCAAGCTCACCGGCTCGGCTCCCTATCGGTCGTGGACTGTATGATGTCTGTAAGTCTACCGGCCGCAATTCCCTCAGATTCCGGCAGAACTTCTCCCTGCTGGAACTCACTCAGTAAGGAGAGAGCATTTTTAAAGTGCCTCTGTGATTCCTTGAGTTTGCCTTGACGCGCGGTGAGATTGCCCAAAGCAAAATGAGCGAGCACGAAACCCTGATCCAGATATAGGGCACGATTGAGCGATAAGGTGGCTTCTCTAATCGAGCCCTGTTCCTGAAGGATCACGGCATGGAGGTAGTGATAAGCGATATTTAGCTTGTCTGCGGCAATAGATGTTTCACACCATTGGAGCGCTTCGCCGAGTTTTCCTTGGTTGGCGTAAACCCGAGCCAAAAGTGCGGCCGCCTTTGCTTGACCTTCACCCTCCTGCGACAAAGACAACAGAAGTTTGTCTGCCGCTTCCGTATAGCTGCCCTGCTGATACAGCGTTAGTGCCTCCCCGTATGGAGAGGATTGCGCATCATCCTTATCGCTTTTCTGAGTGGGCGGCGGGGGCAGCTCTCCGCGCAGCAGCGGCGCGCCAGAGTCGACGTCGAGCTGGGCAGGAATGGTAGGGAGCCATGACAACGACAGAGTCTCTTGGTTCGACGAGTAGGGTAGCCGGCCTGCTTCTCGAAACCCGTGGCCGCTCTTCTGATAGAGAGTGGCCCCGGGAAAGCTAACTGTCTGAAATTGCGAAAAGAGAAGGTGCGAGGTTTCGCTTGGGCTAACGATTAGCCATCCGCCATCGATGAGACACCGATGGAAGTTACCAATGACGTTTCTTGCCTGCTCGACGCTAAAGTACATTAGAACATTGCGGCATAAAATTAGGTCCATGGCGTTGGTGTTGTTCGACAGCGACGGAAAGGCGTCCTCGGCAAGATTTAGGTAGGAGAGCGTGACCATCTTTTTGACATCGGGGGAGATTTCTAGAAGGCCGTTTTTGCGATGGAAATCTTTCGCTTGGATCCACGTTGGGTTCGACCGAAAGGACCAGTCGCGATAAATGCCCTCGGATGCCTTTTGCAGAAAGCGGCGATTAATATCTGTACCCAGAATCGTGATGTTCCAGGACTCCAAGTCGGGAATCATCCGGCTGAGCAATATAGCCATTGAATATGGTTCCTCGCCGGTGCAGCAGCCCGCATTCCAGACTCTCAGCCGCCGTTCCGTCTTCTGGCGGGAACTGATGAGTTCAGGGAGGATGTGGTTTTGCAAGATCTCGAAAGTTTTTTCGTCACGGAAGAAATAGGTTTCGCCGATTGTGAGGTGGCTGGCCAGAACCTCTATTCGAGATTTTGTCCAAGGCGACGAAATGAACGATCGAACAAAGGATTGCAAATCTCTGGAGCCAAGTTCTCGGGCCGCAGCCCCGATCCCGCGTTCTAGGTCGTCCCAGCGTGCTGGGGGGAAATGCAAGCCCAGTTGTGCCGCGATGAGCTCGGCCGCCTGTGATATCAGTTCATCCGAAATGCCGCGCGTCATTGATCCCTGCCGTGTTGTTTCAACGCCGTTTCGAGTATTACTTCTTCTTCTAAAGAGAGGAGGCTGTCCAGGTCATTAATGAGAATCATTCCGTCCTCGAGTTTCGCCACTCCGCTGATGTATTCCAGTCCGGGAATCACCCTCTCTTTTGCAATCAAAGCATCATGTGGCAATTCCAAAACTCCGGTAACTGCATCTGCGACAAAGGCAAGAGTCCGCTTGGGCGTGCGAGCAATGATGAAACGGTCGCCCAAATCCACTTCCCGCTCCGTTAGTCGGAACCGCTGGCGGATATTTACAACGGGGATGATCTGTCCCTGCAGGTTGATCACGCCGCTGACAATTTCTGGAGCCTTCGGCAAAGGAGTAACTTGAACTGCGCGGACAATCTTCTCCACTGAGGCGGGATGTTGAAGGGCATATTGCCTATCATCGAGTAAAAAAACAACGAGCTGATACGAATCGTCCATCGGGTTCCCAAACCGCCGCCCTCAGGCTTCGCCCAGCCTCCCGCTCTCGATCTGACGCTGCATTGGCTCAAAGTTGTGCTGCATGCGATCCACTTCCAACCGAGGCAGCGTCTATCAGGCTAGTTTCGATGAATCCACTCCCGTTCCGATATGAGGGCACCGCAACGATAAGCAGAATTAGGCCCGCTAAGGCCAAGCCTGCGGTAATCTTGTTTTCGATGGACCACTGCACACGATGCTCCTGGGATTTGCGTACGGGCATACTGTCACATACGAAACCTTGCGAGATCGACCCAAACCAGTTGGGTCAGATCACGGTTTAACTTTTTGCGCCCGCGGCCACCGCACTGGCGCCGGTTGGCATCTGGCGAAACTCCTGAAAAATGCCTGCATCCCACCAACCTTTATTCATCTCTTCTTCCATCATTTCCAGGGCTTCTGCCCGTGAGAAGGCGCGCTTGTAAGGCCTCTGCGTCGTGAGGGCATCGTACACGTCCACGATTTGCAGGACCCGAGCCGTTATGGGGATATCGTCACCTTTGAGTCCATCCGGATAGCCTGATCCGTTCAATTTTTCATGGTGATGACGGATAATTGGCAGTACTAACCGGAAGGATTTCAGCGGAGCACATATCCGCTCCCCCACGACGGGATGCTCCTGCATAATTCGGAATTCCTCTGGGATTAATCGGCCTGGTTTCAGGAGAATGGCGTCGGGCACAGCCACCTTGCCTATGTCGTGGACAGTCCCGGCCCGGCGCAAGGCAATGATTTGGTCTTCAGCCAAACCGATTCGCACGCCTAACCGGGCGGAATAGCCTGACAGTCGCTCGCAGTGACCTTCCGTGTACGGATCCTTGCCTTCAATACTGCGCGCCAGAGCAAAAAGAACTGACTCAGCCCGTTCTAGTTCATCTGTGTGGGCCTTTAGACTCAGAAGAGAGCGCACGTGCGCCAACAACTCACTGTGATCAACGGGTTTGCTTAGGAAGCCGTCTGCTCCGACCTTGATTCCTCGAACCCGGTCGTCGGTCGCCGAAAGTGCTGTAACCAATACTACCGGTGTGAGCCGTGTGTCGGGGTTGCTCTTGAGCCGCCGACACACCTCGAAACCGTCCACAAATGGCATGTTTACGTCGAGCAATACCAGATCGGGCTCAAGGCGCGCGAACGCCTCAAGAGAGCTTCGGCCGTCCGGAGCCGTAACTACTTCCAGCCCCTCGGCTACTAGGAACTCTTCCAGTAGCTCACGATTGGCTGCATCATCATCGACAACCAAAATCTTTCCTGCCATAGCATCTTCCATCTTGGGCGATGGGAAATAGGAACTCAATCTTTGTAATGAGCGGAATGAGTACGAAGGTAATGCCGCGATTAGAAAGTCTTC
>WNFD01008612.1_pt1 | contig 10016 bp, 7 predicted proteins | sample 5400491 | NCBI WGS metagenome assembly WNFD01 (sample SAMN13153343, study PRJNA577476) | soil metagenome | isolation source: 120 cm saprolite under Douglas fir tree site 2 hole 2 replicate 2 | place: USA:California | collected 2015-04-18
TCCAGCCCATCCATCTCCGGCATCTGCACATCCATGAAGACCAAATCGAAGTCCTCCTTCTCAAGCGCCGCCAGAGCTTCCAGGCCGTTTGCAGCGGCCACCACGCGGTGTCCTCTCTTCTCCAGCAAGCGCGCCGCCAGCCGTTGATTCACTGCGTTATCTTCCACCAGAAGCACGCTCAGGATCGCCGAAGGCTCACGCTTATCTTGCAGTGTGAATCTTGTGATCACCGGAATTGCACCGTCCCCCGCTTTGGCCCCCAGCGCCCGGCCGATGGCCTCGCGCAATTCGGATTGACGGATTGGTTTCAGAAGGTAAGCCGCCACCCCCAGTTTCTCGCAGCGCGCCACATCGCCTCTATGCCCCGCCGAAGTGAGCATCATGATCGTGGCCGTGGCCAACTCCGGCCTCTCCCGGATTCGTTCCACCAAACCGAAGCCATCCATTTCGGGCATGTGCATGTCGGTCAGTATCAGGCCGTAGGGAGCCCCGCCTTCCCGGGCAAGCGACAGTCGCTCTAACGCTTCTTCACCGCATTCGACCGACGTCGCTTTCATCTCCCAGCGTTTCAACATCCCCTCCAAAATCCCCCGGTTCGTGCGGTTGTCGTCGACAACCAGGACTTTCACGCCTCGCAGTATTTCCGGCGGTGCGATCGTTCCTGGCTTGACCGCTTGCGCGTCCGCAATTTCCAGCCTGGCCGTGAAGTGGAAGTGCGTTCCGCTTCCCGGCTCACTCTCCACCCAGATTTTCCCGCCCATCATCTCCACAAGCCGGGTGCAAATCGTCAGTCCTAAACCTGTTCCGCCATACTTCCTCGTTGTGGAGCTATCAGCCTGCGCGAAGGGCTCAAAAATCAACTTTTGCTTCTCCGGCGGAACCCCGATTCCCGTGTCCGATACCGTAAACTGCAGCAGCCGCTCCTCGCCCTGTGTCTCCAGGGCTCTTACACCCAGGGTTACCTCTCCTCTGCTGGTAAACTTGATGGCATTGCCCACCAGGTTGACCACGATTTGGCGCAGCCGGCTCGCGTCTCCACGAACCGCCTCCGGCACCTCGGGAGCCACCTCACACAGAAGTTCCAACCCCTTTTCATCCGCCCGCAGCGCCAGCGTTTTCAGCGTTGTTTCCAGGCAATCGCGCAGATTGAAGTCCGCCACGTCCAGATCAATTTTCCCCGCTTCGATCTTGGAGAAATCCAGAATGTCGTTGATTACCGTAAGCAGCGAATCGGCCGACATCTTCGCCGTCTCCAGGTATTCCCGTTGCTCGGGGCTTAATTCGGTATCCAGCACCAGGTCCGTCATCCCCATCACGCCATTCAGCGGCGTGCGGATTTCATGGCTCATGTTCGCTAAGAACTCGCTCTTCGCCTGACTGGCCTCCACCGCGGTATTTTTGGCGGCCTGAAGAGCCGCATCGCGCTGCTGAATCCGCTCCAGCATCTGGTTGAACGAACCGACAAGCTCCCCCACTTCATCCTTGCCGCGCGGTACGGCGCGCAGCGAATAATCTTCCTCCGCGGAAACCCTCGCGGCGACGCCGGCGAGACCTAAAATCGGTTCGGTGATCACACGCAGCAGCAGGGAAGAGACGAGAAATGCGGCGACGATGGACAACAGCAGAACGATCGCCGCGATTTCCGCGTATTCCCTCAGTTTGGCGCGCAACAACCCCAGGTCCGATACGATCACGATCGTGCCCGCTCTTTGGCCGCCGACGGACAGGCTTCGATACAACGTAAGAGAATCGGCGCTGAATTCCGCCACGTCCTCATGCCAGGCCGGCATCGGCGCTCCCGGGGAAACACCCGGCCGCCTGTATTCCGCAAAGAGCGTCCGTTCGTTATCGTACAGGCAAGCCGTCACGATATGGCTCTCCGCGCGCAGCGCGCTGAGCACCTTCTGCGCGGACTTTGGTTCATTAAAAGTCAATGAGGCGGCGGTGTTGGCCCCCAAGGTATCGGCCAGCGTCGACAGCTCGCTTCTCATTTCCGCTCGTATGCTGGCCCGTTCGTAGATGGCAAACCCAAGGCACGCGAAGGCCAGCGCCAGGCAACTGGTCGCAAGATTGACCACCGTTAACTTGCGCCGGATGGAAGTGTTTTGCAGGAACACGCTATTTGCCTCCGGCCGTGTCGATCACTGTCTTCGCAACGGAGAGCAGCGTCGCGCTGATGTTCAAGCGCGCCCGCTGTGCGGCATCCAGGTTGACTTCAAATCGAACGGTGTTCTCTTCCGACAGAAATCCGACGGTTCCGCCCTGCTGAACGAAGCGGTTCGACTCTCCCACGATTAGGACCGGGGATTGTTTCAGAGTTTCCAATATCGAGGCGATGCGCTTTTTCTCGTTCGCCCCGATAAAAACAATCTGGCAGCCCTGGAAATTTTCAGGCGGCTTAAGATGCTGCACCCGCAGGGGATGTGTTCCCACCGACTTTGCGTTCAAGCTTTGGTCGAGCACGCCCTCAAAGGGATCGTCGCCAACCGTGCAGTAGGTCAGCGGGCTATCGGTATCCTTGAAGCTATCGGGAGGCCACTCCACATAATGCGCAAAATTAAACAAAAAGGCCGCCTTGATCCGGTATTCTTTCGCCGTCGTCTGCGCCATCAGAGTGCTTGCGCAGAACGCCACAATTAGGGCCACCAGAAAACGGGCGCGGGGCCCCATACGCTGGGTCTTCATCGAGGACCAGCGCTGGCCAGTCGCATCCGCCATCAATCTGTTGCCAAGGCCCATGCGTTCCTGTTTTGTGCTCTCCTCAAGATTGGACTCAACTTTCGTCTGGCCGGCATCGGTTGGGCAATATGCACAGAACTAAAACCGGTACGTGAGCTTCACCCGGAAGTTCCGTCCGTCCTGCGGGATCGAATCCTGTCGAAACTCATTCCCGGCTGGGTCCGCGTAGCGTTTGTCGAACAGGTTGTAAACGCTCGTGGAAACTTGCAGCCTGCCGAACATATCTTTGGATAACAGTGTTGCGTTGGCGACAAAGAAACCTCCGAGGAGCGTCTCCTTTACCGTCTCCCGGCGGCTGATTTCCTGTCCTTCGAAACTGGCGAAAAGTTTTTTGGACCACAAAGGAGCGATGAGATTGATTTTGGCCATCTGTTTAGGGGAATTGGTAAGGGTGTCGCCGTCCAACTGGCTGCGTGATTCCTGCACCGTGTAGGAGAGTCGCCCTCCCCATCCACTGGGCCGCTTTTCACTCAGTTGGAATTCCAAACCCTTGCCGTGTACACCCTCCAGGTTCGAGTAACGAATGAGTCCGGTGCTGGGGTCTGTCGTTTCGGAGATCAAACCCGCGATCCGGTTGTAGAAGCCGGAAACGCTCAGCGAGGTGTACTTGTGAAAATATCTTTCGAAAACCACCTCGGTGGTCTTGATGGTTTCGGGTCGCAGAGCGGGATTCGCTTCGAATCCCACAGCGTGGTAGTACAGTTCGAAATCAGTGGGCGCACGAAAAGCCTGGCCGTAAAGCAGTTTCAGGGCGGTGTTCTCCGCCGGAGAATAGATGAGGGCGAAGCGGGGATTGAGGGTTCCGCCGAAGGTGGAGTAATGGTCGTAGCGCAGACCGGCGGAGAGAAGGAGATTTTTGCGAATCGCAAACTCATCCTGGAGGTAAACCGCGGACACGGTCGAAGAGCGCCGGTCGTACAAGTAAAAAGCATAGGGCTTCAAGTCATAATTGCCTTGGATTTGCTTGGTGTTGTAGATTTCCTCGGTTCCCAGCGTAACCCGGTGTTTTTCCAGCAAGGACCTCGAAACCGACAAATCAAATCCCCACCAGTTGCCGCGGGCATAGTCCTGGTTCAGCGTGAACGGTCGCACGCCCGCCCCGGCATAGTCGTAAACGTAGACGCCGTCATACCAATACCAGTCGTAGTACGCGCGCGCATCCACTACCCACTTGTCTTTAAAGGTGTGCTGATACCCCAGCTCGGTATAATCCCGCGAATTGGTGTTTTCGGTTCGGGAGTCGCCGAAGACGGTGCCGTAGGGGGCGGTGGGAATGTGTTTTTCCCGCACGTCATAGACGGCGTGGAAGGTGAAGTCCTTGTAGGAGGCGCTGACAAACGTGCTGTGAGATTGGCTCCCGTCGGCGTCCCGGGCGATACCGAAGTTCGTGGCTGGAGAGTTGAACTCCGGATAGAAAATCTGGCGGTTGCCCTTGCTGTCGCCGAAACTCTCGGACATGAGGAGTTCCAGGCCGTTTTTGAATTGCTGGCCATAGCTCACTCGGCCCTCATACGTCTCCTGGCCTCCCGCGGACAGCGAGACTTCCACGCCCTTCAAATCGCGTCCGCGTTTGGTAAAAATGTTGATGACCGCAAAGAAGGCATCCGTTCCATAAAGCGAAGAGCCCGGTCCGCGGATAATTTCCACCCGATCGATCAGATCGAAATCAATCGCGAATTCGCCACTGATGTACGTGCCGTTGTACACGTTTTCGTTCATGCGGTGGCCGTCGATCAGAACGAGCATCAGCGTGTTGTAGTCGCTCGGACGCGAAATCCCGCGAACTCCAATGTACGTGTCTTGCCCGTCGTAGCTTATATAAAAGCCCGGCACACTCTTCAGAAGGTCCGCGAGCGTGCGGTAACCGTACTTCTGGATTTCATCCGCCGTTACGATGGTGACCGACGCGGGCGCTTGGGTCACCTTTTGTCCGAATTTCGAAGCCCCGTAAACGGTTTCAATCTGCACCTTCGTCAAATCTTCCAGGCTCAGCTTGGTCAGATCAGGTTCCTGCTGTTCGGATTGCTGGCCTGTGGGAGCAGTGCTGGTGCCGCTCGCGTCCGGCTTCGGTTTCTGCGCCCAACTTGGCGCGGTTAGTATCGAGATTAGCCACAGCAACCTCGCCGCTCTCGCGAAAATAAACCATCCTGAATTTCGATAGGCTTTCACTTTATGGCTCCGTATGTCCCGTCTGCGAACCGGCAGGTACTCATGGGCTTGGCGCCATCCGTTGATGCCTCTCCGCAAGCTCTGGCAGCGAACGGGAAGGAACACAAATCGGTTAGGCCCCGGCAGGATTAGTGCAGATAAGTGGCCGCAATTCAGTTGGCGGATAATCTTAAGTACGTTGGCTCAAGCACTTACAGACGCCTCGAAAGCTCTCCGATTTTGGCAATCAGGCATCAGGCTCATTGCGGTATTGGTGTCCCAAAATGAAGCGCCCTCGGCCATCGAGCGCTTCGTGGGAAACTAGGGGGAACCGCGAAACTAGGGACAGAAACGTGTGAAGAAATTAATGAGAACGAATGGGCGCACGATATGTAGCGTTCGCTCATGATGAGCATAGTTCTCTCCTGGTTCCACCTCGTCCGCGAACTCCGTCGCGTCCCCGACCACGTCCTAGCCGAAGGCCAAGCCTTCGACGCTTTTGCACGGGGAGGAGCCTCAATTCATTCGCCTTCCAACCATCAACAGGATTCTCCACTTTGGTACCCCTCATCGGATTGCAGTCGGAGGCTAGTGCCCACATGATTGCATAGCAACGAGCAGCTTGGTTTTCTAGCCCCGCTTGAGTACCCTTATCCTTTTAACTTAGCCCCTGCTTCGTACGAGCGATTGGATTGGGGATCAACTTCGCTCAAGGGTCGCATGATGATGACTGCCGAGGCCGAAAGCGAACGCTTCCAGAGCGGCGCAAGCAAGTATGCCGTCTATCTCGAAACACCCGAGGGCCGGTTGCGCTCCGACCTGGCCTTCGCCAACCTGCAGGATTTTCTTCTCCTGCCAGCCAAAGCGTCGTTGTGCGCACTTGATCTCGGGGGCGGAACCGGAGCGGCCGCTGTTCGCCTGGCGCAACTTGGCATTCACGTTACGCTGCTGGATTCCTCTCCAGCGATGCTGGATATCGCCAAGCGCGCGGCACACGAAGCCGGAGTTACGCACAAGGTCGTACTCCAACACGGCGACGCCACCCAATTGGCGAACCTGTTCCACGATCGGTCGTTCGACGTAATTCTTTGCCACAACATCCTGGAATATTGCAACGACCCGGGTGCCGTATTGTGCGGTGCGGCTCGCGCCTTGCGGGATTCCTTGGCGTTATTGTCCGTTCTCGTGCGTAACCAGGCAGGCGAAGTGTTCAAGGCAGCTATCCAAGCAGGCGATTTGACTGCAGCGCAAAATGGCGTCACAGCTGAGTGGGGACAAGAAGCCCTTTACGGAGGCAGGGTGCGACTATTTACGCCGGACAGCTTGCGAGCCTTGCTGAGAGCGGCGTCGCTGGCGGCGATTGCCGAGCGAGGCGTACGCGTCCTTGCGGACTATTTGCCGCCACAGGTTTCTCGTACCGCTGACTACGAACGGATTTTTGAATTGGAGCGCAAACTGGGCAGCCGGCCAGAGTATGCCGCAGTCTCCCGCTACACACACTGGCTGGCACGTTGCGTAAGTTCGGTGGTGGAGGACGGTGCGTGACTAATGTCCCTGTCCAAGTTTCGGGCGCCGCATCCAACGCGAAAGCATCGGATGTCCCGATTTCGCTCGGGCTCGGCCTGACCAACGAGTGCAACCTCTCCTGCTCGTTCTGCTACCGGGATCCAACCCGCAGTGATCGACTCTCTCTGGACCAGGTGAAGTCCGTCATGGAACGCCTGCCGATCCATTCGGTGAATCTGGGCACCGGCGAGAACGGCATGCATCCGGACTTTAAAGCGATTCTGGCGTACCTGGGCACGCAACCCATCAAGCTTACGATCACCTCCAACGGCCATAGTGTAGCCGTGCTAGAAGACAATGAGTTGCGCGCCTTTCACGATATTGAATTTTCTCTCGATTACCCAACGCAAGCGGAACAGGATGCACAGCGCGGGAACGGCAATTGGGAACTGATCCACCGCCAAGCGGAACGCTGCGTACGGCTCGGCGTGCCTGTAACCATTATCGCGGTCATGATGAAGGCGAACTACTTGCGTCTGGCGGAGGTCGCACGAGTAGCCAAACAGTTTGACGCTCCCCTGCGCGTGAACGTCTACCAGGCGGTGCGATCCGACATCTATGCGTTGTCCTACGCAGAGTATTGGGAAGGCTTCCGGCGTCTCTTTGCGGAAACGGACGTAATCGCCATTGGCGAGCCGCTGGTTCGAGCGATGGCCGGCCTACCCCCACTCGGAGGAGGATGCGGCGTCAGCACGGTGCGAGTGACGCCTCGTGCCACAACGCAACCGTGCGTTTATTGGCCCGGTCCCGGAGAGGCTCTGGCAGAGTTGATTTTGTCAGGGTCCGAGATTTTGAATTCTGCGCCTTTTAAGCAGGCGCGCACGCTTCCAGAAGCGTGCCGCTCTTGCGAGTTCCGAGACTCATGCCATGGTGGCTGTGCCGGACGTCGACGCCTACAAGGGGCGCTCCCGCAGCCGGATTTTTATTGTCCGATCATTCGGGGGGAGTGCCCACAGCTCGACATCCGCATGGCCGCAGATCGCGATCTCCCCAAGCTTGGCAGCTCCTGCACCACGGTAGTGATTGCCCGAGAATCTGTGTCGTGAAGATCGACATCGATTGATGGAACGAGCCCGCGCGTTTCCTACTTCGCGTCCATCCAGGTGTCCGACCCCGTTACCTTGACCGCTACATTCGTGAAGAAAATTCGCGCCGGCTTGCCGTCCGCCGTTCCGCGATGGTCCGTAGAGAAGAGCAGTGGGCCAGCCTTCTTGTAGCCCGCCCAGGTGGTTGTGACGTTGCTCGGCTTTTTGTCACCGCCCCGGTGATAGATGAACTGTTCGATTCGGCCATCCTTGCCGAGATATAGATCCCAAGTGTCGCCCGGCGTGTAGCCGCCAACCTCCGCGGCATATTTCACCGACACCAGCTTTGCCGTGCCCGCTCCGATCGGCAATTTCTGGTTGTCCTTCTCTGTCACAGTCGCGCTGGTGTCCCAGTCAACATGGAAAGGGAAGATCGCCCAATAATTGTCGTTGACGAACGCCGGCTCAATTTCATCTTTCACGTTGGCAGGGGCGCTGTTGACCTGAGACCGGAGATAGGTAACCTTGACCGGCTTGCCGTCCTTATCTTTGGATTCGTAGGTAACCTTCCCGGTCTTGGGCTCCCACTCCCAGGAGCGAGAGGCGTTCACTTTCAAGGCCGGGAGTTGTACGTTAAACGTGTAGCGGATCGCTTCAATTTGCCCATACGAATCAAGGCCATAGGTCTTGGCAAGCTGATCGACTATGGCTGGGCGCGTCTGTGCCCGGGAAGTGCCGGCAAAGAGCAGCACCCCCAAAAATAGGCAAGGGATCGTCAGGTAACGGTGCAACTTGGTCATGGATGTCCTCCTCAGTGAATGGAATCGAACCTCGTTTTGGATGGCGTACAAAGGTCTATGGACACGAAAATCGCATGGGGCGGTTATCTTTTACTCGACCTGGTCCGCTGAGCATTATAGTGCGGCCGGTCGTCAGCGAGTCAAGCAAGATGGCGCCGAGTCCGTAAAGTCTGCGCGAGGGTGTGAGTTTCACAAGCCTCCCGGACCCTAACTAACCAAGTTGCGCGATTTCTTGCTGCCATTCGCCGAACCAGCCTGCTGTCCTTGGCGCCTTCCCGGGAGCCAGCCGCAATTCCCGTTCCAGCAGCATCAAGTCGCTTGCCACGTCGATGTCATAGAACTGTTCCGTGAACCCGGTTGAGAGTTCAAGGTCCTTCGTCCGCGTCAGCAATCCCTCCAGCGCGCTCCTGGTTCCCATGCGATCGCTCTCGAAAAGCGTCGGGTGAGCGGCCTTGGCGCCAACCAGATAGTAGCCTCCATCGTGGGTTGGCCCCACAACCACGTCATGCGTGGCGAGTATCTCGAACGCGCTGTCCAGAACCGACGGCGCGAGGTGGGGACTGTCGCTGTTGAATGCGATGACGTGCTGCGGGCGGGCGGCCGTGAAATGTCGAAAGACAAACGCGAGTCCTGCCGCCAGGCCTTCGCCTTTTTGCGCCACCACCTGCACTCTGTTGCCTATTAGCTCCGCCAATTCAACCTGATCCGCCTCGGGGCACACCACCCCAACCTCCACGCCGGTCAGTGAAGTTGCCAATGCGAGCGTGTCCTCTAAAAGGCAGCGATACAGCGCCGTCACTGCGGCGGAAGGAAGCCTCTCAGTGAGACGCGTCTTGACCATGCCGGGCTTTGGGGCCTTTGCCATAATCACTAACGTGCGGTTCGGATGAGTTAAACGCACAGTGGTCTCGCTTGCGGATTCCATAGGAGATTGGTCCATCGCGACCTACGCCGGTCGCGGCGTTCCCGCCCTTCGACGTCGAAACGAATACAGCACGATCCGGCTCAGGATGAACCACGCTGCTCCTACCGTCCCCTTCACCGTACCGCTAATTTTGGATTTTCCAATGCGCGGGTGGTAGCTCACAGGTACTTCCACGATCCGAAATCCCGCGATGGCCCCTTTCACGATCATTTCCACCGCCCAGCCGTAAGTAGTCTCTTCGAGGGCCAGGGCGCGCAGCACTTCGGCGCGACCAGCGCGGAACGGACCGAGGTCGCTGATCTTCACGCCGTACAAAAGCCTGATCAGGCTGGCGGCCAGCCGATTGCCGAATGCTTGGTGCCACGGCAGCGCACCGGGGTTGCTTTTGCCGCCGAGGCGCGAACCGAGCGTTATGTCAGCGCGCCCCTCGATGATCGGAGCCAGGAGAATCGGCAACTCCGCCGGGCGGTCGCTGTAGTCTCCGTCGAGGAAAACGACCACATCAGGATTTTGCGTATTCGCAAGCCCCGTCAAACAGGCGCGCCCGTATCCGCGGCGAGGTTCGTGAAGGACGCGGGCTCCCATCTTTGCGGCGATCTCAGGAGTCCCGTCGGTGGAATTGCTATCCACAACCAGGACCTCAGTGACCATCTCGGCCGGGAGATCAGCCAGGACGCGGCCGATGGACTGCGCTTCGTTGTGCGTGGGAATCACGACCGACACTCGCATTTAATCTTGCCTCAACTCACCACCATGGGGAGGACGGCCAGCGCCGCGCCAGCAAGGCGTCAACGCCCCACGCTCGGCCGGCTC
>WNFD01011885.1_pt1 | contig 10016 bp, 12 predicted proteins | sample 5400491 | NCBI WGS metagenome assembly WNFD01 (sample SAMN13153343, study PRJNA577476) | soil metagenome | isolation source: 120 cm saprolite under Douglas fir tree site 2 hole 2 replicate 2 | place: USA:California | collected 2015-04-18
ATCGGCGCCAAGCGCGGAAACATTCTTTCGCAATTCCTGATTGAAGCGGTGACCCTCAGCGCTGTGGGTGGCGTCATCGGCGTCCTGTTCGGCTCCGGCCTCTCCTTGCTGATGCGCTATGGCCTCAAGATGCCCGCGGTCCTTTCCTTTTTCTGGATCGCCACTGCTCTGATCCTGTGCGCGCTCATCGGCGTCGTCTTCGGCGTTTACCCCGCCTGGAAGGCCGCCCGCCTTGACCCCGTCGAAGCGCTTCGCTATGAATAATCACTAGAGAGCGTGCGCGACTCGCCGATGCCACGGCCCGCGCCTGAATTCACTTTGGACTAAGATAATTTCGCAAGTTGCTTGAGCGGCACCAGGGCTGTTTTCCCATAGTGCTCGCCGTCCAAAATTCGCACCTGACAGCGCGAATCCGGATGCCGAATCTCCAGGATTCTCACTTGAGTCCCGTCGGGGACCATTAGAAGCCTTTGTGAAGCAATCAAGAGAGACAACCCGACGTCGTCGCTCGCCGCTTCCAGCTTCTCTCTCTCCGCGGCGGCTTCTTCATCGACGGACACCAGCGCGAAAGAAAGTTTGCCCTCCGCGCAGAGCTTTGCGATGCGCCCGACTCTCGAAGTCGCGGCTGGAGCCTTCGCGGGCGTCGAAACCCGCGTGGCTTGCTCCACAATGCCGATGAACCGGTACCCGCGCTTCGGGAGGGTTTCAACGAAACGCGGCTTCTTATTGTCGTCGCCGAGTGCCTGCCGCAGCTTCTTGATGGCCGTGTTGAGGCTGTGATCGAAATCCACAAAAGTGTCTCCCGGCCAAAGGCTTTTCTCGAACTCCTCGCGCGTGACGACTTCACCGGGACGCTCCAGCAGCAGGGCAAGGGCCTGAAACGGCAGCACTTGAAGCCTGATTTTGCGGCCTGCTTTGTACAGTTCGCCCGCGCGAAGATCCACCTCAAAAACGTCAAAGCGCAGGACGAGAGGGGAACAGCCAGGCGTCGACATACAAACCTCTTTGCATCGCACGAATATAACACGGCCATGGGAATACGCGGCTGGGATGCGTCCACTGGATTAAGTCCGCTGTTTGCCAGGACTTCTTGGTTCATCGAAAGATTCCCTTCAGTTCACCCCCAGTGCATTGCGCTTCCATGAAGAGTACGCGAAAGTGGGCATCTCATGACGGTTCAGGGGCGCCAGGAGCAAAAAAAAACAGGTCAGCTTCGAAGATGCTGACCAAGATGAAAAGAGGAGATCCCCATGAAAAAGCGATCATTTGTGATAACCAGTCTTTTGCTTCTCTCCCTGATGGCGGCGCCCCAGCTAGTGCGGGCGCAAGATGCCATGGCGGTGAGCATTCCATTTGAATTCGTAGCGGGCAGAGCCACCCTTCCCGCGGGTGAGTATCGCGTCCAAAAATTGAACGAGACTTCCGCTGTGCTTTTGATTCACTGCTCGGATCCAAGCGCGTCCGTCCTGGTGATCACGAATGCAGCGCAGGCAAAGAAGATGCAAACCGGATCAAAGCTGGTCTTCAATCGTTACGGCAACCGCTATTTCCTTTCGCAGGTTTGGACCGCAGGGTCCATCCGCGGAAGGCAGCTCTTGAAATCGCCCGGTGAAAAGGAAATTGCGCAGATCGCGAGTATCGAGACGAAAGCCGAAGTTACCCTGGTAGCCCGCCTTACCCCAGCCCACCAATGACGCACACCCCGCGTCGACAGCAGCAAGCGCACGGGAATCCGGAGCCCAGCCTCCGGGTTCCCGTTCTGCTTTTTGAACGCATTGTTCCGGCGCCACTTCTTTGGATCGACAATCTTCAATCTCGCAATCTCTGCCGTGGATTCTTGGTCAGGCAGCGCCGGATTTCAAGTGTGGCGATGTTATGTCGCCCATTCTGTAAAGCAAGCCAACTGCGGCAACGGAGGAAAGACCGGCGTAGCTCGATCTGTTGGAAGCGCCCACGCGTGAAAAAACTCTGCGAACGATCGCTGCTTGTCAGCTCCACCCTTTCCTGCTTAGACTCCTTTCGAAGCCTGCGGGACAATTTGGGCAGGCCAGACCAGTGAGCGAGGACGACTTGCAATCCGGCAAAGATCGCTTTCCGCTGACGCGGCGTTCCGTGATCGAAGCGGTGCGCAGCATTGATGCCGAGGAGCGCGCGCTCGCGCTCGAAGCGCTCTGCGCCGCGTACTGGAAGCCCGTCTACAAATACGTGCGCTGGCGGTGGAATCGCCCGGCCGAGGCGGCCCAGGATCTCACGCAGGGATTTTTTGCAGAACTGCTCGAAAGGGAACTGCTCGACAAATTTGATTCGAGCAAGAGCCGGCTGCGAACTTACCTTCGCGTTTGTGTCGACAGCTTTGTCATGAACGAAGACAAGGCCGGCCGGCGGCAGAAGCGCGGCGGAAATGTGCTCCACGTGGCGCTGGATTTCGCGGGCGCTGAAGAGGAATTCGGCGCGACGACGATGGATCCCGCTCTGATTCCGTCGCCCGAATCGCTCGAGCAATTCTTCGAAAAAGAGTGGGTGCGCAGCCTCTTTGCTCTAGCCGTCGAGGACTTGCGCGAATTGTGCCTGGCACGTGAGCGCGAGCGCACATTTCATCTTTTCGAAGCGTACGACCTCGAAGGCAACGAGAAAGGCTCTTACGAGCAGCTTGCTCGCGACTACGGAATCTCCGTGACCGACGTGACCAACGCGCTTGCCTGGGCCCGCCGCGAATTCCGCCGTATCGCTCTCGACCGTCTCCGCGAGCTCTGCGGCAGCGAAGAAGAATTTCAACGCGAAGCCCGCGCCGCCTTCGGCTGGGATGCGAAATGAGATTCCTTTCGAACAGCGCCCTCGAAAGATTGCGCGACGGCGCGGAGGCCCCCGATCTCGCAGGCACGCGCTATCGATTGCTGGATCGCATCGCGCGCGGCGGCATGGGCGTTGTGTACGCCGCCGAAGACGAAAAACTCCAGCGGCGCGTCGCGCTGAAAGTTCTCGATGTTCCGGGAACTGACGGCGATCTCGCCAGCCGTCTTATCCGCGAAGCGCGTGTGCTGGCGGCTCTCGAGCATCCCGGCATCGTGCCCGTTCACGACGTCGGAACACTCGCCGATGGCCGCGTTTTCTATACCATGAAATTCGTCGAAGGCCAGCGCCTTGACAAGTACATCGGGTCAGTCGCTTCGATCCCGGATCGTTTGCGAATTTTTCTTCGCATCTGTGATGCCGTCGCATTCGCACACGCACGCGGCGTTCTTCACCGCGACTTGAAACCCGCCAATATCATGGTCGGCCCATTCGGCGAAGTGCTGGTGATGGACTGGGGCCTGGCAAAACTTCTGCGTGGAGAAGTTTCAAACGCTGAGCGCGAGGCCGATCCCGACACGACGGTTTTCGAGAAACCAAAACCGCCCGCCATTGCGGGCGATGCCACGGACATTTCTGTCGTGACCGGGCACGGCACGGTGATGGGCACGCCGGGCTACATGTCCCCGGAACAAGCTCGCGGCGACGTGGAACTTCTGGACGCTCGTAGTGACACTTACTCCCTCGGTGCCCTGTTGCGGTTCTTGCTCACCGGCCACCCGGAAGTAACTTCCATTGCGAATGGACGCCGCCTCGATAAATCGCTGGCGGCCATTTGCGCGAAGTCAACGGCGGCCTCTCCGGCAGACCGCTATCCCCACGTTCAGGAGCTGGCGCTGGACGTTTCGAGATACCTGGACGGGCTCGCCGTCGGTGCCCATCAGGAGACTGTTTTTGAGAAGGTCGGGCGATTTTACCGCCGCTACCGTTTCTTTATCTTGTTGATTGCGGCGTACTTGGCAATGCGGGTCCTGATTTTGCTTTTCTTGCATCGATAGGCCTAAAGGAATTTGAGGATTCGTTGTAAGAAACACTAGAGAGACAGATCGCAACGGAGGAACAGGATGAACAAGGTGCTGCTGGGACTTCTGGTCGGGGCCGTGCTGGGCGCGATCGATGGCGGGTCGGCATGGTTCACGCCCGCCGTGCGAGCGCAGTTGGCGGCTATCATCTTTGGTTCGACGATCAAGGGGTTGATCGCCGGAGTGGCGGCGGGCATTTTTGCGCGCAAGGTAAATTCTGTGCCGCTCGGCATTCTGTTCGGCCTGGCCGTGGGATTCGTGCTCGCGTATCTCGTCGCCTATATGCAGCACGGCTACTACTTCGAGATCATTTTACCCGGCAGCATTGTGGGGATGATTGCGGGTTACGCCACGCAGCGCTATGGTGCGAGGCCGGCGCCGGCGGCAACACGCTAGACCAGGCCGAAAAGGAAGGTGAGAACTTCGTTCGACGAAAATTAGGAGGAGAACTATGTCTCGAGTCATCCATTTTGAAATCCCGGCGAGTGATCCTGAGCGCGCGTCGGCCTTCTACAAAAAAGTGTTTGGCTGGAAGATTGAAAAATGGCCCGGTCCCACGGACTACTGGCTTGTAAACACCGGCGCGGAGGGAACTCCGGGGATCAACGGCGGCCTCATGAAAAATACGGACGTAAAGACAACGACCAACACCATCGGTGTGGACTCTGTCGACGCCGCCGTGAAAACGGTGCAGAACGCCGGCGGAAAGTTAATCATGCCGAAAACACCGATTCCCGGCGTCGGCTATTTTGCATATTGCCAAGACACGGAAGGAAATCTGTTCGGCGTAATGCAAGCGGACAAGAATCCTAAATGAGGTCTGAGCAACCGGGTGCAGAGGGCGCTCGGCCTTGTCCGGGCGCCCTTTGTGTTTGTGACGCGTGTAAAATAGCGCGCATCGAATGGCTGTTGCGAAACAGCGTGATGGCAGGAGCGATGCGATGGGCTTTGCGGCGTTTGCCGGGCGCAAGTACTTGAGTCTCGAGACATTCAAGAAGAGTGGCGATGGCGTGAAAACTCCGGTGTGGTTTGCTGCGGACCCTTCGGCGAGTCTCGATTCGAACGATGCGAAACTCTATGTTTACACGATCGGCGTTTCGGGAAAAGTGAAACGCGTGCGAAATAACCCGAGGGTGAAGATCGCGCCGTGCGACATGCGCGGCAACGTGCTCGGCGAGTGGATGGATGCGCGGGCGCAAATCGTAACAGGCGAAGAGGCAGCGTTCGGAATGCAATTGCTCAACAAAAAATATTTCCCTTGGAAGCAGTTGCTGGGTTTTTTCGCCTCCTTCAGCCGGCGCGAGCGCACGGTCTTCGTGCTCCGTCCCGCGTGAGCCAGAGGCAGACGATGGCGGGATAAACCAATAACCTGAACAATTTTACCCAGGCCACAGCCAGCCAAAGGTGCCGGCGGCCAGCAAGCTGTAGATGAGTCCGTCGAAGGATTCCTTGAGGACCATACTCCAGGGCTGGCCCTTCCAGATGCCATTGACCAAGGGTCCCAGGGCGTATGCAAGGAACGCGGCGGTGCCAGCGACGCGAAACACGGCCAGATAGTGCGCGCCGGGCGCAACCGTGCGTCCCGTGAGATAGGCCACGAAGAAGCCGATAAGCAGGCAATAGGCGAACCACATGCCGAGGAACTTTGGCATGGCGATTGGGCCGCTGGGAAACACGGTTAGCATCCCAACAGGTCCCTGCTTGAATTTTTCCTGCATGGCGGGCGAATTCATCTCCTTGTGGGAGCAATGAGGGAAATGATAGAGACCGGGAGTCAGGCCAGCCGGGCGCAAGGCGCCAAGAAGCTTGTCCTCCTCGGGGAGCTGGCGGTAGTCGCTTTGGTGATACTTCAGCACCATGTGGATGACAGAGCTGGCCACAAACACGATGACAGCCGAGAGCAGGATGGGGAGCCAAAGAGCGGTGAGAGAAACCATGCGCAGCCTCCTTGTAAGCAAAGACGAATGCGGGAATTTACGTGAAGCTATCCGGAAAACGGGCTGCGGTCAAGGGCCTTGATCCACTCGAACAGGGCACGGGACTAGCTGCCGAGGACAACGCCGATCCCGGAGAGCAACAAGTCCAGCTTCAAGGGCGGCAGCTTCCCCACGCGCTCGATAAGAAAATCTTTATCCACGCTCACGATCTGGGAGACATTTGCAACGGAATCTTTTGGCAGGCCGGTGAGGCGCGCCGAGAGGCGGACATTTCCCGGGGCCAAACCCCACTTTAGATTGCTGGTCAAGGGAACGCAAACGACGGTGGCTATGCGGCTGCGGTTTAATGCGTCACACTGCACAACAACTACGGGTCTTCGGAAGCCGGGGCCGGAGCCCGCTGGTGCGGGCAAATCCGCCCACCAGATCTCGCCCTGCGAGATTACCACTCACTTCGCTCCAAGACACGACGGGCTGCGGACGATACGAAAGGGTCTTGCCTAGCGCCGATCTGGGAACAGGCCTTGTTCATGGCCTCGGTTACCTTGTCCGGTGAATGTCGCGCCAAGTATTCCTTCAGTGCGTCGCTGAAGAGCCGGCTGCGTGACCTCTTGGTCCGCCGCGCCAGGCGCTCGGCTCCCGCAAAGACATCGTCGGGGATCGATACCGCTGTTTTCATACCCTGAGTATAACCAGTTGGCGACCCGCGGACAAGTGAACGCTCTCGCTTGGCTACTTGACGGAGGGGGCAGCGAAGGACTGAACCGAGGAGGCGAGAGCGCGCAGCGATTCCGTGTAAGGAGCGCGGGCGACGCCGCGTTCGGTGAACATGGCTGTGATGTAGCGCGCCGGAGTCACATCGAAAGCGGGATGCGCCGCGTCAACGTCCGGAGCGATTCGAACGCCCTGGAGATGCGTGACCTCGGCGGCGGAGCGCTCTTCGATAGGGATGTGTTCGCCGTCGGGGATGGAAAGATCGAAAGTGGAGACGGGCGCGGCGACGTAGAACGGCACGTTGTTCTCTTTTGCGAGAACAGCGATTTGGTAGGTGCCGATTTTGTTGGCAGTGTCGCCGTTGGCGGCGATACGGTCAGCGCCGGTGACGATTGCGGCAACTTTTCCCGATTTCAAAAAGTGGCCGACCATATTGTCGGTGATGAGCGTTAGAGGAATGCCGCCTTTGTGGAGTTCCCATGCTGTGAGACGCGCGCCTTGCAGATACGGGCGCGTCTCGGGGACGAGAACGTGCAGCTTTCGTCCCTGTTCGAACGCGACGCGAATCACGCCAAGCGCAGTCCCGATGCCGCCCGTGGCCAGCGCGCCAGCGTTGCATTGCGTCATGACCTGGCCTTCGCGCGGCATGAATTCCGCGCCGAAGCGCCCGATGGCCTCGTCGGTGGCGCGTTTTTCGAGATGAATCCGCTGCGCTTCTTCGACCATCCCTTCCTTGATTTTGCCAATCTCCAAACTCTGCGACGTCAATTCAGCGAAGCGCCTCTGCATGCGCTCAAGCGCCCAGAAAAGATCCACGGCGGTCGGGCGCGTTTTTGAAAGGGTGTCGCAGATTTCCGTGAGCTCGGCCTGGAGAGCTTCGACGGATTTCGCACGAGAATGTAGTACTCCAAGGGCTGCGCCCATCGCCGCCGCGACGCCGATCGCCGGAGCGCCGCGGATGACCATTTCGCGGATGGCCTTCGCGACCTCACGATAATCGGTGTAGGTGTAGGAAATTTCTTCGCTGGGAAGGCGGCGCTGGTCGAGCATGACCACGCCACGATCGGTCCATTCGATGGGTTGAGCTACATACATGCGTTCGATGTCCTCACCAAACTCAATTGTAACGAAGGCGGAGGAGGAAAACGAATCGCGCCATGGCGCGGTTCAGTGGCCGGTAGGCATGTGGGTGAAGCCCCTGGTGGCGATGATGGAAGTGAGTGCGATCATAGAATTGTAGCCGAGGTGAAGAAGGAAACTCGCGAGAACGGTGCCGGTCCAGGCGCGCGCAAAGGTGAAGATGACGCCAACGAGAGTGAGCAGGCTGACCAGTCCCCAGGTATAACCGAGCTGGGGTGCGTGCATGAGTCCAAAGAGCGTGCCGGTCATCAAGATGCTGGTGACCACGCCCGTGCGCATGGCGCTGGAGAATTCCATGCCGAAAAACTGGAGAACGGCAGAAGTAATACGCGCCAAGACCGGATACAGGTAGCCTCGAAAGACGGTTTCTTCCACGAGAGGCGCGACAAGTACGGCCATGGCCATGAGCGCCATGGCACCTGTGCGATTCTTGAAAAGCTCCTGGATAGGCGCGTGTTCCGCATCCTTCACCTGCGAGCTGGCAACGACAACGAAGATGGACAAACCGCAGCCGGAAAGGAAATACATCCACGGACGGCCTTTGCCTCCAGCGGGATCGGAACGGAGTTTCTTCCAGCCAAGAGAATGCCAGAAAGGCGAGTCGCGCAGGACGGCAAGCGTGACGTACAAAAATAAAATGATCAACGCGAACCAGAGAACGTTGGTGCCGATGATGAGCCTCGGATCCGACTCCAGCAAACGCTTGAGCTGCTTTTGAGAGAGGTGCCGGTCCGCCGAAAAATAAGCCAGGACAACGATGGCGACCGTGAATTGACTGGCGACGACGAAGACGACAAAGACCAAAAGATGCGGCCAGGACCAGGAAATGCGCAAATCTTCCGGCAAATTGGGCGTTGGGGCAAAGGCCGGGGGAGCAACGGCCATGTAGGAAAGGGGGTCACCCCCGAGTAGCGGAGAGATTGGTTCCGCAGGCGCCGATTCCTCCGGCTGGTCAAACGAAGAATGTGCCGGGAAATTTTCTTCCGGAGGCTTCAGCGGATTGTCGTCAAAGAGGCTCATCGTTTTCCAGTGCGGCGTTTCTTGGGCCAGCCCGCGGCCAGCGCGGCAGCGACGAGCGGCAAAAGCAGCTCGTGGTGCCCGGTGATGGCGTACCCGCGCGATTCAGGTCCGCCGCGGCCATGGGCGGAAGCGGTGGGGCGCTTCACTACATTCTGCAACGGACGGTAGTGCTGTATAAAGTCGAAGTTCGCAGTAGTAATGGGGCGCAGCGGGACGCCGAGGTTGCGAACGACGGAAACGGCTTTGAGAAAAATTTCCGGCAGCAGGACGGCGGAGCCCCAATTGAGATACACGCCACCGGGATGCATTTGTTCAACGAGAGCGCAGAAAAGGCGGAAATCGTGATGCGTGGCATCGCCAAGCGCAGCGCCGCTAGCCGCGGGATGCATGTGCGGAATGTCCGTGCCGATGGCGAGATGAATTGTCACGGGGATGCGGTGTTTGTATGCTGCAACGAGGACGCTGGAATCCGCATGCTTGACTTCGATGATGCAGCTGGAGAGAAATTGCCCCGCGGCTTCTCCAAAGCCGATACGGATGCGGTGGGAAAGTTTGGCAATTTCGTTTAGGTACTTTCCCGTTTCTTCGGCCATGCCGAATTGGCCTTTGCTGAGGCCGGCTTCGACGTCTTCGGACGTGTTGCCGGCGAGGGCGATTTCGAAATCGTGAATGAGCGCAGCTCCGTTCATGGCGATCCCGGAGACGAAGCCGCGTTTCATCAGATCGATCAGGATGGGGCCGAGGCCGACTTTGATGACGTGGCCACCGATACCCCAGAGGATTGCTTTTCGTTGTTTTCGCGCAGTGTGCATCGCGCTCAGAAGTTGGCGGAGATCTTCGGCGGCGAGAATGTTTGGAAGCGAATCGAGAAATTTTGTGAGCGATGAATTTGTGGCCGGAGGCTTTGCGAATTCGCGAAGGCTCACTTTGCTCTTGCGCGAAGCAAGCGGATAGGTGTGGACGGCGCCGAGCGTGAGCGGGTGGATGTCGTAAGCGGTCATGGCAGAAGGCAACACTTTAACGGCAAAGAGCGAATAGGCGCAAGGAAAGCGGGGATTGTCTCAGCAAAGGAACCGGCCGACGGGAATGACGCCGCCCAGGGAAACGATCAGAGGAATGTCAGCCAGACAGGAGATAGCGATTCCGCCCAATCGCCACAGACGATCGGCCCGCCCGTTCCCTGCAATCCAATGTGAAGGGGAGATGGGACCAGGCAGAATCAGAATGGCCATGATGGTCCACTCGATCCACCGCACGGGAACGTAGACGGACAGATAGGCAATGACGTTTTCTGGAAGACCGGGCGCGAGGGATGTGACCAGGGCGCTGCTGA
>WNFD01025517.1_pt1 | contig 10016 bp, 9 predicted proteins | sample 5400491 | NCBI WGS metagenome assembly WNFD01 (sample SAMN13153343, study PRJNA577476) | soil metagenome | isolation source: 120 cm saprolite under Douglas fir tree site 2 hole 2 replicate 2 | place: USA:California | collected 2015-04-18
CGGACGGCGCGGGAGAAGCCGATGATGGGCTCGTAGGGTGAGGTGCCGGGGATGTTGGTTCGGGTCATTTGGATCCTTAGCGGCGAAGCGAAGAACCTTCCCGCGCGTCAAGCAAAATGCGGGGGTTCTTCGCTTCGCTCAGAATGACGAGCGTTTCAGTTAGTGAGACGGCTAGAGGCCCTTCTTCACGAGGAAGAGAATGAGGTCTTTGACGCGGTTGGAGTAGCCCCACTCGTTGTCGTACCAGCTTATGACTTTGCCGGTGGTGCCGATGACCTTGGTCAGCTTGGAGTCGACGATAGAGGAGAGAGCGTTGCCCTTGAAGTCGCTCGAGACGAGCTCTTCGTCGGTGTAGCCGAGGATGCCCTTGAGCTCGCCTTCGGAGGCCTTCTTGAGGGCTTCGTTGACGGCTCCTACGGTGATGGGCTTCTCAGAGACGAAGGTGAGGTCGACTACGGAGACGTTCGGGGTTGGGACGCGGATGGCGAAGCCGTCGAGCTTGCCGTCCATCGCGGGGATGACGAGCTTGAGGGCCTTGGCGGCTCCGGTGCTGCTCGGGATCATGCTGAGAGCGGCGGCGCGCGCGCGACGGAGGTCCTTGTGGGGGGTGTCGAGGATGACCTGATCGTTGGTGTAGCTGTGGATGGTGGTCATGATGCCCGAGGCGATGCCGAAGGTGTCGTTGAGGACCTTGACGACGGGGGCGAGGCAGTTGGTGGTGCAGGAGGCGTTCGAGATGACGTTGTGCTTGGAGGCGTCGTACTTGTCGTCGTTGACGCCGAGGACGATGGTGAGGTCCTCGTTGGTGGCGGGGGCGGAGATGATGACCTTCTTGACGGTGCTGCCGAGGTGGGCCTTGGCCTTCTCGGCGTCGGTGAAGAAGCCGGTGGATTCGACGACGACCTGGGCGCCTACGGAGGCCCAGTCGAGCTTGGCGGGGTCGCGCTCGGCGAAGACCTTGATCTGCTTGCCGTCGACGGCGATGAAGTCGGCACCGTGGGTGATCTTGTGCTCGAGGTTGCCGAGGATGGAGTCGTACTTGAGGAGGTGCGCGAGAGTGGCCGGTGTGGTGAGGTCGTTTACGGCGACGAATTCGATGTCCGGGTTGCCGAGAGCGGTGCGGAAGACGTTGCGTCCGATGCGGCCGAAGCCGTTGATGCCTACCTTTACTGCCATGATTGCGAATGCTCCTGTCCGATGAAAGCGTTGGAATTGATGAAAGCGTTGAAATTGATTGTAGAACGCGTGGAATTGCCTGCACTCCATCAAATGGGAATCTATCATCGGGGCAGAGGCGGCGCAAACGATCCAGCCGAGGCGGAATAGGAGAGCGTGGGGTGTCGCTGTAGGTGCAGCGGATTTGCGACAGGCTTCGGCGCTGTGTTACAAGCGTGACATGCGCGAACTGCGCGAATGGATGCGCGAAAAAATGAGACGACGCCCTAGACGTGGACCGAACGAGTCGGAGTCCACGGGGAAGAGCGGGCAGGAGCTGCCAGCTAACCAGCCTGCTCCCCTGAGACCATCGTACCCGGAGGCTATTCCGGTGCGTGTGCCGGAGCCGAAGCCGAAGGTAGCGACGGCTGAACCGGTTGTTACCCCGATTTCTGAACCCAGTGCGGCGGCTGCATCTGTGGCCGCTGAGCCTGAGCGCAAGATTGTGGTGGAGACGCAGCCGGAGTTGCTGGGTACGCCGCCGGCGGAGCAGACGGCGCTGAAGTCCCCGAAGGGCTACGTGGTGCTGACGATTGGTCTGCCGGGCTCGGGTAAGACGACCTGGTATAAGCGGCGGGGGGTTACACCGCTGTCGAGCGATCTTCTGCGGACGCTGCTGTTTGACGACATCACAGAGCAGCGATACCAGGGGCTGGTGTTTTCGACGCTGCGGAGCCTGCTGCGGGCGCGGCTGATTGCGAAGATGCCGTGGAACTATGTGGATGCCACGAATCTTTCGCCGCATGAGCGGAGACAGTGGATCAAGATGGCGAAGAGCTTCGGGTACGAGGTGCAGGCGGTGTTCTTCGATGTTCCGCTGGCCGTGTGCATGGAGCGGAACAGCAAGCGTGATCGCGCGGTGACGGACGAGGTGATGCAGAAGATGGCTGAGCGTCTGAAGCCGCCTACGTTCAAAGAGGGCTTTGAAAAGATTACGGTGGTCCGAGTTAAGGGACAACCGGGAACTGAACCTGCTGCAGGCGGTGAGCAGGGTGGTTCGGAAGCTGCACCTGAGGCGGCTCTCTAGTTTCGAAAAAGAATTTAGAGTAGAGGCATGCCCACGGTTGGCGTTGAGTTCGCGAAGGTGAGCTACACGCTGGCTGGTGGGCGTGTTTTGTTGCGCGATGTTTCGCTCCAGTTGGAGGCTGGGACTACGACGGCCTTGCTGGGGCGGAGCGGGTCGGGCAAGACTACGCTGCTGCGGATGGTGAATGGGCTGGTGGCGCCGACTTCGGGTGAGGTGCGGGTTTGCGGTGAGGCGACTGGTGATTACGGCCTGGTGGCTTTGCGGCGGGGGATTGGGTATGTGATCCAGGAGACGGGGTTGTTTCCGCATATGACGGTGGAGCGGAATGCGGGGATGGGGCTGGAGTTGGCGGGGCGTTCGCGTACGGAGGTGGCGGAGCGGGCGCGAGAGCTTCTGGGGCTGGTGGGGATGGATTTTGAGGAGTTTCGGGGGCGGTATCCGTGGCAGCTTTCGGGAGGGCAGAGGCAGCGGGTGGGGTTGGCGAGGGCTCTGGCGATGGACCCGGGGGTGTTGCTGATGGATGAGCCTTTTGGGGCGCTGGATCCGCTGACTCGGGCGGAGATGCAGACGATGCTGCGGGGGCTTCTGGAGCGGGTGAAAAAGACGGTGGTTCTAGTGACGCACGATCTGGATGAGGCGCTTTATCTGGCGAGCCGGGTGGTTTTTCTTTCGGATGGGGTGGTTGTGGCGGACATGCCGGCGGGGGAGGTTTCGGGGTCGGATAATCCTTATGTTAAAAATTATGTTCGGGCTGTACATCATTGGGTGCCAGAATGTTAGCCTTTCTACATTCTCATGGATGGGAGATCGCACGGCTGACGTTTGAGCATCTCTGGTTGACGGTGTCGGCGATGCTTTTGGCGGCTGGGATTGGGCTGCCGCTGGGGATTTTGTTGAGCCGGCAGCGGAGGTTCGCTGGGCCGGTGATCGGGTTTGCGAATGTGGTGCAGACGGTGCCTAGTCTGGCATTGTTTGGGTTGCTGCTGCCAGTGCCTTGGCTGGGGGAGAATGCGGCGCGGCTGGCGATTCTGGCTCTGACGGGATATGCGCTGCTGCCGATTCTGCGGAATACGTATGCGGGGATCGGGAGTGTGGATGAGGCGCTGGGGGATGTGGCCGACGCGATGGGGATGACCTCGTGGCAAAGGTTGATAAAGGTGGAGTTACCGATCGCGGCGAGCGTGATTCTGGCGGGGGTGCGGACGGCTACGGTGACTTGTGTGGGGGTGGCTACGATTGCGGCTGCGATTGGGGCGGGTGGATTGGGGGAGTTGATCTTTCGCGGGGTGGCCAGCGTGGATAACGGGCTGGTGCTGGCGGGGGCTATTCCGGCGGCTTTGCTGGCTCTGGTGGCGGATGCGGGGTTGGGTTTGCTGGAGAGGCGTCTGACGGTGCGGCGGGTATGAGAGTGGATGGGTACCCCCCTCCCCCCTGTTTAGGTCCTAAAGTCTTCGAAGCAAAGACTTTGGTGGTGGACCTTCAGGCTGACCCCGATTGTGGACCGCAGGAGGAGCGCTCCCGCCTGGCCTGGTTTGGGGAGGTGTTTTGTCAAGTGAGGGGCGTCGGATTGCGGAGGCTGTCGATCTCTCTCGTTGTCTTGTCCGGGGTTTTGTCAGGGCTGCAACTGCTGACGGCTTGTGCTCCGCCGAGATCTTCTCGGGTGACGATTGGGGCGAAGAACTTCACGGAGCAGGTGGTGCTGGGGGAACTGCTGGCCCAGGAGATTGAGACGGTCACCGGTCAGCCTGTTGCCCGGCGGTTCTATCTGGCGGGGAGCTATATCTGTCAGCAGGCTCTGGTGAGTGGGCGGATCGATGGGTATGTGGAGTACACGGGGACGGCACTGACGGCGATCCTGAAGCAGCCGCTGCCTCCAGTGGGGCAGCGGGAGGCGGGAACGGTGCTGCGGCGGGTTAGGGAGTTGTATGAGGGGCGATATGGGGTTCGGGTGGGTCCACCGCTGGGGTTTGAGGATACGTTTGCGATGGTGGTGCGGGGGGAGGATGCCCGGCGGCTGGGGTTGAAGACGATCTCGGATGCGGTGGCGCATGCTCCGGATTGGCAGCTGGGGGTGGGGTATGAGTTTGAGGAGCGGCCGGACGGTCTGCGGGGGTTGCAGGCGGCTTATGGGTTGAGGTTTGGGGAGGCTCCGCGGACAATGGACCTGGGGCTGCTTTATCGGGCGCTGGCGGGTCGGCAGGTGGATATGGTGGCGGGGAACTCGACCGACGGGCCGATACGGGCGCTGGGGTTTGCGGTGCTCGAGGATGACCGGCACTACTTTCCACCGTATGAGGCTGTGCCGCTGGTTCGGGAGGACTCCGGGGATCCAGGGGGCGATGGACCGGCTGGCGGGGAGGGTGTCGGCGGAGGAGGTGCGGGGGATGAATGATGCGGTGGATGGGCAGCACAGGGATGTGGGGGAGGTGGTAAGGGAGTTTCGTCGGGGGAAGGGGCTTTGAGGCCCGACCGTGGATTGACGCGGATGAGACGGATAAGCGTAACGGTGATCCGAAGGATAAAGGCTGATAAAAACCGATAAAGGCTAAGGGCTGATTAAAGGGAGGGCGATATGGTAGAGCCGTGGTTGCGGGGGACGTTGACGGAGGTGGATGCGGTGCGGCGGCAGGTGCTGCATGCGCTGGAGCTGGCGGCAGAGGATGTCTCGCGGTGGTGTGAAGGGTTGACGGAGGAGGAGCTGGAGGCGAGGCCGCTGGGGCTGCCTTCGGTGGGGTTCCAGTTGCGGCATATTGTGCGGTCTCTCGATCGGCTGCTGACGTATGCGGAGGGGCAGCAGTTGAGTGCTGCGCAGATGGAGGCTCTGCGGTCGGAGATGGAGGATAAGGCGGGGCGGGAGGCTACGTTTATGGAGTTCGCGAAGGGGCTGGAGGTGGCGGTGGGTCGGGTGATGGCGATCTCGCCGGGGAGCTATGAAGAGGTACGTGGGGTGGGGCGGAAGAAGCTGCAGAGTACGGTGGGTGGGCTGCTGGTGCACTGCGCGGAGCACACGCAGCGGCATGTGGGGCAGGCGGTGACTACGGCTAAGGTGGTGGTGGGGATGCGGGGGGTGTAGTGGGTTACTGGTTTGTATGATTGGTGAGGATAGGCAACGGCAAAATACGGTAGTGGGTCAGTTTGAAGTTTTGCTGAGGCCCGTGGTTACCTGAGTCCTTATTTTTGCGGCACTATGGGAGCACTCCTCATAAAAGGACGTTATGGGTGGCTCGAACAGAGATTGAACTTACCGCAAAGCTGACTTCGCAGGCAGTAGCTGGCCCACTCGAATGTCGCTCTTAATTTCGTGGCGCGGTTGCTGTCCATGACATTTTCTCTTCTAACGTCGGTTGTCTCAACGAGTTCGTTATCCTGTGTAGGAGAGGGAAGGAACGGCCATGAAGGTATGCAAGATTGTCGCTCAACGGGAACGGCAGCAGGGGAACGGGGCTCAGTTCGACGCCTTCGGCGGCCTCGTCGGAGCCTACCGTCTCGACGGTCATGTCCTCGGCCGGGAGCTAATGACCGTATCGCTCGATCAGCGGATCGAGGCCTACGTGTTTGTGCCGGCTGGCGACGCCTTCGATCCTGCGACTGAGAATGAATGGATTCTCAAGCGCACGGATGAGGCAAAGGCTGCTGGCTTGTCGGAGCCAGCGTTTGTCACGGTTGGTGACGACACTTCCGAGCCTGATGGATGCAGCTGTACTGCATCAAACTCCCTTATCCTCTTCACGACGTACATTCAGATTCAGTCGCCTGTCCGGTGCGGCGATTGCTTCCGTCCCGTTCCACTCTATCGGCTGCCGCGCTTCAAGAACAATGAGTTCACCGAAGTGATCTCTTGGGCGGACGACTGGAAGGCATGTGATTCTCTCTTCATGGGCTCTACTACCGGAGAGCGGTTCGGATATCGAGAGATGTCTCAGATCGACAGCAGCTTGTCTCGACATGGCCGGGCGATCTGTGCGCACTTCGAGCAAGGTACGGGTGATGCGGCGTACTACTATCTCCATCGCTATTACGGTCGCAGCAGAGCCGTAGAAGAGGCTCGCAAGTGCCCAGGCTGCGGAGGGGAGTGGCGCCTTGCTGAGAGGTGGCACAACCTTTTCGATTTCAGGTGCGAGAAGTGCCGGGTAGTATCGAGTCTTTCCTCGGCTGTGGTTTAGTCGTACCAAGCTCAGTCAGCTCGGACTGATAGGCCCTGCGAAACGGGGTCAGCGGCAAATTCGTCCTCCTCAGGACGTGCCTTTTTCTCAAAGTTCCCACTCAGCTTCCCAAATGCCGGTTGCTGAACCATGTAGATGCCCGGGCTAAAGCCCGGGCCTACCTCAGAAGCAACAGCAAGGGCAACCGCGGGTCCTTCGACTCCGTAACTCGCAAAGTGCGCGAGTTACTTCGCTCAGGATGACACGGTTTTGGTTGGGTGGAGGAAAGCAAGAGCAATAGCAACGGCAAAAGCAGATCCCTACGGGATGACAAGCAAAGGGACAAAGACAAAACAGAGACAAGAGCATTGGCCGGGAAAGTGTGAGGTAGAGAAGCGGGTTTCTCCGCTACGCCGTTCGCAAAAGCGCGAATGGCTCCGGTCGAAATGACGATTCTTGGGTTTGGGTAAGAAGGACAGGCAACGGCAAAAGCAAAAGCGAAATGCGGGGATTCTTCGCTGCGCTCAGAATGACGAGAGTTTGCTGAGAATGACGAGGGTTTGCTGAGAATGACGAGAGTTTGCTCAGGATGACGAGAGTTTGCTCAGGATGACGAGGGTTTGCTCAGGATGACGAGAGTTTTTGGATGGGCAAGAAGCCGTGAATTTACTTGTGGCGGTTGAGGAGGCCGCCGAGGGCGTTGGTGAGTGGGTCGGTCGTTGGTTTGCTTTTGCTGGGGTTGGTGGAGTTGTTGCTGTTGGTCAGGCCTTTGGCGCCGCTGCTCATTGCGCCGCTGAGGTTGGGGGCGAAGGTGGGGTTGGAGGTGGTGCCGCCGATGGCTACAGGGATGCCGTTTCTGAGGGCAGCGCCGGCAATGCCTCCGATGGAACTTGCTGCTCCGCCAGAAGGGATCATGCCCATGAGTTGGCCGGCGATGCCTCCGATGCCTGCGGCCTGGCTGGTGCTACCGCTGCCGCCTCCGACGAGGCCGGTGAGCTTGAGGATGACGTGGTAGTTGAGGGCTCCGGACGCTGCGACGGTTCCGGCTCCTGTGGCGGTGCCGAGGGCGGGGACGACGAGGGAGAGGTTGTCGGTGCGGACGTCGCCGTTGGCTACGCGGACGTTGGTGCTGAGGGAGCGGATGGCGGTGACGGAGCCGGTTTTGGCTCCGGTGAGGGCGGTGACGGCGGAGAGCTTGGAGCCGAGGTCGAAGCCGGCGAGGTTGGTGTTGTCGAGGCGGATGGGGCCGGTGATGATGGGGCTGGCGCTGGAGCCGGTGACGTTGAGCGAGGTGGTGAGGGTTCCGCCCTGGAGACGGGAGCCGGTGGGGAGATGGACGCCGAGGGCGGGGAGGAATTCCTGAAGCTCGTCGATGGATGCGCCCTTGCTGTCGACCTGAAGGTTGAGCGCGGTGGTGGGTCCGCTGGTTTGATAGGTGCCCGTTATGTTGATGGCGGCGCGGCCGATGGTGATGACGGCGCGCTGGATCTGTCCGGTGAGAGCCTGCATGTTCTGGCTGAGGGCTAGATCGAGGTCGACGGGTTTGGGCGAGGGGGAGCCGTTCTTTGCGAGGCGGAGGCCTTCGACGTGGGCGGCGGCGTTGGCGTTGAGGGTCTGGCCGTCGGAGATGGCCTTGATGTCGACGTTGGCCAGGCCGCTGATGCCGGCGTCGGGAGCGATGACTCCGCTGGCGGCGAGGTCGATGTGGGTGAGGGTGGCGTGGGCGTTGAGCGGCGTGGCGGCGGCGTTCTGCTGGTTGAGCGGGCCTGCGTTGCCTTCGGCGGTGAGGGAGCCTCCGCCGGGGATCTGGGCGCTGAGTTTGATGGGAGAGCCGGTGGTGGGAGAGAAGTTGGTGACTTCGGCGTTGAGCTGCTGGTAGACGGCGGGCGTGGCCTGGCCGGGGGTGGTGAGGGTGATGGCGCCGTTCTTGATCTGGAGATGGTCGGCGGTGAGGGTGCTGAGCATGTTGTTGCTGTCGGGTGCGGGGGGCGGTGTGGCGGCGGTGGGGGTGTTGGAGCGGACGAGGGTGAGTTTAGGGGTGTCGATGAGCAGGTTGGTAACGTGAAGCTGCTGGCCGTTCCAGGTGGCTTGCACGTCGATGGCATTGATGACGCCGGTGATGCCGGCAGTGGCGTCGACGAAGCCGGCGGCGAGGGGGTCGAGGTGTTTGAGCTCGAGGTGGGCGGTGAAGGGGGTGAGGGAGGCGTCGCGCTGGTTGATTGGGCCGGCGGTGCCCTTGAGGGAGACGGTTCCGTCGCCGGGGAGGTGGGCGGAGGCGGTGAAGGGGAAGGATTTGTCGAAGGAGAAGTTCTTGGCGTCGAGGTTGAGCTGGTCGTAGGTGCGTCTGGGGGTGGCGGGTGCGCCCGGAGTGGGTTCGGTGCCGACGGTCAGCTGGCCCTTGGTGATGGTGACGTGGCCGACGGTGAGGTTGGGGATCATGGAGGCCTCTTTGTCGGTGGCGGGCTTCTTTGCGGAGCTACCGATGCTTGAGTAGTTCCAGGTGCCGTTGGCGGCGCGCAGGAGGGTGATGCGGGGGGTGTCGATGGCGAAGCCGGTGATGTGGAGCTGCTGGCTGAAGATGAGGGGGAGCAGCTCGATGTTGATCTTTACGAGGGCGGCCTGAAGGAAGGGCTGGGTGCTGAAGGCGGGGTCGTCGGCTACGGTGGCGTTTTGCGCGAGGAGGCTGCCGGACAAGACGGAGAGGTCGAGTTTGCCGAGGGTGACTTTACGGCCGAGAGAGGTGGAGAGGGTGGACTCGATGCGGGTGCGGAAGCTGTCGGCGTTGAGGAAGAGGGGGATGGAGAGGACGGCGACGAGGATGAGGGCGAGGATGCTGCCGAGGACGATGAAGATGGTGCGGCGTGGAGGTGCCATTCGGAGTGCCTTTCATTCGTGCGAATTGAAGGTATCTCTTGTGATGGGGCGAGTTGTTTTGGAGTTTACTCCGGTGGGTGGGGTTTGTTCTGCGCCGGAAAGGCTGTAAAGGTTGGGGCAGGGAGATGTTGAATCATCATCCTGATTCGGGTGTGTTGAAGGGGTGAGAGTTAGAGGCCTAGTTCGGTGAGGCCGGGGTGGTCGGCTGGTCGCGGGCCAGCGGGCCAGAGGAATTTGCGTTCGGAGTGTTTGATAGGGACGTCGTTGATGCTGGCTTCGCGGCGGCGCATGAGGCCGTTTTCATCGAACTCCCACTGCTCGTTGCCGTAGGCTCGGAACCAGTTATCCGAGCTGTCGTGGAACTCGTATTGGAAGCGGACGGCGATGTGGTTTCCGTGGAAGGCCCAGAGTTCTTTGATGAGGCGGTAGTCGAGCTCGCGGGACCACTTGCGGGTGAGAAATTCGACGATAGCGGACCGACCCTGAAGGAATTCGGAGCGGTTGCGCCAACGGCTGTCCTCGGTATAGGCGAGGGAGACACGCTGCGGGTCGCAGGTGTTCCATGCATCTTCAGCAAGGCGGGTCTTCTGGAGTGCGGTTTCCAGCGTGAAGGGTGGGACAGGTGGGCGGATCGACATGGCTGGTTTCTTCCGATGTGTGACCGTTGCTAACTGACGAGGTGGCCCATCTTCTCGCGCTTGGTCTGGAGGTAGCGCTCGTTGGTGGGCTCGGTGGGGACCTCGGCGGAGATGCGTTCG
>WNFD01027867.1_pt1 | contig 10014 bp, 6 predicted proteins | sample 5400491 | NCBI WGS metagenome assembly WNFD01 (sample SAMN13153343, study PRJNA577476) | soil metagenome | isolation source: 120 cm saprolite under Douglas fir tree site 2 hole 2 replicate 2 | place: USA:California | collected 2015-04-18
TTGATCGACTCGTTAGGCTTGAACTCGACGAATTTGAACGGGCCGGTGCCGATCGGATGCTGGCGCATGTCGCGCGGTGAGACGTGGCACGGGTAGACCGGCGACCAGCCCGAGGCGAGCAGCGCAATGAACGAGGCCTGCGGCCGCTTCAGGTGGAAACTGACCTCGTGATCGCCGTTGGTCGTGACCGCATCGAGGTTTCGATACCAGGATTTGCGCGGATTGACTCGGAACTTCTCGGCCGCGGTGCCGGAGATCAATTCCCAGGTGCACTTGACGTCGGCGGCGGTGAACGGCTTGCCGTCATGCCATTTGACGCCCTCGCGCAATTTGAACGTCAGCTCCTTGCCGTCCTCGCTCCACGACCAGCTCGAAGCGAGGTCCGCTACGATCGACTCGAGACGGTTTTGCGGCACGTGCTGGTCGAACATGACGAGATTGTTGAACACGCCCATCATCGGCCCCAGCGTGGCGATCGTCGATTCCTCGTGGATCGACATGCTTGCCGGGCTGGTGATCGCCGGCATCCGCAGGATGCCGCCTTGCTTTTGCGCAAGCGCCGGCTCGCTCGCCCACAGGCTCGCCAGCAACGCGGCCGTCGCCAATGTCCGAAGATTCGCCTTCATCTGTCTCCATCCCTTGCCGCGTGCGAGGCTCGCGCCCGGCACCGGGCGCATCCTTTACCGCGCCCGGGCTACTTGTCGAGCCAGACGTCCTCCATCCGATAGCCGTTGTAGATGCTGTTGACCATGGTCACGAGCCCCTTGACATAGGGCTGTGAGCAGGTCCCCCCGCGCGGATAGAAGATGATCGGCCGGGCTTGCTCCTCGGCCAGCTTCCTTTCAATCTGCCACACCAGCTGCTTGCGCTTTGCCGGATCGGCCTCGGCCGATTGCTGGTCGATCAGCTTGTCGACTTCCGGGTTGCAATAACCGGTATAGTTCCGCACCGCCCCGCACACGAAATTCTCATAGAATTGCTGGTCGGGATCGTCGACCCCGCTCTCGGTGCCGTTGATGCCGATCGTGTAATCCTTGCGATAGATCTTGGGGAACCAGTTGGCGGTCTCGACCGGCTCGAGCACGGCGTCGATGTAGATCTCTTTCATATGGTCGATCAGGATGACCGCCGGTTGGCGGTAGCCGGTAATGTTGCGCGAGGACACCGCGACGGCGAGCCTGTTGTTCGGGCCGTAGCCGAGCTTCTCCATGATCTTGCGCGCTTCGGCGCGGTTCTTCCCGATATCGGGATCGTAGCCGGGCAATGTCATCAGCATCTCCGGCGGCATCCCCCACAACCCTTCGGGCGGCGGCAGCATGGTGGCGCCGATGTCACCCTTGCCCTGCTGAAGGATGTCGATGAAAGCCTTGCGGTCGAGGCTGAGCGCCACCGCCCGGCGCAGATCCGGGTTGTCGAACGGCGGCTTCTCCGGGTTGAGGATCAGATTGCGGCTGACATTTGTCGCGGTCAGTTCGCAGATCGCCTGCGGCGCCTGCTTCCTGACGTCGTCCAGCAGGGGAACGGTCGTGCCGTAAGGCGAAGAAATGTCGAATGTGCCGGCGATGAACGTCAGGTTTCGCGTGGACACATCCGGTATGATGTGCCACTCGATACCGTCGAGATAAGGTCGGTCCGGCTTCCAGTAATCGGGATTTCTCGCCGTCCGGACCACCTCGTTCGGCTTGAACTCGACGAATTTGAACGGGCCCGTGCCGATCGGACGGGTGCGCATCTCGCGCGGCGAGACGTGGCAGGGATAGACCGGCGACCACCCGGATGCCAGCAGCGACAGCAGCGCCGGCTGCGGTCGCTTCAGGTGGAAGGTGACCTCGTAGTCACCGTTCGTCGTCACCCGCTCGAGGTTGAGATACCAGGTCTTGCGCGGATTGACGCGGAGCTTTTCGCTCGCCGTACCCAGCAGGAGGTCCCAGGTGCATTTGACATCGGCGGCGGTAAACGGCTTGCCGTCGTGCCATTTCACACCCTGGCGCAGAGGGAAGGTCAGCTCCTTGCCGTCTTCGCTCCACGTCCAGCCGGTGGCGAGGTCCGGGACGATCGAGTCTGGGCTGTTCTGTGCGACGTCCTGCCGATACATGACGAGATTGTTGAACACCCCCATCATCGGCCGCAATGCCGCGCCGGTGGCTTCCTCGTGCAGCGACATGCTCGCCGGGTTGTCGAAGAACGAGATCTTGAGCGTGCCGCCGGTCTTCTGTGCAAACGCCGCGTCGGCGGCCGACAGCGCGATCAACAGCCCGATCACGGTCGCGAAGGCGCGCCGGTATCCGACCATCGTCCTCTCCCTCCCCTCTGCTTTTCAGGCGCGAGTGTGCCCAGCGGACAGGTTACCACGCCTCGAGCGAACGGCGCCCGCCGATTGCGACGACGGCGCGAGGAGACGCGGTTGGCGAGCCCTACGGCTTCGGGGCAGGAGCCGGAATTTCTCCCACCTTGAAGATCTTCGCGCCCAAGGCCTCTTCGACGCGCGCATTGCGCACGCGGAAGAGGCTCGGGCCGTTGGTCGGGTCGGAGCGCATCCCGGCTTCGAACACGCCGACGATCTTGAAAATCCGCAGGGGATCGTAGGTGATTTTTACTTCTTTTTCCGTGAAGACGTAGACCGTTTCGTCCTGGCCGACCGGCGCCTCGCAGCAGTAATTACCCAGAGCCGAGACCCTACTCAGCAAGAAGAAGGACAGATCGGGCCCTGTTGCGGTTCTTGGATTTGTTCCAACCAAAACAGCGGAGAACAGCGAAAGAACAGCGGACGCCGCCGCTGTTCTTGCGTTCGACAAACCGTCGGCGGCCCAGGATTTCCGCGAAGAAGGAGATGTCGACGGCTGATAATTTGCCGCAAAAACAGCAAAAGCAGCGAGAGGTCCCTTGCGCCGCGTAACACGGCCCGTTGGCTTTGTGCAGCTTATGAATGCGTCTGAACAGGAGGTTGCGAAGCGAGTGTAAAATGATCGGCCGGGCTGCGTCCCGCTGTGCTGGAAATAGCTAATTGTCGAGCCAGACGTCTTCCATGCGCCAACCGTTGAAGATGCTGTTGGCCGCGATCGTCAGCCCCTTGACATAGGGCTGCCAGCAGGTCGCGCCGCGGCCGTAAAAGATGATCGGCCGGGCGCCATCTTCCGCCAATTTCCGTTCGATCTCCCATACCAGCTTCTTGCGCTTCTGCGCGTCGGCTTCGGCCGACTGCTGGTCGACCAGCTTGTCCACCTCGGGATTGCAATAGCCGTTATAGTTGGCCTCCGCACCGCACACATAGTTCGCGTAAAAGGTCGGGTCGGGGTCGTCGACAAAGCCCGGCGTCAGGTTGAGGCCGACGGTGAAGTCCCTGCGCATGATCTTGGGGAACCAGTTCGTCGTGTCGATCGTCTCGAGCTCGCCGTCGATATAGACCTCCTTGAGCTGGTCGATCAGGATCACCGCCGGATCCCGGTAGGGTGGGATGTCGCGCGTCGACACCTTGACTTTGAGCCTCTTGTAGGGTCCGTACCCGAGCTTATGCATGATCTGCCGGGCCTCTCCGCGGCTTTTCTGGAGATCGGGGTCGTAGCCGGACAGCGTCTCCAGGACATCCCGCGGCATCCCCCAGGACCCTGCCGGCGGGGGCTGTAGGACACCGCCGATACTGCCTTGCCCCTCGGTCAGGATGTCGATGAACGCCTTGCGATCGAGGCTCAGTGTCATCGCCCGGCGCAAATCGGCGTTGTCGAAGGGTGGCACGTCCCGGTTCACGATCAGATTGAAGCTGACGCTGCCTTGCGGCAATTCGCAAACCGCGTCCGGCACCTGGCTCTTCACTTCCTTCATTAAGGGGATCGTCACCGTGCCGGCGAAGGTCAGGTCGTATTTCCCGGCGGCGAAGGCCAAGATCGCAGTCGACCGGTTTTTTGCGATTGTGTATTCGATGCCGTCGAGATAGGGCCGGCCCGGCTTCCAGTAAGTCTGATTTCGGGTCACTTTGATGTACTCGTTGGGCTTGAACTCGGCGAATTTGAACGGGCCGGTACCGATCGGGTGGCTGCGCATGTCGCGCGGCGGCACATGGCACGGGTAGACCGGGGACAATGCCGATGCAAGGACCGCAATAAAGGCGGGTTGCGGACGCTTCAGATGAAAGGTGACCTCAAACTCGCCGTTGGTGCTGACCTTTTCGAGGTTGCGGTACCAGGGCTTGCGCGGGTTGACGCGAAGCTTCTCGCTCGACTTTCCGGTCAAGAGGTCCCAGGTGCATTTGACGTCCCTCGCGGTGAAGGGCTTGCCGTCGTGCCAGGTGACGCCTTGGTGCAGCGGGAAGGTCAGTTCTGTGCCGTCCTCGTTCCACGACCAGCCGGTCGCGAGGTCGGGTACGATCGAGCCGAGGCTGTTTTGCGGCAGCCAATACCGGCGCGGCGGCTGCTATCGCCATCGAGACGCAACCCCCAACTGCCAGAGCGCGGAAATTTCCAATCATTTACGCCTCCATTGATTCCTCGCTCGAAACCCGCGGCGCCACGTCGAAAACAGCCTAATTGTCGAGCCAGACGTCTTCCATGCGCCAGCCATTGAAGAGACTGTTGACCATAAGGGTCAGCCCCTTCACCCGCGGCTGCCAGCAGGTCGCGCGGCGGTCGTAAAAGATGATCGGCCGGGCACCTTCCTCCGCCAGTTTCCGCTCGATCTCCCACACCAGCTGCTTGCGCTTCTCTTGGTTGGCCTCGCTCGATTGCTGATCGATCAGCTGGTCGACCTCGGGGCTGCAGTAGCCACTATAGTTCAGCTCGCCACCGCACCCGTACAGCAGCCGGAGAACCTGGTCTGGGTCGCCTCCCCCTCCTGCGCCGGTCAGGCCGACGATGAAGTCCCTGCGCATGACCTTGGGAAACCAGTTCGTGGTGTCGATCGTCTCAAGCTCGCCGTCGATGTAGACCTGCTTCAACTGGTCGATCAGGAGCACCGTCGGGTCCCGCAAGTATGGAAGGTCGCGCGCCGTCACTTTGATCCCGAGCCGGTTATTGGGCCCATAGCCGAGCTTCTGCATGATCTGGCGGGCATCGGCGCGGTTTTTCTGCACATCAGGGTCGTAGCCGAGCAGCGTTTGCAGCATGTCTGGCGGCATGCCCCATAATCCCGCGGGCGGGGGCTGCATGACCCCGCCGATGTCACCCTGTCCTTCGGTCAGGATGTCGATAAACGCTCGGCGGTCCAAGCTCAGCGCCATCGCATGCCGCAGATCGGGGTTGTCGAAAGGCGGCTTGTCGCGGTTGACGATCAGATTGCGGTTGAGACCGACCGGCCCCATCTCGCAGATCGCCTGCGGCATCTGGCTCTGCACATCTTTGAGCAGCGGTACCGTCAGGCTATACGGAAAGGCCATGTCGAACTTTCCGGAAACGAATGCCAGGACCGCCGTCGACAGATTCTTGATGATCGTATACTCGATGCCATCGAGATAAGGCCGGTCCTTCTTCCAATAATCGGGGTTTCGTGTCACCTTGACGTATTCGTTCGGCTTGAATCCGACGAATTTGAACGGGCCGGTGCCGATCGGATGCTGGCGCATATCGCGCGGCGGGATGTGGCAGGGATAGATCGGCGAAAACCCGGAAGCGAGAACCGTGAGAAAAGCCGGCTGCGGCCGCTTGAGATGGAAGGTGACCTCGTAGTCGCCGTTGGTGGTGACCCGCTCCAGGTTGCGGTACCAGGACTTGCGGGGATTGACGCGGAATTTCTCGCTCGCGGCGCCGGTCAGCAGATCCCAGGTGCACTGGATGTCCCTCGCAGTGAACGGCTTGCCGTCATGCCAAAAGACGCCTTCGCGCAGCGGCAAGGTCAGCTCGGTCCCATCCTCGCTCCACGACCAGCCAGTCGCAAGATCGGGCACGATCGACTGCAGGCTGTTCTGCGGCACGTGCTGATCGTAGATGACGAGATTGTTGAAGACGCCCATCATGGGCCCCTCGGCGAAGACCGTCGCTTCCTCGTGGATGGACATGCTCGCCGGACTGTCGGGCGAATACATTTTGAGGATGCCGCCGGGTTTTTGCGCCCATCCCGCCTCGCTGCTGAAGAGGGTGACGAGCAGCGCCCCCGCCGTCGCACCTGCTCGGAGATTTCCGATCATTTACGCCTCCCTTGGTTCCCAGTGCGAAACTCGCGGCGCCTCCTCGGAAACGGCTAATTGTCGAGCCAGAGGTCTTCGAAACGCGAGCCGTTGTAGATGCTGTTGACCATCAGGGTTAGCCCCTTCACCCGCGGCTGCCAGCAGACCGCTCCGCGGGCGTAAAAGATGACCGGGCGGACATTGTCCTCGGCCAGCCGCTTTTCAATCTCCCACACCAATTGCCGCCGTTTCTCCCGGTTGACCTCCATAGATTGCCGTTCGATCAGCTCGTCGAGCTGCGGATTGCAGTAGCCGCCATAATTACGGTCCGCGCCGCACACGTAATTCTCGTAGAATTGCTGATCGGGGTCGTCGAGGCCATTCTCGCTGACCACAAGGCCGACGCTGAAATCCTTGCGCATGACCTTGGGATACCATTGGGTGGTGTCGACGGTTTCGAGCTCGCCGTCGATATAAACCTCCTTCAATTGGTCGATCAGGATCACCGCCGCATCGCGGGCCGGGGCAATGTTGCGGACGGACACCTTGACAGCGAGCCGCTTGTTGGGGCCATAGCCCAGACTTTGCATAATTTTGCGGGCTTCGACGCGGTTGTTCGCGACGTCGGGATTGTAGCCGGGCAGAGCTTTGAGCATGTCGGGCGGCATGCCCCAGACCCCCTCAGGCTCGGGCAGCATCACACCGCCGATGTCCCCCAGCCCTTCGGTGATGATGTCGATAAAGGCCTTACGGTCCAAGCTCAGCGCCATCGCCCGCCGCAGCTCCTGGTTGTCGAAGGGCGGCGCCGCCGGATTGACGAGCAGGGTCCGCGGCACGTTGGTCGGCACTACCTCGCAGATCGCTTGCGGTGCCTGGCTCTTGACATCCTTTAGGAGCGGCACCGTCACGCCATAGACCGTGTCGAACTTCCCGGCAACGAAGCCCAGTATTCTCGTCGCGACATTGGGGATGATAATATACTCGATGCCATCTAGATAGGGCTGGCCCGGCTTCCAATAATCCGGGTTTTTGGCAACTCGGATCAACTCGTTCGGCTTGAATTCGACGAATTTGAACGGGCCGGTGCCGATCGGGTGGGTGCGCATGTCGCGCGGCGGCACGTGGCAGGGATAGATCGGCGACCAGCCGGACGCCAGTAGCGCCAAAAAGGAGGGCTGCGGCCGTTTCAGACGGAAAGTGACCTCGTAATCGCCGTTGACGGTGACCTCCTCGAGGTTTCGGTACCAGGATTTGCGCGGATTGAGGCGCAGCTTCTCTCCCGACTTGCTGGTCAAGAGGTCCCACGTGCATTTGACGTCCTGGGCGGTGAACGGCTTACCGTCATGCCATTTGACGCCCTGGCGCAACGGAAAGGTCAGCTCGGTCCCGTCCTCGCTCCACGACCAGCTGACAGCGAGGTCGGGCACGATCGACTGCATGCTGTTTTGCGGGACGTCCTGCTTGTACATTACGAGATTATTGAATACGCCCATCATCGGCCGGTTGGCAGCGGCCGTCGCCTCCTCGTGCACCGACATGCTTGCCGGGCTGTCGAAATGGGACATCCTGAGGACGCCGCCCTGTTTTTGGGCAAACGTCCCATTCGCGAGGGATGCAAACAGCAGCGCGCCCGCTGCCGCGAGGACGCGCAAATCTCGCCTCATTTCCTGCCTCCTGTTCCTAAGGCGCGGGCTCGGCAAGCCCGCTGCTGCGACTGCTGGCCCGTTTATTGGGCTCTCGCGCAGGACGGCAACGTTTGGTACGCTACCACAGATCGAATGACGGGTGAATCGCGGCGTTGGCGGAAGGTGCTGTATCCCTCTCGCCAATGCCGAGCGGCGCTACCGGATACCGATCGCTACCGGTCGAGCCAGACGTCCTCGAAGCGCCAGCCGTTGTAGATGCTGTTGGCCATGATCGTCAGGTTCTGGAGGTACGGCTGGCGGCAGATTGCGACGTCATAGTAGAAGAGGATCGGACGGGCGTCGTCTTCAACCAATTTCCGCTCGATCTCCCACACCAGCTGCTTGCGCTTATTGATGTCGGACTCGGCCGATTGCTGATCAACCAGCTTGTCAACCTCTGGATTGCAGTAGCCCGTGTAGTTGCGTTGCGCACCGCACACGTAATTTTCGTAGAATGCGGGGTCGGGATCATCGACAGCCGTCTCGGTGATATTCAACCCTACCTTGTAATCCTTGCGCAGAAGCATGGGATACCATTGCGTCGTGTCGACTGGATTGAGATCGGCGTCGATATAGACTTCCTTCAATTGGTCGATCAGGATCACTGCGGGATCGCGGTAGGGTGCGAGGTTGCGGGTCGACACCGTGACCGTGAGTCGCTTGCTGGGTCCATAGCCGAGCTTCTCCATGATGCTTCGGCCTTCAGCGCGATTTTTGCCGATATCGGGACCATAGCCGGGCAGCGTTTGCAATTTCTCCGGCGGCATGCCCCAAACCCCTGCGGGCGGCGGCTGCATGACCCCGCCGATGCTGCCCTGGCCTTCGGCGAGGATATCGATAAACGCCTTGCGGTCGAGGCTCAGCGACATCGCCCGCCGCAACTGGGGATCGTCGAACGGCGGTACGTCCCGGTTGACGATCAGATTGCGGGCAACGTTCGGCGTGGTCAATTCGCAGATCGCCTTCGGCATCTGGTTCTTCACGTCCTTCAATTGCGGGATCGTGACGCCGAAATAGACGTCATCGTTGCCAGAGATGAAGGAAAGAAGCCGGGTCGACACATCTTTGATGATCCGATGTTCGATGCCGTCGAGATAGGGCCGTCCCGGTTTCCAATAATCCGGGTTGCGCGCCACAGTGATCCGTTCGTTCGGCTTGAATTCGACGAACTTGAACGGGCCCGTGCCGATCGGTTGGGTCCGCATGTCGCGCGGCGAGACATGGCAGGGGTAGATCGGCGACCAGCCGGTTGCCAACAGCGCCAGGAGCGACGGTTGCGGCCGCTTCAGATGGAGGGTGACCTCGTAATCGCCGTTGGTGGTGACCGAGTCGAGATTGCTGTACCAGGATTTGCGTGGATTGATGCGGAGGCTCTGGCTCGCCTTGCCCTGCAGTAGATCGAAGGTGCACTTGACGTCGGCGGCGGTAAAGGGCTTGCCGTCGTGCCATTTGACGCCCTGACGCAAGGGAAAGGTCAGCTCGGTCCCCTCCTCGTTCCATGCCCAGCTGGTGGCTAAGTCCGGGACGATCGATTTAAGGGTGTTTTGCCGCACGTCCTGCTTAAAAATGACGAGATTGTTGAACACGCCCATCATCGGCCGGTTGGTCGCCAGCGTCGATTCCTCGAGCATCGACATGCTGGCCGGACTGTCGAAGTGGCCGATTTTGAGAATCCCGCACTGTCGAAGTGGCCGATTTTGAGAATCCCGCTTTGCTTTTGCGCCGATGCTGCTCCCATGGAAACCAACAACACCGCGCTCGCTGCCGCGAGCACGCGACGATCTCGCTTTATCATTCCCTGCCTCCTGTTCATATCGCAGGCCGATGCGACCTGCGATTGCCCCTGCCGACCCTTTTTCCGGGCTCGTGCGAAGCGGCAACATCAAAAGGCTATCCGATTTCACCTGACCGGTAAATCTTCCCTTTTGGCTAAAGCGTCTCGGCGGAGTCGGCGGAGCGACCCGCCGCTCGCATCGGGTAGTACGGCACCGCCGGTCCGCCAGCATTGAGGCGACTACGCGGCTATCGACAATGACGATCAATCGCTTTTATCCGCGGCTGCGAGCAGGCCCGCCGCACAGCGTTTGCGTCGAGCGGGACGGGGCGGCGGGCTAATCACCGCCGCCCGCCGGAGACGCTATCGGTCGAGCCAGAGGTCCTCGTAGCGGTAGCCGTTGTAGATGCTGTTGACCATCATCGTCATTCCCTTCACCTGCGGGTGCCGACAGGTCGCTTGAC
>WNFD01025080.1_pt1 | contig 10009 bp, 8 predicted proteins | sample 5400491 | NCBI WGS metagenome assembly WNFD01 (sample SAMN13153343, study PRJNA577476) | soil metagenome | isolation source: 120 cm saprolite under Douglas fir tree site 2 hole 2 replicate 2 | place: USA:California | collected 2015-04-18
AAGCGGGCTGCTGTCGAGCAGCGCGACCGGACTGGTGCGCGAGATCAGCGTGATCGCGGCGAGCCAGCGTGCCCCGACGCGCGCGATTCCGAACGGATCGGAGCGGTAGACGTGATGGACGTGGAAGTGCTCCCATACGTCGAGGAGATTGCCTACCGCGGCGTCGAAATTGTCGGCGAATACCGCGAGCGTTGCGGCATTGACCGCGCCCGCCGAGGTGCCGCAAAGAATGGGAAACGGGCTCTTTTCAGGGTGCGGCAGGAGCTCCCTCACCGCCTTCAGCACGCCGACCTGATAGGCGGCCCGGGCTCCGCCTCCGGTGAGAATGAGCCCCGCTTTGGATTTAGTTGACTCGGAAACCAAGGCCATGCTCGAGGCCGGTGCGGGTAGGCGTGCGCGGGTGAGTGCAGTTCTTCAGCCCTGGCGCGGCGAGGACCGCGTCTCCCCATGGGGGGCGTTCGCGTCCACCACGGTGAGCGCGGTCATGTTGACGATGCGCCTCACGGTGGCCGAGGAAGTGAGGATGTGAACCGGGCGCGCCGCGCCGAGCAGGATCGGCCCGATCGTGATGCCGTCGCCTGCGGCGGTTTTCAGCAGGTTGAAGGCGATGTTGGCGGCGTCCAGCGTCGGCATGATCAGAAGGTTCGCTTCCTCCTTCAGCCGCGAGCGCGGGAATCCCGCGAGCCGCAGATCGGCGTTGAGCGCCGCATCGCCGTGCATCTCGCCTTCGATCTCCAGTTCCGGTGCGAGCGAAAGGGTGAGCTCCAGGGCCCGCCGCATTTTCTGGGCCGAAGGCGCATCGCTCGAGCCGAAGCTCGAATGCGAGAGCAGCGCCGCCTTGGGGACCACGCCGAAGCGGCGGACCACCTCGGCGGCGAGCACCGCCATTTCCGCGAGCTGCTCCGCGGTGGGGTCGAGGTGGACATAGGTATCGCAGATGAAGACCGTGCGCCTGGGCAGCATCAGCACGTTCATCGCGTAGAAATGCTTCGCTCCGGGCCGCCGGCCGATGACCTGGTCGACGTACTGCAGGTGCGAGGCATACGTGCCGAAGGTGCCGCAGATCATTCCTTCGGCCTCGCCGCGGTGGATCATCATGGCGCCGATCAGCGTGGGGCGGCGGCGCATCTCGATCTGGGCGTACTGCTGGGACACTCCGCGGCGGTCCGTGAGGCGGTGGTACTCGGTCCAGTATTCGCGGTAGCGGGGATCGGATTCGGGGTTGACGAGCTCGAAATCCGTCCCGGTGCGGATGCGCAGCCCGTAGCGCTCGATGCGCCTCTCGACGACGGCGGGTCGTCCCACCAGGATCAGCTCGGCGAGGCCCTCGTCCACCACGACCTGCGCCGCGCGCAGAATGCGCTCGTCCTCGCCCTCGGCAAGCACGATTCGACGCCGCGGGCCCTCCTTCGCCGCCGTGAAGATCGGCTTCATGATGAGGCCGGAGTGGTAGACGAACTGCAGGAGCTGGTTGCGGTAGGCGTCGAAGTCGGCGATCGGGCGCGTGGCGACTCCGGAGTCCATGGCCGCCCTGGCCACCGCCGGGGCGATTTTGGCGATGAGGCGCGGGTCGAAGGGTTTCGGGATCAGGTACTCGGGCCCGAATTTGAGGTTGTGCTCGCCGTAGGCGGCAGCCACGACGTCCGACTGCTCCGCCATGGCGAGATCCGCAATGGCGCGCACCGCGGCGAGCTTCATCGGTTCGTTGATCGCGGTCGCGCCGACGTCGAGCGCGCCGCGAAAAATGAACGGAAAGCACAGGACGTTATTGACCTGGTTCGGGTAATCCGAACGCCCCGTCGCCATCACCGCGTCGGGACGCACGCTCTTCGCGACATCGGGCAGGATCTCCGGCTCCGGGTTGGCGAGCGCGAGGATCAGCGGCTTGTCGGCCATTTTCGCGACCATCTCCGCCTTGAGAACACCCCCGGCCGAGAGGCCGAGGAAGACGTCTGCGCCCGGAATGATTTCGGAGAGCGTGCGCGCCGATGTCTTGCGCGCATAGCGGGCCTTGTTCGGATCCATTTCTTCCTTGCGGCCCTGGTACACCACACCCTTGATGTCCGAGACCCAGACGTTGTCGGCTTTCAGTCCCAAGCTGACCAGCAGATCGAGGCAGGCGAGCGCCGCCGCGCCCGCGCCCGAGCAGACGAGCTTCACTCCCGCCAGATCCTTGCCCACCACCCGCAGCCCGTTCAGCACCGCGGCGCCGACGATGATGGCGGTGCCGTGCTGATCGTCGTGAAACACCGGGATCTTCATGCGCTCGCGCAGCTTGCGCTCGACGCGAAAGCATTCCGGGGCCTTGATGTCCTCGAGGTTGATTCCGCCGAACGTGGGCTCCAGAGCCGCGATGATCTCGACCAGCTTCTCCGGATCGCGCTCGTTCACCTCGATGTCGAAGCAATCGATCCCGGCGAATTTCTTGAAGAGCACCGCCTTGCCTTCCATCACCGGCTTCGCCGCGAGCGGCCCGATCGCTCCCAACCCCAGCACGGCGGTCCCGTTTGTCACAACGCCAATAAGGTTTCCGCGCGAAGTCATGTTGCGCGCCTCGGCCGGGTCGCGCACGATCTCCTCGCAAGCCGCAGCCACCCCGGGGGTGTAGGCGAGCGCGAGATCGCGCTGGTTCACCAGGCCTTTGGTGGGGGTGACCGAGATCTTTCCCGGCGGTGGCCGGCGGTGATATTCCAGGGCGCTCCTGCGCAGCGGGTCTTCCATGGGGAAATTCGGACTTGAATTTCTTTATTGCGTGACCCCATGATAGCCGAATTCCGCCGCGCCGCGGCGCCCGGCGTCTCGCGCATCTTATTCGACTCTCCGCGCGACGCGGCATAATGTGCCTGTGCTGAAAAATACGGGTATTGGCGAGGGCGATTCCCCATGAAGCGTGACGCGAATTTGATCCTGGCGGCCCGCATGGCCGACATCGAGCCCTTCCATGTGATGGACGTGCAGGACCGCGCCCACGAACTGGAGGCGAAGGGACGTCGGATCATTCACATGGAGATCGGCCAGCCGGACTTTCCGGCGCCGCCGCCGGTCGCGGAGGCGGCGATCGAAGCGATTCGCGGGCGCCGCCTGGGCTATACGGCTTCGATCGGCATTCCCGAGTTGCGTCGGGCTATTTCCGATTATTACCGGGACCGGCTCGGCGTGGCGGTACCCCCTTCGCGAATCGTGGTCACCGCCGGAGCTTCGGGCGCGTTCCTGCTTGTCCTGGGGGCGCTCGCCAACCCGGGCGACGAGGTGCTGCTGCCCGATCCGTGCTATCCCTGCAACCGGCACTTCGTGCGCCTGTTCGAAGGCCGCCCCCGCGCAATTCCCGTTGACGAGAGCCGCCACTATCAGCTGACCGACGCCGACGTTCGCGCAAACTGGAGCCGAGCAACGCGCGGGGTGCTCATCGCCTCGCCCTCCAACCCGACCGGCACCACGATCCCGCGGGAGGAGCTCCGCGCGATCATCGAATCGGTGCGCCGGGCGGGCGGGTTCGTGGTGGTCGACGAGATTTACCAGGGACTGGTCTACGACGGCGAGGCGTCCACCGTGCTCGGGCTCGCCGACGACGTGTTCGTGATCAACAGCTTCTCCAAGTATTTCAACATGACGGGCTGGCGGCTGGGGTGGATCGTCGCGCCGGAAACCCACGTGCGCGAGATCGAGAAGCTCGCCCAGAACGCGTTCATCTGCCCTTCCGCGCCCGCGCAATACGCGGCGCTCGCCGCGTTCCGGGCGGACACGCTCGGCGTGCTCGAGGAGCGCCGCAGGGAATTCCAGCGCCGCCGCGATTACATGGTGCCGGCGCTCCGCGAGCTGGGATTTCGCATCCCCGTCATGCCGCAGGGGGCCTTCTATATTTACGCCGGATGCGAAAGGTTCTCCACGGACAGCACGGACTTCGCGCTGCGGGTGCTCGAGGAAGCCGGAGTGGCGATTACCCCGGGGCTCGATTTCGGCTCGAACCGCCCCGAGGGGCACGTGCGCTTTGCCTACACGCGCTCGCTGGAGGACCTCGAGGAAGGGGTCGGGAGCATCGCACGGATGCTCCAAGGCTCGCGCGGGGCTCGCGCGTCGAAACCGGGCTGATTCTGAAGCAGCCGGCGGCCGTGCCCGCGGGCGCGATCAGACCGAGCTGCGCGCGCCCGGGCGGTCGAACCGGCGCACGGCCTGCTGCAGCCGCTCCCTCTCGGCGATGACTTTCTGGGCGTATTGGCTCGAGGGGTCCGCGAGCGAGCCGTTATAGAATTGCAAGCCCGCTTCGACGCTGCCGGTGCGGCGGATGTATTCCTTGAGGATGCGCGCTCCCACCGGGATATTGATCATCGGATCGAGCACCGCTTCTTCGCCCCCGTGTTCCAGCAGCTTGTCCAGATGGTGCCTGGGGACCACCTGCATCAGACCCTTCGCCCCGACCAGGCTTTCGGCGACCGGATTGAAGCGCGATTCGACCGCCATCACCGCCAGGATCAACAGGGGATCAAGACCCACTTGCCGGCCCGCGTCATGGGCGGCACCCACAAACTGCTCGATGACGTCGGGCGCAATCCGGTACCTGCGGGAAACATAGTTGATAAGCGCCCGGTATTTCTCGCTGTCGGCACTGTCTACCCTCTCGAGCACCGAGACCGTCCCATCGTAGCGGATCGACCCGGCTGCCACGGCGGGCCCGGGGCTCTCGTCGAAAAACAGGGCCTGCCCGCGAACCAGGATGATCACCACGGCGGCCAGTCCTATAAAAGCCAAACCATGGTGGAGTATCGCCGCCAGTCTTCGAAACTGGTCCAGCAAGTCTTGCCTCAATTCGGTAGTACTCATCGCACCTATACCTCCCTCTGTCCGAATGCCTGCGGCTCAGTCCGAGGCGCAGGGCCCCGGACTGACCGCAGTTCATTCGCAACCCACTTAAGGCCTGGAACCCGTCGGAAAGGGCCAGGCGGCTGCGGGGTTCAGGGCGGTTCTCGCCCCTGGCGTTGCCGCCGTGGACGGCGCTGGAGCCACCGTTCCCGCCGCCGGCGCTACCGGCTTCGCCGCAGCTTTCCTGGCCGCTTTCTTCTTGGGCTTTGCCTTTTTCTTCGCGAGTTTCTTCAACGACTTCCTTTTCGCCTTTGCTGCTCTCCTCTTTTTCTTTTTCTTCGCTGCTTTCTTGCCTTTTCTCTTCTTAGCCATGACTGACCTCCGTCAAGAGTTAATGAAACAACGCACCGAGTCCGCCCATGGAGGCGCGGGCTATTCAACCGCCGGGGAGAGCCCCGGCCCATTGAATTCCTTTGCTGTCTTGCTCGACAGCAGATCCTGATGAAGGATGTCGGGATCGAGCCGGATCCCGCCGTCCCAAACGACCGTCGCCGCTTTTCGGTCCACGGCGACGCGGCAGAACCGGTCTATATCCCGCCAGGCGCCGAACGTGTCCACTTCGAGGAGATCCCCGAGAAACACGCACCCTTCCAGACCGTCGTCGAACCTCAGCCAGAGCTTGTAATCCGGCGAGGCCTTGCACTCGGTTACCCGATGCACGCTTGCTCCGGTCTGAAGACGCAGTCGAACTGGAAGGGGCTTAGTCCCAACTGAGCGTACCTCCCGTTTGGTATTCGATGACCCGGGTCTCGAAGAAATTGCGTTCCTTCTTGAGATCGGTCATTTCGCTCATCCACGGACGCCGCGCGGCATCGTATCTTCGGCGTAACGATACTCGAGCTCGACCGCTTTCTTGATGAGAGACTGCACTTCCTCCCGGAACTCCGGGGTCCAGAGGTGCGGGTTCTCCATCTTGATCTGGTTGATGAGGTCGATGCCGAAATTGCAGTGCATCGACTCGTCGCGCAGGATGTACTGATACTGCTCGGCGGCGCCGGTCATCTTGTTCTGCCGGCCGAGCGACAGGATCTGGGTGAAGCCGACGTAGAAGAACAATCCCTCCATCAGGCAGGCGAACACGATCAGGCTCCGCAGGAGCTTCTGATCGGCCTCGGGGGTCCCGGTCTTGAACGAGGGATCGGTGAGGATATCGATGAAGGGGATGAGGAACTCGTCTTTTTCCCGGATGCTCGAGATCTCGTGATAGGCGTTGAACACCTCGCCCTCGTCGAGCCGCAGGCTCTCGACGATGTACTGGTAGGCGTGGGTGTGGATCGCCTCCTCGAACGCCTGGCGCAGCAGGTATTGGCGGCATTCCGGCGCGGTGATGTGGCGGTAGGTGCCCAGCACGATGTTGTTGGCGGCGAGCGAATCTGCGGTGACGAAAAAACCCAGGTTGCGCTTGACGACGCGGCGCTCGTCCTCGGTCAGGCCGTTAGGGTCCTTCCACAGGGCGATGTCGCGGCTCATGTTGATTTCCTGCGGCATCCAGTGGTTGGCGCAACCGGCGAGGTATTTCTCCCAGGCCCACTTGTACTTGAACGGCACGAGCTGATTCACGTCGGCCCGGGCATTGATGATGCGCTTGTCCTCCACGCGCACGCGCCGGTGGCTGTTGCCGGCGGAATAGCGTTCCTCCGGAGCCGCAGCGGGGGCGGGCGGCACAAACCCCGCTACCGATTGCAGGTTGAGGCCCGGGATCGCCTCGGCCCCGATGTCATCAAAAGAAAGCATGCTTTCCCTCCATGTCCTGGTATCTGCTCGCGCTCATTGGCAGGCCTCGCACTCCGGATCGTCGACCTTGCATAACCTGAGCCCGGCCTCGCCCGAGGGGTCGGCGCCGGCGGCGAGCGGCGTGCCCGCCTCCGCGGGAACGGCGTTCAACTGACCGGTCTCGACCGTGGACTTCTCGGCGTGGGTCGCGCCCATCGAGCGCAGGTAGTACGTGGTCTTGAGGCCGCGCAGCCAGGCGAGTTTGTAGGTTTCGTCGAGCTTCTTGCCCGAAGCCCGGCCGATATAGATATTGAGGGACTGGGACTGGTCGATCCATTTTTGACGCCGCGCGCCCGCCTCGACCGTCCACACGGGATCGATCTCGAAGGCGGTGGCGTAAAGCAGGCGCAATTCCGGCGGGACGCGGTCGATGCGGGCGAGATTGCCGTCGAAATATTTCAGATCGGCCACCATGACCTCGTCCCACAACCCCAGCTTCTTCAGATCGGCGACGAGATATTCGTTCACCACCGTGAACTCGCCCGAGAGGTTCGACTTGACGAACAGGTTCTGGAAGGTCGGCTCGATCGACGCCGAGGCCCCGATGATGTTGGCGATGGTTGCCGTCGGGGCGATCGCCAGGCAGTTCGAATTGCGCATGCCGTGGCGCTTGATGCGCTCGCGCAGCGCCTTCCACTCCATCGACTCGGACATGTCGATCTCGACGTGGCCGCCGCGTTCCTCGCGCAGCAGGTTCAACGTGTCCTGCGGCATGATGCCGCGGCCCCAGAGGGACCCCCCGTAGGAAGCGTAACGGCCGCGCTCCTCGGCGAGCTCGGTGGAAGCCCAGTAGGCAAAATAGGCGATCGCCTCCATCGACCGGTCGGCGAACTCGACGGCTTCCTGCGACGCGTACGGAACGCGCAGCATGTGCAGGCAGTCCTGAAAGCCCATGATGCCCAGGCCCACGGGCCGGTGCTTCATGTTGGAGTCTCGCGCTTTCCTCACGGCGTAGTAATTGATGTCGATGACGTTGTCGAGCATGCGCATCGCCGTCGCGATGGTCTTCTTCAGCTTGTCATGGTCGAGCTTGAGGATCCCGTCGATGTATTTCATGTGCGCAACCATGTTGAGCGACCCCAGGTTGCACACCGCGATTTCCTTGTCGTTGGTGTTGAGCGTGATCTCGGTGCACAGATTGGAGCTGTGCACGACGCCCGCATGCTGCTGCGGCGAGCGCAGATTGCAGGGATCCTTGAAAGTGATCCACGGGTGCCCGGTTTCGAACAGCATCGACAGCATCCTGCGCCACAGCTGCGAGGCGGGGAGCTTCTTGTACAGCTTCAACTCGCCCTTGGCGACTTTTTCCTCGTATCTCAGATACGCCTTCTCGAACGCGCGTCCGTGCTTGTCGTGCAGGTCGGGCGCGTCCGAGGGACTGAACAGCGTCCAGTCGCCGTTCTCCATCACCCGCTTCATGAACAGGTCCGGAATCCAGTTGGCGGTGTTCATGTCGTGCGTGCGGCGGCGGTCGTCGCCGGTGTTCTTGCGAAGCTCGAGGAATTCCTCGATGTCAAGGTGCCAGGTTTCCAGGTAGGAACACACCGCGCCCTTTCGCTTGCCGCCCTGGTTGACGGCCACGGCGGTGTCGTTGACGACCTTGAGGAAGGGCACGACTCCCTGCGACTTGCCGTTGGTTCCCTTGATATGGGAGCCCAGCGCCCGCACCGGCGTCCAGTCGTTGCCGAGGCCCCCCGCGTACTTGGCGAGCAGCGCATTTTCCTTGATCGCCTCGTAGATACCGTCCAGATCATCCGAAACCGTCGTCAGATAGCACGACGAGAGCTGGGAGCGCGCGGTTCCCGAATTGAACAATGTCGGCGTCGAGCTCATGAAGTCGAACGAGGACAGCACGTTGTAGAACTCGATCGCGCGCGCCTCGCGGTCGATCTCGTTCAGCGCCAGGCCCATCGCGACCCGCATGAAAAACGCCTGCGGCAGCTCGATGCGCGTGCCGTGCACGTGCAGGAAATAGCGGTCGTACAGCGTCTGCAGGCCGAGGTACCCGAACTTGAGGTCGCGCGACGCGTCCAGCGCCGAGCCGAGTTTCTTCAGGTCGAAATTCGCGAGCCGCTCGTCCAGGAGCTCCGCCTGGATGCCGCGTTTCACGAACTGCGGAAAGTACTCGGCGTAGTGTTTCTTCATCTCCGCCTGGGAGGTTTCCTGCCCCAAGACCTCGCGCCGGATGGTGTGAAGAAGCAAGCGCGCGGTGACGTAGCTGTAAGCAGGATCCTTTTCGATCAGGGCGCGCGCCGAAAGCACCGCGGACTTGCGCACCTCTTCGGCGGGCACGCCGTCGTAGAGATTCTTCAGGGTTTCGGCGAGGATCAGCTTGGGATCGACCGCCTCGCCCAGGGCCTCGCACGCCGAAGTGATCAGTTCGCGCAGGCGAGCCGGGTCGAGCGGGCGTCGCACGCCGTCCTCGACGACGTGCAGCTCGAGCTGGGGAGCGGCTTTTTTCTGCGCCGATTCCTGAGCGCGCACTTCGGCGCGCTTTTCGCGGTACAGCACGTAGGCGCGCGCCACTTCGTGCGCGCCCGAGCGCATCAAGGCGAGCTCGACCTGGTCCTGGATATCTTCGATATGAAAGGTGCCTCCGGTCGGCTGGCGCCGCACCAGCGCTCCGACCACGGCTTCAGTCAGGCCCGCAACGAGTTCCCGAACCCGCGCCGAGGTCGCCCCTTGCCCGCCTTCGACGGCCAGAAACGCCTTGGTCATGGCCACCGAGATCTTGCCGGGCTCAAAACCCACTACGGCGCCATTGCGCCGAATGACCCTGTGCTGCGAAAGCTCGGGCTGCGGGATGGAAGGGCTGACGTCGGGGAGGCTTTTCGTGCCCGGAACCGACTGGGAAGTCCTCGCGTCAGCGGCAATCTGCATGTGCGGTCTCCTCAACGCTTTTCTTTTGTAGGCTGCCCGACAGGTCTGGGCCGGCGGCAATACGCGTGGTCCGGAAATTCAGACCACAATATATAGTACCTTGACGGAAGTTTGCAACTAATTCTAGTGGATTGTCAAGCCGCAAGCGCTTTTTGCTCAAGCCGCGTCGCAGCATTTGTCGCAAAATCGAAAGATTCGGCCCTCCAGCGAGCCGTATCCTGAACGCGCGAGAAGCGCGAGAGGAATTATGCGAACCGGGCCAACGACGCCCGAAATTGCCCCCAATCGAAGGCAGGCCCCGGATCGGTCTTGCGGCCCGGGGCGATGTCGGCGTGCCCGACGATGTCCGCGATCGGATATCGCCTGCGCAGCGCGGCGGCGAGCTCGGCGAGGCGCAGGTACTGCTGATCGGCGTAGGCCTGGTCGTCGCAGCCCTCGAGCTCGACTCCCACGGCAAAATCGTTGCAGCGCTCGCGCCCCTGCCAGCTCGACGGGCCGG
>WNFD01029692.1_pt1 | contig 10009 bp, 6 predicted proteins | sample 5400491 | NCBI WGS metagenome assembly WNFD01 (sample SAMN13153343, study PRJNA577476) | soil metagenome | isolation source: 120 cm saprolite under Douglas fir tree site 2 hole 2 replicate 2 | place: USA:California | collected 2015-04-18
AACACGGCGAAGATCTCGTCTCCGCTGTATTTCTCGACCGTGCCGCTCCAGGCGAAGATCTGCGCTGCCATCCGCTTATGGAAGTCGCGCAACAGGTCTACTACCTGCTCCGGTGGCATGGTCTCGGCCATGGTCGTGAAGCCTACAATGTCGACAAACAGCACCGCCACGGTCTCACGTCGCACCGCCCCCAGCGGCTCGTCGCGGTCGGCCAGCATTTCGACCAGGTTGGGCGAGAAATAGCGCGCAAGATTGGCGCGAGCCCGTTCTGCAGCGGCGCGCTGACGGTCAATTCTGCGCACATCGGCGATGCTTTCCAGCGTCTTGTCGATTGTGACCTCGAGGTCGGCGAAGTCGACTGGCTTGGTCACGAAGTCGAAGGCGCCGCGGTTCATCGCGGTGCGGATATTGGTCATGTCGCCATAGGCCGACACAATCACGGCGCGCACGGGCAGCCGCCGCGCCCGCAGCTCGGCCAGCAAGGCGAGCCCGTCCATGACCGGCATGTTGATGTCGAGCAGCAGCAGCTCGATATCTGGCTCCTCCGCCAGCACTGCCAGCGCCTCCTCGCCGTGGCGGGCGAAGCGGAATTCCAGGTCCTTGGTGTGGATACGCCGCCGAAAGCGCTGGCGGATTAAGGCCTCGAAGTCGGGCTCGTCGTCGACGGCCAGGATCTTGGCAGGCCCGGTCACATTGGCTCGCGCTGAAGCGGTGGGGACAACTGCTGGAGATGCTGTTTCAGCAAGTCGAAATCGACCGGCTTGGTAACGAACTTGGCGGCACCGTACTCGCTCGCCGTGCGGCGGCGCTCGTCGTCGCCGTAGGCCGTAACCATGATCACCGGCAGCTCGGCATGTCGCCGCTTGACCTCCCTCAGCAGCCCCAACCCGTCCATGCCGGGCATGTTGATGTCAGACAGCACGACGATCAGCTCGGGTCGGACGCCGTTGTCGAGCTTGCCCAGGGCCTCCTCCGCCGAGGCGGCGAAGTGCATGACATACTGGCCTTGGCGCACCTCGTGACGGAAGCGCTGGCGGAACAGCTCAGCCACGTCCGGCTCATCATCAACGACCAGGATGCTGACGCTCATCACGCTCCTCGCGACTGGGCAACCCGCCGGCTGCGAGGCAGGCGTACGGTGAACTCGGTGAAGGACCCCGGCTCGCTCTCGACCTCGATCGTGCCGCCATGCTGCTGCGTGACGATGTCGTAGCTGATCGACAGGCCGAGCCCCGTTCCTTCGCCGGTTGGCTTGGTGGTGAAAAAGGGCTGGAACAGCTTGGCGCGGACCTCGGGTTGAATGCCCGTCCCGTTGTCGCGCACTTTGACCTCAACTGCCTCGCCGAGATCAAGCGTGGAGACCGTGAGCGTCGGTCGGTAGCCGGCATCGGTCCCGCCCAGATGGCGCTTCCTGGTGGCGTAAAAGCCGTTGCCAAACAGGTTGAGGAAGACACGCGTGATGTCCTGCGGCACGACCTCGATCAGCTTAGCCTCAGGGACGAAGTCGCGCTCCAGTGTAACGTTGAAGTCCTGATCTTGCGCGCGCGCGCCGTGATAGGCGAGGTTGAGCGCCTCCTCCACCAGTGCATTGATGTTGGACTCCTGCCAGTCGCCAGTGCCGCCTCGCGAATGAGACAGCATGCTCTTGACGATGCCGTCGGCTCGGCGGCCGTGTTCGGCGATCTTGCGGAGGTTGCCGGTCAGCAACTCAACCGTTTCAGCGAACTCGGCACGCGCGACCTCGTTCATCCCGGCCAGCACGGGCGCCGCGGCCTCTTTCAATTCGTCGAGCAGCTCGCCCGAGAGGCCGGCGAAGTTGTTGACGAAGTTCAGCGGGTTCTTGATCTCGTGGGCGATGCCGGCGGTGAGCTGGCCGAGCGAGGCCATCTTTTCAGCCTGGATCAGGTTGGCCTGGGCGGCCCTCAGCCGCTCTAGCGAATCGCGCAGCTCGGTGAAGAGCCGCACGTTCTCGATGGCGATCACCGCCTGGGCGGCAAAGGTCTCCAGCAGCTCAATTTGCCGCGGCGTAAAGGGTCCCGATTCTGGCTTGCGTAGCGCCACCACGCCAATGGCTGTGCTCTTGTGTATCATTGGTGCGGAGACCGCGGCGCGGAAGCCGTGGGCGTTGGCAAATCGATGAGCCGCAGCAAATTCGACTGGATCGAGCGACGAGATGTCGGGCAGGTGGCAGGTTCGGCCATCCAAAATGGCCCGGCCTGGAGCGGTTTCCCGGTTGAGCGGAAGACTCGAACCTAGGGGTGTAGTCAAAGGACCCTGGCGAAGACGGCGGCGTCGCCCTCGCGCAGGATGATGACGGCGTCTGTAGCACCGCAGAATCGCACGGCCGCCTTGACCACTGCGTCGAGCACCGGCTGGACGTCCGTTGGCGACTGCGAGATCGCGCGCAGGATTTCGGCGGTCGCCGTCTGCTGCTCCAACGCCTCCTCGGCGGCATCGCGCGCGGCGCGAATCGCCGCCTCCGCTCGCCTTTGTTCTGTGACATCACTGTAGATCAGTACGAAGCCGCCCCCGGGCACCGCGTTGCGACGCACCTCGATCACCGTCCCATCGGCGCGCGTGCGCTCCAATCGAAGTTCGCGCTCGGTGTCCTCGAGGCGACTGGCAAGCTCAGCCTCGACGTTCTCCGTCCCGAACTCCCCGCGTTCAGCCAAAAGCTTAAGATACTCGGCATAACCAGGGCGTCTCACCAGCCACTCCTCCGACAGCGCCATGATTTGCTCAAAGTTCCGGTTCCATGCCCCAAGCCGATGATCGCCGTCGAACATAGCCACGCCGTCGCCCATGCTGTCGAAGGTGACCCGCAGCTCGGCCTGACGATCGTGCAGCTCTTCGAAAAGTCGCGCATTTTCGATGGCAATCACCGCTTGATCGGCGAAGCTGTTGGCGAGCTCAATCTCCTTGGATGTAAAGGGTTCGACGCTGGTGCGGCCAAGCACAAAGACACCGATCAACGCGTCTTCCCGCAGCAGCGGCAGACCGAGCATCGAGCGAAAGCCAGCGGCGCTTTGGCCCTCATTGTAGGTGTACTCGGGGTCGCTTAGCACGTCTTCAATATGAATGGTGCGCCTCTCCAGTGCGACGCGGCCGCTGGTAGTGCCACGTTCCGGCCTGAACGGATGGGTCCGAATATAAGCTTCGCCTTCGGGAGGCACTCCGTAGGCCGAAACAAGATGATGCATGTCCTCGTGCCGGCGGAACATGTAAGCCTGGTCAGCACGACAAAGGCGCGCCACCGTCTCCAACAGCGTGTCGAGAACAGCTTTCAAGTCTGTAGACGAGCGGCTGATGGTCTTCAGAACGTCCCCTGTCGCAGTCAGCTCGTCGACCGTGCGAGCCAGATCGCCCGTGCGCTGGCGCAACTGGTCCAGCAGCCGCGCATTCTCCATGGCGATGACAGCCTGGGCGGCGAAGCCCTGAAGCAAAGCAATCTGATTGTCGCTGAACGGCTTTACCTCCCGGCGGTAGATCGAAATCGTACCGACCAGCGCATCATCCTTGCGCAGAGCAACATTAAGAATGGTGCGCGCACCGCCCAGCTCGACGATGGCTCTCCGGCTGGGATCCCCCTGCCGGTAGGCCTCGCTGTCGGCTGCGTCGATGTCGTGGACGTAGTCTTCGCCTGCGATGAGCCGTGCAGGGCCGGTTCCCGGTCCGTAGGCAGGCGGATTCGAGAGGCGGTATCGCGCAAAGGCCTCGGGCACGCCACGCGTCGCGACGGTGTCTAAGCGGTCGCCATCAAACGTCGCGAACGTACCGAACGCAGCGTCGCAGAGCATCATTGCCTTTTCGAGGATCGCCTCGAACACGGGCTGGAGATCGCCCGGCGAGCTGTTGATTGTCTCCAGCACTTCGGTTGTAGCGGTCTGGCGCTCCAGCGCCTCTTGCGTTTCTCCAAGCAGCCGTGCGTTTTCCATCGCGATCACCGCCTGGGCGGCGAAGTTTCGCATTAGCGCGATCTGCTTGTCCGAAAAGGGCCGTACCTCCTTGCGGTAGATCGTGAGGGCGCCCAGTACCGCGCCGTCTTTACGCAATGCGACTACAAGCGCCGTGCGCGCCCCGCCAAGATCCACAACGGCGCGGCGAAGCGGCAAACCGGAGCGGTAGGCTTCCTCGTCCTTCTGGTCGAGATTGTGGATCACATCCTCGCCCTGGAGGATGCGAAAATGCGCCTCACCAGGGCTCGGCTGGTCCGCGACCGGCGTGAAGCGCTGGCCGTCATAGCTGGTCAGGAACCCGAGTGCCGCGCCGCACAATGTCATCGCCTTTTCAAGCATCGCATCGAACACGGGTGCGAGATCGCCGGGCGACGCGTTGATTACCTGCAGCACTTCCGCCGTGGCCGTCTGCTGCTCTAATGCCTCGCGCTGCTCAGTGAGTAGCCGGGTATTCTCGATTGCAATGACAGCTTGGTCGGCAAAAACCTGCAGCAATTCGATTTGTCGGCTTGTGAATGGCTGGACGCGCTGGCGTGACAGAATGATGACGCCGATCAATGATTCTTCGCGCATTAGCGGGACGCCAACCTGGCTGCGAATGCCTCCAAGAGCCGATGCTTGCGTCAATAGATATTCAGAATCGGTCGTCACGTCGGCAATCTGGACGGGGCCCTTTTCCAAGACGACCCGGCCCGTCAGCGAACCGCGATCAGCTACAAGCAGATGGTCGTGCTGATACTGCTGATAGGTCAGTGCATTCCGGGCAGACTCAGGTGTCGATCCGGCGGCCGCTACGACGCGATGGACATCCCCCTCGCGACGGCAGACGAAGCCCATGTCGGCTTCGCAAAGGCGAATTGCGCTCTCCGTCAGCGCTTGCAGCACGGGTGCCAGATCAAATGTGGAACGGCTGATGACCTGAATCACATCGCTTATTGCGGTCTGGTACTCCAGCGACTCCTGCAGATCGGCAGTGCGATGGTTCAACTCGGCAAATAAGCGCGTGTTTTCTATGGCAATCACTGCTTGCGAGGCGAAAGCCTCGACAAGCGCGATCTGACGATCGGTAAATGCGCCGACTTCAGACCGCCGTAGCGAAACAGCGCCGATGGCGACGCCGTCTCGCAACATCGGAGTGCTCAAGGCCGCCTTGAAGCCCAAGGTCGCACCAAGTCGTCGCGCTTCAGCAAATTCGACCGGGTCCAGCGCCTCAAAGTCGGGCAGATGAACTGTTATGGCGTCGACCATGGCGCGGCCGGGTCCGGTTTCTCGGGTAAGCGAACGGCGCGTATCAATCACCGAACCGATAGGGCCTTGATGAGCGGCGACGAACCAAGTGTCTCCATCCCGCAAGGCTATTTGTGCATCGTTCGCGCCGCAGAATCGCACCGCCGCCTTGGCCACGGCTTCGAACACCGGCTGCACGTCGGTCGGCGACTGGGAGATCACACGCAGTATTTCCGCCGTCGCCGTCTGCTGCTCCAGCGCCTCGCGCGTCTCATTGATGAGCCGGGCATTCTCTATCGCAATCACTGCCTGCGCCGCGAAGTTCTGCAGCAGCGCGATCTGTTTTTCGGAGAACGCTCGCACTTCCTGCCGATAGACCGTCAAGGAGCCGAGCAAAACGTCGTCCTTGACTAGCGCCACCTGGATAAAGCTGCGGGCGCGCCCGAGGTCGACGAGGGCCCGTCGTACCGGATCGCCCGTCCGGTATAGGTCATCAGCGGCGGCATCCAGACTGGTGATCAGGCGTTCGCCGCGCAGCATCCGTCCCAGCGGGTTGCTAGGACTAGGCAGACACGGCACCCGGGCAACCTCTGCATAGCGCGCCGGCACGCCGTGCAGAGCAGCGGCGTGGAAGCGTTCACCGTCACATAGCCAAAGAATGGCGAAAGCGGCATCGCAAAGCCGCGTCGCGCTCTCGAGGGTAGCATCGAACACCGGGTCAAGATTGCCAGGCGAGGAATTGATGACTTGCAGCACCTCGGCTGTCGCGGTCTGCTGCTCCAGGGCCTCGCGCGTCTCAGTGATAAGACGCGCGTTCTCCATGGCGATCACTGCGTGGGCGGCAAAGGTTTCCAACAGTGCGATTTGACTATCAGTGAATGCCCGCACCTCGTGCCGATAGATGAGAATTACTCCCAACAGCTCGTCCGCTTTGAGGATGGGAACCGTCAGGATAGTCCGAAACGGGTCCACCTGCCGCGACCCGTAGGTGTACTCGGGGTCGCTCTGGGCATCGAGCACGTGGATGGTGCGCCGGTGGAGAGCGGCGCGTGCAGTGGCGCTGGCCCTTCCGGGCGCAATTGGGTTTCGTTCGACAAAAGCTCTGACTTCGGCGGAGGCGTTGTGGGTGGCGACGACGCGTAGGTACTGACCGTCGAAGCGGAAAATGAACGATCGTTCGGCCTCACACAGCCTGACCGCGTTCTCGGCCAGCGTCTGAAAAACTGGCTGGAGATCGAAGGTGGTTCGACCGATAACCTTAAGGAGTTCGCTGGTTGCGGCCTGCTGTTCCCGCGCCTCGGCTAACTCGCGCCTCAGCTTTTCCACGGATTGATCGCCACTGGCGAATTCGGACGGCATGGCGCAGGCTCACTCCCCGAGAAAAGTCTATCACTCCATTCATCCATCTGCATCATACTGCGGCAGCAACGACGCACCGATATGGGGCGCACGCTCCCCTCAGTCTGGTTTGATGTTGGCCGCCTGAATTGCCTTTCGCCATTTCTCATTGGTCGCAGCGATGAGCTTGCCGAGGCCGAGCAGGCGATCCCGGAAGGAGCTTGCCGCCCTGTTCAGCAAGTTTCGCTTTGATCGTGGGAGTGATCGAATGAGGCTCGCAAGCGCCACTGTCGGCGTTGGGCCAACGTTCTCTGGAGCACAAACGGGTTCCGGTCTCAAGGGTAACGCGGTCGTTTGCCGGATCGGTCGATTGGTCTTAGCCTGGGGGACAATGCTCGACGAGTCCGGTTAGCACTTGATTGGCGAGCAGGCCCTTCTACGATCCGCTGCGGAGAACGGGGAACTTCCCGTGGCCCGAGAGCAGCGCAAACTGGCGCCGATCTTGGCCGCCGATGGTGTCGGATACTCCCGCCTGATGGGGTGCGACGAGAGCGGCGCGCTGGCGGGCCTGGCCGAAATCTCATTGCCTGATTGGCAGCGGCTGCATCACCCGGTTCTCGCGTTGCCCGCGTCCCCACCACACGGCCCTCGCCAACGCCCGACGAGCGCGCTTTACTCGCAGCCATGATCAGCGCAGGGGCGACCGAATGAGCGTGAATCGACTGCCGCCCGTCGGACGAATTCGGGCAGTCCACCTCCCTGAAGGCGGTCCTCGTGTGCCGAAATCTCTGACGATAGAATACTCTGACCGTAGTAACGCCAGTAAGTGGTACCAACTCGAGGTTCCCTTCGTCGACGCGATGCACCTCCTCGCTCTGCTACAGGGAGCGAAGGACGACGTCGTCTATAAAGAGCCCGTTGACGCACCAGCGCCCGAGAAAGACTGACGCGCCGGGAGCGAGGCAAACCATGTTTACTTCTGACGAAGTGCGGGCCGTCCCCATATTTTCCGTGATCCCCGCGACTGATCTTGAGCGTGTCGCGAACTCCGCCGCCGACGTTCGACTTGCAGCCGGCGACTGGGCCGTACACGAGGGTGACGAACGAGCGTTCTACGCCGTAATTTCCGGAAAGATCGAAGTGGTCAAACTGTTCGACGGTGTCGCGCGTACGCTTGGTTGGCGCGTGCCAGGCACGGTATTTGGTGAAGTGCCGCTGGCGCTTGGGTCGCCATTTCCGGGTGGCTACCGGGCTGCGGAACCGTCGCGCGTGCTGCGCCTGACTGCTCAGCAGTATTATGCCACCGCCGCTGCGGCGCCGGAATTTGCCCAGAAAATGGGTGCGCTTGCGCGCGAACGTATCGGCGGACTGCAAAGAATCTCGGAAGAACCACCCAAGCCGCGCGTGAAGATTTTTGGACATCGCTGGGAAAGCACCTGTAGCGACCTCCGCCGGTTCCTAGCGCGCAACCAGATCACGTTCGACTGGGTTACCCCCGATGCTTCCGATCTCAAGACCAAATGGCCGGGCGCACTCCCGGGAGACAGCGAATGCCCCGTGTTGCGGCTCGCGGAAGGACCAGAGCTCAAGCAGCCGAAGGCGCGTGATCTTGCAGGAATGCTTGGTCTTCAGACCACCGCGAAGCTTCAGTCATACGACACGGTGGTGGTCGGCGGCGGGCCGGCTGGACTTGCTGCTGCGGTCTATGGTGCGTCGGAAGGTTTGCGCACTTTGGTTGTCGAACGCGAGGCGCCTGGCGGGCAAGCCGGCACTTCCTCGAGAATCGAGAACTATCTCGGATTTCCAAGTGGTGTCTCAGGCGATGAACTCGCAGGCCGTGCGCTGCAGCAGGCCAAGCGGCTGGGCGCGGAAATTCTTGTGACCCGCCCGGTAACTCGAATAAACGCGACGACACGCGAAGTGTTTCTTGACGGCGATGAAGTGGTGCGGGCGCGGACTCTGATTCTTGCGACTGGGGTCACGTGGCGTCGGCTCGCCATCGAGGGTTTGGACAAGTTCATTGGCAAAGGCGTCTACTATGGTGCGTCGCGCAGCGAGGTGAGCGTTACCCAGGGTCTCGAAATTCATCTCATTGGCGCCGGAAATTCGGCCGGTCAAGCCGCCATCTACTTCGCCAATCACGCTCGCAAAGTAACGCTCGTCGTACGCAGCACTTCGTTGGAAGGCAGCATGTCGCACTACCTGCTCGACCAGATACGCGGCAAAACAAATATTGCGATTGAACTGCAGGCGGAAGTGCAGACAGCCCATGGCGACACACATCTGACGGCAATCGATATTGTCGATAGGGCCAGCGGTCGTGTTAGGCGCCACGAATGCGGTGGTCTTTTCATCTTTATTGGAGCCGACGCGGAAACCGGATGGCTGCCGGCCGACATTGCGCGAGACAGGCGCGGGTACCTGCTGACCGGAGACGACGTTGTGAAGGCCAAGCGATGGTCATCCGATCGCGACCCCTATCTGCTTGAAACAAGCGTGCCTGGTGTTTTTGCCTGCGGAGATGTGCGACTGAGCTTGGTCAAGCGGGTCGCATCTGCTGTCGGGGAAGGCAGCATGGCGATCGCCTTCGTCCACCGATATCTCGCGAACGACGGACAAGCATAGGCATGTTCGCTCGTGGCGGCTGATTTGGCGGATGGTGGGGTTGGTCGAAAGCGGCCGGAAGCGACCCTCTGACCCTTTTTGGAAGTAACGAGCCAAACGGATGACGTCCGATCCCTATCGTCGCAATGATCGGGAAGGCCGAAATGACTATGCTAAGCTGCTGAATGTCGACGCGGTGCGAAAGGCTGGCCGGCGGGGCCACGCCGTGCAACTCGATCAACGAGACCCCAAATCGATCGATCTGTGCGTTGAAAAGGTAGTCGAGCATTTTGGGCGGATCGATATTCTCGTCAACAACGCGGCGTGGAACATCGGTATCCCGTTCACTGCACTCGACACGTTGACGGCGGACATTTGGGATCGTGTCCTCGAGACAAACCTCCGCGGCCCATTCCTGCTGTCGCGGGCGTTCGCATCAGGGCTTCGGCGTCACGGAATGGGCCGTATCATCAACATTGCGTCGCTTGCCGGAATCGCGCCTGGTGGCAGCAGCATTGCATACGCGGCGAGTAAGGCGGCCTTGATCCATCTCACCCACTGCTTAGCAGTTGCATTGGCACCTGACGTGACCGTGAATTGCATAGCGCCAGGATTGGTCGAGGGAACGCGGATGGCTGGGCGGTTGCCAGAGGAAGTGAAGCAGCAGGCCCGCGCCCAGACAGTTCTCGGAAGAACCGGAAGCGCAGATGACATTGCGCAGTTGGTGGTTACTTATTGCAAAGCGGAGAGCGTGACCGGGCAAACCGTTGTTGTTGATGGTGGTTCGCCGGTCGGGATGCGTTGAAGCGATCACCTGCCTTAACGGGTGCAGCCGTCGTAATAACGTCGTCGCATACAGCGACCCTAGTACTTCTGCTATTGGC
>WNFD01008625.1_pt1 | contig 10008 bp, 8 predicted proteins | sample 5400491 | NCBI WGS metagenome assembly WNFD01 (sample SAMN13153343, study PRJNA577476) | soil metagenome | isolation source: 120 cm saprolite under Douglas fir tree site 2 hole 2 replicate 2 | place: USA:California | collected 2015-04-18
AGATCACGCCGCCGAGCGCCTTCAACGAGATTGGGACGGCGCACCTGCTGACCGGGCACGTCAACGTCAACGACGGCACCGGCTACGTGAACGCCGCCGCCGGCACCACCATCAACTTCAGCATCGTGAGCGGGCCGGGAAGCCTGAGCGCCTCCAGCTGCGCCACGGTGCTGGCGACCGGGAGTTGCCAGGTGACGCTGACCTCCGCCAGCGCCGGCGTGACGCTGGTGAACGCCTCGACCAGCGTGATGCTGAACGGGGTGACGCTGAACCGGAGCACGGGTGACGGCAAGGGCCTGGACAGCGGCAACGCCAGCAAGACCTGGGTCGACGCCAACATCGTGATCTCGCCACCGACCGCGACCAACCCGGTCGGCACCAACCACGTCCTAACTTCTACGGTAAAGGTCAATGATGGCGGCGGCGGCGGGTACGTCGCGGCCCCTGACGGGACGATCATCAACGTGACCATCGTGAGCGGGCCGGGAAGCCTGAGCGCCTCCAGCTGCACCACCGCGGGCGGCACTGGGAGCTGCCAGGTAACCCTCACCTCAGGTATGACGGGCACGACGGTGATCAATGCCTCCACTACTGTCGTGGTGGGCGGAGTGACCCTCAACCGGAGCACTGGCGACAGCCACGTCGGCGACAGCCCCAACGCGCAGAAGATCTGGACCCCACGGCATCCCAGCATCACGACCACCCAGTCGGCGACTCAGGTGCCCGCGGGGACGGCCATCTCTGACAGCGCGACGGTCGACGTCGACGCCTACTTCCCCGGCGCGGGGCCAAGCCCCAGCGGCACAGTGAGCTTCACCCTCTTTGGGCCGTTCAGCTCTTCCGGAGCCGTCACTTGCACCGCCGGATCGCCGGTGGCTGCTTCCTTCCCGAACATCTCGCCCACCACGGCCAGCCAGGGTTCCGCCACCTACAACTCACCCACAACGTCTCCCTCTGCGGCGGGCGTGTATGCCTGGGTTGCGACCTACAACGGCAACGCGAATAACACGTCGGTGACCAGCGGGTGCACGGCTGAGCTCGTGACTGTCAATCCGTCGGGACTGATCGCCCCCACCGGCACCACTTGCACACAGTTCATCACCGTTAACCACGACGATCCCAGCATCGATCTCGATGAGGTCCACTACTCGCTGTCGGGTGGGACGATCGCCCAGAGCGTCAACCCGGGCGTGTTCTTCTACTTCACGAAGTTCACGGCTCCATCAGCCGGCAGTCTCGTCGTCAACATCAACCAGTCGAACTCACAATCGCGCAATGACTTGCTGTTCGGAGTCCTCCAGGCACCGGCCACAAGCCAGGTGCAGGTCTTCAACGCCGATTGCTCCACCTTCTCCGGCACAGCACCGAGTATCAGCTTCTCGGGGACCAACTCGAGCCAGACGCAACTGACCTTCACTGGCTTGAGCGCTGGACAGACCATTATCGTCTCGGTCAAGTACACGACCAAGTCGATTGTTGGTGCTCCGGCGCCAAGCCCGTCTACCGTCCACTATGTCTTCTCGACCGGCTTCGGTTCCCCGGCGCCAGGAACCATCGTCGACTCGGATCCGGGTGGCTTGGACCTGGTGACGCCATAGCCTGAGGAGAGCGCCTAGGGGAAAGGGCCGGTCGCGTGACCGGCCCTTTCACTTTCCGAAAACTAAGAGGTCGGTCTCGGTGACCGACCTCTCCGCGCACTCCCGATTTCTGTCAGGAGACGGTTGTCGAGCAAGTAGCGAGCAAGCTGCCCCTGGTCGTGGACAGCTGGAACGCGTACGAGCCACTGAAGTAGGCCCAGATGCTCGTCGACCATGTGCCGCTCGAGTTGGCCGTTACCACGGTGCCGCCGGTTCCGTTGTTATTGGGCCAGACGATGGCCAGGTCGTAGTTCGTGCCCGGCTGGCCCGAACCGGTGACGGTCAGTATCGAGCCAAGTGGGACGCTTGCTACAGTGCAGCTAGCGGGATCTGCGTTACGCCGGTGCGCCCCCGCGGACAGAGCGGTGAGTGAGAGAAGCGATGCAGCGATTACTAGACTGATCGAGATGCGCCGAAATGATGTCATTTGAATTCCTCCCTGCCCCCGGTATACCGCTTCGCGGGCCGCGTGGCTACGCTTCATGGAGTATTGCGACGGCCCTTACGCAGGGCCTAAGAAAGCCGTTGCCAAGCCGTGCTGGACCTCGATTCGCCGTGACAGATCCATGACATGGTCCCGGGAGCTGGGCTAAGCGGGCGAGCCTCTGGCGAGCTGCCGGGACGCCTGTTCCATGTATTTTGGGGAATGCCGTGTTTGCTGAGGCCATTCTGAAAGCTGCGCAGTACACGCTCCCCGTGATCTTCTCCAAACGCTATTGGTCCGGTGCGGTCGAGGCAGGACTCGCCGCCTTCATGGTGATCAACGAGGCTGGCTGGATATTGACCAGCTGGCACCTCATGGCCGACTTCGTGATCTTCGACCAACACACCCAAGAGATGCGCGCGTACCAGTCGCAGGTAACGCAGATTAGATCGAGCGGGCAGCTTACAGAAAGGGAGAAAGAACGACAGATCAAGCGTCTACCTGCCGAGCCGGGATGGATCACGAACCTGTCGTACTTCTGGGGCCAGAGCGGCGTCCCAACCCCTCGGACCTTTTTCAGGGACGAGCTCGCTGATATCGCTCTCCTTAAGCTCGAAGGTCTCGACACATCCCAGATACGCGACTACCCAGTGTTCAAGAACCCTGCCACGGGGCTGCCCGTGGGTACGCTCCTGTGTAGGCTCGGCTTTCCATTTCATGCGGTAAAGACTGACTTCGATCCAGCCACAGGAAACTTCAACGTCGCGCCCAGTGTCCTTCCGGCCCCTTTCTTCCCACTTGAGGGCATGCACACCCGGGTCGCTCAGGTCGTAGACACATCGACTGGTCGCCAGGCGAAATTCGTTGAGACTTCAAGTCCGGGGTTGGGCGGACAGAGCGGGGGGCCGATCTTCGATAGCGAAGGCAATGTCTGGGCGATGCAGAGCCGAACGATGCACTTCCCACTCGGCTTTAGCCCGAAGGTCAAGGAGGCCAATCGGGAGGTCGTAGAGCATCAATTTCTCAACGTGGGTCTCGGGGCTCACGTGGAGGAGATAATCCGCATCCTGCGCGCAAACCGCGTCTCGTTCCGAATGTCGTAGAGCCCTGGGGTGTCGGCACCCATGACGGATCGCGACCTACAGCGGGGAGACGTTTTGCAACTGTGGTTGTTCGGTGGTCCGCACCAGATCGGATGAAGCGCGGCCCCAACCACCAGTCGCAATCACCAAGGTGAGCAACATCAGGCACATCGGCGTCGTGGCGCGTAAAGCAAAGGAGCCGCCCTGCGGGCCCGTCTTCTTGGGGCTAGAACCTATGTAACCATCATGCTGCATGTTGCGAGCAGCGCTGGGTGTCGCGCGACACTATTCACGTTGACGGTGTACGCTCCGGTCCAATAGGCGTATTCGCCTTGCGACCAAGAACCGGAGGCGTCCGCTGTTACTGGTACACCGCCGCTTCCATTGTTGCTCGGCCAGATGACGCTCGCCACATAGCTCGCTCCGGGTGTGAAGCCAGTGCCAGAGATGATGAACATGGAGCCTACCGTCACGCTACTGATTGTGCACGTTGCTGTGCTGGCCTTGTTGTTCGGCTTCGCGGCGACGGCGCTGAGGAAGCCAATACTCAACAGTGCCGCCGCGGCGAGCAAGCTGGCGATTCCCAGCCGAACCGTCGTCCCATAACTCGATGACTTCATGGTACCTCCAAGATCAAGTTTGGCCCCGGACGCTAACCGTCGTAGAGCTAAAACGCGCAACCCACCGGCGCGCTTAAAGCCAACGTCGCGGAGCCAACTCTGTTGGCCGAAAAAGAAGCCCTTGATGGGATGCGAACCTACACGGGTTGCCCGACGACGTCGAGCGCACAGCTTTCACCAAGAAATACCACTGCTCTTATCACCCGCAGACTACGCGAATTGGGGCCCGCGCGGTGACGGCGCAGGGTCGTGCCTATAGTGGCAAGCCTGGTCTCAGAGTGCTCAGCTTTCCCCGGTCTCAAAGTGCGGGGGAATGTGGAGGCGTTCGGAGCGACTCGGTAAGAGGGGTAGGCAATATCGCCCAGAGCGTTCAAATTCGGCTCGGGGACCAGCGTGAGTCTGCGCTCAATGTTGGTGTTGGTCGCCGGTGCTGATTTCCGACGCTGGCCAGCCGGAAATTGGCGACGGCGCGGCCCCCGTGGTCCCGGTCCAGTTCGACGGCTGGCGGCCTATCAGGCCGGCGATCCAGCCGACAAGATGCCCACTGACCTCGTTGTCGCCAGTCCCGACACGTTCACAACCAGGACACGGTTGGACCGCATACAAGTGACCCAGGCGCGTCGCCCAACGCAGTTCCTGCCCTACTGCCGTTGGCCAAGGGTGAGCCGGTCGGGGATCGCAAGCCCACGCGCAAGGGCGTGAGAGCCAAACACCTCTAAGCGTCGGCGCCCCTGGCGCGAAGCGCCAGCAGCGCGAGAAACTCGTGCAACAGCGTCCCGGCGAGCAGGGACGTGACTTCGCCATGGTCGTACTGCGGCTGCACTTCGACCAGGTCGAAGCCGACGAACTCGATACCGCGAAGGCCACGAACCAGCCGCAGGGCATCACGGCTGCTCGGTCCCCCGACCTCCGGCGTCCCGGTGCCCGGGGCAAAGCCCGGGTCCACGAAATCGATGTCGAAGCTGAGGAAGACGGGGCCCTTTCCGATACGCTGGTGAACTTCCGGCAGCACCGCGTCGACGCCGCGTTGGAGCAACTCCTCGGTGGGAATCAGGTGCAGTCCGAGCGCGCGTGCACCGCCCCGGTCCTCGGAACCGTACAGCGAGCCGCGGATGCCCAGCTGCACCGCCCGCCGCGTGTCGATCAGGCCTTCCTCGATCGCGCGCTTGCACCAGGTGCCATGGGTGTAGCGCTCGCCCCAATAGTTATCCCAGGTGTCCGTGTGCGAGTCGAAGTCGATCAACCCCACCGGCCCGTGCCGCTTCGCGACGGCTCGCAGTTCGCCGAGCGTGATGGAATGGTCGCCACCGATCACGAGGGGAACCACGCCGGCGTCCAGAATCGGGCGAAGTCCATCCAGCATGACCTGGTAACTCGCCTGGATGTTCCCTGGGATCACCGCCAGGTCGCCCGTGTCAACCACCGACAGGTGATCGAAGATCTCGATCTCGTGCTCGACGTGGTAGGGGCGCAGGAGCCGCGACGCCTCGCGGATGGCCGCCGGTCCGAAGCGGCCGCCGATGCGGTAGCTGACGCCGGTATCGAAGGGGATGCCCACGATGGCGGCGTCGACGCCGTCCATGCTGCTCACCAGCGGCAGGCGCATGAAGCTGGCGATCCCTGTGAAGCGCGGCGCCTTCATCGCGTCGACCGGCCGGTACCTAGGCACGAGCGAGCTCCGACTCAACCGCCTTCATGCTCTCTTCGTGGATGATGCCGACCACCTGGTTGCGCAGCTCGGCGAACCGCTGCCCACCCACCATGTCGAAGGTCCGCGGCCGCGGCAGATCGACGTTGAGGGTGGTGCGGATGCGGCCGGGGCGGTTCGTCATGATGTAGATGACGTCGCCCAGGAAGATCGCCTCATCGATGTCATGGGTGACGAACAGCACCGTCTTGCGATAGCGCTGCCAGAGATCGGTCAGCATCTCCTGCATGATCTGGCGGGTCAGGGCATCCAGCGCGCCGAAGGGCTCGTCCATCAGCAGCACCTGAGGATCGTTGGCGAGCGCCCGCGCGATGGCGACGCGCTGCTTCATGCCACCGGACAGGGCTTTGGGAAAGGCATCCGCGAACCCGTCCAGCTTCATCAAATGGATCAGTTCACTCGACTGACGCGTGCGCTCGGGTTTGGGGGTGCGCTTGACCTCGAGGCCGAACTCGATGTTGCGCCGAACCGAGAGCCAAGGATAGAGCGAATACGACTGGAACACCATGCCCCGATCGGCGCCGGGCGAGTACGCGGGCTTGCCGCCGACCAGGACGTCGCCTTCGGTTGGAATCACCAGGCCGGCGGCGACACTGAGCAGCGTCGATTTGCCACAACCCGACGGGCCGACGATACAGGCGAACTGTCCATCGGGCACCGTCAGCGAGATCTGCTGCAGGGCACGCACCTCGCCCCGCCGAGTCCGGTAGTTCATGGATACGTCGAGAAAGCGGATCTCGCTCACGCGTGGACCTTTTCGACATAGGGGAACGCCCATCGATGGATCAGTCCAAAGATCGTGTCCGTGATCAGTCCGAGGATCCCGATGGTGATGATGGCGGCGATGATGCGATCCGTCCGTAGATACCGCTCGGAGATCAGGATGAAGGTGCCGATCCCGCGGTCGGCCGCTAGAAGTTCCGCGACGATCAGGTAAGTCCAGGCCCAGCCGATCGTGATGCGCAGCGCGTCCACGACTTCGGGGAAGGTGGCAGGCAGGAACACCTTGTAGAAGACCTTCCAGCGCGAGGCCCCCAGCGTGTATGCGACGTTGAGCATCTCGTCCGGGACCCGGTGGGCGATGTCCATCACCATCAACACGAGCTGGAAGAAAACGCCGATCCAGATAAGCGTCAGCTTCTCCTCCTCGCCAATGCCCACGAGCACGATCAGCAGAACGATGAAGGCCGACGCGGGCATGTAACGGATCGCGTTGATCGGTGGCTGAAAGAACGAACGCACTACCTCGAACGAGCCCATGAGAAGCCCAAGCGGCACCGCCATGGCGGCTGCGATCAGGAATCCTGTAAGGATCCGGAATGTGCTCCAAGCGACATCGTCGAGGAAATGCTGGTGCTGCACCATGTCGATCCAGTTTTTGCCGACACGTGGCAGGCTCGGCAGGAAGAGGGGATTGTTGATGAGGACCGATCCGACGCTCCAGAGCGTAATGATGACGACGAAGCTGCCAATGCCAAGCACTAATCTGGCCGGCCGTGGAATCGCCTGCTTGGGCGTCAGGTAGGTACGGAGCAGCCCGCGGCGCCGGCGCCGCACTCGAGCAGAAGCCGCCGGCGCCGCCTGGGTCGCGGGGACCCGCTCGCTCACAGTGCGTCAGGGTTGCGGGATTCCCGCATGTCCCTACAAGCTGTTGATGAAGCTGGGATCGACCGCGTCCTTCGGATTCACCGTCGTGTCGATCTTGCCCTGAGTCTTCCAGAAGTCGGCCGCCGCCTTCACGTTGTCGTAGATCTTCCCAGGGCTGGCGGCGGTTCCCATGACCTCTTTCCCCTTGGCGAGATCGAACAACTGCAAGGTACCGAGGTCAGCCATGACGTCATCGGCGTTCTCGCCGACGGCATCGCCGATGATCTTCAGCGATTCGGCCTGATTCGCGCTCATGAAGGTGAAGGTGTCGTAGTAGGCCTTCATGAAAGCTTTGACGGTATCCGGGTATTTCTGAACGAAGTCCTTGCGGAAGGCGAAGCTGTCCATGATCAAGTCGGGATATTGTTGGGATGAAACCAGGACGTGACCGTCCGTGCGTGCCTTCGCCTTGCTCAGCCAGGGCTCCCAGGTGACAGCAACGTCTAGCTTCGACGCCACGAACGCGGCGCCCGCTGCTCCCGACGTCATGTTCTGCTCCTTCACGTCGGAGAGATGCAGCCCATTCTTTTCCAGCACCTGGGCGAGGAACCACTCCGAGACCGAGCCCTGATTGACTCCGACCGTCTTGCCCTTGAGGTCGGCCACGGTTTGGATCGTGTTCTTGGCGAGGATGCCATCGCCACCGACAGATGCGTCGATTGGAAACACTTCGACCGCTGCCACGCCGTTTGATTGCTGGCGGGCGAAGGCGTCAACCGTTGAGGCCATGCCTTCGAGGCGTCCCGCGGCCAGGGCGATGAAGCGGTCGTTCGGGTCCTCGACGTCCTTGAAGTTGACGTCCAAGCCATGCGTCTTCCAGATGCCCTTTTTATCGGCGAGGTAGAGGAGCGCGTACCCGGTCCAGGTCGAGGACGCGATGTGAATCGTGCCGCTGTACTTCGTGCTCCCCCCGGTGCTGCTCGAGCCGCCGCACGCCGACAGGAGAAGAGCAACCAGGATGAATAGAGGTAGTGGCGATCGCCTTCCGAACATGGAATCCCCTCCCGGGTCAGAAGTCGGCGCCGTAGACAAGGCGGCCTCGACGGCGCCGGGGGCGGGGCCGCGAGCCCCTATGCTACCCGATGTGGCGCCGCGCCAGTCAATGACACCGACCGTCGACACCGTGATCGTCGGCGCCGGACAGGCCGGGCTTTCGGTGAGCCACGAGCTCGCCGTCGCAGGCGTTGACCACATCATCCTCGAACGGGGCCGGGTCGGTGAGACATGGCGTGGCCGGTGGGACAGCTTCTGCCTTGTCATTCCCAACTGGACGGTCGAGCTGCCCGGCGGCCGATATCGCGGAGAGGATCCGGACGGATTCATGCCGAAGAACGAGATCGTCAGCCACCTCGTCGCCTACGCCGAAAGTTTTCGGGCGCCGGTGCATGAGGGGGTCGCGGTCTCCAGCCTGGAGGCTGGGGAGCTTGGAGGCTTTCTCCTCCGAACGTCATCAGGCGAGATTCGAGCGAAGGAGGTGGTTCTCGCCTCGGGCGGATACCAGAAAGCGCACCGGCCAGGCGCAGCCGCCCAGCTTCCCGCCTCGGTCCACGCGATCGACGCCGAGGACTACACCAACCCGAGGTCCCTCCCGCCGGGGAAGGTGCTTATCGTTGGTAGCGGCCAGACGGGGTGCCAATTGGCTGAAGAGACCCTCGAGGCAGGGCGGGACGTGTCCCTCGCGTGCGGGCGCGCCCCATGGGTCCCGCGTCGACTCGACGGCCGCGACACGGTCGCCTGGCTCAATGAAACGCCCTTCTTCGACGTCGGGTTGAGCGACCTGCCGAGCCCACGCTGGCGGCTGTTATCCAATCCGCAGATGAGCGGCCGCCGGGGAGGTCATGACCTGAACTTCCGAACGCTGCAAGCACAGGGCGTTCAGCTGCTGGGCCGTTTCATCGGGGTGGCCGATGGCCATGCCCGTTTCGCACGCGACCTGGCCGAGTCGGTGGCCTTTGGCGACGCCCGATGGGCGGATACCTGCGATCTCATCCGCAGGACGTGCGCCGCGCGGTTAGTGCGCGCTCCCGAGATGGCGCCGCCGCCCCTTTTCGTCGCCGACGCCCCCGAGAGCGTGGCGCTCAGCGACTTCGGGATAGTCATCTTTACGTCAGGCTTCCGGCCTGACTACGCAAGCTGGGTGAGGTTTCCCGAGGCGTTCGACAGCGAGGGTTTCCCGATCCAGCAGGATGGCTCCAGCACGGTAGTCCCTGGACTGCATTTCATGGGTGTGCATTTTCAGCGCAAGCGGAAGTCGGCCACCTTCCTCGGCGTGGGTGAGGACGCAACCGTGCTGGCCGAGAAGATTTCGGCCGGCTGATCTCGGACGGGTAGGCCATCGGTGAATCCAGCCCTAAGGCGCGCCGCGACGTGGGGCCTCGGCATTATCTACGCCGCGGCCTGGGCGATTGCCGGCTGGCTGTGGAATGGGCCGCCGAGTGACATCGACAACTTCTTCTTGCCGGCGGTGCGAATTGCGCTGAGCGGCCACCCGCTGCTGGTCTACACGGCGCGCTTCCAGGAGGTCATCGCCAATGACAATGGACCGCTCGGCTTAGTGCCCCTCACGGCCGTCGCGGCGGTCGCTTCCTGGCTTGGCTGGCTCGAGGACGAGCGCTTGCGTCGCGCGCTCATCATGGCCGCCTTTTCGATCTTTTCGCTGTTGATGGCGCGGGAAGCGGTTGCCGCCATCGATCGACTTCGAGGCGCGCGCCTCAACGGGCTCTCGCGCCTGCTGGCGTACGGCGTCTTCGCCGCTTCGCCCGCGCTGGTGAACGGTGTGCTTGGTTACGGGCACATCGAACAGCCGATGACGCTCTGGCTGGTCCTGCTCGCGGTGCGCAGCCTTGCCAACGGCCGGTCCGCGGCGGCGGGTATCGGCTTCGGGCTGGCC
>WNFD01016986.1_pt1 | contig 10008 bp, 8 predicted proteins | sample 5400491 | NCBI WGS metagenome assembly WNFD01 (sample SAMN13153343, study PRJNA577476) | soil metagenome | isolation source: 120 cm saprolite under Douglas fir tree site 2 hole 2 replicate 2 | place: USA:California | collected 2015-04-18
CTTGGACTCTTTTTCCTTCTGCTCCTTTTTTCCATTTTCCTGCGAGGGAGTAGCGCTCCCGCCTGCGTCCGCTTTTTGTGCCGCCAGGCCGGCCGCGACGCGTTCCGCCGTTGCCGAAAAGCTGGCCTCGGGAAATCCTTCGTTAAAATAAAGTGCCAGAATGTTGTCCCGGTCGGTCGTAACGCCGAAATCGGAATACGGCTGCCCGGTAGTCGAGCCGACAACTCCAAAAAGTTCATTCTCCTTGAAGGCATGAATCCCTTCGATCGATAGCGAAGCGACGCGCGTCTGCTTTCCTTCCTGAACCACGAAGCGGATAAACAAATCGCCCTCTTTGCCTTTGTAGTTGTCTTCGGTCTGTTGCTCGACCTTGGCATCGAGAAACCCGTTCGCCTGATAAAGACTCCGCATCGATTGCGCGTCGGCATCGACCAGCCTTCGGCTGAAGCGTCCCGCCGAACCGAAGGCCCCGCCGAAAATTTGCAATCGGCTTCGCAGCAATTCGGTGTCGAAGTACTTGTTCCCCGTGATTTCTATCCCAACCAGTTTGTGCCGGTCCCCCCGCTCCACCGTGTAAGTAATAATCTCTTCCGTGCTCCGCGCCGCGCCGCCGTTGGATTTCACCTCATGCGTTTCCGTTGTGTAATTCACATCGGCGTCGAAGTACCCCTGGCGTTCCAGCCGCTCCCGAACATTGCGTTTTCCTTCTTCCAGGAGGTCCGTGTCAACGGCGCCCTCCTGATAGATCGGGATCAGTTTTTTCAGCTCCCCGTTGGAAAACTTTGCGCCCGTCAAGGTCACCTGCACACGCGGTCCTTCCGTTACCTCCAGGTCGAGAGGGATCGTATTCTTCGCGGCATCATAGTTGCCCCGGCGCGCTGCCGCTCGCCCGCTGAGATGCCACTTCTTGACCAGATATTTCCGGATGCGGCCCGTTCCGCGCTGCAGCTTGGCCGACGTGATCTCGCTGCCCGCTTTCATTTTCAAGCGAGAGAGGATCTCGGCATCGCGATACTCCGTGCCGTTCTTCAGCTGGATGATGCCCAAGCGTGCGCGCGGGCCGGGCTTCACGTGCACGACAATGTCCATCTGATGCGTCTCCGGATGCGGCACCGTTTCCGCGGAGACTTCCGCCTCATACAAGCCCTCATCACGAAGTGTCTCTCGCAACCGTTCCAGCGCCTCGTCGACGGCGCCCTGCCGGTAGGTTTGCCCGAGCGCGAGTTGCATCGCCGCCGCTGCCGAGGCATCGCTGGGCGGCGCGGTGAGACCCTCGATGCGCACCTGGTTGAAAAACAAATTCTCCCTGACTACGAAATCCAATCGCACTCCATCCGGCACTGGCGTCACCACAGCCCGCAGATCCGCGTAATCCCCCATTCGGTAAAGCGCCCGCAAACTTTCCGCGATTCCCCCCCGGTTCAGCGTTTTCCCGGTTTCTATCGCAATTCCGGAGGGTGAGTTGGACAAAACTTGGCCATCTTCCTTGACGATGCGGATCGCCACAATCCTCGGCTCTTCCTTCGCACTGCCTGCCACGGAGGAATCTTGCGGCGACTGCCCGCGCGTCGGCGCGGCTCCCGTCAGGAGCGCGAGCGCCACAATGCCTCGCAACCCATTGGCCCAGCCCGATTTCATGTTTCCATTCGCTCAGACGAAGGGTAGCACAGCGGCGTTGCCTGTCCTGTCCACTTTGGCGTTATCATGTAGCTTAGTAGGCGCGTCTACTGTGCCTGCCGGGGCCGTACCTTTCGTGAACGATTCTCTCCAGGAAAAATACTCGCGCCAGATGCTTTTCGCGGGGATCGGCCCGGAAGGGCAACAGCGGCTGCTCGCCTCACGGGCGGCCATTGTCGGCTGTGGCGCAATCGGTGCCGCCGCAGCCAATCTTCTCGTTCGCGCCGGCGTCGGCTACATCAGAATCATCGATCGCGATTTCGTGGAGCCTTCGAACTTGCAGCGGCAGACCCTCTTCGATGAATCCGACGCTCTCAACGTCCTCCCAAAGGCCGTCGCCGCGGAGCGCAAGTTGCGCTCCATCAATTCGTCCGTCACCGTCGAAGGCGTAGTCGCCGATCTCAGCCCAAGCAACGCGGAAGCACTTCTCGGTGGAGTCAATCTGCTCCTCGATGGCACCGACAATTTCGAGACTCGCTTCTTGATCAACGACGTTGCCGTGAAATCCAGCCGGCCTTGGATTTACGCGGCCGGCGTCGCCAGTTACGGGTTGACCATGACTATTCGTCCTGGCGCAACAGCTTGCCTCGCCTGTCTTCTCGAATCCGGCGCTGCAGCCCAGGGCCTCGAGGAGACCTGCGACACCATCGGTGTCCTCGGGCCGATCGTCAATCTGATCGCCTCGCTGGAGGTAGCCGAAGCCTTGAAACTACTCTCCGGCCACCCCGAGGCTCTTCATGGGCGCTTGCTCTCTTGCGACGTCTGGACCGGCCGCATGCAATCCATCGCTGTGGCGCGCCATCCGGAATGCCGCGCTTGCGCCCGGCGCGATTTCACCTATCTTGAAGGAGAAGCCCAGCCCCGCATCACCCTGTGCGGTCGTGATTCCGTGCAGATTCACGAACGCGCCCGCGCTCTCGACCTCGGCGTTCTCGGAATACGATTGAAGCCTCTCGTCGACGACGTGCGTCAGAACGATTTTCTGCTTCGCTTTCGAATTGCTCCTTATGAAATGACCGTCTTCGCCGACGGACGCGCCATTCTCAAAGGCACCAAGGATCCCGCCGTGGCGCGCTCCCTCTACGCCAGGTACATCGGCGCCTGATCCTTCCTCTTCACAACCGCTTTACAGCTGTTTTCAAGAATCGCCCCCGGTTTCCCGTTCTCCATGATGTGCGTCGTACAGAATGCCGCCCGAAGCTTGCTCTGACACTGAGGAACTGACCCTGGTTTCTCACAACATGGCAAACACGAAGAACGAATTCATTCATGTTGCCATGTGACCTATGTTCTTTGTAGCGCCAGCATCCCTGCTGGCGGTTTCGTCGGCTGCCAACACAGCGTAAGACCGCCGGCGACACCCAGGTTCTTTGTAGCGCCAGCATCCTTGCTGGCGGTTTCGTCGGCTGCCAACACAGCGTAAGACCGCCGGCGACACCCAGGCGCTACAGGACCTGCTCGAGACGCAGTGAATCAGCGCATTCGTGCTCCATTGCTGAATCCTTGTAAGAAATGTACGCTGAGGACTTGGTTTGAGGAAAGGATAAAAACAGAAAGAGAAAGCATCAAGGAAATACAGCCCTTTCTCTTTTCTTACTAAAAACTCAGAACTGACAACCCGAGATGCGGAGAAGTCGAAAACAGAGAAAACGGAAAGACAAAACATCAAGAAAATACAGCCTCTTCTCTTACTAAAAACTTAGAACTGACAACCCTCTGCCCAGACGGTCGTGCTCGAGCAAGGCGCTGCGCCTCGCGCCGCTTTCGCTATCGAATGTGCCCGGAGCGTCCGAACGAGCTCCGCATGTTCGAACGGTCGAGGTTTTCACGCAGGTTCATCAGCGTAAGGAAAGTGCTCAAGATTCGCGCTTTCAGGTCGTCCGTCAGGTGCAGGCCGCTGGTCGCTACGCGCGCCAGGCGTTCCCCGTGCTCCGTGATGAACTTCATGATTTCGCGCTGGCGCTCCTGTGGTGCGTTGCCCAGCGCCGTCTCCCGCCGCATCTCCGAGCAGTTGCTCTCCAGCGAAAGCGTGAAGTGCAGGACGCACAGCCGCTGCTCGGCGAGTGCCGCTGGCGTGTCGTTCTTGCATCCCGTAGTTTGGCAAGACGTTCCCATGGCCGATGGCGCTGAACGATAGGGTACATCTCCCGCGCGGAAAATCCAGTGCGCATCGCGCCGGTGACGCGAATCTTACATGACCTGCTTCTCCCGCGTCTCGCGCTCTTGCACGGCAGCCTTGCCTGGAAAAATCCGCGAAATCCATTGACAGGAGTATGCAGTCGCATGTATAAAAATACAGGGGGCCGGCGCCCTCGAATACGCCATGAACACGCACAAGACATTTCGTCACGGCCAGATCCTCCGCCTGGTCTCGGATCGGCGGATTGCCAATCAGGAAGAGCTGCGCCGCGGGCTGGCCGCGCAAAAACTCCGCGTAACCCAGGCCACGCTTTCGCGCGACCTGCAGGAGCTCCGGCTGATTAAAACGCACGAAGGCTACAAGCCCGCCGCCGCTTTGCCCGAAGAGACCGCGCCTCTGCCCCCGCTCGCTCGCGCACTCGGCGAATTTCTTCTCGATATCCGCCCTGCGGAAAATCTTCTCGTTCTGAAAACGCCTCCCAGCGGCGCACAGCCTCTGGCTGCCGCCGTCGATGGCGCCAAATTCACGGAAATCGCGGGAACCATCGCCGGTGACGACACCGTCCTGATCATTACCCCCAACAAGAAATCGCGCGAATCCCTCCAGAAAAAGATCGAAGCCCTGGTGAAATGAGAGATTCCCGCCAAGTCGCGGTTGTGGGCGTCACCGGCTATACCGGTCTCGAGTTGGCGCGGATTCTTCTCCGCCATCCTGCACTTCAGCCGCCGGTCTTCTACGTCCGCGAAACGAACGGTGCGAAATGCCTAGCCGAACTCTTTCCTCAGTTCCGCGGCTGGGGTGAAGCGCCGCTCCGGCCTCTTTCGGTTGATGCCATCACTTCCAGCAGCGCGGGCGCCGCGTTTCTTGCGACTCCCCATGAGGTTTCTGCGGAGTTGGCGCCGGCCTTGCTCAAGGCGGGTCTCCGCGTCGTCGATTTGAGCGGAGCCTTCCGCTTTCGCGAAGCGGAAACCTTTACGTCCTGGTACAAGCTGCCCGCTCCCCACTCCGAATGGCTCACGGAAGCTGTCTACGGTATTCCTGAGATCTACTCGAGCGAGATTGCCAAGGCTCGGTTGGTTGCGAATCCTGGATGTTATGCGACCAGCGTGATTCTTGCTTTGCGGCCTCTTACGCAAGCAGGCTTGCTTGCTCCCGGCGCCAGCGTCGTTTGCGACTGCAAGTCCGGCGCCAGCGGCGCAGGCAAAGATCCTCGCCGCGATCTCCACTTCGTCGAAGTGGATGAGAATTTCAAGGCCTACGGCCTTTTCACGCACCGCCATACGCCGGAAATCCTCGAACACACCGGTCTGAGCGAGTCGCGGGTTGTTTTCTCAACGCACCTGCTGCCGCTCGCGCGCGGCATTCTTTCCACCATCTATGTCACGCTCGGCGAGCCGCAAACCGCCGCGGACATCGAGTCGCTTTACCGGCAGTTTTACGCCGGCCGCGCGATGGTTCGCATCTGGGCCGCCGGCACCTTGCCGGAGTTGCAGCACGTCGCGCACACCAATTTTTGCGACATCGGATTTGCACTGGACAAATCGGGACGCCGCCTGGTCATCGTCTCGTGCCTCGACAATCTTGGAAAAGGCGCCGCCGGCCAGGCCGTGCAGAATTTCAACCATATGCTGGGAATAGAGGAGCAAACCTCACTTCAATGAGAATCGTAATCAAGTTCGCAGGAGCATTGCTCGAAGACGACGCCACGGTGCGCTCTCTCGCGCGGCAGGTCGCGGCGCTCGCGCAGGAGGGCCACGAAATTCTCGTCGTGCATGGCGGCGGCCGCCTTTTTACCGCCACTCTCAAGCGCATGGCCATCGAAAGCAAGTTCATCGCCGGCTTGCGCGTCACCGACCGCGAAACCCGCGATGTGGCTGTCATGGTCTTCGCCGGCTTGCTGAATAAGAAGTTGGCAGCGGCGATTTCTGCGGAGGGGCAGCCCGCCGTCGGCATCTCTGCCGCGGACGCTCGGTGTTTTGTCGCCGAGCCCATGGTCCACAATGAAGTCGAAGGTGGCCTGGGTTTCGTCGGTTACCTTACCGGATTAAACGCGCCATTCATCGAATCTCTCTGGCACGAAGGGCTTCTGCCGGTTGCGCCTTGCCTCGGCCTGGGTTCGGACAACGAGTTGTACAACATCAACGCCGACCACATGGCCGCAGCCTGCGCGGAATATCTAAGTGCCGATCAGTTGATCTATCTCACGGACGTTGCCGGCGTCCTCGACGGGGAGAGAGTTCTCTCGGCCGTCACCTGCGAGGAGATCGAGCGCTTGGTCCAATGCCGCGTCGTTTCGGGCGGCATGATTCTCAAGCTCGAAGCCGCCAAGCGTGCCATCGAAGGCGGCGTCCGCGAGGTTCGCATCGTCGGCGGCACCTCGCCCGACGCCTTGTTGCTGGCGTCGCACGCCGCGGGAACATCCGCCAATGACAGAGTGTCGTTGATCCCTGGAACACGCGTTCTCCGTGAACCTTTATCCGCCGCGCAAGCGGCTCTTTCGGCGGCATGATGCGCACTTCGTCCAAAAGGAAGTCCGTGTCGCGTTCCGTGCCCAAGCCCAATCATGGGCTTGCGAAAGCCGCCAAATCGGACACGCGCTTGCTCGATGCCGAGCAGTTCCTTCTGCCCACCTACAAGCGCCAGCCGGTGGTCATGACCCACGGCCGCGGCGCTTACGTCTACGACGCCGCTGGCAAGAAGTATCTGGATTTTTTGGGTGGCATCGCCGTCAATGCGCTTGGTCACGCACATCCGAGAATCGTGCGAGTGATCCGCCGTGAAGCCGCGCGCGCCATTCACCTCTCGAACCTCTATCACAATGCCTATCAAGGCCCGCTCGCGCGCAAACTCGCCGGATGGTCGGGGATGGACCGCGTCTTTTTTTCGAACAGCGGCACCGAAGCCATTGACGGAGCGATGAAGCTCGCGCGCCTCTTCGGGCGCAAATCCGAAGAAGCTCCCGGAACGGCCGCGAAGAAGCATCGCTTCCTGGCGCTTGAGAATTCATTTCATGGGCGCACGTTCGGCGCCGTCAGTGTCACTGCCAAGGAGAAATACCGGCTGCCTTTCGCACCACTTGTTCCGGGCGCTGAATTTGTTCGCTTCAACGATGTCGCTGATCTCGAAGCGAAATTCGACGACACCGTCTGCGGCATTCTTCTGGAAACGGTCCAGGGTGAAGGCGGGATTTATCCCGTCAGCGAAGCTTTCTGGAATCGCGCTCGTTCCCTCGCCACGCAGCACGGCGCTCTGCTGATCGCCGATGAGATTCAATGCGGACTCGGCCGCACCGGCCGCTTCTTCGGCTATCAGAAGTTTTCCTCCAAGCCGGACGTTGTTTTGATCGCCAAGCCTCTTGCCGCCGGACTTCCGCTCGGCGCCATTCTCACCACGGAGGAGGTTGCCTCTCGCGTCTCTCCCGGGGTGCATGGCACCACGTTTGGCGGCGGCCCGCTGGCTTGTGCTGTGGCTCTCGAGTTCCTCAAGATCGTCGAGGACGAAAAGCTCCTCGAAAATATTGGCTTGCGCGGCGCGGAGTTGCGCGAGGGCCTAACCAAGCTTGCCGCCAAATTCGGTTTCATCAGCGAAATCCGCGGCGAAGGCTTGATGATCGGCGTCGAACTCTCCATCGAAGGCGCGCCTTTCGTCAGCGAGGCCATGCAGCGCGGTTTGCTGATCAATTGCACCCACGATTTTACCTTGCGCTTGCTGCCGCCTTTCATCATCACTCGTGCCCAGGTGCGCGAATTTCTCAGGCTCCTTGAACTCGTTCTTGCAACAACTCCCCAGCAGGCCTCCGCCTCGGATTCCGCCAAGTCCGCGGATTCGAAGCGCGTTGCCCATGCGACAGCAAGGTGAAATGAAAAATGACAGCCACAACTCTCGTTGCGCCCATTTCCTTGTCCAATGATCTCCTCACCGGAGCGGAGTGGAGCCCCGCGCACACGCGCGAATTGCTCCAACTCTCGGCGGATATCAAGGCCCGCCCCGGCCGCTACGCCTCCACGCTCCATGGCAAATTCATCGCGCTGATTTTTGAGAAGCCCTCGCTCCGCACGCGTGTCACCTTCGACGTCGGCATCCAGAGCATGGGTGGCTCCGTCGTTTTCCTGGACCACACGCAAGCATCCGCCTCTCTCGGCGCGCGGGAGTCCATCGCTGATGTCGCTCGCAACCTTGAGCGCTGGGTGCAGGGCATTGTCGCGCGCGTTTACCACCAGCGTGTCCTTGAGGAAATGGCGGCCAACGCGGACATTCCAGTGATTAATGCGCTCTCCGACAAGTTTCATCCCTGCCAGGCGCTCGCGGATTTCTTTACGCTGGAAGAAAAATTCGGTGCGTTGCGCGGCTTCAAGCTCGCCTACGTCGGCGACGGCAACAACGTTTGCCATTCTCTGATCTACCTTGCCGCGCGGCTTGGCGTTCACTTGCGCGTCGCCACTCCGGCGGAATACTCGCCGCTGCCTGAAGTTGTCGCCGATGGCAAACGCGTCGCCCGCGAAACGAAAGCCAAAATCGAATTGATGACCGACCCGCGCGAAGCCGTTAACGGCGCGATGGGCGTCTACACTGATTCCTGGACGAGCATGGGATTTGAAGCTGAGGGGCAAGTGCGAAACACCGTCTTCCAGCCGTATCAGGTGAACACCGAGCTGATGTCGCTCGCCGCGCCGGACGCCGTGTTTATGCACTGCCTTCCGGCGCACCGCGGCCTGGAAGTCGCGCCGGAAGTCCTCGACGGCCCGCAGTCGGTCGTCCTCGATCAATCCGAAAACCGCATGTACGTGCAGAAAGCCATCCTGCATACTCTATTCTGATCCAGCGACGCGAGTTGTCGCATCGTACGGATTTTCCTTTGTAGGGGCGCCCCGACCGGGTCGGGGCGCACGAGCTTGGCAACATTTATACGCAAGAGAGGAATCGTGAAAGCACAATTGCCCAAACCAAAAAAAGTCGTACTCGCCTATTCCGGAGGCCTGGACACCTCCATCATCATTCCCTGGCTCAAGGAAAACTATGGCTGCGAAGTCATCGCCGTAATCGGCGACGTCGGCCAGCAGGAAGACCTGGAAGCCGCGCGCAAGAAGGCCCTCGCCACCGGCGCGTCTTCCGCACATGTAGAAGATCTGCGCGAAGAATTTGTGCGCGATTACATTTGGCCCACCCTCCGCGCTGGCGCCATCTACGAGCACACTTATCTCCTCGGCACTTCCATGGCGCGGCCCGTCATCGCCAAGCGCCAGGCGGAAATTGCGCTGAAGCTCGGCGCCGACGGCCTTTCCCACGGCTGCACGGGGAAAGGCAACGATCAGGTCCGATTCGAACTGGCCTACAAAGCCATCGCGCCGAACGTCCAGATCATTGCTCCCTGGCGCGAATGGGACATCGATTCCCGCGAAGATGCCATTGCCTACGCGCAGCAGCACAACGTGCCAGTCGAGCAGAGCAAAAAAAATATCTACAGCCGCGACCGCAACATCTGGCACCTCAGCCACGAAGGCGGCGAGCTCGAAGATCCCGCCAACGCGCCGAACGAAGCCATGTGGCAGTGGATCGTTTCCCCGGAAAAAGCTCCGGACAAAGCCGAAGAAGTCGAAATCGGATTCGAATCCGGCACGCCCGTTTCCGTCAATGGCGCAAAATTTGGTCCGGTCGAACTTCTTAACGCGCTGAATGAAATTGCCTCCAAGCACGGCATCGGCCGCACCGACCTGGTCGAAAATCGCCTCGTCGGAATGAAATCGCGCGGCGCCTACGAAACTCCCGGCGGAACGCTGCTCGTGAAAGCGCATCAGGAACTCGAGCGGCTCACCGTTGACCGCGAGACCGCGCATTTTCAGCAGGCGCTCTCGCTGCGTTACGCCGAATTGGTTTACTACGGTTTGTGGTTCGCACCGCTGCGCGAAGCGCTCGACGGATTTTTCAACGTCGCGCAGCAGCGCGTCACCGGCGCCGTCGGCTTGAAATTATGGAAGGGCACACTGAATGTCACGAAGCGCGTTTCTCCTTTCTCGCTCTATCAAGCGGACCTCGCCAGCTTCACCATGGGCCACTACAACCCCAAGGACGCCGAGGGTTTCATCAATTTGTTTGCATTGCCTGTTACGGTCCGGCCGAAAGCGAAGGCCGAGGGCAGCAAACAGTAGTTCCTGCTTGTAAGGGCGCAGCATGCTGCGCCCCTACAAAGAAAA
>WNFD01026041.1_pt1 | contig 10008 bp, 7 predicted proteins | sample 5400491 | NCBI WGS metagenome assembly WNFD01 (sample SAMN13153343, study PRJNA577476) | soil metagenome | isolation source: 120 cm saprolite under Douglas fir tree site 2 hole 2 replicate 2 | place: USA:California | collected 2015-04-18
ACTCGTCCAACAGGCGCACCAAACGCAAGTACGGATCGCCGTCGCCCAGGCCGAGCAGCTCGAGCGAAGCATTCGACGGAGGATTGAGCCAATGCTCCAGGTCCACCAGCATCACCTTGCCGCCGGAGAGGCTGAACGCTGGGTATTTCTGGAATGAAATGCGGGCGGCGACGAGGTAATCCAAATTGGATGAGGCGACGCCTTGCGAGTAGGTGAGCCCGAAGTTTGAGGCGTTCAAGGTCAGCGCGACCTGGAAGGTGACATCGTTCGGCGAGCGAAATCCGTGAGATAGGCCGGCGCCGAGTACCAGCCCGCGAAGGATTTCGGCCTGAAGCGTGTACTGCGCTCTTCCGGAGCTGAAGCCGCCGATGTCGTTGAACAAGTAATCGAGCCCGACGGTGAGCCGCTCACCGATCGGACGGATCCCCGCGCCGATGTCGTAGAGGCGCGGAAAGGTCAGCGTTCCTTGACTCGGATGATCGATGTTCTTGACCACGCCCGCGAGCGCGAACTGGCGGATCGGGCGCAGGGTGAGCCCCAAATCCCAGCTGGTGATCTGGTCGAGGTTCACGTCCGAGGAGGAGTAAAGGTTGAAACTGGTCCCCAAAGCCAGGAGTTCCACGGACCCACTGAATTCCGAAGCCGAGGCCGATCAGGTCGAAGAAGCTGTCGGCCAGGTAGAGCCCGTCGACGACCTCGCCTCGGTTGACGCTCCGCTCGTGCAGGTAGAACAGCTCGGCGCTTTCGACAAAGCGCACTCCGGCGGGATTGACCACCGGCGCCGTGGATTGGTCGACCAGGGCGGCCCCCGTAGGTGGCAAGGTCGCGCCGCGAGAGGGATCGCGGGTGGTGTGCTGCAGCTCGCCCGTTTGGGCGAAAGCCACGGTTGAGCAACTGAGCAGGACAACCACAGATGCAGAACCGCGCAAGGCGCTCGATCGAGATAGCACGGGTGCGCTCGGAGTTTGGGGCGGGCCACCCATAGCAGAACACCCTCTTGCCGGTACAAAATTGTTCTGCTCTCTCGAGGCACTTAAGGCCGCAGTATCACTGTAATGTTGAGCGTTCGCTTCCGGATCTCCGCTTGCGCCCCTTAGAATGCCCGCAGCGTGGCAAGGTCCGTCTTGATTCTTTGCGTTGCCCTTTCGGCTCCCGTTGCCAGTAGCTGGGCTCAAGCCACGGCTTGGGATTCTCCCGACGGCGGCGAACTCTTAGTGATGCCCGAGGACTATGAATGGCGCGTCACGGCCGACAATCCACCCCGCGACGCGGGGCAGAGGGAAGTCGCAAAGAAGAGTCGAGAAGATCCCTGCGCCGTTCAAGAGAAGCAGATTCAAGAGCGCAAGGCGTGGCTGGCGAAACGCGCTCGCGACCAGGCGACGAGAGGTGTGCCCGATCCGTATACTGGCGTACCTAATTTGACCGGAATCCATTGCGAACAACATCCTGAGGACGCGCAGTGCCGATTGGGGCCACCGCCTGCGTCGTTCGAGCCGGATGAGCTCTCGATCGATGCGATGAAAACTCCCGAGGACCGGGATCCGTACGTGATTGGGCTCAAGCGCGAGCTGGAGAGATGTCGCAGGAAATTCAGCAACTGAACACGCACATGTGGGACAGCACAGCACCACCGGCGCAACGCCGCTAATTTTACTTTCGAAGCTCGGCCCATATAGTCGTACGTCACGGCCACAGCGCTCAGAAGTCGCAACCACTTGAAATCCAAAACGAAAACCAAGACCGCCCGTTCTTCCAAGGGACAAGGTCAGCTATTTCTGATCCCAAAGGATTCGGGCCGCGCATCGAAATCCGCACGGCGCCTTGCGGCGGTGCCACTCAAAGCGAGCAAGGAACCCGCCGCCGAACCGCCAGCCTCGCCTCCTTCAGAGATTGCCGAGCTGCCTCGTCCGAAGTTGGTCCGGCGAGCGACGGCAGAGCAGATGGCCTCGCGCCAGCGCGAGATTTCGATCTCCGAGTTTTTCACCAAGAACCGCCACCTGCTCGGTTTCGACAGCCCTTCCAAAGCGCTGCTCACCGCTGTGAAAGAAGCGGTGGATAACTCGTTAGATGCTTGTGAGGAAGCTGGGATTTTGCCGGAGCTGCTTGTGGAGATCCGCCAGATCGCCTCCGATCGGTTCGTGATGGCGGTCGAGGACAACGGCCCCGGCATCGTAAAGGCGCAGATTCCGAAGATCTTCGGAAAGCTTCTCTATGGCTCCAAGTTCCACCGCCTCAAGCAAGCCCGTGGCCAGCAGGGCATCGGAATCTCGGCTGCTGCAATGTACGGACAGCTCACCACTGGTAAACCGATTGTCGTCACTTCAAAAACGGGCAAGGGCCGTCCCGCCCATCATTTCGAAATCCGGATCGACACCCGAAAGAACGCTCCGGTGGTGGAGGTGGATAAACAGCTGGAGTTGGAAAAGGACCATGGGACGCGGGTAGAGATCGAGATGGAAGCGGACTACCGCAATGGAAAGCGGTGGCTCGGTCGCTACCTCGAACAAACCTCGCTCGCCAATCCTCATTGCAAGCTCGAGTACCGCCGGCCGGATGGAGAGCCGCTGAGTTTTCCAAGAGCCGCGGAGGTCCCGCCTCGCGAAGCAGTGGAGATCAAGCCGCATCCTCAGGGCCTCGAGCTCGGTCAGCTGATGCTGATTCTCAAGGACTCGAGGGCTCGAGACCTGCGGGGCTGTTTGATGCACGAGTTCTCGCGCGTCTCGCCGACGATCGCGGACGAAATCCTCAAAACAGCAAGGATTGCTGGGAAGACCAAGGCCCGCGTGGTGGGCGAGGACTTGAAGCTGTCGGAGCAACTGCATAAGGCAATTCAAGCGACCAAAATCATGGCCCCGCCGACCAACTGCCTATCTCCGATTGGCGAGGAGCTGATCCACAAAGGGCTGACCAACTTCCTGACCGTCACTCAAGAAGAAGTGGAGCATGAAGACCTCGAGCAGCTCGAGCTTCAGGCCAAGAAAGGAAAGGGACGCAAGAAGGAGGAAGCGGCCCAAAAGATCGAGGACGCGAAACAAAAGGCGCAGGCGGACGCGATTGTCGAAGCCCAGGGTAAAGATGAAGGCGAGGAGGTCATCAAGGGCCACAAGTTCTTCATCACCTCGGTCACCCGACCGCCGAAGGTCTACCGGGGCAACCCGTTTCAGGTAGAGGTTGGGATTGCGTATGGCGGGCCGCTGCCGGGAGACAAGCCGGTGGAGCTCTATCGGTTTGCCAACCGGGTGCCCCTACTTTTTCAACGGGGCGCCTGTGGAATCACCGAGGCGGTGATCCGCACCGACTGGCGCAACTACATGCTGTCCCAGCCAAAGGGATCTCTACCCGTCGGCCCGATGATTCTCTTCGTGCACATCGCATCGGTTTGGGTGCCGTTCACTTCGGAGTCCAAAGAGGCGGTAGCGCACTATGCGGAGATCACTTCGGAGCTTCGGCTCGGCTTGCAGGAGTGCGGACGCAGGCTGGCCGCCTTCGTGCGCAAGCGCCAGAGCGCGGAGTACGAGTTGCAGCGGCGCTCCATTTTCGAGCTGTATATTCAAGAGATCGCCCAGAGCATGAAGGGCTTGCTGGGCACCAGTCCCGAGAAGGTCAAAACCGATTTCATGAAATTGGCGAATAAGTTTACCGGCGGCGAGCTGACCGATGAAATCCTCACCCGCGCTTCAGAGAAGTTGGCGGCGCGGCCGCGGACTGCCGAGGCCGAAATGACGAAGGAGGAGCAGTAACCGTGTCTTCGATCGGCCCTCGCGCCGCCAAAGCCCACGCCGCGAAGACGGTGAAAAAGCTGGAGGGCTTGGCCAAAGACACCCTCCAGATGGTCAAGAGCGGAAAAAATCCGCACATGTCGATCCCCACCCGTACGCTGGCGAACGTGCGGTTCAACCAAAAGAGCCAGGTGATCGAGCTCAAGGGCGACAAGCAGAAGCGCTACTTCTTCAATGTCGGCCAGGCCAAGCGCTTCATGCAGATGTTTCTGGTCGCCAATGCATGCAAGGAGCTGATCGGCGTCGACAAGACGACCAGCATCCGAGACCTCTATTACATGACCAAGCACACGCTTGGGGAAAGTCGCCAGAATACCTTCGAGGAGCAGGAGGAGTCGGATCCAATCATTGAGGATCTCGAAGTCACCGTCGATGCGTTGCGCGAGGAGCTCAATCTGTTTGCCTCCAATCGCGGCTCGCTGGTGGGAGAAGTCACCCTCGTCGATGCGGGCGACGTGATCGATGGCAGGAGGATGGGTTCGGGGGGCTGGTCAATTCCCTCGATCGTCGAGGACAACGTCATCCAGTTCCGCAAGTGCGATGCCAAGTTCATCCTGCTGGTGGAAAAGGATGCGGTGTGGCGTCGGCTGAACGAGGACAGGTTCTGGAAGAAACACAAGTGCATCCTGGTGACTGGGCAGGGTCAGCCGCCTCGCGGCGTGCGCCGGCTATGCCGACGAATGACCCGGGAGCTCAAGCTGCCGATGTACGTGCTGGTCGATAATGATCCGTGGGGTTTCTACATCTACTCGGTGCTCAAGCAGGGCTCGATCAACCTCGCCTACGAATCGATGCGAATGGCGGTACCGGAGGCGCGTTTCATTGGGCTGTCCTCGTTTGACAAAGAGAAATTCAAGCTGCCCAACAACGTGGTGATCCGGATGGAGGACGTGGACATCTCGCGGGCGAAGCAGATGCTCAGCTACCCATGGTTTCAGCGCAAGGAATGGCAGCGCGAGATCGAGCACATGGTGAAGAGCGGAGCGAAGTTGGAGATCGAGTCGCTCTCCAACCGGGGCATTTCGTTCATCACCGAAGAGTACTTGCCCAAGAAGCTGAAAGACCGCGACTGGCTCGCCTAGACCCCGTTCCCGTTTAAAATCAAGGAGTTAGAGTAGTCACCGGTGACTACTCGAGCCGCTGAGGCTCCTTATCCGCCTGAGGTCGAGCCAGCCTTGGTCGATTCCGATTGCGCAGCGGCGCTCTTTTTCTTGGCTACCCAGGCGCGCATGCGTGAATCGAGCGTGGAGAGCGGCAACGCTCCATCCGCGAGCACCTGATCGTGAAACTCGCGGATGTCGAAGCGCTCGCCCAGCTCCTTCGAGGCGAAGGCACGCAGTTCCTTGAATTTCAGCTCGCCCAGTTTGTAGGCGAGAGCTTGGGCTGGCCAGTTGATGTATCGGTCCACCTCCACTTCGATGTCGTGGTCGGTTTTCCCGGTGTTGTCGCGGAAGAACTGGCGCGCTTGCTCGCGAGTCCAGCCCAAGGAGTGCATCCCGGCATCGACCACCAATCGAATCGCTCGCCACATCTCGTAGGTGAGTTGGCCGAACTTTGAATAGGTGTCTTTGTACATGCCCAGCTCGGACCCGAGGGACTCGGAGTACAGGCCCCAGCCTTCGATGTAGGCGGTGTATCCGCCGAAGCGGCGAAACTTCGGCATCTCCAGCTCTTCCGCCAACGCAAGTTGCAGGTGGTGGCCGGGAACTGCTTCGTGAAGCGTGAGCGCTTCCATTTCCCACTTCGGCCGGGTCTTCAAATCATAGGTGTTGGCGTAGAACACTCCGGCGCGAGCGGCCTCCGCAGAGCCCCGCTCGTAGTAGGCCGTGGTCTGCACTTTTTCCGAGTGAGCCGGGACGGGCAAGACTCCGTAGGGCTGCCGCGGCAGTTTTCCAAAAAGCTTCGGCAGCTGGCCATCGATCCGCTTGGCGATGTCGCGGTAGGTGATCAGCAACAGATCTTTATCGGTGAAGAAAAATTGGGGATCCGTTTTCAGGAATTTGAAGAACGCCGGCAGATCTTCCTGGAAGGAGGTCTGGCGCATCAGTTTCTCCATCTCCGAGCGGATTCGAGCCACCTCGGAGAGGCCGATCCGGTGGATTTCCTCCGGCGAAAGCTCGGTCGTGGTCATCGTTTTGACTCGCAGCGCGTACCAGGCCTTCCCATTCGGTAGCGCGGTCTGATCCGCCGCGGGGATCGACGAAGGAAAGTCCTTGAACGCGGTTTGATAGACCGGGCTCTGCGTGGGATCGCTCGGAAGGTGCCGTTCGATGTTCTTAGCGAGATCCGAGAGGGTCATCCTCGGCGGCGTGATGCCCTTTTCGAGTCCTTTGCGAAGCAACAGGATGACCTGATCCACATGTGCGGGAAAGGCCTGAAGACGTTTGATGAGATCGGTATAGTCCTTCTCTTTGGCGAGCCGAGTTCGCGCGACCAGATCGGCCAGCTCCTGGGTCGGCGTTCTCAGTGGGCCGATCTGCCAGTATTCGAACGGGAACTTGTCCTCTTCTACCGAGACCGCCGCGTTGCGAAGGGCGAGGTCGTAATTGAGCTGATCCGCGGAGGAGAGCTGGCCCCGATCGAAGGACTTGAGTTTTCCTAGAGTCTGCTGGTCGTGTTGCTTACGTTTGGCGATGGCATCGAGAGACAAGTTCGTCCATCGATCGTTGTAGCGAGGATCTCCGAGATTGGTGGCGAAGGTCGGATGCTCTTTGAGATTGTATTCCCATTCAGCATCGAAGAACTGATGCAACCTTTTGGCCGCCTCTTTGTCTTCAGCCGACCAGCCCTGCAGGGGAGCGAGGACCGCACCCAAAGTAAAGAAGACAATCTTGGCGTTGATGGATTTCATGTCGGGTCTCCCGTTTGCCGGACGACTTCAAATTGAAAAAGCGCGTTCTACAACCACGACGGCGTTAGCTACTACAACATGGAAACCTCCCCCCTCTACTTAAGACAGCTGTTGCTCGGTCCGATGGAGAATTTCGTATACCTCGTCGGTTCCCCCGACGCGAAAGAGGTGGCGGTGGTGGACCCCGCCTGGGACGTGGAAGCCATCGAGCGAGCTGCGGCTGAGGACGGCAAGACGATCTCCTGTGCGATCGTTTCGCACTCCCATATGGACCACATCAACGGTCTTCCCGAACTGTTGCGCTCCCACGATATTCCGGTCTACGCACAGAAGGACGAGCTGGAGTTTTCGAATGAGCTGCGAAGAATCTCCGATTCGGTGAGGGGGCTGTCTCCGGGCGACGAGATTCCAGTCGGGCCGTTGCGGCTCAAGGCGCTGCACACCCCGGGTCACACGCCAGGCTCGCAATGCCTGTACTTCCGCGACTCTCTGGTATCAGGCGACACGCTGTTCATCGAGGCGTGCGGGCGTTGTGATCTGCGCGGAGGGGATCCGGAAGCGATGTTCCGGAGTCTCTCGCAGGTATTGATGAAGCTGCCGGATCAGACCCAGCTGTTCCCGGGCCACGATTATTCGGACATCCCCTCTTCGTCGTTGGCCGAGGCAAAGAAGAGAAACCCGTACCTCCAATTTCCGGATCTGCGCTCATTCATCGGCTACCGAATGCGACCTCGCGGTTAAGGACGAGCCGCGCCCCCTTGACGGCTGGAGAGCGGCGCAATTTTTCGCGCGACCGCCTAAGATGCAACGCGAGATGACTGGCGACGTCACCAGCTCACTGCCACCGGTGCCGACCTTCCTCGATGGTGAGAAGGTTTGCGGCAATTGCAAGCTATGGCAACCGCATTCGGTCGATCATCGCGGTTGGGTAGGGCCTTGCCGACTGCAACCGAACCGGGGCTTGTTTCCTCCGAGCGCGCCGATCTGCGACTATTTCGCGCCCAAGGGGACGGCCACCGTTGCTCCGAGTGCGTCAATCGCTCCGGCTCGGCCACTGCGCAGCGTGGCGCCGGTGGTGGTTCGAAAACAGAAGGATGCTGAGCAACCGGTCGATTTGGGAGGAGATCTTGCGATGACCCGCGAGGAGCTGATGGAAATCTTTCGTGAGGCGGCCGGGACAGTGGACGTCCCGCTCGCGCCGAAGTGGGAAGGCGGGGTGATTCAGATCATCCCAGGAAAGCGCGAGCTGCAAGCCAAGGAATTGCCGATCGATGCTCTTTTTCACAAAGTCGTAATGATTCGGGATCGCCTGCGCACCCTGGAACAGAGGCTCAACGCCCATCCCAAGCTAAGCGATGCGGAGAAGGTGGAGCTGCAGCAATACATCACCCGGATTTACGGCTCCCTGACCAGTTTCAACGTGCTGTTCCGCGAACGCGGCGATCAATTCATCGGAGCGAAGGGCGAGGACTGAGCGTAGATAGACACCAACTTCAGAATTGAGTTCTTCATGCTCAAACGCATCCAGCTCACCCTCGGCCAGGAGAAGAAGACCGCTGCGAGTGGTAAAATTGGAGCCGGAGGTCATAAATGCCGGAACCTCGTCTAGAGGAAGTCTTCAAAATTTCAGGCGTTCCAACGCATACGTTTGTCGAGCCGACCGAGTACTCCAAACTGTTGGTTAATTTGCGAACCCCAGGCCGGGGCCTTGTAGTTGAGGGGCCTTCTGGAATTGGCAAGACATCGGCTGTCGAAACAGCGCTGCGATCGCTCGAGGTCCGGACTGCAACAAAGCTGAGCGCCCGAAAGAAAGTAGATGTCGAGTACATCGAACAACTGCCCGAACTGGGATCGGTCGGCCTCGTAATTATTGACGACTTTCATCGGCTAACCGATACCATCAAGGCCAGGATAGCTGATTACCTCAAAACACTGGCCGATGAAGAGCGAACTGATGCGAAAGTAGTGATCGTCGGAATCAATCGCGCAGGTGAACGACTGATCGGGTTCGCAGCGGATCTTGTCAACCGTATTGACATTATTCCTTTTGAAAACAATCCGGATCACAAAGTTAGTGAATTGCTTAAAAAAGGGCAGACCGCACTCAGCATTGACCTCAACATCGCCGACGAAATAGTAGCCGCATCGCAAGGCAGCTTTTACGTGGCGCAACTTTTGGCGCACGAAGTCTGCACAAGAGCGGGAGTTCTTGAGCGCCAAGATTCACTCCGCCGAATCCAGATTAGCTTCGAAGGAATTCGAGCGAGCGTTTGGGACCGCCTTGCTGCCGTATTCGATGGTCCCTGCCGACATTTTTGTCAGGGTTCCAAAATGAAACGTGCTGGTCGGGCACCATATCTACATATCCTTCATGCTCTCGCGGAGGGTGCTGAATGGTCCCTATCACTGAGAGATCTTCGAACGTTTGGGACTCTTCGCGGAAGCATCGGACAGGTTGTAGACAAAGGATTTCTAAACGACCTAATCACCAACAATGACGAAATACGAAAATTACTTCACTATGACTCGGCTGCGAAAATTCTCACCGTAGAAGATCCTCAATTGGTTTTTTTCCTTAAATATATTCCCTGGTCAAAGTTTGCGCGAGACATTGGGTTCACTGGGATCAACTTCGAGAAACGATACGATTTCGCGCTCTCATTCGCTGGTCCCGACCGAGATGTTGCGGAAGCGCTTTTCAATGCTCTCTCAGAAGAAGACATTGCCGTATTCTACGACCGAAATGAGCAACATAGGATTCTGGCTGAAGATGTCGAGGAATATCTTCGACCGGTGTATCAGTCGGAGGCCGATTTTGTGGTCTGTCTTCTCGGACGTGAATATCCCAAACGCATTTGGACAAAGTTCGAGTCGGACGCATTCAAGAGTCGTTTTCGAGATGGTTCAGTTATTCCGATTTGGTTCTCGAACGCACCAGCTGGGATCTTTGATGAATCTCGTAGAGTGGGAGGCCTCGACTTTGATCGTGGGAATTCTCTTGATGGCGAAGTACAGAGGATCGCAGAGGTTCTAATCAAAAAGTTAGAGGAACGACGCGAGTCGAGCAATCCCAGTCAATAAATCCACGCTGAATTCGAGCCCTATTTGCTGCACAATTGCTCGCGCCATGCCGACCTTCCGGCACTGGGTCCGACGGGGCGTAGCTCTACTTCGCCGGTGCGACCGTCTCAGCCAGCATTTCTCGCTCCGGAGCGAGCTCGCCTTCCCAGCGCGCGATGGCGGCGGTCGCCAGGCAATTTCCGATCAGGTTGACTGCGGTACGAGCCATGTCCATCAGCTGGTCAATACCCACAATGATGAACACCGGCTCGACGGGCAAATTGAAGGAAGCGACCGTGCCAAGCAACACCACGAGCG
>WNFD01008628.1_pt1 | contig 10007 bp, 6 predicted proteins | sample 5400491 | NCBI WGS metagenome assembly WNFD01 (sample SAMN13153343, study PRJNA577476) | soil metagenome | isolation source: 120 cm saprolite under Douglas fir tree site 2 hole 2 replicate 2 | place: USA:California | collected 2015-04-18
AGAGTGAGCAGCTGGGGCCCGTCGTAGCAATGGACTGCGTCAGCGTACCATTATAGCTGACCGAACCCATGGATGCGCAGAAGCTACCGCTGTGGCCACAACCCGAGATGACGTTTTGAAACGAAGGATCGCCACCTTGCATCCACCCGGTGAAATCACTGGTATCAAACCGGCAATTGGCCACTAGATTGCCAGCCACCAGAGTGCAGTCTGGGTATGTGTTGATGTTGGACATCTCGCCTTTCTTTACCTGTTCCTGCGCGATCGACACTGCCGGTACCAAAGCCAATCCCAAAGCCAAAACCCAACTCTTCCTGAACATGACGGCCTCCCTTGATGAACACATCGGAAAAACTGCGACCCAGGTGATTACAATATAAGCGTACCCTCTCCGGACGGGTGAGACAGAAAACAACACTAATGAATTAAATTCGGGCCCCCCCTCGGAGCGAGGTTCCCATACAAGTGCACCCCTTTCCTGTCAAGCAGCGAGTGCGCAACGCGTCGGTACCGAAGTCGTTTGTTGTTGTTCCATCGGCTAGGTCTCACACGAGTCTTTAGCTTGCGGGGCGCCTGGGGGATGTTGCTAAAAGGCCTGGATATGGACGCGAGACGAGTTCTGGGAACGATGGTGCTTCTTAGCTGCGTCGCCGTCTGGGCGACCGCGACCGCCAAGGAACCGTCGGCTGAGCTGCTGAAAAGACTGGCTGAACACGACGCGCGGCTGGATCAGATCGATGACCAGGGTTCGTTTACTACCGATACGATCAACGAGGAGCTCGATCGATCGGGGAAGGTGGTCCACACCCTCGAGCTGTTGGTCCGCACGACTCACCTGGAGGGCAAGAAACGCGAGCTTCTCGGAAAAGCGCTGAAGGACGGTAAGGACGTTACCCAGGAATACAAGGACAAACTGAAGGCCGAGGGGCCTTCACAAGCCAAAGAAATGCGGCTGCCGTTTTCTACCAAGCAGCAGCGAGACTATTTGTTCAAGGAAATTGGATCCGATCCATCGAATCCTTCCTTGCTGCGCATCCACTTCGAACCGAAGGGGAGCTGGTCGGAAAAGTTGATGATCGGCGATGCGGTAGTCGATCCCGCCAGCGGTGAAGTCCTCCGGATTACCGCCCGGCAGTCCGCGCCCGATTCAAGCGTCGATTACCTGGATCTCGATTTTTGGTTCGACGAGCAGACCCAACTGGGAAGAGCGCCGAGCAAGGTGGCAATGAAGGGGGAAGGCGGTTTTCTCTTTTTGAAAAGCAGATTTCGGCACATGGTCGTGTATTCCGGGTACGATCTCTCGGCCATCGGCATACAGGAGGCGGGTAAGGGCGCCGCGCGGTGAAAGGGAGGTCGGCTCGCTCCTACCGACGCTGATGTCGCCGGCGTGCCGCGGTCGAACTCATCCACTGCAGAGTGCAACAAACCTGCTCCCCGTACGGGAGAACACGCAACATTGTTTCATCCTGTGCGACAAAAACACTTGAACAAACATCCAGTCAGAATTGAGACGAAAATGTAGCCACGCACATTGCCAGAGGGGTGGGGGCAGCGTTTTGTCGTGAATTCCACAAATCTCGCGGCCAGATGGGGAAATGGATCCTTTGAGCAGTTGAAGGATGAGTCCCCCGTACCTACCGTCCGTCCGATTGGTAGGCAAAGGCCGGAAGGGACGTCTCTGCGCTAGCTGGGCGAGGTGGGAGGGAGGGGTCGATGAGGACGAACGGGTTCGCGTCGCGATGCTTCATCTGTGCTCTGGCCAATTGGGTTGCGATTCTTCCCGCGCGGGCGGACGACTGGGTAACCGCGGTGTCTGCGCTGATCAAAATGCGACCCGGAAACCTTCCTTCGGGGAGTGCTTCCGTTTCGATCAGCGCGGCGCGCGGCGAGTGCGCGGGGATTCAAATCGTCGCGCAACCTCCCGCTGACTCCGTCGATGCCAGTCCCACCGACTTGGCCGGGCCAGGGGCGCCGATCACCCCGAAGCTCTATCGAGAAGGATGGATGAACGTCGTCTATCCGACGGTCCAAGGAGACCCAGGATTGTGGCCCGATCCGCTGATCCCGGTGACCGACTCGTACGTCGGTGAGCGAAGGAATGCCTTGCCGTGGTCTTCCACTGCCGACCGACCCCTCGTCTTGTACCTGGAGTTGTGCGTTCCGGCCAACCAGTCGCCGGGGACCTATCAGGGTGAGATCCAGCTCACTGCTCGCGATAGGCCTCGCGCCACCGTGCCGGTCACGTTGGAGGTGCAACCGTTCCAACTCCCGGTCACGTCTTCGCTGCCCACCACTTTTGGAATATCGGTCTTGAGTATCGCGTACCGGCATAACCTCGATCCTCGCTCGCCAGCCGCAATGGCACTGCTTCAGAACTATGGCCGATCGCTCCTCGCGCACCGGCTAAGCCCCCATGGAATGTCTTTCCTGGCACCGAACACCACTTTTGTCGGCGACGAGGCGGTTGTCGATTTCACCAGCTATGACCAGGAAATGGGGCCGTTTCTCGATGGTACCGCCCTAGCGTCAGGAGCCAAGTTCTCTACCGCCGAAGTCCGCGAGTTGCCCGAGGAGGGCCCGCAACCCAACAACGCGCAGAGGATCTCGTACTATCGGGCCTTTCGTAATCATTTTCGTGAAAGAGGCTGGTCGGCCAAGCTCATTTATTACACCAGCTTGATGGACGAGCCGGAGATAACTCCCAACCACGACGAGCGGATCGCAGCGGTCCACGCGCGCTCAAACTTGTTACGTCAGGCGCAAGGAATTTCCGTGATGATCGCCGATGCAGTCTACGACGATCTGATGGGCTACTTCGATATTTTAAGCACGGTGATTAACTGTCTGTATTCTCGCTCGGGACCGCAATCGTGCGAGCCGGTCAATTCGCCTGACCGCACCCGGCAGCTGATCGGGCCGCAAGCAGAGTTATGGCATTACCAATCCTGCCTCACGTTCGGCTGCGGGGCTGATACGCGAGTTCCTGACATCCGCGAGGCATTCAGCGACTGGGCGTCGTACGCGATCGATCATTCGGTCGCCCGCAACCGAGCCATGGGGCCTTTGGCATTCATGGGTCGGATCAAGGGGGAGCTCTATTATTCCACGGTCCAGAACTACAATGGTTTTTACGATCCCTGGGACAGCATGTATAGCTGGGGCAACCCCGACAATGTAGGCGGCGCGAATGGGGAAGGGACGCTTTTTTATCCCGGGACCACCAGTCGGATCGGCGGCCAGAGCGATATTCCGATCGAGTCGCTGCGACTCAAGATTATCCGCGATGGGCTGCAAGACTATGAATATCTCCATCTGCTCAGTGGCCTAGAAGGCACTGCGACCTATGCAGAAGAAGCAGCTCAGCGGCTGGTGCAGTCGGCGTATCGGATCACTTCCGATCCTACCGAGTGGGCCCGAGTGAGGGCGGATGTGACGACAAGAATTCTCGAACTGCTAAGAGCCTATTTCGGTAGGGATACTTGAAGCCACGTAATGGTACCGAGCGCAAGATGGAGCATGGCCAAATATGTATCAGCTCGAACTTCCCAGCGAACAAGCAATCGGCGAAAGCGATTCATCCAAGAATGAGTGCGCTCGCTCACCCATCGGCGTGCCTTTTTTCGAGCGCTTCGCTTCAGCTGCTGGACCTCTTCGCCCCGAGAACTGATGTGAGCAGTGAAGTTGAATTCGTCCGCCAATTCTCGGACCTCGTCATAGTCGTAGCCTTTGTCGAGGCAAAGATTCTGGGGAGCTTTTGGCGTCGGTTCGGGTCGGCTCACTGGGATGCTTTCGAGCGTCTCCCGCGCCATCTTGAAGTCGTTCCTGTTGGCTCCATCGATGGCGAGGCCAACTGGAACACCACTCGCTTCAACCAGGATACTTCGCTTGGTTCCCAGCTTGGCCCGGTCGGTCGGATTGGGGCCGGTTTTTTTCCCCGCCGAGCGGAGCCTTGGTCATCGCTCCGTCCATGGACAACCACTTCCAGTCGATGCCTTTCAACTCGTCATACGCCAAGAGCCCTCGTCTCCAAAATTCCAGGAAGACGCCCGCCTCCAGCCATTCTCGGAAACGCCGGTAAGCCGAGGAGCAAGTACAAATTCCCGTGGCGTCCAAAGCGTTCCACTGGCACCCGGTGCGGAGCACAAAGAGAATGGCATTCATCGCCGCTCTGTCTGGAACTCGGGGATTGTGGCAACCGAGCGGGTGCGCGGGACGCGCAGGCAGCAATGGCTCCATCAGCGACCACAATTGGTCGGGAATTTTCCAGCCGTCGTCTTTCCAGAATAGGCCCATGCCGCCGAATGCGACATGTTTGCGACGACGTCAGATTTTCCGCCATTCCAGCGATCAGCGCCCGCGATCGCACTGATCATCTCACCTTATCCATAACTCCTACCGAAATAGGCTCTAAATCCCTCCGGTGCTCGATACATTATGAGCTCGTTGCCTACGGAACTGATGGCGGGAGACACCGCCACCTTCACCGTGACGGCCGTTGACGCCAATGGGAACGTCCGTACCGATTACAACGGCACGCTTCGAATCCGGAGCTCGGATCCCCAGGCGATTCTGCCTCCGGTCCAACGCTTCGTGAACGGGATTGCTCGAAATATTCCAATCACCCTCCAAACGGCCGGCAGTCAGACCGTGATCGCTGAGGACACGGTTTATCCATTCTCCGCCTCTCGGAGGGTCCAAGTCCGAATCAGTGCAATCGCTGGTTATCGAATCAGTTTTGCGAGGCAGGTATCAGCCGGAGAGCCCGTCCAGTTCACCCTTCGGGCCACGGATCAGTATGGCAATACCATCCCCCAGTATTCTGGAAGGGCACGCTTGAGCAGCAGCGATCGCCGGGCCGAGTTTCCTGGGATCGTGACCATTTCAAACGGAGTGACAAGCGAGATCGCGATTTTTAAAGCCGCTGGGTCACCGAGCCTCTCGGCGACGTCGGTGCTACGCCCCACCCTCTCCGGCAGCGGCACCGCCAGAGTGGTGGCCGGCCCCGCTGCACGCTACTCGATTACGGCTCTCGATGTCTCCGCAACCGTCGCGCGATACACCACGTTTTCGGTAGGAACAGTCGATGCCTATGGCAACCCTGTAACCAATTACGGCGGGACTGCGACGGTAAGCAGCAGCGATCCGAACGCCCAGATTCCAGCGACCACGGCTTTCTTCAGGGGAATCGTTCCAAACTTGCACGTGACATTTCAAACCGCGGGCATTCAGACGGTTAGCCTGCGGGACCGCAACAACCCTCAATTGGTAGGTGAGGGGAGCCTCCGAGTGCTAGGTGGCTCAGCGGTCACTTTCGAGATCGTCGGGTTGCCGAACACCACGATGGCCAGAGCGGAGACACGCTTCTCGGTGGTTGCGAAGGATGCGTACCAAAACGTGGCGTCCGAGTACGCCGGCACGGTCCGCGTTACCAGCACGGATCAAAGAGCCAGGTTCGTCCTCTCGAGTTTCAGCTCAGGAGTCGCCCAGGCCCGGGCAACTTTCCAAAATGAGGGGGCGCACTCGGTGGTGGTAGCCGACTCGGTTCATGGCTCGCTTCGCGGGGAGGCGAGCACTTCAGTTGTTTCCACGGCTCCATTGGCCTGTAGCGTTGGCGGGCCTGGCTCGCCGACGCTCCTGTTGCTGCTTGCTTACGCGGGCCTTTGGCGAATGCGTTCCAAATCGCGAAAACGCTAAGGACTAAGATTCCAGCGAAGCCGAGTTTGCGCTAAACAGGGACGGTTTCTTGCCGTTTCTGCGAGGTGACCGAACTGTGGGAATCGAGGCTGAGCGACGGGTGGGCGTGCATACCTGTATGCTTTGCGAAGCCGTCTGCGGTCTCACTGTGCAGATGGAAGGGACGTCAGTGCGGGATGTGCGGGGGGATCGCGACGACCCGTTCAGTCGCGGCCACCTCTGCCCCAAAGCCTCGGCAATTGTCGATGTGCAGGGCGACCCCGATCGGATTCTCGAGCCCCAGTGCCGGGACGGCAATGCCTGGCAGGGCGTTTCCTGGGAATTGGCGCTGGAGGAGGCCGGCCATCGACTGGCCGCAATCCAACGCAAGTACGGCCGCAGCTCGGTGGGGGTGTACGTCGGCAATCCGACCGTGCATTCCTATTCGGCGATGCTGGCCTTACCGTTCTTTCTGCGCGCGATCGGCTCTCGGGCACGATTCTCGGCGACTTCCGTTGATCAGCTCCCGGCGATGCTTGCTGCATTGGAGATGTTCGGCCATCAGCTGCTATTGCCGATACCAGACGTGGATCGAACCAGCTTTTTTCTGATGCTTGGCGCCAATCCGTGGGTCTCCAACGGAAGCCTGATGACGGCGGGAGGGATCGCCCGCCGCCTCGAAGAAGTGCGCGCGCGAGGCGGCAAGCTGGTGGTGGTTGACCCGCGGCGCACCGATACCGCCGCGCGCGCCGACCAGCACCTGCCGATTCGGCCGGGCACGGATGCCTTGCTTTTGCTCGCGATGCTGCACGTGGTTTTCGAAGAGCGCCGAGTGCAACTGCGGCACCTGGCGGGTTCGATCGACGGATTGGATGCTCTGGAGCGAGCGGCCCGCGGATTTTCGCCCGAGCGCATCGAGGGCAGAACTGGCATTGCCGCTAGGGAGATCCGGGCGCTCGCGCGCGCCTTCGCGACTGCGCCCTCGGCGGTAGCTTATGGAAGGGTTGGCACCTGCACCCAGGAATTCGGCGGCCTCACCGCCTGGCTGATCGTCGCTCTGAACGCAGTTACCGGAAACCTCGACCGGGAGGGCGGGTTCATGTTCACCACCCCGGCGGCGGATCTCGTGGCGCTGGCGAAGCGAACTGGTGACCGCGGTCACTTTGGCGCGTGGCGCAGCCGGGTGAGAGGGCTGCCGGAGTTTGGCGGCGAGCTGCCGGCTGCCGCGCTGGCCGAAGAGATCGAAACGCCCGGCAAGGGGCAGATCCGAGCGCTGATTACCTTCGCCGGAAACCCGGTGCTCTCCACCCCGAACGGAGCTCGCCTGGAGCGCGCGCTCGCCGGGCTCGAGTACATGCTCTCGATCGACCTGTATCGCAACGAGACCACCCGCCATGCGAATGTGATCCTCCCCACTAGCTTTGGCTTCGAGCGCGACCACTACGATCTCGTGTTCTATACACTCGCGGTACGTAACGCCGCCCGTTACGTGAAGCCGCTCCTCCCGGTGCCGGGAAAGGTGCGCGGGGACTTTCAGATCATGCTCGACTTGGCGAGAACGCTTCGGCGTCACGGCGGTGGGAGGGCTGGAAGAGTTCTCGGAGCGGCGCTTTGGTTGGGGCGCACCCTGGGCGAGCGACGACTGCTCGATCTGATGCTGCGCCTTGGCCCGCATCGGCTCAGCTTGCGTCAATTGCAGCGGAGTCCCCATGGGGTGGACCTCGGGCCGCTGCGCTCGCAATTACCCGGACGGCTGTGCACGGCCGGCAAGCGCCTTCAGCTTGCGCCGGAGATTTTTCTGCGCGATTTGAATCGGCTCGAGTCTCGCCTGGCGGAGAATGCCCACAATGGGCTGCTGCTGATCGGCCGCCGAGAGCTGCGCAGCAACAATTCGTGGATGCACAATAGCCCGCGGCTGGTGAAAGGCCCGGCTGGTTGCGTGCTGCTGGTTCACCCCGAGGACGCGGCGGCGCGCGGCCTACGATCGGGAGATCGCGCTCGGGTGGCTTCGCGGGTGGGCAGCGTGGAAGTCCCGGTGGGGGTGACCGACGACATTGCCCCCGGCGTAGTGAGCCTCCCCCATGGTTGGGGGCACGTCCGCGAGGGCATCTCCCTTGGCGTCGCGGCCGCGCACCCGGGGGCCAGTCTCAATGACCTGACCGACGAGCAGTGCGTGGACGCGCTCTCGGGAACCGCGGCATTCAGCGGCGTCTCGGTCAGCGTAGTTAAAGCCTAGCAAGCCTGCTTCAAATCGCGCCACGAGCACGCATCGACTCGATCTCGACCAGCCCATAGCCCAGCTCTTTCAGCACCGCTTCCGTGTGTTGACCGAGGCGTGGAACATCGCCCATTACCGCGCTTGCGCCCTCAAGGTTGGCGGGAGGAAGCAACGCCTCAATCGGCCCGGTCTCCGTGGCCACCGTGCGCCATCGGCTTCGCGCCTTCAGCTGTGGATGAGCCAGAACGCTGTCGATGTCGTTGAGCCGGCCGTTGGCGATCCCGGCGCGATCGAGCCGCTGCACGACTTGATCCGCGCTCGCATCCGCGAAAGCCTGCTCGATCAGATCGGTCAAATCAAAGCGATGCTCGACGCGTCGGCTGTTGGTGGCAAACCGATCATCGCCGATCAATTCCGGGCGTGCGATTACTTCGCGGCAGAATACCGCCCACTCCCGTTCGTTCTGGATCCCGAAGATCACGTCTTGACCATCGCCGGCGCGATGCGGACCGTACGGCGCGATCGCCGGATGGGTCGCGCCGTTTCGAGGTGGGGGTTTGCCGCCGTAGCCGCCGAAGTAGAGCGCGTAACCCATCCATTCCGCGAGCGCCTCCAGCATCGAGACCTCGATCCGAGTGCCGCTACCGGTTCGCTCACGCTGAAAAAGGGCGATCAGAATGCCCGAATACGCATACATCCCTGCAGCGATGTCCGCGATCGAGATGCCGCAGCGAGACGGTTCGGCCGCTCCTCCGGTAATGGAGATCAGCCCCGCCTCCGCTTGAATCAGCAGGTCATAGGCCTTCTTGTCCCGATACGGTCCTTCGTCCCCGTAACCCGAGAGATCGGCGAGGATCAATCGGGGGAACTTCGGAGCCAGCGCCTTGAAATCGAGCCCCAGCCTCGAGCTGGCTCCCGGCGCGAGATTCTGAACCAGTACGTCCGCTCTCGCCAACAGCCTTTGAAGCGCGGCACGCGCGTCGGGCTGCTTGAGATCGAGCGTCACGCTCTCCTTGCCCCGGTTCAACCAGACGAAATGCGAGGACATCCCTCGGACCGTCTGGTCATAGTCTCGGGCGAAATCTCCACTCCCGGGCCGCTCGACCTTGATCACTCGCGCCCCATAATCCGCGAGCTGGCGAGTGCAGAAAGGCCCGGCCACGGCGTGCTCGAGCGATACCACTGTGATCCCTTGAAACGGTCGCATCGCGCGTCAATAGGAGCGAGGCAGGCCCAGCACGTGCTCGGCGATATAGGCCAGGATCAGGTTGGTCGAAATCGGCGCCACCTGGTAGAGGCGGGTTTCCCGGAACTTGCGCTCGACGTCGTACTCGCTCGCGAAGCCGAAGCCGCCGTGAGTCTGCAGGCAGACGTTTGCGGCCTCCCACGAGGCCTTGGCGGCAAGGTACTTCGCCATGTTCGCTTCAGCGCCGCAAGGCTGATTCCGATCGAAAAGGTCGCATGCCTTCCAGCGCATCAAGTTCGCCGCCTCGACTTCGACATAACTTTCGGCGATCGGGAACTGTATCCCCTGGTTTTTTCCAATCGGTCGCTCGAAGACGATCCGCTCGTTGGCATAGCGGGTTGCCTTGTCCACGAACCAGTATCCATCCCCGATGCACTCCGCGGCGATCAGCGCTCTCTCGGCGTTGAGCCCGTCAAGGATGTACTTGAACCCCTTGCCTTCCTCGCCAATCAAATTCTCCGCCGGAATCTCCAGGTTGTCGAAGAAGGCTTCGAACGTCTCGTGATTGACCATGTTTCGGATCGGCCTCAGCGTCAGCCCGTGGCCGACCGCTGAGCGCACGTCGACCAGGAAGATCGACATTCCATCCGACTTGCGCTTGACCTGGGCGAGTGGGGTGGTGCGGGCCAGCAGGATCATCAAATCCGAGTGCCGCACCCGGGAGAGCCAGACCTTCTGTCCATTCACCCGGTAGCGGTCTCCGTCCTTTACCGCCATTGTCTTGAGCCGAGTCGTATCGGTCCCAGTGGTGGGCTCGGTTACCCCCATCGACTGCAAGCGCAGCTCGCCGCTCGCGATCTTCGGAAGGTAGTAGCGCTTTTGCGCCTCGGAGCCGTGCCGCAACAGGGTCCCCATGTTGTAGAGCTGACC
>WNFD01012679.1_pt1 | contig 10006 bp, 12 predicted proteins | sample 5400491 | NCBI WGS metagenome assembly WNFD01 (sample SAMN13153343, study PRJNA577476) | soil metagenome | isolation source: 120 cm saprolite under Douglas fir tree site 2 hole 2 replicate 2 | place: USA:California | collected 2015-04-18
CGAGACGTTGACCTGCGGCATACGCATCAGGGCTCGCGCTACCGCTTTAATGACCAGGTCGTTGAAGCTGATCTTTACCGGGTCGGGGTCCTTCTCAGCATACTCGTTGATCTGCTGCCGCAGTTCTGCAAGCTTGCCAGTATCGATAACGCTTGTAACATAATAGTGCGGTGCGGTCTGCATACTCTGGCTGAGACGTCTTGCAATAGTGCGGCGCATAGCCGTGAGGGGTATCTCCAGGATCTCACCCGTTTCTACAGCGGCAGGGGCCGCTTCTGGCACCGGTGCCTGCACTGGTGCCGGAGTGGGTGGAGCGTATACAGGCTGAGCGGCAGGCGCAGTTGGTACTGCCTGCATTTGAGCCATCGCTGCCTCGATATCCATCTTGATGATACGCCCATTGGGTCCCGTACCCTGGATGCGTTTATAGTCAAGTTGCTTCTCTTCGGCCAGGCGACGGGCAATGGGAGAGATAAAGATGCGCCCCTGGCTTTCCGTGACTGGTGCAGATTGAACACTTACCAGTTGGGGTGCTGTCACGGTTTGCTCGCCCTTCTCCGTCTCCGCTAGAGGAGCTACAGTGGCAGTGGATTTAACCGCTCCATTGCCAGCTATGCTAGCGGGCAGCGGTTCGTCAGCAGCACCAATTAATGCGATACCTGCGCCTATAGGAGCCGATTCGCCTTCAGGGATCAGTATCTTACGAAGCACACCGCTGGCATATGCCTCTATCTCAATATTGACCTTATCTGTCTCGACCTCTGCAAGGGACTCTCCCTTTTTTACTGGATCACCTTCGTGTTTGATCCAATGAAGAATCTTGCCTTCTTCCATCGTATCGCCCATCTTGGGCATCTCAACAGTTTTCATTTTAGCACTCCGAATCAACCATGAACCAGCGCCTGGGGCACAATGGCTTTTACAGCCTTTACAATATCGTTTTTATTGCTGAGAGCGGCGCGCTCCAGGACCTTCGAGTAGGGCATGGGTACATCGGCGCTATTCACATGCTGAATCGGTGCATCCATGTAATCGAAGGCATATTCGTAAATCAGCGCAGCCAACCCCTGGCCTGTCCCATAGTATTTCCATCCCTCCTCGGCAATGACGACGCGATTGGTCTTCTTCACCGAGTCAATAATGAGGTCGATATCGATGGGGCGGACGCTCCTGAGATCTATCACTTCTGCTTGAATACCTTCTTTAGCCAGGTCTTCAGCGGCTTGTAATACGACATGCAGTATACGCGAGAAGGTAATAATGGTCACATGCTGGCCCTCGCGCCTCAGCTCTCCGCGATCGAGCGGTACCACATAATCATCGCCTTCGTCGGGAACTTCACCTTTCACGTTATAGAGCAGTTCATGCTCAATGAAAAGCACCGGATTGGGATCGCGTACTGCTGATTTGAGCATGCCCTTGGCATCGTAGGGGGTGGCAGGCATGGCTACTTTGAGGCCAGGAATATGGGCATACCAGGACTCCAGCATTTGCGAGTGCTGTGCACCTCGCTGCGCTCCGCCACCGCCAGGCATGCGAATGACAAGAGGTATTTCTGGCTGTCCACCGAACATGTAGCGGAATTTGGCGGCCTGGTTAACGATCTGGTCAGAAGCAAGCAGGCTGAAATTGATGGTCATCAGTTCGAGAATGGGACGTAGACCACCAAGGGCGGCGCCAATTGCGGCTCCAGTGATAACTTCTTCTGCTAGAGGGGTATCACGCACGCGTTTTTCACCAAATTCTTCAAAAAGCCCCTTGGAAACAGCGTAGGTGCCGCCATAGCCGGCGATATCTTCGCCCATGATGAAAACGCGTTCATCGCGCTGCATTTCTTCACGGAGGTAATGGTACGCATACTAATTTATTCTCCTCTCATGCGTGTGAGCGAATGAGCAAAATGAGCAAGCGGCTCCAGTCGTTTGTTCACGCATGCATTAGATCTTTTATTTTCTTTCGTAACGAAAGCTGAGCGCGGTAGAATTATCGACCATTACGTCGGTATAGAGTTCCTCCAGCGTAGGATCAGGACTGTTCTCAGCAAATTCGGCGGCATCCTCGGCTACCTGGGTGGCTTGAGCATCGTTTTCGTCAATTTCAGCCTGAGTTGCCATGTCCAGTTCGAGCAATTTCCTCTCAAATATACCGATGGGGTCCCGGGTGGCACGCCACTCCTGCTCTTCCTCGCGAGTGCGATAATAGGCCGGATCCGTCATGGAGTGTCCACGGAAACGATAGGTCTTGACCTCCAGCAGCATAGGTCCCTGCCCGCTGCGTGCCCGTTCTACAGCGCGTTTCATGGTTTCGTAGACCTGGATTACATCCATCCCATCAATCTGTTCGCCAGGCATATTGTAAGCAGCGGCACGCGGGAGCAGAGAATCAACCGCCCAGGCCTTTTCCACTGCCATGCCCATCGAGTACTGGTTATTTTCGCATACATAGACAACGGGCAATTTCCAGATAGATGCCAGGTTGAGCGCTTCATGGAAAGCTCCCTCGTCGACAGCACCGTCACCGAAAAAACACGCCACTATGTTATCCAGCCCCTGGTATTGTATAGCAAGGGCCACCCCGGCAGCGATTGGCATCTGCGCAGCGACGATCCCATTTCCTCCCAGCACCCCTAGCTCATTACTCCACATGTGCATAGAGCCGCCTTTACCTTTGCTGCACCCGGTAATTTTACCAAAAAGTTCCGCCATTACTACTCGGGGATCCATGCCTTTGGTGATTGCATGCCCATGCTCGCGGTAACTGGATAGAATCTTATCGTCAGGCCGCAGCGCGGCAATGCATCCTACGCCGACTGCCTCCTGCCCTATATAAAGGTGCATGAAGCCACCTATTTTGCCGCGTGTATACTCCTCTGCACTTTTTTCTTCAAAACGCCGCAGCAGGGCCATCTTATAGTGCATTTCTAATAGTTGTGTGCGAGTAAGACTCGCAAGAGTCAAGTTGCTGATCACCATAGGCCCTTCTTTCTTCGAGTGTTCGACACTACATCTATGATTGACTTGAAATACATTTTTGAAACGAAGCCTTTCTATTCATCAAGGAGTGAGCCTTTTTGATAATGACGCATCAAGATCGAGACTCTGCCAAGGAAAATACTGCTCACAGCACTCTCATCAGTCTCATGTTACATGCGTCTTCCATGAAAAGGCTCATTTCCTCTTCAATACTTTGTGAACTTTCTGTGTCATATTTTACTCGATCAGTGCTACTATTTCAAAGACCTTTTCTTGCAGGTTTCAAAAGATGGCTGTCTTTCAGAGGACGAATTACCAAAAATGGCAACCCCTTGCGGGGATTAATAACTGGTATCAGTCACCCTCTTGATACCAGGTTATCAATCCCCGCAAGGGGTAAAGTAGTCGAGTGGCAGCGAGGAACAACACTTTGTAAGGGCAGCATTCTGCCCCCACTAAAACTAAAGCCGGGCGTCCAAAAAGGATGCACCGACATTACTACTTGATGACAGCATCCGCGAGTTCTTTGCCAGGGGAGAAACGTACACGGTCCTTCGCGGGAACTTCGATAGGCTTGCGGTCTCGCGGGTTGACTCCCTTGCGGGCGGCGCTCCGACGTACTTTAAAAGAGCCGAAGCCCACTAAACGTACTTCGTTGCCTTCCTTGAGAGAATCGCGGATAGTAACCAGCGTCGCCTCCAACACCTCAGCGGCTTTCTTCTGGGTCAGTCCTGCCTGCGTAGCAATACGCCTTGTAAGTTCCTGCCGACCAACGATGTTCGACTCAGATTTGTTTGTAGCCATGGGTTCGAAATCCTCCTTACAATGATCAGCACATGTCGCTACTCATCCCATTGTTCTATTGCTGGGCCTATAGAGCGGCTTCATAACTCACTGCCGTAAAGGAGTATAGCACGGGACTTTCAGAAATACAAGGGTATGAGCGTGCTTGAGAGCTAGGCTCACGCCATGAGGGGGCTTGAGAAGCCAGTTTAAAACAAGCGTACAGGTAGAAAATTGGCTTCTCAAGCGGTGTCAATAGTGTACCGCAACCCCAGGCTATTACACTGCGGCATACAGAATAAGCCCATCTGTGGTACGGTGTTGTTCGAGTTGTCCACCTAAACGGAGATGCTCAAGGTGCGACAGCGTCTCGGCAACTGCCATACGATGTGCTTCGCTGCTTTTCCAACGGCGTTCAAAGAGTTGTTCAGCGAGTTGGTAAGCATGTTGCGGGTGCTCATCAAGCAGGGTTAAAATCTGCATCTCGCGCTGCCCGTGGTGTTCGATGATCTCAGCTGTACGTCCTGCAAGGTCGATAAATGGTTCTCCATGCCCAGGGAGAACGATGCTGGCCGGCAGATCGGCAACTTTTTCCAATGAGTTCAGATAGTCAGCCAGCGGATTCTCGCGGTCACGCTCAGAGTAGAGACCGATATTGGGCGTGATGCGTGGTAAAACGTGATCGGCGGCCAGGAAGGCGCCATCACGCTCGCGAAAGAGGCATATTTGGCCATCGGAGTGTCCTGGTGTCCAGATCACGCGGTAACGCTCGCCCACAAGGTCTATATACTCACTATCTTCGACCAGGGTAAAGGCTTCGTGTGGTGGAACTCGAATCATGTCACGCATGACCTGCGGGTCAACCTGGGTAAACCAGAAATCGGTGGGAGGTAGACCATGCTGCCCGAAAAACTGCGAGACCTTGCTGAACCGCTGAGGCATGGTACCTGACCAGATAATCTGTACGCTAGCTTCATCGATGGGATGCATGTAGACCGCCGCGCCGCTCTGTTCCTGTAGCTCTCCCGAAAGGCCAACATGATCGGGATGATGGTGGGTGAGAACAATGGCACGCAGCTTATCAAGGCTGAGCCCGATACGTTCTAATCCTGCCCAGAAAGCTGCGCGGGAATCAGGCATACCAATGCCCGCATCAACCAGCGCCCATTCATCGCTGCCTACGAGGGCATAAACATTGACAGTACGCAGCGGAAAGGGGATAGGCAAAGTAATTTTCCAGATACCAGAAGCGACCTCACGAGCTTCAGGTAGTGACTCATCCTGGCGGTGAGGCTGTACTGGAGGGGATTGGTGCATATTTAAGAACTTTCTTTCAATTTCCAATTTTATGGATAAGATATACAAACCTTTATGAATTGATTGTATGGCGTGGACAAGTCAGGTGTCAAATAGGTTGAGTTCTTCTGATGAGAAATTCTAGTTGCTTCTCATCGATGCATTTGTTACAATGTCCATACAAATTGCAAAGTCTGGGATAGAGCGACATGCAAACAAACAGGCATGGTCAGATGAAAGGTACGGAAGTAGCCCGTGTCAAAAGTATATGCGATCGCAAACCAGAAGGGGGGAGTTGGAAAAACCACCACCGCCATTAATCTGGCTACATACCTGGCTGCCGCGGGCCGCAGGGTGTTGCTCGTCGATATGGATCCCCAGTCAAATACTACTAGCGGCATTGGAGCAACAAAGAATATCAGGACACATACTATTTATGATCTGCTCGTGCAGCCAGGTGATGAGCTAACCATCTTTGATGTGATTGTTCCAACACAACGGCGCGAACTCGTGGTTGCTCCCTGTACTGTAGACCTGGCAGCAGCCGAGGTCGAACTGGTTGGAGAGTTGGCGCGTGAGTCCAGGCTCCGCCAGGTGCTGGAACCAATTCGCCAGCGCTGCGACTACATACTGATCGATTGCCCTCCTTCACTCGGATTGCTCACCGTGAATTCCCTGGTCGCCGCAGATGCCGTGATTATTCCTATCCAGTGTGAATACCTGGCCCTGGAAGGCCTGAGCCACTTGCTGAACACTATCCAGATTGTCAAGAACAAGCTAAATCCAGAACTGTATATTGCCGGCGTCGTGTTGACCATGTTCGATCCACGCACGCGCCTGGCAGGGGAGATTGTACGGGAAGTGCGTAGCCACTTCCCTAAAGAGGCGTTTCAGACGATTATTAATCGCAACGTCCGTTTAAGTGAGGCCCCTAGTTTTGGGCAGTCGATCCTTGATTACGATCCCTCCTCTCCTGGAGCGATCTCTTATCGCTCATTAGCACAGGAGGTGATGGCCCGTGGCTAAGCAGAAGTTTGGACTGGGACGAGGATTGGATGCTTTGATATCCGGCGCATCTGAAGTGATGGCGGCACAGCAGCCTTCGCGTATCGACGAGCAGAGTATCTTGCAGGTCGCAATCGAAGCAATCATCCCTAATCCGCGCCAACCACGCAGGGCTTTTAGTGACGACGATCCTAAGCTGCTGGAGTTGAGCAACTCGATCAAAGAGTATGGCCTTTTACAGCCACTGGTGGTTACACGCCTGGATACGAACAAATCTACCACTGCCAACAACCAGCGATCGTCAACGACCGACCCCTGGTTAGTTAGAGACGATCAGCCTGGTGTGACTTCCGAAGCCCGTGATAACAGCGCGACCTTTCAATTTCAGATCATTGCTGGCGAACGTCGCTGGCGAGCCTCACGTCTAGCAGGTCTGACAAAAGTTCCGGTGGTTGTCAAAGAAGCGACTCCGCAGGAGATGCTCGAGTTAGCGCTGATCGAGAACATCCAGCGTGCCGATCTGAACCCTATCGAGGAGGCGCTGGCATACCAGGCGCTGATCAAGGAATTTGGCCTGACCCAGGAGGTGGTTGCTAAATCAGTGGGCAAGGATCGCTCAACCATCACAAATGCACTGCGCCTGTTAACGCTAGCTCCAAAAGTACGAGAAGCGTTGATCAATCAGTATGAGAATTTCAGCGAGGGGCATGCGCGGGCACTCATAGGCATTAGCCGCGAAGAAGATCAAATAGCCGCTATGGGCAAGATCATCTCCTTGAAATTGAATGTGCGCCAGGCTGAGGAATTGGCAGCGCGTATCAAAGCGGCGGAACGCGCTAATGACGCCCTGCAGGAGTCTACTCTATCTACTCCACGGCGTTCGACTGAGATAGAAGACCTTGAAACGCAGTTCCGCAACGCACTCATGGTGAAGGTTGATTTGAAACGCACTGCGAAAGGCAAGGGAACGCTCGTCCTACATTTCAATAATCAAGAGGAGCTTGAGCGTTTATATGGTCGACTGGTGAAACACGAAGAATAAAGTGTTGGAGGGGAACTCATAATTCTAATTCTCTTCTGAATTCATCCAGGTAGGTATGCATAAAGGCTGTACGCTGCTGAGCCAGTGCGCGGCCAGTTTGTGTAGACATTGTGCTACTAAGCTTGAGCAGCTTTGTTAAGAAGTGGTCGAGCATAAAGCGCTGATCGTCGGGCTTATGTTGCTCGGCAAATGGATCATCAGGGTCATAGGTTTGCGTTTGGGGAGTGCGTCGAACCGTTCCCGTTATCGCCCAGCGCAAGATGCCAATGGCGCCAAGACTATCGAGCCGATCAGCATCGCGAACGATTTTCGCCTCCAATGTGCGAGGCTCGATGCCTAAGCTGAAGCTATGGGCAGCAATAGCGTGCAAGATCGCCTGTTGTATATCAAAGGTAAGATGATGGGCAGAGAGTAATCCGGTAGCGTTTAACACCGAAAGTTCGGCATGATGCCTCGTTTTATCATCTGTGAGACGACCAAGGTCGTGCATCAGTGCGGCCATGCCGACAATAAAAGGGTCGGCATTCTCCTGCTCAGCAAGATATAAGGCAATTTTGTATACGCGCTGGATATGCTCCCAGCCGTGGGCAGGATCATCGAACCCTGCGAAACGCTGCCGTACCTGCGCATATACGTCTGATAATATATGCGATTCGTTGGTCTTCGCTTCCATGAACAGGGAACAATTTCCTTTCTCTCCCTCCAAAAAGGGTCAAAGAATCGCTAAAAATTCACCAGGTGGAGGCTACTTTACAGTCCCTGGCTATTTATACTCTACTGTAGGTCGGCATTATTAAATCACAACGACCGTTGATTAGCAAGGTAACAGTATTCTCAGAAATACGTGTCGAAGTGGTCAGGCCTGACCACTTCGACACGTATTTCTGAGAATACTCAAGCTATTAGCTTAGCCATCTGTTCGCAGGACCAGGCACAGTTACGACAGGCATTAGCGCAATCTGTATCACCCGCCTGGTCACATATGCCCGCGGTGTGATTACACACCTGGGCGCATGTCTGGCAGATGAAACCATGAAGCGGAGAATCGTGCTGCATGAAGTGGGCAGCAGTCATACATATTTCAGCACAGTCTTGTAGCATAAAGATGTAATCAGGATTTGCCTGCCCGCCTCCAGCTAGCTGATAGTTCGACGCTGTCAGCAGACAAGCAGTGTTACAGTCCAGGCAGTCCTGAATGCATTGTTGCATCTCTACCTGATCCATCGGGGTCCCCGGGTTTTGCGCCATGATTCTTCTCCTTTCAAATTTGAGGGACGCGATTCCGCGAACTTCAACATCTATATTACGTTACTTACGCTCTACTTTCTAGACGTTTTGGATAGTAGTTTAGGGCACTAACAAGCTATTCGCCTAACGCTTCCGAAAACGCCCCTGGCAAAAAGTGAAACAGGGGTTTATTCGTGGCTGTGCTATTCAGAGGGCAAGGTTATGGCTATATTCGTATGGGTGCAGGATTGCAAGTCGTTGTGGATGCCGACGGAGGGAGTCGAACCCTCGACCCAGCGATTAAAAGTCGCTTGCTCTACCACTGAGCTACGTCAGCACAAAGGTAATATACCACGAGTTGTCAAGGCTTTGAATACCGATTAACTGGGTTGGCAAGGGCTGGATTCGCTGTCCTGGGAACAAAAGTTTTAGAAAGATCATTAATTTGCACTAAAATTGATCTTGTTTGTTTATATGCAACGTGATACACTACTACAAGTACGGGACTTAAGCATAAAGTACATCTTTTTTATTTTTGCAGTTCGGGGATAGGTGCTGTTCATTCTTGCCCTGATGGATGCACAGCAACATTTATTTGGAACTGCCAAGCAAGATAGAAGGTGTATGTTGCTGTTACTAAATTCCTGGGGTTGTATACCTATAGATGACAGGAGGGGTGTTTTCTCCCATGCTGCCTGGCAGGGAAAAAGCGCCGATTGTTTGTGGGAAAACAAATACTTATTATAGACGACCAGAGTCAGTTACTCTCATTGATGCGCCGGATTCTGGAGGATGAACAGTACCAGGTCTCCATTTTGCAAAATGGTAAAGATGCTTTCTCTCATATGAGAGCTCTCCTGCCAGATTTGCTGATTCTCGATTTGAAACTTGGGAATATCTCCGGTCAAGATATATTGAAGACATTGAAAGAGGACGCCATAACGGCCGAAATTCCTGTCATCATTTACACGGCGGCAGTGCTTGAGGCTGAAGAGGTGGTGAAAATGATCTCGAGTGATCCCAAATTGTACCAGAGAGTCTATCTCGTTCACAAACCCTTCGAGTTAGAGGACCTGCTTACTCTTGTAGGGCAAGTCCTGAACGAGCCTGTACGCTGATTGGTCAAATTTGTCACGCAGTTCCAGACCGGACATTTCCGGTCATTTTTATGTAGTGTTAGCTGAGTTTAGCTGATCGCTGTCTAGAAAGGATGAAGGTGAGCCATGAAGTTTGTCTTTGGATTACTTATAGGATTCGCGCTGGGCGTAGCCGCGGGGTTGATCCTGGCACCTCAGTCAGGAGAGGCCACGCGGGAGCAGCTAGGCGAGCAAGGCATCATGCTGCGCGATCGCTCTGGTGGATTGAGCAATGAAATTCGCGCGCGTGCCACAGATGCGTTAGCACAAGGCCGCGAAATGTACCAGCGCACAAAAGAGGAATTGACTGAAGCCTATACTAAGTCAAAGGCTGGTCAGTAGGGACCCGGTTTATCGCGTCCCACGGGGTGGGGAAAGGAGCATGTGTCCGCACCCCGTGGGACCTCCCTTCCTAACCTTTTTGGGTTGTGGTTGAGAAGGTAGCGGAGCAGGCAGCGTCACGCAGGCGCTCTCCCTCCCAGGGCGACCGCAAGCGGCTTACCTCGCTCGCTCTCCTCCCAGGGCGACCCTTGCGGTCGCCCTTC
>WNFD01018949.1_pt1 | contig 10006 bp, 8 predicted proteins | sample 5400491 | NCBI WGS metagenome assembly WNFD01 (sample SAMN13153343, study PRJNA577476) | soil metagenome | isolation source: 120 cm saprolite under Douglas fir tree site 2 hole 2 replicate 2 | place: USA:California | collected 2015-04-18
CTGGCAATGATCGAGCGTTGCGTTCGAGATGCCGGTGGTACCTACATGTGCTGTGATACGGATGCGCTAATCATCGTCGCCAGCAGGCTTGGCGGAACGGTTCGGATGCCCGACGGTTCTTCGCCCGTTAAGGCGCTTTCATGGCGACAGGTCCGACAAATTGCTGACCGATTCGATTCGCTCTCCCCGTACAACCGCAAGATAGTGCCGCATCTACTGCGTCTGACCGATGAGAACTTCGACAAGAATGACAAGCAACGTCAGCTTTTCGGACTATCGATAGCGGCTAAGCGATACGCACTCTACTCAACGAAATGCGATCAGCCAAGTTGTCGCCACCGCAAATGCATCAGCATTGTTGACCCAAAGCTCACGGCCTGATCTTCCTTGCTCCAACTGAGGAGCGCGGAAGTGGCTTGCCGAAGTGGTGGTGGGAGCTGTGGCGTTTTCTCTTGGCACTCGAATTCAAGCAGATGCGGGAGCAATCTCCGCGTGTGCTTTTGCTCGCAGGGCGTGCCATAGACACGGAGGCCATGACAGATGTTGATGGTCAGCCACCCTGGATCGACCTACTGGCCATGATGAAAATGAGAATTTCAACGCCACACTATTTGGCTCAGATGAAGGGCAAAGCCAGTCCATTCGGATTCGTCTTACATCCTCGAACGCGTGACAAGCTAAAACTCATGTTGCTCACGCCGTTCAGCAAGAAACGCGAGGGTTGGACGCATTCTCTTTGCGTAAACACACACGATGGCAAGACTTATCGTTTGGAAGAGTTTCCGAATGCAGATGTCATAAGTCTAGGAGACATCTTGTGCGGTTACGCTAATCACCCTGAGATCAAATGCCTCGGGCCAGATGGGACTAAATGCCAGGCACACACACGCGGGCTGCTGCGCCGCATGACAATCAACGGCGGCTTACAACATTGCATCGGGAAAGAAGTCTCGCGTTTTAAAGAAGGCATGAATGATTTCATCGAAAGCGTCGACGACATGTGTATTCACTACGACGGCGGGCGAGTCGCCGCTAACGGAGTTTGATCGCAGAAATCAGCAGACGTGGATTGCGGAATACGGCCAAGCAGACTCATCTCGACCGAAAAACAATTCGCGCGGTCCTAAAATGGGAGCGACTGCATCGGACGGAACGATTAGCCCGTCGTCGTGAACGGCGACACGCGCAGGCAGTGGAACAAACGACCCGACCCATAGCGGTCCGAAAAGCAAGCGGCGGAGCAGGCTTTGTCGTTCCGCTTATCGCTGGAGGTGCACTTGCTGCGTGGAACCCAAAGCTCGGCATGGGTGCAGGCAGTTTGACGCTGGTTGTTGCCGCAGTCTGGAAAAAGAATTGGGCTTGGTGGCTAGTGGGGTGCATCACTTTGTTTGTCGCATTGCTTTTCTATTTCACGAATAACGAAAAAACAGACAACCCTACCGGGTCGGGCGCACAAGCCTAAAGCACGCCTATTTTTCAGCTTCATCAACTAGCTTTTGATAACGCAGGAACAGGCTCCTCGGAAAACAAATGAATCGATACAACGAACTTAAACTGCAAGTCCTATCCTTATTCGCCGCGAGCCAAGGTGAATGGCTCGGACCAAATGAAGCGGCGGAAAGGCTTAATTTCTCCCCGGCACGTTCGGCCTGGACATATTTCAAAAGATTATGGAGCTTCGGCTTGCTGGAAAGGCGTTCCCGATGGTCGCGGCTTCGCTGGTTAAGGTCACATTCAGAGTGATCTCCGCTACCGGGCAGAAGTTCGAGTATCCAAGTTACCGGTAAGGCGACGCAATACCAGGCACTTGACCGAACCGTGGTAAATTCTGCTTCGATGACTGAATCCAAAAATCGACCGCTTGCTTATGCTTTTGCTTCGCTTGTATTGGCTTCTGGATTGGCTGCGTGTCGGCATCGGGATACCGCGCACCATACAGACGCCTTGATTGTGTGTCACGGAGCCGAGGGAGTTAACTGGGAGCAGTTTCAAGGCACTGACCAGCTCGCTTATCAGGTAAAGGTGGACTATCCGGCCGATAGCATAATTGCGTGCATCTCGAAAAAATTGAACGAAAACGGTTGGCAGCCGTTGAAGGAAGATTTCTGGAACCCAGGGCTTCCTTCATCACAAGTCAGGGGCTGGACGCACTCCACTGATGCAACGGTTCATCCCGAAGCAACCGTCGATGCTTGGGCCACCCAATGGCAGAATCAAGCTGGCGATGTCGCTTGGTATTACCTGCAATATAGATACCCGCCGCAAGACCGGTACACTCTTTTTGTCAACGCAGGTTTCATACCAGCCAATAAAGCAAAGAACGAGCCGAAGACTCCACAAACTCGGAAATAGTCGCGAACTTCACTCTGTCAACTGCTGGTAACGCGGAAACCGTACAAATGCAATGCGCGACACCGACCGCGTAATTTTGCAGAGGCTCGGACCGTAGTAAATGTACAGAGCCAATGCTTGACCTACTGTTTGCGCTTCTCGAAATCTTGTTGGAGATTTTCTTTGAAGCTGCCTTTGAATTTGCAGCAGAGGCAATTGGTGCCTTAATTTGGCGTGGACTCGCCGCAGCGTTTGATACGACAGAGTTCAAAAACCCTCTGGTTGCGGCAGCCGGATATCTGTTCCTAGCAGCCTGTGGTGCAAGTCGGGAATTTTGTTTTGTAACCTGAAGTAACTTGTGTTCGCCAGTGTGTCTCGTAGAATGCGAATGCATTCTGGAGAAAAACAGATGGCGATGGGTACGCGAAGGCGGAGACGGCGGCAGGAGCGTTTGTGGATTAGCCACAACGAGCTGGCGAAAGGGCCAGCGCATCCCTTCTACAAGCATGTGAATGAACTGTTGGAAGCGGAAGGGTTCGACGAGTTCGCCGAGAAGGAGTGCGCGAAGTTTTACGCGGAGAACAACGGGCGACCATCGCTGACGCCAGGGATGTATTTCCGGTTGTTGCTGGTGGGGTATTTTGAAGGGATCGATTCGGAGCGCGGGATCGCCTGGCGCGCGGCAGATTCCATTGGGCTGCGGAAGTTTCTGGGAGTGGGGTTAGACGAACAAACGCCGGATCATTCGACGATCTCGCGGACGCGGCGACTGATGGATGTGGAGACGCACCGCAAGGTTTTCTTCTGGATCTTGGAACGGCTGAGAGATCAGGGGCTGGTGAAGGGCAAGACCGTGGGGCTGGACGCAACCACGCTGGAGGCCAATGCGGCGATGCGTTCGATCGTGCGGCGAGACAATGGCGAGAGTTACGAGGAATTTCTGAAAGGGTTGGCAAAGGAATCGGGAATCGAAACGCCGACGCGGGAAGATCTGGCGCGGTTCGATCGTACGCGGAAGAACAAAGCCAGCAACAAAGATTGGGTCAATCCGCATGATGCGGACGCACGGATTACCAAGATGAAAGATGGTCGGACGCATCTGGCACACAAAGCGGAGCATGCCGTGGATTTGAAGACCGGCGCAGTGTTGGCGGTGACCCTGCAGGAAGCCGACCAGGGAGATACCACGACGGTTATAGAGACTCTGGGACAAGCGGGTGAAAACGCCGCGGAGTTGGTGGGGACAGAGGCAACGAATCAGAAACCGCAAATGCATCTGCAGGGCGTCGAAGAAGTAGTCGCCGACAAGGGCTACCACAGTGGACGGGTGTTAGCAGAGATGAAGAGCGCGGAAGTACGAACCTACATTCCGGAGAAGAAACAGCCAGGGCAACGGCATTGGGAAGGCAAGCGCGAACAGCAGCAAGCGGTTTACGCTAACCGCCAACGACTCAACCGAGAGTATGGGAAACAGCTACTGCGGAAAAGAGGCGAACTGATAGAACGGAGCTTCGCGCATTGCTACGACACCGGGGGAATGAGACGAACGCATCTGCGAGGGCATGAGAACATTCTCAAGCGACTGTTGCTTCATGTCGGCGCATTCAATTTGAGTCTGATCTTCCGCTCGTTGCTGGGAGCAGGAACTCCGCGGGAGCTGAGAAATCGGTTTGCTTCGCTTTTTCGCTTACTTTTTTCTCTGTCAGCGCCTACCGAGAGCGCAAACGTTCCTTTTTCCAGGTTACGCATCAACCAACCGCGGAATCGCCGCTATCTTCGTTACAGGTTCCGTCATTCGGAAGAACCTGATTCCGCCACGGGCTGCTAGGCGGAGTTACAGGTGGACTTAGCCTCCTGTTCTTTCCTCATCCTCTTGTTCATCGCTCCCGTGTTCCTGGGCTCAGTGTGTTCGTCAGTCCCATTTTGGCGGGGCTGGGAATGTCGCTGGTGGGCTCTGCCTTACGGCAGCGGAATAAGAAGCCGATGCAAATAGAGAGCTTTGCCTATGGCTTCGCTTTTGCATTCGGAATGGCCCTCGTTCGTTTCTTCTTCGTGAAGTGAAAATTAGATTCGAAACGCCTGGTAAACGCACAAATCGTCCATTTGAATTGACTTCCAGTGTCATCGGGTTGGCTTATACTGCTCGGATTGATTCGCATCGTGGATACGAATGAGACGAATTTAGAAGGCCGCGTGGAATGCCAGCGAACCGAGAGCAAATAGAACAACTAGTTGCGGCGGCTCCGAATTTTCGGAACCGCTGGGAGGGATTCCTTAAAGAGTGTGAGGGAGAAGAAGTACCGCCATGGTTTGTCGGCATGAGCGAACTCGCACATTACGTCGTCGAGAGTTTCGCGAAAGGTGTCACCGTCGAATTTCCGAATTTATTTAGTACGGTTGAGGCTCTTCTCCAGAAGTCGGACCCTGAGATTGAGAATCTAATCGCTGTCGGGTTTTTTGAGGACATACAAAATATCGCCAGCCACCGCGCCTTCGGAGCTGCACCATTTCGACAGTTGCTCGGACCGCGAAGTCTAGTCCTCTGGGACGAAGTTGATGCAGGTATGAAAAGAGTAGCCGCGTGGGAAGCAAGGAATAAACCCCGATGGTGGCAATTCTGGCGACGTCGCCGTGTTTTTGATGCCAAGCAGGCACTAGAACAAGTTGAAAATCCCGAGTTGAAAAAAATAATCGAGGCCAGCTCCCGAAAGATGAGTTGATATGGCGTCGCAAGTGCTTGGTTAACGCCGAATCTCTAACGACGCCGGCCGTGTCAAGAGTTTTTTTAAGTTTTTTCCTTCGCTCATCACTGAATTCGCGCACACTTCGCCGTCGACGCGCGAACTGCGTCTTTTTCTGCCGCTTCAGTTCATTTGTGTCACCCTAACTTGCCCGAGCCCGTTTGCGTTCATCAACTCAGTGTTGCCCACCAAACATCTCTTCGGTCACCATCGACCATGATGAGTTATTCGATCTCCCTCTTTCTCGAGGGAGCGGGTAAGCCTAATCAATCGTCCGGTGACTGTTCGCACCATTCGGCGTTTCTGGCATCCCCGCACAGGCTTCACTGCTTTTCTGCTGCTTCTGTCCACGACGACAGAACTCGTTGTACTCAATTTGATCCCGCAACATGATCCACAGCCGGATCCCGAGTTTGCGAGCCACGGCCACGCTCGCCTTCCCGAAACCTTTCTGGTTTAATTTGCGGCGGTAAAAACGCTTCAGCTCCGGGTCCTTACGTACGGCGTGCGCCCCCGCCTCACCCCAGAGAAATCGCAACAGCGGATTACCTTGTTTACTCAAGCCACCGAGCCGCTGTCGCTCTCCACTGGAGTATTCCCTCGGAATCATTCCTACATAACTAGCCAGGGCCTTGCTGTCTGCGAATCGCGCTGGATCGCCCAGAAACACCTCGGTCGCCAACGCTGTGACCGGTCCCACACCGGGATGGGTCATCAGCAGCCGTGCTCCGACTCGTCCGCAAGCTTGCTCCTCGACTCGCTGGTTTAATTTCTCGATCTCCGCCTCGAACTTCGCGTACATCGCCTGCAACTCGCTTCGCCGATATGCGGTATGTGGCGTCAACGGCAACGATGCGATCCTGTTTTGTCCGTCGCGGCTCCACAGGGCAGTGCCTCGTCGTAGACCATTCGCCAGGGCTATTGACTGCAGCGCATTCTGTATCCGCGTCCGCATCCTTACCCACTGATGACGGTGCCGCAACAAGGACCGCAGATCCTGTAGCTCCTTCGAAGGCAGCCAGATCGCCGGAAAGCGGTTTTCCACCAACAGCTTCAGAATCAAGTCCGCATCTCGCCGATCATGTTTCTGCTTCCTGGGCTCGGCTGCCCGAATCTCGGCCGGATGACCGACCAGGCATTCGATTCCCAGCTCTTCCATGAGGTTCACAAACCACTGCATCGATCCCGTGGCTTCGATGCCCACACGCACCGGGCGTGGAAGCGAGGAATAAAACTCCCGCACGTTGTTGCCTTCGTGCTTCAGAGTCATGCTCACTACTTCCCCCGTTTCGGTGTCCAGCATTGCCACTGCTTGCTGGCGAGCGTGCAAATCACATCCTATAATTCTCATCTCGGCCTCCTTCGGTCCGAGCACTGTAGGGTGAACACCGAACAGTTTACTCGGGCCGTCGCGAGGCCGGCGTCGTTATGGCATCAATCGTCCATTTGAGGTTCTAGAACTTGACTTGTCCGGTTTGCCGACTTACGGGGACTTACGCAATTCCAGGACCGGCGTAAGTGGGCGACCGGCATAGTGAAGTGGTGACGCGGCGACTTATTCTCAACTATTCCGAGATGTTTGATTATCGACCCGAGAGTAGCCGCTTGCGGGCATCTTTAAGAAGATATCCACAGTCGCAAGGAATGCTGCTGCCGCCATAAAGGCTTTTAGGGGATCAATTGCGGTAGCCGCAGACCCTGAAATTAGAAATTGGATTAAACCAAGGAAGATAACTGCGGCCCAGCCAACTACTAAAACGCGCTCCTTGCCCTGGGCAATCCGGTAAAGCAGCACCCCACCCCAGAGTAGGCCTGCGTAGAAAGCCAGATTAACTCCCGCTACGATCCAGGCTGGCAGCGAAATATGCCATAAAACGAGCCAATCAAAGTCGAGAAGCCAATGGTGTTGGCGTTGGGAATGCCAGAGAACATCCCGAACACTCAAGGTCGCGAAATAGCCCGTACAGCAGAGTGCAAATACCGCTCCGCGCTTGGTGTGGATGAGTCGATGCTTGAATTCTGGTTGCCCCATTTGAGCGGATTATACAATGACGAAGTTGCATCGACTATTGAGGGCAACTGTTCACGAGTGAACTTCCCCGCATCCCAATGCGGCGGAGGTCCTGGTAACGCGCTTACCGGAGAAGTGCGTGCTGGCTGCCGCTCTCCCTTCGGAACGTCGCCCTTATCGAATAAATCGCGCTAATAAATCCACCGATGAGGATTGCCGCGACGCAGAGATATTGGATGAAGGCCCCTGCGGAAAGTTGACCATTATTGAAATCTGAATTGAGAGTTTGTCTCCCAACAAGGAATCCAACTACGCTGAAAAACAGGCTGTGCCAAATATGAGGAGCGCTCCAACCACCGGCAATGCAATCCCTTCATCGGCCATCATGAATACAGCAGCTAATGGGTCGACGCCAAAGACTCGATAAACCGCGCCTCCAGCAGTCTTGAGGGAAAGCAATATCGTCAAAACGATGAGGCTGAAGTGAATCGAAGGCAGCACAATCAATGGGAGGCTAAACCACTGACTCTCACGGTCTTTCGAAGTCATCTTGGGATAAAAGCTCATCATCATCGCCCTACGTCTGGTTAACGCACTTACCGGTAAAGTTCGTACTAGCAGGCGCGCGCGATCCGCACACCGCCCCCCGCCAGCTGTAGCAATTTCCCCTCAGCGCGTAATACCCCAGCGGCGGTTTGACGGGTTGTATTACAGAGCGGGGGAAAAGTGATACACCTGCACAATTCCAATTTGCACGGTGAGCGCCGTTATTTCAAAATGCGCGCTCGCTCATTTCAATCGTTGTCTTGCTAACTTAAATGGAAGTGAAATTGAATCGGTTCACGTCGAGGTTGCGATTTGAAACGTGTTGAAACGAGGAGACTTGCACGCGCATCTCGCATTCACTTCCTATTTCACTATAAATAATGGATCGATGATACTTTGCATACACAAACGTCTGTAAAAACGGTCCTCGCTCATATTTCACTCTGGTTACGGACTTAGCGCGCTAGCTGGCACACTTCGTTGACTTGCGTCGTTGCGCGACCTAAAATGCGTGCTTAGTGCCTGAACCTTCCTCGTTCATCGGTCAAACCGTTTCGCATTACCGCGTCGTCGAGAAGCTCGGCGGTGGTGGAATGGGTGTGGTCTACAAAGCGGAGGACACCGAGCTGGGCCGCTTCGTCGCGCTAAAGTTCCTACCCGATGATCTGGCGCAGGACCCGCAAGCACTCGAACGGTTTCGCCGTGAGGCACGCGCCGCCTCCGCACTGAACCACCCCAACATCTGCACTATCCACGAAATCGGCGAGCACGGCGGTAAACGCTTCATCGTGATGGAATATCTCGATGGCCAGACGCTGAAGCATCGGATCCACGGTAATCCTGTTGAGATTGATGTTCTGCTTCCGCTGGCGATTGAGCTCGCCGATGCTCTGGATTCGGCGCATGCCGAAGGCATCGTGCATCGCGACATCAAACCAGCAAATATTTTTATTACCAAACGCGGCCATGCAAAGATTCTGGATTTCGGATTGGCCAAGCTCACTGTGAGCGGCACCCAATCCGGTGAAGCCACTGCCATTGATGCGACCGAAGCTGCCAGCGCGGCGCATCTTACTAGCCCCGGTTCCACACTGGGAACGGTCGCCTATATGTCGCCGGAGCAGGTGCGGTCGAAGCAGCTCGACATCCGTACCGATCTTTTTTCCTTCGGAGTCGTCCTGTATGAAATGGCGACGGGCGCATTGCCTTTTACCGGTGAGAGCACCGGAGTGATCTACGACGGGATTATGAATCGCACGCCGTTGGCGGCGTTGCGCCTGAATCCAAATCTTCCACCGAAGCTTGAAGACATCATCAATCGGGCGATGGAAAAGGACCGCGAGCTGCGGTACCAACACGCGTCGGATTTGCGCGTGGAATTGCAACGATTGAAGAGGGATACAGAATCAGGTGCAAATTCGGGAGCAGCGGCATCGGCGCAAGATCCCACCGAACGGTTCACTCGAGCAGGAGGTTCTGATTCTTCGGCGAACGCCGCGGCGCGAAAGTCTTCCTCGACCAACGTGAGTGTGGACGGAGAAGCAGTAGAAAAATGGAAACTCTGGAAGATGCTAATGACTGCCGCCGGAATTCTAGTCGCTGGCATTGGAGGATGGCTTTATTTGAACGGGCACCCGTCGGGTGCAGCCCCATCTGCTGCCTCTCTAACCAGTAAGGACATGATTGTTCTGGCTGATTTCGATAATAAAAGCGGGGATTCGGTATTCGACGACACGCTGAAACAAGGACTTTCCGTTCAGTTGGAGCAATCGCCGTTTCTGGATCTGCTGTCAGAAAGAAAAGTAATCGAGACGTTGAAGTTGATGGGTCGCGCTCCCGATGAACGATTGACTGCGGGCGTGGCGCGCGAATTGTGCCAGCGCACTGGCAGCAAAGCGGTGTTAACCGGATCGATTGCAAGCTTGGGCAGTCAGTACGTGATCGGGTTGAAAGCGGTGAACTGCAACACTGGAGACTCGCTGGCCGAAGCGCAGGAGCAAGCGGCAGGAAAAGAGTCGGTGCTCAAGGCTCTGAATACCGCGGCAGTCAGCCTACGAAGCAAATTGGGTGAGTCTCTGGCTTCGGTGCAGAAGTACGCAACGCCAGTGGAAGCGGCGACCACACCTTCCTTGGAGGCCCTGAAAGCCTATAGCCTGGGGCAAAAGACAGAATCAGCAAAAGGTGATACGGCTGCGCTGCCTTTCTTCAAGCGGGCGGTGGAACTGGACTCGAAGTTTGCTATCGCCTATCGCGCAATGGCGGTCTCGTACAGCAATCTTAACGAAGTCGGTAGAGCAGCCGAGTATGCACGTAAAGCGTATGAGCTGCGGGAGAAGGTGAGCGAACGGGAACGCTTCTCGATTGAGGGGTTCTACTA
>WNFD01008631.1_pt1 | contig 10005 bp, 10 predicted proteins | sample 5400491 | NCBI WGS metagenome assembly WNFD01 (sample SAMN13153343, study PRJNA577476) | soil metagenome | isolation source: 120 cm saprolite under Douglas fir tree site 2 hole 2 replicate 2 | place: USA:California | collected 2015-04-18
GCCCGCGTTATCCGGCCTGGCGCAGCCGTTCTGTAGCCGCGAGGCGCAGCACGTCAGGGCTGGAGCCCAGCGCAGCGAGGACTGCTTCGAGGCCGCCGCTGCCTGCGTCGAGCAGTGACAGCAGCGCATGGCCGCTGGTCGGGAAGCCAGCGCGGCCCTCATTTCCGAATAGCGCTTTCTTCAGCCCCGGTGCCATCTGTGGCCCGCACAAGGGCCCCCACGGCAGGCGGCGGCCCAACGGACTGCGGTACAACTCATCCAGGGCGTGCGGGCCGTAATCGGCGCGCATCTGGCGCTGAATCGCCGGCAAGTCCACGCCGAGCGTGGCGAGCAGATCGGTCGCGTTCCAGCGCGGCCCGTCGCCGGCTCCGGACGAGACGACGCCGGCTACGGCAGCCCGCGCCGCCGGCAGGCTGATGCCCCGTCCGGCCAGGATGTCCCGCGCGGTCGGGTCCTTGTCGGTGATCAACGCGAGCAGCAGGTGCTCGCAGCCGACGTAACCGTGGCGAGCCCGGTCGGCTTCCTCACGCGCCGTACGCATCAGCCGGGCGGTAATCGGGTCCCGGCCCGGTTCAGCATGACGTGTCATGTGAGCCTCCGGCCGGGGAATCGTCGGCTGGCGTACTTGCGGTGCACCGACTGGCGGGTGACGCCGAGCGCGCCGGCGATCCTCTCCCAGGTCCAGCCCTCTTCCCGGGCGGTCTTGACCTGCAGGGCCTCTAGCTGCTCCACCATCTGCCGGAGGGCGGCAACGGAGGCCAGGCCGACCTCCGGGTCGCGATGACTGGCGGCTTCGGCAAGTGAGATTGCCTCAGACATGTTTGTCAGCCTACGCTGACAAGGCCTTCTTGTCAGCACAGGCTGACAAGGAATTCAGGGAAGGGCTTCCTGGTGGCCGTCGCATAGACCGAAGGCCACCAGGACAGGAGCCGCGCGGCTCGCGGCCAGCGCGGCGCCCTCCCTCCAGGAACAGGCCGGCACCTCCCGTTACATCGAGACCGCGCGCGACGCTCAGGGAGCCACGGTCATGCGCCCGGCGATGGCCAGGACCTGCTCCAGGGCCCGCACCATTCCAGGGACCGCGGCCGCTGCCTGGCCGGTGCGGTGGTGCCGCACGAAGGCATCGGCCGTCGTCAGGCCGACCGAGCCGGCGCAGATCGCGAACTCCCGGCGGTCCAGCCCGGCGCCGTAGCCCCACAGCCTGGCCGCCGCAGACTCGGTGACATGACCGAACTCGGCGGCGACCAGCAGCGTCTCCGCGAGGTCGTAGGCACGGGGCCAGCGGTCGCCAAGCTCGGTATTAACCGCACTGAGCACCACCCGGACGTCCACCCCAGCATTATCGACCGGTACGCGTACATGCCGGTTCGACGCCAAGAGCCAGGCTCACCGCGCACGAGTCGTAGGCGGAACACAGAACGGTCGTTCCAGGCAGCCCTCGCCGGTCGAATGACCTGATAGGAACCGTTCCAGTCCCCACGGCGGGTCGGGGCCTGCGGCGGCCATGGGATCCCGTATCCCGGCAGGTGTGCTCTGTGAACCGGTAACTGACGTGAGCCTGTATCGCTTGACGCCGCCACCAGCGGGTCGGCAGCGTATCATCATGACGGCCTTCGCGGTGCCCAGATACCTGGCCGAGACGGCGCGCCGTGACAGCCGCATGACCGGCTGGATCGCCGAGCTGCCCGCGATTGTGGCCGACCTGACCGGCCGGTGGTCGCTGCAGGTAGGCGAAGCGTTCCAGCCGGGCGGGCAATGCTCATGGACGGCACCGGTCACCGATCCGGCCGGCGCCGCCCTGGTGCTCAAGATAGGGTTCCGGTTCCCTGGCGGCGAGGAGCGGGACGAGGCAGCCGGGCTGCGACTCTGGGACGGGAACGGAGCCGTCCGCCTGCATGCCGCCCTTGAGACCGGGTCAGCGTACGCACTGCTGATCGAGAGGTGCATGCCCGGCACCTCGCTGGGCCAGACCTTGCCCGAGTCCGATCAGGACCAGGTCGTGACCAGGTTGCTGCGCCAGCTCTGGGCGCAGCCGTACGCGGCCCACCCCTTCCGCCCGCTGTCGCAGATGTGCGCGGCGTGGGCTGATGAGTTCGAGCAGGAATACGCTGCCGCCCCTGCCGCAGACAAGATCGATCCGGGGCTCGCCAGGACTGGGATCGCGCTGTTCCGGGCACTGCCCGAGACAGCGGGCAGCCAGGTGCTGCTGTGCACGGACCTGCACGGCGACAACATCCTCGCCGCGCAGCGGGCGCCGTGGCTGGTCATCGACCCCAAGCCCTACGTCGGCGACCCCGCCTACGATGTACTGCAGCACATGCTGAACTGCGAAGACAGGCTGGCCGCAGACCCGGCCGGACTGGCGAATCGGATGGCAGGCCTAGCGAGGATCGACCCAGGCCGGGTCCGCCAATGGCTATTCGCCCGCAGCGTGCAGGAATCGATCAGCTCGCCGCTCATGCGCCAGGTGGCCTGTCGGCTTGCGCCCGCTTAGTTTGCCGTGGGCCGGGGGCAAATGGCGGGTAACCGACGCTGAGCGTAGCTCGCGCACCGGGCCAGCCGGCCTGGCCGGCAGTGCTCCGGCCGGTCATCGGACACTCAATGGCGGTGCCGCCGACCTCGCCGTCGCCTTGCGCGGCGTGGCCGACGCCCAGGTACGGCAGCGCCCCTGGCACGGTTATCGGGAGGAACAACGTCGAGCCCGAGACCAGCTCCTTGCAGTCGATGTTGCCCCGGCCGGCCGTGCGCGGCAGGATCGTCGAATGCCCGCCAGGCTCATGGGCGGCGACCGGGCCGGATAGCCGATTCGAATGGCTTGCCCCGGGGCCGAGGATATTTGCTTGACCGACGGCTCGCAGCCGCCGACGATGGAGGTCGCCGCGCCTGCCCGGTCGGCTGGCGTCCTTTGTGACCACGAGAGGAGGCGTGATGTCTGCCCAATTCCCGAGCCCTACCCTGAAAGGTAGCCAGACTTGTCGTTTCCTCGCTCGTTTCAGTGCGGACATTGCGGCGTAGATGTCTCGCTGGACGCTCCCGGCACATCGCATCGCAACCACTGCCCCAGCTGCCTGTGGTCCAGGCACCTTGATCGCAACATCCCCGGTGACCGGAAGGCTGGCTGCCCCGGCGCCATGGAGCCGATCGCGGTCACCGTCCGCGGCGAGCACCGGTGGATGCTGATTCACCGCTGCACGCACTGCGGGCGGCTGCGGATGAACCGCACGGCCGCCGATGACAACGTGCTGCTGCTGATTCAGCTGGCGGCGTTGCCGCTGGCCACGCCACCCGTGCCGTACGTCAGCTCGGCGACGCCCGCTCACCACGGCGTCAAGACCGCAGACCGGCTGCCCTAATGGAAGGCGCCCACTTACCCCGACGAGCCGCCCACCCCGGCGCCTGCCGGCACCAACTCGCAAGCAGATGCCGGTCTGGCCCCGGGCCGGGCCGGGATCGAGTCCGCGCACCAGCGCCTTGTGTGGCTCACCCGTCTGCGGTATGCCTCGCGTAAGGGCCAGAAAGCCGCGCTACGGGCGGTCCGTGGGTCCAGAGGATCGCGAGTCCATTTGCAGCGAGGCTCATGCCTTCCTATCGGCGGATGGGTCTGCTCCCCTGGATATCGCATTCCGCCGCCATCAGCCGGGGAGAACGAGCGCAGATTAACCTTTCGGTTCGATGCAGCCGACCATCGTTCCTGTGCAGGCGAGGGTGAGTCGGCGGGGGGAATCTCACCCCCGCCGCTCTCAGGACCGGACGTTTGCTGCGAACGGAATGCATTGGTGGCACCGCCCTGACTTCCCGCAGTCAGTCCGGCACTATGCCGGGTTTGCCGCATACGCGTGGCGGTCACCTTGCGCTCGCATCGCGCGCGATGGAGTACGCAGCGGTCAGCGCGCGACGGGAATGCAATCGCACCAGGTGCCTCAGATACTCCGGAGAGCACTCCCCGTCAGGCAGCGGATTGCATACCAGGGCAGTCTGCCCCGCGCAGTCGTCGGCGCGGGCGCCGAAGTCTTCTGCCGTTGCCCCGATGAGAGAGCCGGCAACCTCTGCGGAAACTGGAACTGAGCTCACCGATCCCACGACCAGCTGGGCTTGCGACACAGCACCCTCGGAAAGCCGGACCATGGCGGCGACGGTAACGACAGGCCGCTCATGCAGCTTCATGCGCACGTGCGCGATCCCGGTCCCGGCGGGACGGGCGGGCAGGTCGACGGCAACGAGAATCTCGCCCTGCTCAAGCGCGGTTTCGTAAGGACCCGTGAGGAACTCCCCGGCGGGAATGCTCCGGCTGCCATCGCCCTTCTGGCACAGCATCGACGCGCCAGCCGCGATCAGGAAGGTCGCAGGATCGGAATGCGGATCGGCGAAGCAGAGATTGCCGCCGAGCGTCCCGGTCGAGCGCACCCTCAGGTTAGCCACCTGCGACAGCATCGCAGCCATCTCCGGGCACCATGCGCGCAGCTCTGGCGAGGTCTCCAGCTCATGGTGGGTGGCTGCTGCGCCGATTCTGAGGTTGTCACCGTGCCGGGCTATCGCACGCAGGCCGACAACGCCCTTCAGATCTACCAGGTGGGCGTAATTCGCCAGCCCCAGCTTCATCGCGAGCAGCAGTTCAGTACCGCCGCAGTAGGCCGCGGCATCATCACCAAGATCGACTAGGAGGCGAGAGGCATCTTGGACCGAACGCGGGCGGTGAACGGCGAACGGCGGCAGCTTCATGTGCTGGCTCGACTCGGCACGAGATCTGTCTATTCAATTCCTGGTGTGGCCACCATCAGCGACAATCATTGCGCCTGTCACCCAGCCAGCCTCTTCTGAGGCGAGAAACGCCACAGCCGGGGCGATGTCCGCAGGAATCCCTCGGCGAGGAATGGCCTGCAGCGACACGACGAAGTCGAAGGCATCCGCGTGCGGGCTTGCCAGGACCCCCTCGCTGGCCGTCAATCCGGGCGCAACGGAGTTCACTGTGATCCCATATCTGCCGAGCTCGGTTGCGAGAGCCCTAGTGAATCCGAAGACGCCGCCCTTGGCAGCGACGTAGTGCGCGAGGTTAGGCGTGCCGGCCAGGATCACGTTTGAAGCTATATTGACGATCCGGCCATAGCCGACCTCTTTCATGTGCGGATATACCGCACGGCAAGTAAGGAACACGCCATCGAGATTCACTGACATGATGCGACGCCACTCGGCGAAATCAAGGTCGTCCCAGAGCACAAAGGGGACGATGGCGGCATCGTTAACGAGGACATCGATCTTGCCATAGTGCTCGAGTGTGGTGCTCACGAGCCCGCTCACCTGCTCCTCGCTGCTCACGTCCACCGTGTGGGCGAGGCCACCTATTTCTGCCGCGGTCGTCTTTGCTGTCTCGGCGTTCAGGTCGGCGACCACGACTTTGGCGCCCTCCTGGCTGAGCTTTTCTGCGATGGCCTTCCCGATGCCTTGGCCGGCTCCAGTGACGACGGCGACACGATTCTCTAGCTTCATCCTCTCGTCTCCTAACGACGGTTATCGGGCGAGTCAGCCTGCATAGAAGCCTGGCGCCTTCTTCCAGGCGAGGAACGGCTCCATTTCATGCGAAGGGAAGATCTGGGCCTTGTGTTTTTGTGCCAGCCGCTTCAGCCGCCGGATCGACTCGACCGCGGCTGTCGGATCCAGATGGAATCCGCCGACGATCTGCCGCTCGATGTTCTCATAGGTGTAGGCTGCGTCGCCCGCAAAGATCATGGCCGGTCCGTCGTCCATCTCGAGGAGCAGTGAGTAGTGACCGGCTGTATGGCCAGGTGTCTCGTAAAGCCACACGCCGGCGGCGATCTCGATATCGCCCGAGATCCGCTCGTATTTCGTTCCCGGGTAGTCAAAGGAGAGATCGGAGTAGCCGAGGTGCTCAAAGGGCTCCGGCACTTTTGCGTGCCGCAGTTCCTCCTTACTCACCAGATTGGTGGCATGAGTTAGGTATTTATTGCCGCCCACGTGGTCGAAATGGAAGTGGGAGTTGACCACGAAGCTGACCTGCTCAGGATCGAACCCGCATGACTTGAGCTGCGCAGGTATGGTCTGCTCCTGCGTCTGCTGCGGCAGTTCAAAGGGCAGCACCCGGTTGACGTGGTCGAGATCGTAGCCGGTGTCATACATGATCATGCCATCAGGGTGCTCGATGAGAACGCTGTACACGGGGAACCGCACAGCCGTGCCGACATCGATGTGCCACAGGACCTGTGAGCGGTCGATGACGAGCGAGCCGCCATCCAGGATGTAAACCTTCTTGGCAGTCATCAGAACTCCGCCTCCCGAACTCTAGAGACCCGACAGAACTTTGCGGACCGCGATTAGACCTGAGGCGATCTCCGCCCTCCGCTCGCGGACCTGCTCCTCGGTGTACTCGTAGATGCCACCGAGGGTCTTCATCCCCAGCCGCTTGCTCGCGGTCCGCTCCCTAATGAACTGCGGCACCTCGGCGGAATCAGACAAGTCGGGGTTAAGGTACGACGCCACGCTCTCGTAGATGTCAAGGCCAGCCATATCCAGCAGGCGCATCGGACCTATGACCGAGAGCTTGTAGCCGATACCCCATTTAACACAGGTATCCATATCGGCCTCGGTGATGATGCCCCGCTCGACAAGGGACAGGCACTCGCGCAGGATGGCATACAGGATCCGGTTCTCGACGAACCCGGGAACCTCCTTTTCGACAACGGCCTCATAGCCGAATGCCTCGATGATGGCGACCACTTTCGCGCGTACATCGTCGCCCGTGTGCTCGCCAGGAACCACCTCGATCATGGGGATCAGGTGCGGGGGGTTGGACCAGTGCATGCCGATCACGCGCTGCGGATGCCTCAGCCCTTTCGCGATCTCCGAGATGGGAATCCCGGACGTGTTCGTGGCGAGGATGGCGGTTGCCGCGCAGTGCTCCTCGAGATTCGCGAAGACCTCGCGTTTGAGCTCAATCTTCTCCGGCACCGCCTCGAGGACTAGGTCCGCGCCCGAGACCGCAGTCGGGAAATCGACCTCGAACGAGACGGATCCGCCCGGCTGCGATGGCGCGCCCACTCGATCAAGTACCTGTGCGGCCAGTTCCGTCCCGGCCTTTGCGCGGTCCAGAACCTCTGCGCTGATGTCGTTCAGCTTGACCTGCGAGCCCGATCGGGCAAGCACCGCCGCCATACCTGGGCCCATCGTGCCGGCGCCGACAATCGCCGAAGCTCGTGGAATCGTCATTCTCCTGCCTCCGTCGTCGCTTGTTTCAGTTCCTGTATCCGTCGCCACACTCGCTCGGGTGTCAGCGGCAGGGTGGTCATCGGCACGCCGGCGTCCGCCAGCGCGTTGACGATGGCTGCCGGGATCGCGGCCAGCACCCCCTCACCGCAGCCCTTAGCCCCAAACGGTCCTGGGCCGTCTCCGTTCTCCACAATCGTGCAGCTCATCACGGCCGGCATGTCTTCGAAGGACGGGACACGGTAGTCGAGCAGGGTGTCGTTCAGCAGGATGCCATCTGCGGTATATCGCATCTCTTCAAACAGCGCATTCCCGATCCCCTGGAGCGTCCCGCCCTCGTCCTGGCGTATGACGAGCTGCGGATTGATGGCCTTGCCGACATCCGCGACGCTGGATGTCCTCAGCACGCGGACAACGCCGGTATCTTTGTCCACTTCGACCTCGGCGCCGGCTACGCACACTTCCCAGAAGACCGGGCCTTCCGCATAAGACCCGGTTCCCGCTTCAGGCTGGACCCGGCCTTGCCCTACCAGCTCGCCGCCGGCGAAGCCGAACCGTGCGCGGATGAGATCCTGATGGGTCACAGAGCGTGAGCCGCTGGCGATGGCGCCCTCCTCGAGCCGCAAGATCGAGGGCGAGGCCTCAAGCACCATCGACGCCGTCTCGGTCAGCGCGTCAAGCACCTCCTGGGCAGCGCGCTGTACCGCCTTGCCTGCCACCGTGGTTGACCTGCTGGCTCCGGTCGACCGGTCGTAAGGCGTGTACCTGGTGTCCGTTCCCCGGACCAGCACGCGGTCAACTGGCGCCCGCAAGACGTCTGCCGCGATTTGGGCCATCACGGTTCGTGCGCCCTGCCCCATCTCCGTCGTCCCCACGAGAACGGCGACTCCGCCGTCGGCGCCCATGCGCACGGTGGCGGTGGAGACGGGGTGCGCACCCGCGGCGAGCAATCCCACGGAAACCCCCCGCCCGCGCCCCTCGGTCCTCGGCTGGTCCCACCCGACCGCTGCGGCGGCCTTCTCCACGTCGCCGACCAGATCCGCATCGAGCGGCTTGCCGCCGGGACGGACCTCTTCGCCAGGACGCAGCAAGTTCTTCCGGCGGATATCAACCGGATCCATGGAAAGCCGCCGCGCCACCTCGTCAACCTGTGACTCCCCGACCCACTGGAGGTGCGTGGCCCCGAAGGCCCGGTACGATCCGGCCGGCCCCGTGTTGGTGTACACGCAGCGTGCGTCCACCGCGACGGCACTCCAGCGGTACGGCCCGGGTGCGGCGTCTCCTGCGGTAGCCGTAACCCGTGGACCGTTGTCCGCGTAAGCGCCGGTATCGAGCCACAGTTCGACTGCCCGCCCCAGCAGCGTGCCATCGGCCGCAGCTGCGGTCCGCATCCTGCATGTCATGTTGTGCCGACGGGTTGTGACCATCGATTCGTCGACCCTGTTGAGGATGCGAACTGGTCGGCCGGCCTTCCGTGAGATGGCCGCAGCGATGGGCTCCATTTTCGTGTAGGACTTGCTCCCGAAACCGCCTCCCAGGAACGGCACGATCACGCGGACTCGGTCAAGCGGCAGCCCGAACAACTCAGTGATCTCCTGCCGGACCAGGAACGGATGCTGGCATGCGGACCAGAGGATGATCTCATCGCCCTGGTGATCCGCGATCGTCGTGTGCGTTTCCATTGCGTACTGGTAGACGGCGGGAAACGAGTACTCCCCGGTCACGACCACCGCGGCGGCGCCGAACGTCCGCTCAAGGTCCCCCCGTTCGATTGCATAGCGGTAACAGATGTTGGCCTCGCGGTCGGGCAGCCGCCCCAGGCCATGGGCAGATCCCGGGCGGGTAGGTTCGGTGTGGATCAGCGGAGCACCCGGGTCCAGGGCGGCTTCCAGTGATGCTGCTATCGGCAGCACGCCGTAATCCACGTCCACGCGCGTGACAGCGAAGTCAGCAGCCGCCTGTGTCGTCGCCGCGATCACGGCAACTGGTTCGCCGACGAAACGCACCCGATCGATCGCGACGATCGGGCGGTCGCGGAGCGCGTGCCCGTAATAGGGATCCAGGTCCGAGAGGTCGGCGCCGGTAAGCACTGCCGCGACGCCATCGACGTTCTCGGCCGCTGACGTGTCGATCGCGAGCAGCCGGGCATGAGCAACCGGGCTGCGCAGGATTGCGCCGTAGAGCATTCCAGGCACGCGGATGTCCGCGGTGAACTCGGCCTTGCCGGCGAGCTTGGATCTTCCGTCTGCCCGCTCCACTGCTCGGCCGACAACGCCAGACGGGCATTGCCCCGCGGCGGTTGCCACGGCATCCGGACTCACGACGGCGCGCCTTCGCGGGACACCTTGAGGATGTCGGTGACGGCCTCGAGGATCGAGTGATAACCGGTGCAACGGCAGAGATTGCCGCTCATCGCGCGGATGATCTCCGCACGGGACGGATCTAGGCCAAGGTCGGCTAGTGCCTTGGCGGTCAGGATCATTCCAGCGCTGCAGAAGCCGCACTGGACGGCCGCATGGCGCATGAAAGCCTCCACGGCGACCTGATGGAAAGCAGTGCCAGCCAAGCCCTCGATCGTCTCCACCCGCCGGCCGTCGATGTCACACGCCAGGAAGCAGCACGAGCTGACGGGCGACCCGTCGACAAGAACGGTGCACGTGCCGCAGACCTCCACCTCGCAGGACTGCTTCACCCCGGTGAGCCCGAGTTCCTCGCGAAGGAAATCCAGCAGCAGCTCATTGGCGGAGACCGCGCCCTCGAACGGACTGCCGTTGATGACCGCTGAAATGT
>WNFD01008633.1_pt1 | contig 10005 bp, 4 predicted proteins | sample 5400491 | NCBI WGS metagenome assembly WNFD01 (sample SAMN13153343, study PRJNA577476) | soil metagenome | isolation source: 120 cm saprolite under Douglas fir tree site 2 hole 2 replicate 2 | place: USA:California | collected 2015-04-18
ACCTGCGACTGCAGCTCGATCCCTTCCAGGATGATATCGCCGGGATTGTTGACCGTGTCCGAGATCGTCACGGCCGACGTCGACGATCGGACGGCGGTCGTGATCCGATTCATGATCGTATTCTTGAACACGGACGCGTCGAGCCGCAGGCTCCCTGTCGTGACGGTCGCGCCTGCTTCGATCTGCCGGCTCGATTCCGGTTGCAGGTTCGGATTTCCGAAGGTGATGTTGCCGGTGAAGGCGGTGACGAAATTGGCGCCGAGCTCGGTGGCCGTCGGCGCTCGAAAGCCGGTCGAGGAGCCGACCCGGAACGTCAGCCAGTCGAGCGCCCGGAACGACGACCCGATCGATTGCGTCTTGAACTTGTAGTTCGTCTGCACCGGGATCAACGTCGGGGCGTATGGCGTCGGATCCAGATCCGTCGTGCCGCGGGTCTGGCGCATGCCGCCGCGCACGATGAACCGGTCGTCGAAGAAGGCCTGCGCATCCTCGAAATAGTACGCATTGACCGCTTCGCTTTGATTGTTGTCGGTCGGCGCCAGCTGGGCGATCGGAGCGGTGGTGAGACCGAGGCGGGAGCGGTCGGAACGCAGCCGGCTGCGTTCGGAATCCCACCCGAGCAGCAACTCGTTGCTGCTCCACAATTGCACGCGCGGCTGCAGGCGCGTGCCGAAGATATCGAGATATCGCGTGTTGCGGTCGAGCGACGTCCGCGGGCTCACCGCCGCGCTCAACGGCGAGGGGTTGTTCAGATCGTCGACGTCGTGGACGCCGTAGACTTGGAAGAACCAGCTGAAGCGCCGGTCCCACGTGGCGCCGGTGTAGCCGAAGTCGAACGATTCATTGTAGCGGTCGTCGGACGCGAACAGATTGGCGCTGGAGCCGCGAAATCCGGTGTCGAAGACGCCATCCTTGCGCGCGTTGAAGTCGAGGCGACTGTTGGGGTCGAGCTGGTAGCCGAGCGAGGTCGACGCCGAGGCCCTGTTCCAGGCGGTGTTGCCTTCCATGGCTCCGCCGCCGATGTGAAAGTCGTTGCGCTTGCCGCCCGAGGCGCCGGCGAACCAGTCGAGGCCGTTATAGAGCCCGCCGTTCTGCGCCTTGCCTCGCACGAGGCCCCACGAGCCGGCGTCCCCTTCCACGAACGTGCCCGGCGCGGTGAGGCCGGTCTTCATGATGATGTTGATCACGCCGCCCATGTTCTGGCTGCCGTAGATGACCGAGGACGGGCCGCGCACGATCTCGATCCGGTCGACCTCGGCGAGCGACAGCTTGGAGACGTTGGCGGTGCCGGCGCGGTGGCCGTTGATCAGCACGAGAACCTGGCTCTTGAAGTCGCGTCCCTGGCCATCGGTGGCGCCGCCGCGGATGTTGATCGAGGTCTGGCCGGGCGCCCATTCGCTGAGAAAGCCGACGGCGTATTCCGCGAGGATGTCGGCCACGGACTTCGCCGTGGACCGCTCGATCTGGCTCTTCTCGATGACCTGGACCGCGCCCACGAAGCGGCCGGTCGGCTCGCTGCGACCGGTCGGGGTCACGACCTGGCTCTCGGCCGCAGTGCCGACGGCGCGACGCGTCGCGACCGGCTTGTCGGCAGTGGTCGGCTCCCTGCCGATGACCTGCACGGTGCCGGTCGTGCGGCTGCGGGGCTCCGGACGCCCGGTCGGGGTCACGACCACTTCCGGCACGTCGAGCGTTTGCGGCGCGTTGGTTTGCGCCGATGAAGCGGAAAGCCGCGCGCTCGCGGCAAGCAGCACGGCCGCCGTCGCGGCCGAACGTAGCCAAAAGTTATCCATTGTCGCCCCCGTTGATACGTCCCCATGCGAGAACCGCGGATTTTCTGGGAATTTCGAGCCGGTACCCGCCTGGATCGCGTTTTGCCTGACGGGCAAGATGCGCGGTCATTTCCGCACGGCGGTTTTCCGGCCATCCCAACCGGTCGGCGAGATAGATCGCGAGCTCCTCGAGATCGGCGACCACGCCCGAGAACGTCCATTCCGCGTACGCGATCGCGCGCGGCTGCGCCGACGGCGCAAGGCCGCGGAGTACCACCTCGATGCCCGGGGTCTCGTCCTCGCCGTGCCACGCCGCCGGAAGGCAGCCGGCGAAGCACATCCCGCGCGGCCCATGTTGCGCCGGCACGACCCAAGCCACGGTGCGGCGTGCCCAGGCGAGGCAACGCGCGAGGAGGGCGTTCGGCTCCTGGAGCGGCGCGGCGATGTTGGCGGCGAGAACGGTGTCATGCACGCCGCCGGGGACATCCGCGGCATCCCAGCCGGCGGCGACGAGATGCGGCGGATCGTGCAGGCGCGCCAGCCGCGCACGCATGCTCGACGACGGCTCGATTGCGGTCCAGCGGCGGCCCGGCACGCGCAGCGCCTGACCGAGCTGACCGCCGCCGGCGCCGATGTCGAGCAGATCACCGACATCCCCCACGCTCTGACTGATGAGCGGCGCAACTCGCGTCACGTAGTCGGAGGTGTCGATGCCTGCGGCGTAGAGCTCGAACGGATCGATGGCGCGCTTCGCGACACCGGAATGCGGCGGCGACTTCGCTGCAAGAGTCGGCGAAGATCGATCTATCTCACGATCAGACGGGAATGACACGCCAATGCCCGCGGCAACGAGTCGTCACCGCGAACTGCCGCCTCTCGCCCGCTACCGCTGAGCGGTAGAGGCGATCGGACTGGCCACATCAGGACACCCCGCCTGCTGCGCCCGCGCGTGACTCCTGTGGTGGCAGGTCTCCTGGCTCGCGGGTCGTCGCCTCCGACCGCCTTCCCGGGAACACGCGAGTCCCCAGTGGCGAACAATAGTCGGAGGCTCTCCGCTTACAGTTGCGGGGGCAGCCGCGGCATTGTGCGAGCTTGCACGCACCGCGTTCCCTATTGATCCCTTGCGGGAACCACCGTCGACCATCGTGTCGACGGATGGCCGCCCCGTCAATATCGCCGGTCGAAACGGATCGAGATACTGCTTTCCCTGTGGCGGGTCGGTCACAGTGGAATGCCGACGCCTTAAACGATCGAGAGCCGCCTCCAAACAATCCAGAGCCGGTGATGCGAGCATGCGCTCCGTCCGGATACGCTCGCGCAACGACGCTATCGGCAACCCGCATCAGCGCCGGCGTCCACCGCGATGATGATTTTTTGCAACAGTCGAAATGAATCGGCATCCGGCCGGATTGCGGAATGTTACATTGTAACTGAAGTTGCCGGCGGCGCGAGTTGGAAAGCGCCGAAGGCGTGACGACCATGGATTGGTTCAGGTCGCGGGCGAGATCGGGTGCGTGCCTGGCGCTGTTTGCGCTGGCGGTGCAGCTTGCCGTGTGTTTCGGGCATGTGCATCTCGACGGCGCCGCGTTTGCACGCGCGTCCGTGCTCGAACGGGGCCAGCCGGCCGCCGTCGCGACGACAGCGCCCGATCCCGGCAGCAGCGAGATCCCTGCGCTCGCCGACGACAGCTGCGTGGTCTGCGCGCTCATCCATCTCGCCGGCACGCTGGTCACGGCCGCGGCGCCGCCGCTGCCTCTGCCGGTCCATTCCGGCCGATTGCGGCTTGCGGCCCCCGCCGCATTCGATCTGACCGGCGCGCCGCTCGCGCTCTTTGAGGCCCGCGCCCCTCCCATCGCCTGACGGCTGTCGGACCGACCGCGCCCGCGCGGTCGGCGCCGACATCGTTCCGGAATGCGAGGGGTGGGGGTCGAAATGTCCGTGCGTAATCTGCGTAATCGTCGTGTGCTCCTGTTGAGCAGCTCGGCGCTGATGTCGCTGTGTTGCTGCGTCGGCGTGGCCGTGTCGCAGCAGCCCTCCACGCCGCCGCAGGAGACCTCGCCCGCGCCGCAGGAGACGCCGCCTGCGCCGGCGCCGCAGGAGACCCCGCCGGCCACCCCGACTACTCCCTCGACTCCGCCCGAGGCTCCGCCGCCGACGCCGCCGACGCCGGAGACCACGCCGAGCCCGGCGCCCGAGGTCACGGTCCCGCAAGTCACCGTCGAAGCGCCGAAGCCGAGACCGGCGCCGCGCGCGCCCGCCGGCCCGCCCCCGCGCCGGCGGCCACGAACGCCGCACAGCCTCCGGCGTCGCTGACCACGGTCACCAGCGATCAGATCCAGTCGAGCCCCAGCAAGACCCTGGGCGGCCTGTTCTTCACCATGCCCGGCGCCACCTCCGGGGGTCTCGCGCCGGGCTCGCAACGCCCGGTGCTGCGCGGCCTCGACGATTTTCGCGTCCGCATGCAGGAGAACGGCGTCGGCTCCATGGACGTGTCCGACCTCGGCCAGGATCACGGGGCGCCGATCGATCCGCTGTCGATCCGGAAGGTCGAGATCCTGCGCGGCCCGGAGGCGCTGCGCTTCGGCTCGCAGGCGGTGGGCGGCATCGTCGACGCGAGCAACAACCGGATTCCCACCGCCGCGCCGCCGCTGGGCTGGGCGGCGGAAATCCTCGGCGCCACCACCACCGTCGACCGCGGAATCGAAGGCGGGGTTCTACTCGACGCCGGCGGCCGCGACTTCGCCATCCACGCCGACGCCTACGGCCGTCACGGCAACGACTATTTCATCCCGAGCTATCCGTATCTGTTCCCGCCCGACCCGGCGCCGGCGTTCAACGGCAAGCAGCCGAACTCGGGCCTGCATTCCGAAGGGCAGGCGATGGGCGGCTCGCGGTTCTTCGACGACGGCTACGTCGGCGCCGCCTATTCCCGCTTTACCAGCGTGTATCGCATTCCCACCCTCGACGGCGCGGCGACCAATACCCGGATCGACCTGCGGCAGTCGAAGTTCACGGGGAAGGGCGAGTTTTGGTCGCAGAGCGCGGCGATCGACGTCATCCGCTTCTGGGTCGGCGCGGTCGAGTACGAGCACAACGAGCTGGGGCTCAACGGCGACGGCGTCGACGCCGTGCGGGCGACCTTCATAAACCACCAGCAGGAGGCCAAGGCCGAGATCAGGTTCATGCCGATGACCACGCCGTTCGGCGCCTTGATCAGCTCCGTCGGCGCGCAGTTCGATCACCAGCAGCTCGATACCTCGGGCGATGCCGGCGGGCTGCTCAACTCCGCCCGCACCAATCGCGCCGCCGCCTATTTCTTCAACGAGCTCTGGCTCACCGACACGCTGCGCACCCTCATGGCCGGGCGCATCGAAAGCGTCCGCCTGGACGGGATCGCCGGCATTTTTCCGGCGGCCCTGGTGCCGCCGCCGGACGCGCCGGATTTGTCGCGACGCTCGCTCGCGTTCACGCCCAAGAGCATCAGCTTCAGCGTGCTCAAGGACCTGCCCTGGTACACGGTGGCGCGCGCGACGGTGCAACGCGTGCAGCGGGCGCCGACCGCGCTCGAGCTCTTCGCCCACGGCGCGCACGACGCGCCGGGCACGTTCGAGATCGGCGACCCGAACCTGCAACCCGAGACCGCCAAGACCGCGGAGATCGGCCTCAAGCGGACCCAGGGAGAATTCCGCTTCGATGCCAAGGCCTATTACACCCGCTACGACCAGTTCATCTTCCGGCAGTTCACCGGCATCGAATGCGGCGGGGATTTCGCAACCTGCGGAACGGGCACCGGCTTCCTGCAGACCGTCTACTCCCAGCGCGACGCGATCTTCCGCGGCGTCGAGCTCGCCTGGCAATGGGACCTGCTGCCGGTGGCGATGGGCATATTCGGGGTCGACGGCCAATATGATTTTCTGCGCGCCACCTTCACCGACGGCAGCAACGTGCCGCGCATTCCGCCGATGCGCCTCGGCGGTGGCGCCTATTGGCGCAACGAGAATTGGTTCGTGCGCATGGGTCTCATCCACGCCTTCGGACAGAAGGACCTGGCGCTCAACGAGACGCCGACCGCCGGCTACAGCCTGCTCAAGATGGAGATCAGCAACAAGCAGTTCTACCGCTATACGCCGTGGGGACCGATCGAGATCACGACCGGGCTCGTCGGCGACAACCTGCTCGACATCGATGTCCGCAACCACGTGCAGTTCCACAAGGACGAAATCCTGTGGCCCGGACGCTCGGTCAAGCTGTTCTTCAACGCCAAGTTCGGCGCCGAGCCGCCGCTCGGCAAGGACGGCTACCCGATCGGCTCCAGGGCGCCGATCGGCTACGGCCTGCCGATGCTCACCAAGGAACCGATGGCCTGGACCTGGGCCGGCCCCTATCTCGGCTTCAACGTCGGCACCGGCGCCGGCCGGTCGCGGACGCAAGCGCTGTTCAGCGGCGCGACGACCGGGGCGCCGCTGTTCGCGACGGCCTCATCCGACCGTCTCAACGGCCTGATCGGGGGCGCGCAGGCCGGCTACAATTGGCAGTGGGGCAATTGGGTGTCCGGAATCGAGGCGGACATCCAGGGCTCGAACCAGCATTCGAGCCCGAGCCATGTCTGCCCCGGCGCGGTCTGCAACCCCGCGATCGCCGCCGCCGGCTTCGATGCGCCGGTGACGACGCGCTTCGACCAAGGTCACCGACTGGACTGGTTCGCCACGCTGCGCGCGCGTCTCGGCGCGACCGTCACGCCCGACGTCATGGCGTATGGCACCGGCGGCCTGGCGATCGCCTCGATCAAGACGTCGGGCGTCGTCAACGGCTCGAGCCTCGCGGTCACGCCCGTCCTCGACGACGCCGGCAATCCCGTCCTCGACGAGAACGGAAATCCCGTCACCGCCACCAACGTCACCCCGGCCGGCGCTGCCTTCACCCAGGTGACCCTGAAGACCGGCTGGACCGCCGGCGCCGGCATCGAAGCCCGCCTGTTCGGGAACGTGACCGGCAAGGTCGAGTACCTTTACATGGACTTCGGCACGATCACGGCCGGTGTGACCAACCCGCTGAACTCGACGCCGCTCGCGTTCTCGGCGAATTCCCGCATCACCGATCATATCGTACGCCTCGGGCTCAACTACAAATACGATCCGATCGGCGCGGCGCCGATGCTCGCCAAGGCGCCGATCCTCATGGCCTGGACCTGGGCCGGCCCCTATCTCGGTTTCAACATCGGCCGCGGCGCCGGCCGCTCGCGGACCGAGGCTCTGTTCAGCGATGCGACAACCGGGGCGCCGCTGTTCGCGAGCAATTCGTCCGACAGCCTCAACGGCCTGATCGGGGGCGCCCAGGCCGGCTACAATTGGCAATGGGGCAGTTGGGTCAGCGGCATCGAGGCGGATTTGCAGCTCTCGGCCCAGGGTGCAAACCCGAGCCACGCCTGCCGGAGCGCAAACTGCAATCCCGCCATCGACGCGCTGGGCATCGGCGCACCGGTGACGGCGCGGCTCGAGCAATACAAGCTCGACGCGTTCGCCACGCTGCGCGCGCGTTTCGGCACGACCATCACGCCGGATATCCTGGCGTACGGTACCGGCGGCCTGGCGGTTGCCTCGATCAGGACGACCAGCGTCGTCAACGGCGCCAGTCTCACCGTCTCTCCCGTCCTCGATGACGCCGGCAATCCGGTCCTCGACCCGAACGGCAATCCGGTCACCGCGAGCAGCGTCGATGCCGTGAGCAACCGCTTCAGCGCGCTCACGCTCAAGCCGGGCTGGGTCGTCGGCGGCGGAATCGAAGGCCACCTCGTCGGCAACGTGACCGGCAAGATCGAATACCTTTACATGGACTTCGGCACCCTCTCGACGACCATGGCAAGTCCGCTCAACTCGACGCCGGTCGCCTTCACGGCCAATTCCCGCATCACCGACCAGATCGTCCGGCTCGGCATCAACACCAAGCTCGATCCGGTCGTAGGCGGCTACGACGCGGGCTATGGCGCGACGCCCGCCTACAAGGCCGCGATGCTCCGCGCGGCGCCGCTGGTGATGCCGTGGACCTGGGCCGGGCCTTACCTCGGCTTCAACGTCGGCTACAGCGCCGGCAAGTCCGACACCGTTACCCTGTTCGCCGATGCCGCGTCGGGCACGCCGCTCTTCGGTACCAGCACCTCCGCGAAGCTCGACGGCGTGCTGTTCGGCGCCCAGGCCGGCCACAATTGGCTCGCGGGATATTGGCTCGCCGGCGTCGAAGGCGACCTCCAGCTCTCGGGACAGCGCGCGAACCCGTCCTCGGTCTGCCCCGGCGCGATCTGCAATCCCGGGCTCCTCGGTATCGTCGGCGACCCGTCGGTCTCGGCGAGCTTCGAGGACGGCCAGAAACTGGAATGGTTCGGAACGCTGCGCGGGCGCCTCGGGGCGGTCGTCATGCCCGGTGTGGTCGCTTATGCCACCGGCGGTCTCGCCGTGCGCGAGATCATGACCGCCGGCACCGTCCTCGGATTCGACATCAACGGCAATCCCATCAATTCCATCGTCAGCGGGCACGCGACCAAGGCGGGCTGGGCGGCGGGCGGCGGCATCGAGGGGCACCTGATCGGCAATTGGACCGGCAAGCTCGAATACCTGCGGCTCGACCTCGGTTCGCTCTCGGCGCGCGCCATCGCGCCGAACGCCAACGCCACGGTCGTGGCCGCCTTCAACTCGCGCCTCACCGACGACATCGTGCGGCTCGGCGTCAACTACAAGTTCGATCCGATCGCGGCGGTGACGGGCGGGGACTGATCGGTGGCCGCGCGTCGGTACATTGGGTTGTAGCGGTTGCGTTCTTGCTCGAGAGGCTGTTCCGCGCGTAACCCAACATCGGGCGATGGACTCGAAGTCGACCTCACGCTGAGGAGCATCGCAGCGCGAGGCATGCACACGGATTGCAACGACTCCGGCCGCGCTGCGATGCGTCTCGAAGCGTGAGGCCGCCGCGCACCGGAGAGACCGGGGCCGCCCCTCATCCTTCGAGACGGCGCAGCGCAGGCAAAGCTGCCTGCGCTGCGCCTCCTCAGGATGAGGGCGGAACAACGTTTGTCGCGATCATCACATCGGCTCGGCGCCAAGCTCGTAAGTCGGGTTTAGCTACCCCAAATCTACATGCGCGGCCGGCCATTCGTCTCACTTGAGAGTGAAGCGGATCGGCACCGTGAGATTGACGCGCTCGCCCGTGAAGTCGTGTGCGGGCCAGGGCGGGAACGGCTGCGCCCGCCGCAGCAGCGCCAGCGCCTCCTCGTCGAGCTCGACCGCGCCCGAGGAGCGCACGACGCGGCTCTCGATCACGCGTCCCTGCCGGTCCAGGCTGAAGGACACCTGGGCGACGCCCTCCTCGCGGCGGGCCTGGGCCGCCGCCGGGTAGCGTTTCTTGCGCTCGAGCAGGGCCAGGATCTCCATCTTCCAGCTCGCCACCGCGGCCGAGTTCATCGGATTGGGCGGCGCCTGCGTTGGCGCCGCCGGCAGCGCCGCCCGGCGTTCCGGGACCGGCTGCGGCGCGGTGGTCTCCGGCACCGCCACGCGCGGCGGCTCCGGGACCGTTTTGGGCTCGACCTTCTGGGCGATGTTCTCCTCGCCCTTCGCCTCGATCTTCTCCTCGGGCTTCTCCTCGAGTTGCTCGATCGGCTTCTCGGGCACGGCGTCGGACTGCATCCGCTCGGGCCCGGGCGCGACTTTCGCCTCCTGCGCGGTGGGCGCGACCACCTCCGGCGCGAACTCGACCACGATGGCGCCCGAGGGATCCGCCGGCTCGATCGGCTCCCGCCACGTCACCATCGCCGCCGCCATCCCGCCGTGCGCGAGCACGACGACGGCGCCGCTGATCAGCCAGCGCCGCAGGTCGGCGAGGTCTTCGGCCGCGAGCGCGATCATGGCCCCGGCACCTTCTCCAGCCCCACCAGCGCGACCTTGAGATAGCCGGCACCGCGCAACAGGTTCATCACCTCCATGACGTCGCCGTAGGGCACGACCCGGTCCGCGCGCAGGAAGATGCGGGCGTCCTTGTCGCCGTTGGTCGCGGCATCGAGCGCGGCGGACAACCGATCGCGGTCGATCGGATCGTTGCCGAGCGCGAGCGAAAGGTCGGGCCGCGGCTGCGGCTGCACGCTCGCCGCCGGCAGGTTGACCTGGATGTCGACGGTCGCGAGCGGCGCCGCCACCATGAAGATGATCAGCAGCACCAGCATCACGTCGATGAACGGGGTGACGTTGAT
>WNFD01008910.1_pt1 | contig 10005 bp, 9 predicted proteins | sample 5400491 | NCBI WGS metagenome assembly WNFD01 (sample SAMN13153343, study PRJNA577476) | soil metagenome | isolation source: 120 cm saprolite under Douglas fir tree site 2 hole 2 replicate 2 | place: USA:California | collected 2015-04-18
GTGTCCGCGGACCGATGCCAAAGGCGTCACCTTTCGTCCGCGAACCCGACACCATTGACACCCAGCGCCGTACCGATACTGACGGTGACGGCGATACCCGTCCTGAACGTCCCATGCCGCCAGTAACCGGGCCAAGATAAGGCTGGTTTTCTCTTTTCGAGAGCAGCCGCCCTCGGCTGCTCAGCTTCACTTGTATCGTCTGCAAAGCACACTGGCCAGCGGCTACCGACACTATTACACTCTGTCATCCTGACCGAAGCCGAAGTCGATCATCCCCGTAAGTCGACAACTTCCCAATCCGCTTACTTTGATCCGCGACTATCCGCATTCGCGCTGATCCGCGGTAGGCTCTTGCTTTCCGTATTATCCGATGGGGATACCCCTCCCCCTTCATCCCAAGGTCTAAAGGACTTAGCGCAATCATCCCAACATTTTGGATTTTCGCGGACTCCCGATTTGCAGGTGGCGATCCAGCGGTAAAAACTTTAGTTTTCAAAGAGCTTATTCCCGCTGCCTGAGCAGAGGTTTCCCATTTATACCTCATTTCGTTCTGTTTCGTTAGTACGAAAAAGTTTAGTGCTTCGATTATCACTCAAGCATGCTGTCTGGTTTCACACTCATGAAGTTGGTGAATGATGAAGTGGTGACCGACTGATGAAGTTGGGGGAGGAACGGCCATTTATGGCCGTGCAAAGCTGCCCGGATACTGCGCTTTAGCGCTGGTGGAATCTAGTAATTAACTCTCCAGGGTGATCAGCTATTACCAGGCTCGTGTGGAACAGCCGCCCTCGGCTGTTCACTTTCGTCCGAAATAGAAATGGGTGCGCGATTGGTAATCGCGCGGGGGCATTTGCCGAAAGGGCGCGCAACCATCGAGAGCACGCTGCCTCGTTCGTGATAACCTTGCGCCGTACAGCGGCCACCTGCCCAATCCGTTTGCATCCTTAACTTGGGGGAAAAGCGCTATGAAGAACCGCATGTCTATCGTGATCGTAATTTGCTTGATGACCGGCCTGGCTTCGGCCCAGCCGAAATCTTCCACGTCCAACTATGATTTCAAGGCGCGCATGCAGGCGTTATTCGACGCATGGTCGGCTCTTGACCCAGCCAAAGCCGCGCCGTTCTATGCCAAGGATGCCGATCTGGATTTCTATGATATTGCTCCGATGAAATATCACGGCTGGGCCGAATACGCCCAGGGAGTAAAAAAGCAGTTTGCTGCTTTTGCGTCAGCAAAGTTCACGGTTGGCAGCGACGTGCTGACACATCAAGCGGTTAACACAGCCTGGGGTACGGCCACATGGCATGGCGACCTTCTGAAGAAAGACGGTTCCAGGCAGGCTTTGGACGGCCGCTATACCTGCGTGTGGGAAAAACGAGGTAGAGAATGGGTGCTGGTGCATGAACACATGTCCGTTCCGTTGGGCCCGCCGCAATAATATCGGACACCATTCACAAAGATGTCGGAACCCAAAGCAGAGCGGCTGAGCGCCGATAGGCTAAGGACGTTACATCTAGATCTTCTGCATCTTCTGCGCCAGGCCTCGCTGGTTATTGCCCCCGTCTGAGCAGATCTTTCCCATGTATACCCGTCTCGTTCTGTTTAGCTATCACAAAAAGGTTTAGGGATTCGACTACGGTCAAGGATGCTATTTGACTTCACACCGATGAAGTTGGTGGACTGATGAAGTTGGTCGACTGATGAAGTTGGTCGACTGATGAAGTTGGTGGAAGAACGGCCGTTGATGGCGGTGTAAAGCCGCTCGGCTCCAAAAGGTGAACATCTTTTACTTCCAGATTAACCGCGCTTTCACGGAAGATGAAGATTCAATAACCAGCCTCCGCAAAAGAATGGGGGTACCCGACGCTCCATTGAGAGAGACAGAAAAGCCTGAAGCTCGGCCACCCACCCTCTACTTGTTTTTCTCCTCAGGAGGAAAATGCTTGAACATCTTCTCCGTGGATTTTTCCAGTTTGTTCTCGTTCTTTTCTGGCTTGTCGGAAAGCGTCTCCTGCGCGGTAGCGCGCCAGATCAGCTGCTTGTTTTGCGCGTCATACATGTCCACAATCAAAGTCCCAATGCGAGTATTCTGAACGCTGGTCGTCGCGGTACTTGGTCCAAAGCCGCCCCATCGCCAGCCGCCAAAACCATCATAGAAAGTCTGGTAGGTCTTCTGGTTCTTCGTCGCCCCTACAGCGGTAATGGCAACATCACCTCCGGACTGCTGTTTTTGCCAGCCTTTGGCTTGCAGTTCCTTGTCCACGGCATCTGTGATGCGTGATTGCCACAACGGATCTTCCGTATGTACTTTCTCCCAGTAATAAGTGTGATAACGCTCGAAATTCGCGTGATGATCGTAATCCGTCGTAACGTCTTGAGCGGAGGAGACGCCAGTCAGCACGCACAAACAGGTCAATGCCAGGACTATGCAGCTCGTCTTTCTCATATGTACTCCTTTCCCTTCTTGTGAGAATGATGCTGGCTCCTGGCATCACGCCTGAGGGACGATTCGCCAAGATGCGTCATTTACACTTCGTTTGACCGGCTCTTAATCACTAGAACCCATCTCATAAATGGTTCTGAGCCGCTGAAAACCACGGACTTATTGATTCAAACCCTATTTATGAGATGGGTTCTACTCAAAATTAAAAAACTTGAGGCAATCTAAGACGAACCCAAACTGCTCAGCGACGGATGTCTACGGAGTTTGCCGGTGAGGTTTGGCGGTCTTGATGGATTGCTTTAACGCTTCCGTCAAATCGGTGTTGGTTGTCACCACTTGTGCCGGTGCCGCCATGTTCGATTCACGGCCCAGCCACGCCTGAAGCTCAGCGCGGTTCGCCGTGGTGAAGCGGCCTTCCCGGTGGACCGGCATCCCGTCGCGCGCCCAGCGTTGTGCGGTCGCAGGCGCCAGGCCCAGGAATGCGCCGATAGCCGCCCAGCCCTTCAATGTTTCTGGTTCTGTGTTCGCTCTTGCCTTCCGCTGGTTTTCAAGCGGATCATTTAACTCCTTCTCGGATTTTCTTTTCCGACTTGCCATGTTGGTAATGGAGCGCAAGAGCTCGCCGCGATTCCGCGGATGAACACGATTTAACAGGTTTGGGGCGGGTGCACCCTCAGCTTTTCTTGCTCACCCGCCCTGCGGTTTCATGCGCCGGCCTTCAGCCGGCAATTAAAGATCAATGCACGGCAAGAAAGCCGTGAATATGGTTGCTGGAATCGGTGAAGCTGCCAACAATCGACTGGTTGAAGTTGATGCCCGAGGCCATGGTTGCGCTGGATCCGGGGAAATGTATGGGAACGGGTTTCAACACAAGTTCGTTACTGTTGGATTCCTCGTGGAAGGAAACGAAAGAGCGGTCAACACCGGGAGCAGCGCCGAGAATGTCGTCACGCGAATTGACGGCCACAACGTGGGTGTCCAGGCCGTTGATCCGGGCGAAGACGTCAACATCAGAGCCGGTTTTCTGAAATCCGTTATTGAAATCCTGGCGGAAAAGAGTTCCGGCGATGAAGCCATTGTTTGAAATACCCAGAAGGGTTTCGCTTTCACCGTTTCCAGGAACGGTTATGTCAAAGGTGGTGAATTTACCGTTTTTCCAGATGAATCCAGTAGTTGCGTCACCCACCACGGTAAGGGAATTATTCACACCATTGGGCGAAGTGAAGTTGGACCCAGGGTGGTCAATCTTCACAAGGTGTCCGTTATGAAGGAGCAGAAAGCCATGCAATTTGCCGTCGCTGGCGAAGTAAGCGCCAACCACGTCACCATTGTCATTGACGCCATTGATGGCCGTCTGCAAAGCGCCTGGAACATCCACGCGTGTGAATTTGTGATTGATAAGCTTGAATCCGTGGAGCACGCAATTCACGCCAAGTCCGCAGGCAGGATTGCCGCTGATGAAATAGAAGCCAACGATTTCACCAAAATTATTGATCCCTCTGGGAATCGTTGCTGTGGCGCCGGGCACATTGATGGCCACATAGCGGAAGCTGGTTGAGTTGATTTGACTGAATCCGCCGCCGGCAAGAAACAGACAGACGACTAATGTTGTTAGAAGTCGAAACTTCACAGATAGGTGCTCCGAATTAGTTTCCAGGGGAGGTAGTGAGTCCGATGCAGCAGCTCAGCTCGTGGGTGGCCGGGAATTCTTTACTTAATCCCCGCGACGCAAGAGTGTGGCCGTAATGAGCGAACATGCGCCGCGGCGGCCCCAGAGAGAGAGCGAGCCTTCGCTGAACGCGATAGCCGGCAGTCGGCGCGATTGCAGCGTGAGCCCGGCAGGGTCCCACAGTGACCAAGACACGAGACAGACAATTGACACGGATAGGGGAAGAGTCGAAAACAAACCATGAAGCGCCGGAGGAGTACCATCCCCTTATTTTTGCGTGGCTTGCCTCTAACCCGGTACAATACTTTTCACGCAAAAAATCCAGGTAAGCTGCGTTCATCCGGCAGGTGGTACTGAACCCTCAATGATTGCAAAGCACATGTTTTTAAAGAAGAAGACCCTTGGGTTGCTTTTGGCAACCGCGGCGTTGGTCGTTTTACTGGCCGGCTGTAATGACACTCTGCGCCAGTTCATCACGCCGGTGCCCCAGCCTGGGGGAGATCCTGCGGCTCTTTCGCATGCAATTGTGCTATCCACCAATCCCAATCCTGGTGCCCTGGGCAGTGACCTGCATATTAATGTGTCCGGTGATTCGGTGGTCGGCGTGGTCAGTGTAGGGCCCAATCCGGTTTTTCTGGCCAAGACTTCAAATCGTGTCTACGTACTCAACGGCAACAACACGGTTTCCACTTACATTGCCTTGAATCCGCTTAGTTCGCTGGTTAACACGGTTACCCTGCCTGCCGGCACGCTGGGTGTTGCCGCCGGTGGAGGCAGCAATGGGGACGTTTACGTGGCTGACGGGAGCACGGCCGCGACCCCTCCTGCTGTTACAACAGTTCCCATGATTTCCGGAGGCGTGAACGCGGTCACCGACCAGATTACTGTGGGATCGCAACCGGTTGCTATTGTCGGGAACGCTTCCAACAGCAAGATCTATGTTCTGAACTTTGGCGGTGGCAACGTGACGCCGGTTTCCACCACGGACAATTTTGTTCTTCCCAACATCACCGTCGGAACCAACCCGGTTTGGGGCGTGATGGCGCCGGATGGCGGGCATGCTTACATTGTGAACCAGGGCAGCGGCAGCGTGAGCGTGATTGATACGCTGCTGGACAAAGTGATTGCCACGGTGCCGGTTGGAACCACGGCGGCGCCTTCACCCAACTACGCTGTGTTTGAGCCGACGCTGCAACGCCTCTACGTGTCAAATACCGGTGAGAACACAATTTCAGTGATCAAGGCCAACGGTACGGATCTGGCCAACGGAATCCTTCCCACTAAGATTGCCGACGTGCCGGTTTCAGGCACACCCACTTCGGTGGCGGCCCTGCCGAACGGAACGCGTGCGTATGCTGCGCTGGGGAACTGTCCGGCGGGAACCAATCACACCAATATCGCGGCGCGCGCAACAACTTGCACCGGAAGCACCGTGAGCGTGATTGATGCGGCTTCTCTCACAGAAAAGAAAACCATTGCAGTGGGCGCAGGCGCTGTCTCAATCGATGCCGCGAATGATTCGTCGCGTGTGTATGTGGTGGGAGCGGCTGCCGGTAACGTGTCCATTATCAGACCGGTGAGTGATACGGTGGTGACCACAGTGCCTGCTCCGCAACAAAGCTTTGGTTGCGCCACTCCCGGCGCGTGCCCCGCCGCTACGCAAATCCCTTTTATGGTGCGGGTCTTCCCATAAATCGATTGATCAGATAAAAAATTGTCATCCTGAGCGCAGTCGGAGCGCATGCGACGACGTAGTCGAAGGATCTATGTATTTGCTGGCTTGTCCCAATTGCATCCACGTTCAAAACAAGTATCAGGGCACGGCTTCAGCCGGACCAAATGCGAAAAGAATGAATTGGGCTTCAGTCCCTGAGGTTTGCCGAAAGCTTTTGGAACGATGAACGTTTCTTTGGCGTGGAGCATGGGCAATTTTGCCCGTGCATGTTTGAACTCAGGAAGCTGCCGCTGGATGAAATTCAAAATTGAAAATTTCAAATTGCAACCAACACCCACGCCACACCCGCCGCAAATGCCGTTCCCAGCAGGTTCACGGCATCGTTATTCAAATAGCCCTTGCGTTCAAACAACGCACCCAGAAGACTATCAAACAACATGCCTGCCACACCCGCAATCACAACGATCACCATTTGCCCCGGCTGGACCATCTGCAACAACACCGCCGCCACGGCGATCACCAACGCCGCCCCAACCGCCGCAAGGGACCCCATCACGCTCACCCCACCATCAATACCAGACGCAACGGCCCTCCCGGTCGTTAACAGGACCGTTCTGCCCGGAAATGCCATGCCGATCTCGCTGGAAGTCGTATCCGCCGTTGCCTCGGCCAGGGCCGCCAGTGCCAACACGATCCAAAGATCAAGACCAAGAACCACAATCAGCATGGCCGCCCCCAGGTTGGCCATCACCTGAGCTGCTGTTCGACCGCTTGGGGCTTCTGCTGTTCGAAGTTCCTGCTTACGTCGCTTCCCGGTGCGTGTCGCAGCCAGCGTTACTGCGAATACCAGGAGCAAGATCACGAACAACCGCAATCCGCTTGCAGCCAGGACGAATGCAACCGCCCAACCAGCGAGGGCGCCGCTCCAGTCCACTCCGCGAGCTATGCGCGCGGCTACCGCAAACAAAGACGTCAGACCAAATGCAACGCCCCAACGCCGAAGCGAGTACGTTGGCAGGTTCCATCGCGTGACCACAAAGATTCCGACCAATCCAAACGCCGCCAGCAACGCCAGCAAATCAGAGATCGCGGATTTCGGTCTTATCGGCAGTTAGTTTTCTCCATTTCGCTTCTTCTTCGGCGGCAAGGGAATGTGTCTTTTGCATCGTACAGGAGGCACGTTCTTTCAGGAGCTTCCGCGCATGCCTTTATCAGTCTGGACAGGTTATCTTACCTTTGGCTTGATCTCGATGCCTGTACGCCTGTTTTCTGGCGCTCGTGGCACACGTATTTCATTCCACATGCTGCACCGCGACGATAACACCCGCGTAAAACAGCAACTCTATTGCCCCGCTGACGGACGCGTAATCGAGCGCAGCGAAATTGTTAAGGGTTACGAATATCGCAAAGGCGAATACGTGGTCATTGAGCCAGAAGAGATCAAGAAGATAGAGCCTAAGACGGCCAAATCCATGGAGATACTTGAGTTCGTAAAGCAGGATGAGATTGATCCTGTTTACTTTGAATCTTCCTATTATCTTGCGCCCGAAGAGGCTGGCGCCAAGCCATATGCGCTTTTGAGTCGTGCCATGGAAGAAACCGGTTACGTAGCCGTAGCCAAGCTCTCCATGCACAATCGTGAATATACCGTGTTCCTGCGACACTATCAGCACGGCCTCATGCTTCACACCATGTATTACCAGAACGAAATCCGTGAAGCTCCTGCCGCCATCGAAAACGGCGACAAAGAAAAATTGAAAGATGGCGAGGTGAAAGTCGCACACCAGCTCATTGCGGCCCTTGCCGCTGAATGGGACCCGGCAAAATATCATGACACCTTCGAAGAGAACGTAAAGACCCTGATCAAAGCTCGCATGAAAGGCGGAGAAGTTACCACGATTGAAAAGGCAAAGAAGCCTGCTGCTCCCACGGACCTGATGGCCGCATTAAGGCAAAGTCTGGCCGCGATGGACGGCAAGAAAAAAGGGCCGCAGCGTGTTGAATCGGCCCAGAAGGAATCTACAGTTGAAATCCGCGGAAAGAAAACTGAGACGGCGCGAAAGAAGCCGCCGCGCAAAGCCGCTTAGGTTTTTTCATCCCGAGCGAAGCGAGGGATCCCTATCTCAACCATGCTCTTTCTAAGTCTCCCGCGTCATGTGTGGCACAGCCGCCCGCCCTCGGCTGTGCGATTTGAAACTCCGGGGTGGAGCAGGCATTTATGCCTGCGCTAAGCAGCATGAAAGAATCGGCAATCGCCCCTGAGGTTAAACTGTCACCTTCGCCCCAAGCTGCTCGCGGACGAATTGCACAATCTCCGGAGTAACATACGGTGGCGGCTGGATATAAAACGTCGGCTTGCCTGCCACCTGATCCATTGACACCATCTCCCAGGCAGGAGCGGCATCATTCCTGTGCACGATCACGGCATCGGCGCGCCCTAGAAACTCCATGGCGGAAACTTTGAAATCTTTGGTTCCCGCATCCAGCACACTGATGTAGAGATCAGGATTCAGGAAGCGCACAATGCTGTTCGATTCCATGATCACGTTTTCCGCGCCCGCAATCTTGCGCTCAATGTCAGTGATGGCCTCAGAAAGCCTTCCCTGCCGTGTGCGCACCCATAAGGAACGCACCGCACCGGCAACCAGGAATCGTGAAGTATCGGTTTCACCGCTTGTGTCGCGTTCCTCGCTGATCGCGCGAAAATGGTCGTCACCGGTATCACAGTCACAGGGCTTGCCATCGGCAGAGCAGATGCCATGTCCAAACTGGGTGATCTTCAGCGCCGTCCAGTTAAACTCCGGCAGGGCCGCAATAATGCCGGCCGTCACGCTGGTCTTGCCCACGCTCCGTGAATGTCCACCAATCACCACTAGTGCCATGCCCTCTATTCTGGCAGCTTTTGCGGGCCAGGGGAAGGTAAAACGCCAGCTCAAAACACCTGCCCCGGCGCGCATGTCCTACAATGTTAGGTTAGAGGCACACCGTCATTGCAACACCCTGTTTTGAAGCGGCAAATTTGTGTCCACCTTTGAGACAAATATTCGGGCTTTAGCCCCTGAGGTGACCCTCTGATTCCGCGATGACTGACGATCTAAACAAAATTCTGGTAGTGGATGACGAGCAGCAGATAACCCGCGTCCTCCTGAAAGGCCTGGAAGCTGCCGGCTTTCAGGTGCGCGTGGCCAATGACGGTCGCTCCGGACTGGAGACCTTTCGTTCCTGGCTTCCCGACCTCGTCATCACCGATCTTTCCATGCCCGGGTTTGACGGAATCGAACTCTGCTCACGCATCCGTCAGTTAAGTGAAGCGCCAATTCTTGTGCTCTCTGTGCGCGATGATGAGGCCACCAAAGTCAAAGCCCTTGACCTGGGCGCGGACGACTATGTTGCCAAGCCGTTTGGCATGGCAGAGCTCACCGCCCGTGTACGCGCCCTGCTTCGGAGATCAACCCCGCTTCCTCCAGCCGATTCCGAGATCCAGGTCGGCGACTTTCGTATTGATCCACAACAACGGCTGGTGGAAGTGAACGGTGCTCCGGTCCATCTCACGCCCAAGGAGTTTGATCTGATCCAGTTCTTTGTGGCCAATCGCGGCAAGGTGCTCACACATAGGGCCATTCTTTCCGCCATTTGGGGCAGCAACAGCGCTGAACAGAATGAATATCTGCGTGTATTCGTTGGTAATCTGCGCAAAAAGCTGGAAGAAAATCCCCGCTCACCAAAGTACATCAAGACCGAGCCATGGATCGGCTACCGCTTCGATCCACAGTAGTCTCACCCATCAATTCACCCCGCCCTCTCTCACAGTGAACTTCGCTACCCTGACTTACTCTTTCTTTGCGGAGTCTTTATAAGTTCTTTATGGGCACTCGTCTTAAGTTAAGTGCAGAAGGTAATTTTATGATTCTGCATTTTCTTATTAAATTTCTCGAAGCGATTTTCTGCATTGGACTTGCGGGCTCACTGGTCGTAGCAGTCATGGCATTCGTGGGCGACATTCACGTCTTCTTTGACAAGGATGAGGAGCCAGTTCGCACTAACACTGCATCTTAGCGAATGCGACGACGAACGTTGAAAGATCCGAGAACGCCGAGCGGTATCTTGCCGCAACAGAGATTTCTCCCAAAACATTTCCCCTTTGTCATCCTGAGCACCTGACCCGCGTTCGCGGGTTGAAACGCCAATAAACAAGCGCGGCCTATTTCGTTGAGAGC
>WNFD01008635.1_pt1 | contig 10004 bp, 9 predicted proteins | sample 5400491 | NCBI WGS metagenome assembly WNFD01 (sample SAMN13153343, study PRJNA577476) | soil metagenome | isolation source: 120 cm saprolite under Douglas fir tree site 2 hole 2 replicate 2 | place: USA:California | collected 2015-04-18
GAACGGCATCAGGAAGTTGACTCCGCAGGCTTCCGCGGCGGGTTGCGTTCCCGCCGGCACCATGCCCAGGCCGCCGGCGCCGGCGACCGCCGCAGCAAGCTCGGTCGTGCCCACGCCGCCCATCGCAGCCAGCTGGACGGGCAGCCTGCAGCCCACCAGGTTCGTGAAGCGTGTGGCAATCATCTTGATGACCCTCTCGTCAAAACAAGCTGTGGGTGCAGCGGCTCGCGGTCATGAAGCCCTGGTTGTAAATGGAAACCGAGCGCGGCCTGTCGAGGCCGCGGACTCGGCGGTATCGTCCTTCATAGGCGTAGGCATCGTCGCATTCCTGGACGAGAGGCCTCAGAGTTCGGGACCGTGAGGCCCCGCTTACCCCACATGGAGCCCGTCAACAAGTTCGTGCCCAAGGTCTTAGTTATGCGACGACAGTCTTCCAGGACTTCGATCGGCTACATTAGGTGGACTGTGCGTAGTAGGGCAACTCGCGGCCTGGACCTCACCCGACGGCGAGTTATCGACTACGTACGCTGCGCCAGCTGCTTCTGTAGCTAGCCGACTTCTCAGACGGGGGTAACCCCAGCTGTCCGCGCCCGTGGGCGCGATCTCACAAGTCGGCATTCAGCTAACGGAGGCGTATTTCATTGTCGGATCTGGCGATCGTTCTTTTTGGTTTGGGCTTAGGAGTTTCCGTCGGCCTCACCGGAGTGGGCGGAGGGTCGTTCCTGACGCCGTTTCTGATCCTCGTCCTGCGGACGCATCCCGCGGTCGCGGTCGCCACGTCCTTGGTCTTCACGCTGGTCACCCGAGCCGTAGGGTCAGTGCAGCACCTGCGCCAGCAAACGGTCGACCTCAAGGTGGTTCGCCAGCTGGCCATAGGCAGCGTTCCCGCCGCAATTGCAGCCTCGCTCGTGCTGTCACGTTTCGCCGGCGGAAGCAGCTCCGACCCGATCAGGGCGCACTTGATCCAGGCCTGCCTGGTTGTTGCGGCGGCCGTGCTGACCTATCGACTGTTCGTGCCGGCACGACCGGGGCACGGGGACAACAACCCACTCAAATTGACCCTGCTCGGCGTGCTTGTCGGCACGATGGTCGCGCTGTCAAGCGTGGGCAGCGGTTCGGTCGCAGTGGCAGGGCTGATCGGTCTGACCTCGCTTCCCGTCGCTCGGGTCGTGGGAACGGACATGGTCCATGCCGTCATCCTCGCGGCCGTCGCGGCGCCGCTTGTACTGATGCAGACCAGCTTCGATTTCCACCTTGCCCTCCTGCTCATCCTCGGGTCGTTGCCTGGAGTCGTGGTCGGAAGCAAGCTCGCGGTCCGGGTGCCCGAGCCAGTGACTCGCTTGACCGTTACGGTCGCGGTCTGGACGCTGGCTCTCAAGGTGGCCTGAGGTCATGTGCAAGGTCTGCGGATGCACACCGTCGCTGGATGGGTTTTCCAAGAACGAGAGGATCAAGGCGAACTCCGACCACCTGAGGGGCACGATCCGGGAAGAGCTGGCTGCCCAAACCCCGGAGTTCGGCGACGAGTCGGAGCAGCTGCTGAAGTTTCATGGCATCTACCAGCAGGACGACAGGGACCGCCGAAAGGAGGCTCGCGCCAGGGGGCTGGACAAGCATCACCAGCTGATGATCCGGACTCGCATCCCGGGCGGGATCGTGTCCGCCGACGCCTACCTCGCCCACGACGACATCAGCCGGCGCTGGGGCAACGCCACCCTGCGCGTCACAACCCGCCAGGACTTCCAGCTGCACGGAGTTCTGAAGGGCGACCTGAAGAAATCGATTCGCGCCATCAACGACGCGTTGCTCACGTCGCTGGGAGGCTGCGGCGATGTCGAGCGCAACATCATGTGCTGCCCCGAGCCGCGGGCTGACCGATTCCACGTCGAGGTGCACCGCTCGATCGCAGCCATGGTGGCGGAGCTGACGCCCCGGACCGGCGCGTATCACGAGATCTGGCTCGACGGGGAGGTCGCCGAGTCTTCCGAACCCGAGGCCGAAGTTCTGTATGGCGAGCAGTACCTGCCGCGCAAATTCAAGACCACGGTGGCGCTCGAGGGTGACAACTGCGTCGACATCTATGCGCACGACCTCGCCATCGTCGCCATGCGTGGTGCGGATGACGCGGTTCGGGGATTCAACGTGCTTGTCGGCGGAGGTCTCGGCCGCACCCACAACAAGCCGGAAACGTTCGTGGCGATTGCGCTTCCGCTCGCATTCGTACAGCCGGACGAGATCGTCGACCTGGCTCGCGAGGTGGTCGCCGTGCAGCGGGATTACGGCGACCGCACCAACCGCCGCCACGCCCGGCTCAAGTACACCATCGCCGACCGCGGCCTCGACTGGTTTCGCGCCGAGGTGCAGGGTCGGCTCGCCTTCAAGCTTCAGCCACCCGAACCGCTGTCGTGGCAGCCGGTCGACGACCACCTGGGCTGGCACGAACAGGGCGAGGGGCAGCTCTACGTCGGGATCTATATCGAGAACGGGCGCATCGCCGACGTGGGCGATGTCCATTTGGCCAGCGGGTTGCGCCACATCGTCGAGGAGCTGCGGCCGCAGGTGCGGCTCACCGCCCAGCAGAACGTGATTCTTGCCGGCATCAAACCCGCCGATCGTCGGCGAGTTGAGGAGCTGATGGCTCGCCATGGCATCTCCGAGGTGGAGTCCATTCCGCGCGCCATCCGCCACTCGATGGCATGTCCGGCGCTTCCGACCTGCGGCCTGGCTGTGGCGGAGGCAGAGCGGGCGATGCCCGGCCTGGTCCGGCAGATCGCCGCGCTTTTGGAGGACCTCGAGCTCGCCGAAGAGCGGATCAGCTTCCGAATGAGCGGCTGCCCCAACGGCTGCTCACGTCCATATCTGGGCGACGTCGGCTTCGTCGGCACTACGCTCGGCAAATACGACGTCATGTTGGGCGGCGATTTCGACGGCACGCGCCTCAATCGGCTGTACGCCGCCAACGTCGCCTTCCAGGAAATCCCCTCGCTTCTCCGTCCACTGCTCGCGGCATTCGGCTCCGAGCGAAGGCAGCATGAGGGCTTTGGCGACTGGGTCGATCGCAGGGGATTCGAGGCGCTTCGCGAGCGATTTGCCCTGAGCGAGAAGTCGGCATGAGCGCAATGGCGCCGATCCCGAAGACGTCCAGTTCTGAAGTCGATCCAGAGGCGGTGCTGCGGTGGGCATTCGAATCCTTTCCACGCCTCGTGATCGTGGCAAGCTTCCAGGCCGAGTCCTCGGTGCTCATCGACATGGCATCCAGGATCCAGTCCGACGTTGCCGTGCTGACCCTGGACACAGGCCGGCTCCCGCAGGAAACGCACGACATGATCGATCGCCTTCGCGACCGGTACTCGATTGAGGTCCAGGTCGTGGCGCCGGATCCGGATGAGGTTCGGCAGCTTGTAGCGCTCAACGGCACGAATCTCTTCTACCGATCACCCAACCTGCGCCGGCTCTGCTGCAACGTGCGCAAGTCGCGGCCTCTCGATCGCGCGCTCGCCGGCTATGACGCGTGGGTGACCGGCTTGCGACGCTCCCAGATCGCGACCCGGGCTCAAACCCCGATCGTGGCGCAAGACCCCGACCACGGTGGAATCACGAAGATCGCGCCCCTCGCAGCGTGGTCGGATGAACAGGTATGGGAATACATCCGCGAACGCAACGTCCCCTACCACTCGCTCTACGACAGCGGCTATACGTCGATCGGCTGCGCACCCTGCACCCGGGCGACACGACCTGGCGAGGATGCGCGAGCTGGACGCTGGTGGTGGGAGCAAGGCGAGGTCAAAGAATGTGGCCTGCACTGGAGCAAGCCATGAGCAAGGGATTCGTCGTCTGGTTTACGGGACTGTCGGGGGCGGGCAAGTCGACGATCGCCACCGCGCTTCAGTCCGAGCTCGCCCGCCGCGGTCGTCACTCCGAGCTGCTCGACGGCGACGACGTGCGCACGCACCTCTCCAAGGGGCTCGGTTTCTCGAAAGAAGATCGCGACACCAACATCCGTCGCATCGGTTATGTAGCCCGGCTCGTGGCACGCAGCGGCGGCATCGCGATCGCGGCCGCCATCTCGCCTTACCGTGAGGTCCGCGACGAGTTGCGCGGCCAGATACCCAACTTTGTGGAGGTCTTTGTTCGATGCCCTCTCGGAACTCTGGTCGACCGCGATACCAAAGGCCTGTACCGCAAGGCGATTGCGGGTGAGCTCGCCAATTTCACCGGTGTCAGCGATCCGTACGAGGAGCCGCTCCACGCCGAGGCCACTTGCGATACATCTAGGGAGAGCATCGCTGAGTCGGTGGCGAAGTTGCTCGACAAGCTGGAGCGTCTCGGCTACCTGCCGCGTCAGGTGTTCGAAAGGCTGCCGTCAGGTGACGAGCTCCAGGAGCTCCGGGCCGAGGCAAGAGCTCTGCCCCGAGTGAAGGTTGGGCAGCGCGAGCTCTCCGATGTGTTCATGCTCGGCGCGGGAGCGCTCTCACCGTTGGACGGCTTCATGGGCCGCGATGACTACGAGTCGGTCATCAAGCAGGGCCGCCTGGCCGGCGGGGCGCCCTTCACCATCCCGATCGTCCTTCGCACCGATGAGGTTCCGACTGCTGACCGGGTCAGCCTGTTCATCGGCGACAAGCCGATTGGCATCCTCCACGTCGCCGAAACTTACGAAGTAGACATCCGGCGTGAGGCGCTCGGCGTCTATGGAACCGATGACGGCGCGCACCCCGGCGTTCGTGTTTTGAATGAGTCCGGGCGCTGGGCCATCGGCGGCAACGTGGTGGCGTTGGCCCGACCGAGCTCTGGATTTCCGGAGTTCGACCTGACGCCTATGCAGGTACGAGAGGTCAAAGCGCAGCGCGCCTGGAAGTCGATGGTGGGCTTCCAGACCCGCAACCCCGTCCATCGAGCGCACGAATACCTCCAGAAGGTGGCGCTAGAGATCGTCGACGGGCTGCTGCTCCACCCGCTGGTCGGAGAAACCAAGAGTGATGACATTCCGGCCGCGGTTCGGATGCGCTGCTATGAGGAGCTGCTGGCGGGCTATTACCCCGCGGACCGCGTCCTGCTGGCAACCAATCCGGCGTGGATGCGCTACGCCGGACCGAAGGAAGCCGTTTTCCACGCCATCGTCCGACGCAACTACGGCTGCACGCATTTCATCGTGGGGCGCGACCACGCCGGTGTTGGGAATTACTACGACACCTACGCGGCGCACCGGATCTTCGATTCGTACACGCCGAGCGAGCTTGGAATCGAGATCCTTCGATTCGAGCACACTTTCTACTGCTCAGCCTGTGGCGGCATGGCTTCGACGCGTACCTGCCCTCATCCGAAGGAGCTGCACCGGACTTTGAGCGGCACCGCGGTCCGGAAACTGCTGGAAGAGGGCGCTGACCTGCCGCCCGAATTCACGCGACCTGAAGTTGCTCGCGTGTTGCTCGATGCGGCGAAGGAGGAGGCGACGGCGTGAGGTACTACCCGGTCTTTCTCGATCTCGCCCGCCAGCGTTGCATCGTTTTGGGCGACGGCAAGCTGGCGCTGGAAAAAGCTGAATCGCTGCGGGAGGCTGGAGCGCTGGTAAGTCTCATTCCCGCTCGCGACTACAAACACGGCGACCTGGCCGGCGCCCGAATGGTCTTCGACGCGACTGGCGACCCCGCGATAAACCGCCAGAGCTGGGACGAAGCGGAGGCCGCGGGCATCCTGATCAACGTGGTCGACCGTCCCGCCCAGTGCAGGTTCATCGCGCCGGCCATCGTCCGACGCGATCCGCTGTTGATCGCAATCTCAACATCGGGCGAAAGTCCTTTTCTCGCCTCTGCCCTGCGCGTCCGGCTCGAACGATGGTTGGGCCGGGAGTGGGGGCCCTTCACCGCGCTGGTGGGCCGCATGAGGCGACGGCTTCGAGAGCTGGACGTGCCAATCGCTGAGCAAACGCATGTCTATCGACGGCTTCTCAGATCTGATGTGCGTGAGCTTCTGCGGAGCGGTCGTAGTGACGAGGCGGACGCACTTGCGGTGAGCCTTGCCCGACCCGGCGATCAATCAGGACGCGTGGCGCTGGTCGGAGCAGGACCCGGGGATCCACAGCTCATCACGGTGAGAGCACGTGATCTGCTGGCGGATGCGGACTTCGTTCTGCACGACGCTCTGATCTCGCCAGAGGCGCTTGCGCTTTGCTCTCCCGAAGCGACTCTCGAGCCGGTGGGCAAACGAGGCGGAGCTGACAGCACGGCCCAGAAGGAAATCACCGATCGGATGATCGAGTTGGCACGCTCCGGTCATTTCGTCGTCCGCCTGAAAGGCGGCGATCCCTTTGTCTTCGGCCGAGGGGGCGAGGAGCTCAGGGACTTGGTCGAGGCCGGAATCGACGTGGTCGTTGTTCCGGGTGTCTCGTCCGCGGTCGCGGCGGCCGCTTCAATTGGCGTGCCGGTCACGCTGAGAGGCATCTCATCCTCGGTGGCGATCACCACCGGCACAGGCACCGACTGGCAAAGGCGAGTCCGCGACCTGGCGCGTGCGAGCGACACCCTGGTCGTGCTGATGTGCCGCACGAACCTGGCCGAGGTCGCCGCGCAGGTGGCGACAGCCGTCGGCGGATCGCGTCCGGCGGCCGTAGTCAGCAGGGCCACGTGGCAGGATCAGCGCAGCGTTGAAGGTTCGATTGCGGACATTGCGCAGCTGGCGGATCAAGCGCACATTCTGGCGCCCGCCACGCTCATCGTCGGTGAGGTGGTTCGTGCCGTCGCGGTGAACGTCTTGCAGGCCACTGCACTGTGAGTTCTCGTAGGCCACGGCTCGCGGCAATAGCGCCGGCGTTGCCCATGTGAGCCGACCCGTGGCAGGTAGCCAAAGCCATGGCCTCCGTGCACACTTAAGTCAGTTTCGTGCGAAGACAGGTGCAGCCCGCGGACACGCGAAATCAGGCGCTACAAGCCGTCGGCGACGCTGCATTGTGACGGACCTGGCATGAGCTCGGTCGCCCGGCGAAACTGGCCGGGCGTTCTGTCGATAGCCCTGGCACTGCTCAGCGTCGGTATGTACGTCGCCAGCATCGCGGCTGGTCCGAGCCAGGCATATCTGGGCAAGGCGGGTCCGTTGTTACTTGACCTTTTTCTACTCAGCAGCCCATCATCCCTGGTGGTTGGGATTGCCGCTGTCATTCGGGCGCGGCGCGGTGTGGGTGGCCTCGGAACGGCAATCATCGGCCTCGTTCTGGGCGGCGCCCTGACGTTCCTCTGGGTGGCATGGATTGGAATGCTGATGTTGAATCCGGCAGCGATGGGCGAGTGAGCTCTTCGGCCAGCCCGAGACTCGGCGGCGAATGAAGGACGCGACCACGGTTCGCGCGCCGCGAAATTGGCCCGGATTTCTGGCGTTAGCGCTCGCGGTTGCCAGCGTGGCGACGTTCATCGCGTTCATGTCCGTTTCCGGCCCATTCCCGAAGTCGATCGCATATGGGCACAACCTACTTTTTGAGGCATACGTCCAGTCGCCCACGATCTCTTTGGTCGCAGGTTGTCTCGCGGTTGTCTTCGCGGCCATCGCCCTGCGGCAAGCCTCGTCGGTTCTCAGCACGGCGATTGTGAGCGCAATTGTCGGAATTGCGTTCTTCACTGCTGTCACGGTCGTCGCGGCGCAGATGTCGACCGCACTTTCGTCGTCCGAATTCGATGCAAAAGCTATGGCCGTGCCCAGCTCTCCCACAATCGCGCTCAGTCCACCTCTCGTCGGAATGGCGTCACTCGTTATTGGTGTGGCGGTGCTACTGGGCGTGCGGCGCAGTATCTCCGGCCACCGCCCGGCGATCGCCGCCCTGATCTTGGGCGGTGCCGTGAGTTTCTACTGGCTCTTCAGCCTGGTGTGGGGACTCAACGCCGAGTGATGCAGGTGTCCGGAACTGCGGCGTCGGAGCGTCGTGAATGATTCGTTCCAGTACTCGCCGCCCTTGCGTACGCGCAAGCACACGGCTTGACCGCCCGAAACGCCTGAACACCAGATAGAGCTCTCCGCATCGAGGCAGATCGGAGCTTGTCGATGCAGCACGCGCGCAGATCGCCGAGCTCCAGCGCGCGAAAGGCTCGGGTGGATGACCCGAGGCGGTGTTTCTCTTGTCGATTCCCATCGCGTTGTGGCGACCCATCGCGGCTGAAATCGTCTGGTCTGTATTTCTAGTGGCGATCGTCGTGCTGCTGCGCGGAGCGCCGATTCATCGCAGCCAGTGAACTCTGAAAACCATGGCCTAGCCAGTTCGCCAGTTGACAGCTTGATCCGGCTGCATAACCGTTTAGACGAGCCTGCGGTCTTTTGGGTCGGTGGTTGAAGCCGCCGAAAGGGGGATCAAATGAAGTTCAGATGGCTGGTTCAAGGGGCGGCCGTCGTGGCAGTCCTCGGACTGACAATCGCAGCCACCAGCGCCGATGAAGGGACCAACAATTTGCGCGCACACCTGACTGGATTTCAGGAGTCGCCGCCCAAGTTGAGTCTCAGCACGGGCAGCTTTGAAGCCACTGTCACCGGGTCGACACTGTCGTACAAGCTCACTTACTCACAGCTCTCGAGCCCTGCCTTCATGGCACACATTCACTTCGGGCAGCCTGCAGTGAATGGAGGAGTCTTCCTCTGGCTGTGCGGTTCGGCCACGGCGCCGGGACCTGCGGGTACGCCAACCTGCCCGCCGAACGGTGGCACGGTCACTCGCTCTGGGGTGACTGCCGCCGACATCGTGGGAGTGCCGGCACAGAACTTCAGCGCCGGCGATCTCACAGGAGCGTTGAGCATCATTCAGAACGGCGACGCGTACGTGAATGTCCACACGACGTTCTTTCCACTGGGCGAGATCCGCGGCGCCGTGAAATCGGGCGGGGACTAGGGTCGGAAGTTAAGCCAGTGGCGGCGGACGCTTTGCGCTCGCCGCCAACCCGCGAGCTCGGATGAGCGCATAGTGACCCGAACCGATGCCGATGACCAATCGTGTGGGGTCGGTCTTGGCTCTACAAGGAGCAGTTGAAACATGGCAGACCACAAGACCGGAACACGCGAAGAGTGGGTGGCGGCGCGGCTGGCGCTGCTCGAGGCCGAGAAGGCACTGACGCGCCGGAGCGACGAAGTAGCGCGGATGCGGCAGGAGCTGCCCTGGGTTCGAATCGAGAAGGAGTACCACTTCGATACCGACGAGGGCAAGGCGTCCCTCGCCGACCTGTTCAGAGGGCGCTCGCAGCTCCTGATCTATCACTTCATGTTCGGACCCGACTACACCGCGGGGTGTCCGTCTTGCTCGGCGATCGCGGACGGTTTCAACGGCTCCGTCGTCCACCTCGCGAATCACGACGTCACGCTCTTTGCGGTGTCGCGTGCTCCGCTCGCGAAACTGCAGGCGTACAAGCGGCGCATGGGCTGGAGCTTCCCGTGGGCGTCTTCGTTCGACACCGACTTCAATTACGACTTCCACGTGTCGCACACCGAAGAGGAGTGGCGGTCGGGAGCTGTCGAGTACAACTTTCGCTCCGTGGACATGCGGCTGCCGGAGGGACAGGAGAATCCCTTCATAACTGAGCTCACGGCGAGCGTTGGAACGGACTGGCCTACGTACAGGCGGGAAGGGCCGGGCATGAGCGCGTTCGCGCTCGAGGATGGCGTCGTCTACCACACATACTCGACGTACGAACGCGGGGTGGACATCCTCTGGGCCATGTACCCATGGCTCGACCGCGCGCCACTCGGTCGCAACGAGACCGGCCTATGGTGGCGCCGCCACGACGAGTACGACAGCCAGTAAGCGTCGGGACAGGTCTGGTTCGAGTCACGAACGCAGGCGGCGGCCGGCGCTCCCTCGATGCCGGATCTCCGGCTCGGTCGCAAATCTCAAACCCATACGCGCCACCGGACAGCTCGATGTCGTAGCGATCTACCTCCCGATCAAAGCCCGGTGACTGGATGGGCTGCTCGTCAGTCGCCTCGATGCTCTTCCCGTCGATCTTCAGCTTGGCAAAGCTGTCATGTACGAGGACACG
>WNFD01009118.1_pt1 | contig 10004 bp, 6 predicted proteins | sample 5400491 | NCBI WGS metagenome assembly WNFD01 (sample SAMN13153343, study PRJNA577476) | soil metagenome | isolation source: 120 cm saprolite under Douglas fir tree site 2 hole 2 replicate 2 | place: USA:California | collected 2015-04-18
CGAGATGCCTCGAAGGTCGAATGCCGAGCGCGGCCGCCGAATCGTTTCCGCCATCGTTGCCACCGTGAGCGCGCGTGACGGGGTTCAGCGCGGCGCGCTCATCAGGCGGCCTTCTCGAGCAGCCAATTGAAATACAGCGGGAGGCCGGGAAGCAGGCGCAGCCGCTCATGCTGCGTCACCCGCAAGCCGGCGCGATCGAAAGCGCTCGAAACGGCTCGTGGCGGGGTGACGTGACGTTCGTTGATGTTCCTGAACCCGATCGCGCGAAACCCCAACTCCATCATCGAGTTCACCGCCGGCATGCCGAGAAGAAAACGGCCGCCCGGCTTGAGCACGCGCGCGACCTCGCGCAGGCCTTGCTCGTACTGATACAGATGCTCGAAGACGGAGAAGCATACCGCGAGATCGAACTCCGCGGCCTCGTAGGGCAGTTCGTAAACACTGCCCTTGATGAGCCTGGCCGTGCGCCCATGGCTACTGAGCCACTCCTCAGCGAGCGCCGGGTCGGCGTCGAGATCGATACCGTGAAGTTCGTCCACGCTGGCGGCGATCGCGAGCAGCACCGCGCCTGCGCCGTAGCCGACCTCGAGCGCCGATCCGTTCCCGAAAGAATCGCCCGATAAGCGGGCGCTTATAGTACGCTATCGGATCGGTTGGACCGTTGGGCACCAGACCTTCCAACAGGCTCGTAGTCAGTTGCAAATCGGCTTGAGGTCGATTGTTATTCACGAAGCGCTACTCATTTTTCGGGTCTTCTGGACCGCTCGAGACTTGGCGCGAAGGTAGCGGAAGGACGAACCGTCGGCAATATACCTCAGCGCGCTGGTGCCTGAGCGGCTGACGCTGCGCGAGCGAGGCCGGAGCGGTCGAACGTCATCACCATCATCGATGATTCGCGCATCGCCGGCCTTTGCGGCGCCGAACCGGCCATGAACGGCGCGGGGTACGGAAAATAAATTCGAGTGGCATCGGCGCCGTAGCTCCGGATTATCGGTTCGAGCGCATCATAACGGCCCTCGATTCCCACCGCTATACCGTTCGGCGCGGCGTCGCCGAGCACGGTTCCAGAACGAAAAATCGGATTGGAATCTGCCGTGCCAAGAAACGCTCCGCCGAACCATCCTTGCGGCAGCAGGCCGAGTTCCTGCGCATGCTTCGGGCTGAGCGATGCGAGGTCGCCGCCCGTGTCGAGATAGCGCTCAGCGCCAAGCAGCAGCGCTTCGAATCGCGCCTGCTCGGCGCGCTGCTCCATCGCGAGCGCCGTCAGGTTGCGATAGGGCGCGAGCGCTTGCGGCGTGAGTTGATATAGCGTGACGCCTCCGGCCTCGATCGCCGGGACGCCGAGCGAATCGAGCATCGCGGAAGTTGCGTCGCGCTCGGGCGCGAGCGTCAGCGCTCGTACCCAGGTAGCGGCTGTCGGGCGTCCGTCGATCGAGCCGACGCGGTATTGGCGGCGTGGGCCGACGATCACCGCCCCGACGCCGTTACTAGCCAGATATGCTTTCAACTGATCGCCGGCCGCCGGCACACCTCTAAGCTGATAAAGCCCCGCGACAATCGGCCAGCGGCTATGCTCCTGCGGCACTGGAGGCGCGAAAGTCACGTAGCCCTCCGCCGTCCGGAAATACATCCCGGTCGCCGCCTGCCACAGTGTCGCCTCGCCGAGTATTCCGTAGGGCAGCACGATCACGGTCTCGGCCGGCGCGAGGTATTGGCGATAAAGGCCGGTGCTGAAAAAGGCGGGTATCGCCGCCGGGGTTGCCCAATACGAGGCGGACAGATTGGGCAGCATGAACGGTATGATCGCGAGACCTAACGCCCAGCGCAGTTTTTTTCTTCCACGTTTCCTTCCGCGGTCTTCCGCCAGCCAGGCCGCGACCATCACCGCCAGCACTAGGTAGGCGTACAGCATGAAGCGCGCGGGCAGCGCCTTGTCGAGCAGCGGCAAGCGCGCGAGTGCGGAGCCCGGAAATCCGATCACGAATCGTCCGGCGAATTCGAGCCACGGGCCCATCGCGAGCACGCAGATCACTATCAGCAGATGGACGAGGAATCTGCCGCCCGGTGCGCTCCATCGCTCGCGCGCGAACAGGATCACGATCGCAAGCAGCGGCAGTCCGAGGTACGCGCCGGTCTCGGCGAGCTCGGCGCGGAACTGATACGCGATCGGAGCGAAGAACGGAACGCGGCCAAGCTGGTTCACGGTGGTCGGGATGACCAGGCTCACGACGTCGATCGCGAAATGCCAGGGAGAAAAAATCCCTCCCGGCGAAGCCGGGAAGGCGAACATGTAATGGAGGTACGGCGAGACGATAATCGCCGCGACGGCGTAGGCGGCGGCGACCAGCGTCGCGGTCGCGAACAAGCGCCGGCGCTCCTGCGGCGCCATCGCGGGCGCCGCGAGCAAAAACACGATCGCGCCAAACAACGTTGCGCTGGCGACGATCTCGGCGAACGACAAAAACTGCGCGGCGATCAGAATCGCGAGCGCCGCGACGAAGCTTCGCGGGCCCAGGTTGCCGTCGATCCGCCGCAACGTCACATACGCGGCGAGCGGTATCGGCCACACCAGGGTCAGATCCATGTTGCCGAGCATCCGGCTCAGCACGTAGGGCGAGAAAGCGAAAAGCAGTCCGCCGAGCATCGCGGGCCAGCATCCGCGCACCACGTATCGGCAGAGCACGAACGCGCTCCATCCCGCTAACGCCGGCGCCAGTAGGCAGAGCAGATTGTACGAGACGATCGGCCCGAAAACTCGAGTGACCGGATATACGAGCCAGGCCGCGAGCGGCATGTTGGCGGTCCAGGCGAGATTGACGCCCGAGGGGGCCCAGATGACGTTGGTCAAAAAAGGATTGACGCTGTGCGAAATCGCGTACGCCCACCAGGCCATGAACCAGATGTATAGCTGAGGGTCGGGTCCGCGGCCGACGTAGACGCTCGCCGGATGGCCGACTATTGCGCGCCCGAAAGTGAGCAGTGACAGCGCAAGGTATACGAGAAATGCGCCCGCGGCCTGACGGTCGAAGAGGCGCGGGACGCGCGTTATCTCCGGCATTGGATAATTTCTTCACCGCGCCTTCAGGCTCGCTGCGCTCGGAGTTTTATTCAGAGCGCCGGCAGGTAAGCCGCGGTTGCCCTTTTCTGTCATCCTGAGCGAGCGTTGCGCGAGTCGAAGGACCCCGATCTTTCCGGAGGAGCATTGTGAAAGTCTCTGCATATAAGGATCCGGGGTCCCTCGACTCGCAGACTCGCTCGGGATGACAAAAAGAAGAAAGCTTCACAGACGCGGCGTTGCTGAGGTCCAGGATAACTGACATGGGTGGCTTGACGCGCGGAGGACCGCGCGAGGTCCTTCGACTCCGCTCGCAGACTCGCTTCGCTCAGGATGACCGAAGAAGCGTCCTTGGCCTACCCTCCAGCATTTTCCGGATAGGTTAACAAACTCTCGGGACCCCGGAGTATAGTTTTTGTTGTAAACGAATATCCAAGACTCAACACTAGCAACCCGCGAGTGTCGCCGCGATGCGATGTGGTGCATATTGACTCGTGTCGCGATTCAGCGCGGTATCATCGTAGCGGGAGGTGTCGCGTCAATGGTGGATTTGGATGACTCCAAGTGAGATTTGGAATCGAGATCGAGCCGCGGTGGCTCCGCGAGCGCCAATGCGGCGGCGCGAGCTAGTCCCTGCTTATCGAAAGACATCATGAGTGGGTAATAGTATGTACCTTCGGCTGGCTGCGAAATGGTTTTTTCAGGGACGAAAGAAAATTGGATGCGCCGAGCGTAAACACTGTAGCGATCGACGAGCGGGCGCAAACCTTCCCGCGTTCCCATCAGGCCGATTGTGATTAGTCCGTCGGAATCCGTGCGCATATATAGTCGATAGTCACTTCCCCGCGAGGGAACTGTCAGCCAGGAGGCGGGAAGGAGCTTCAACTTCGCGGCGCTCGAGAGCGAGAGTCCAGGCGCTCCACCGCTCGAAGCGAAATAGCCTTGTGCGGCGATCAGCAGAGTGTCAAAACGCTGCTCATCCGCCAATGCTTCCATTCGCGGCCAGTCAAGTGCGCGATAGGGCGCGAGCGTCGCGGGCGCCACGCGATAGAGCGTGACGCCGCCGCCCGTCGCGATCGGTTTGCCCAACGCGGCAACGATCGGATCGATTGAGGGAAAGTCAGACGGTATTGGAATATCGCCTTTCAGCACGGCTGTTACATCGTGATTCGCGGCGAAAGCCTTCCACTGATCGGCCGGGTCCGGAATCGTCGCAAGCTGATTGGCGGAGCGGACGATCGGCCATCGAAGAAACGAGAGCGGGCCCAGCGCCGGATATCCGCCCGCCAGACGAAAATACATCCCGCTGAGCGCCTGCCACATCATGCAGGCGTCGGCCTCGCCCCGCGCGTAGGGTAGCGTCGCGACGATCTCGCCGGGCGCGAGATGGCGCCGATATGTCCCGTTGGTAAAAAACGCGGGCGGCGGCGCGACGGCACCGGGCTCGGCCCAGATGCGCGCCGACGGGTTGGGAAAGAGCGATACAAAAACCAACATGCCGGCGATCGCACGTGTGCGCGCGCTGCGATGCGGCTCGGCCATCCACCTCGCGGCGAGCACCGCGAGCAGCAGGAACAGGTAAACCGTGAAACGGAGGGGCAGCGCCTGATCGAGGAGCGGTGCGCGATGGAGCACCGACCACGGCAGTTTGAAGTAGCTTTGGCCTGCGACGTGGAGCCGAGGCCCCATCGCCGCCACCGCCGTAATCATAAGCATCACGGCGAGCAGTCGCGCCTCGAGCGTGCGCCGGCGCTCGAAGGTGAACCATAGCGCGAGCGCGAGCATCGGCAATCCAACGTAACCGCCCTGCTCGGCGAGGTTGCTGGTGAAGCCGGCGGCGACGCGGCGAAAGAAACCGATCGCCGCTCCGAGCGCGACGGTTCTGGTGGGCACCACGAAGTTCAGCAGATCGGTCGAATGCCAGCTCGGCGAGTAGATAGGGATCGTGCGAAACCCGGCTAACAGGTAGTAGAGGTACGGACTCGCGAGAATCGCCATACCCAGGTAGGCAAAAAAAATCGGCGCCGCCAGTCCCGCGATACGCCGGCGCAGCTCGTGCCCGCCCATCGCCCACGCCGCCATCAGCGCGAGGCCGCCGAAGATCGTCATCGTGGCGAGAACTTCGGTCGCGATCAGAAACTGCGCCGTCGCCAGCGCGAGCAGTCCGAGCGTGAAAGGCCGCCGTTCGATACGCTCCTTAAGCCGGGCGAGTACCAGGTACACCGCGAGCGGGATGAGAAAGGCGGCCAACAGATTCAGATGTCCACCGAACATCTGCGCCAGCATGTAGGAGGAAAAACCGAAGATGTAGCCGCCGATCAGCGAGGGCCCAAAGCGCTGAGTGAGACTGTGACAGAGCAGGAATGCGGTCCACGCCGAGAGCGCCGGGAAGGCGACGCAAAGCAGATTGAAAGTCGCAATCGGCCCCGCCGTCGCAGTCAGTGGCAGCGCGAGCAGGCTTAAGAGCGGGATCGAGGTCGACCAGGTCAGGTTGAAGCCGACGGGCGCAAAGATCAGTTTGGTGACGAATGGGTTCAGATGATGCGCGATCGCGTAGGGCCACCACACCAGGCACCAGATGAAGAAGGCCTGATCGATCCCGCGTCCCAGGTAGATGGTGGTGAAGTGAGGTGCGGCAGCACGTCCGAAAAGGATCGCCGCGAATCCTACGTAGATGAGCATCGCGGACAGCCGCGGCCGGTTAGTGAAAGCTTCGGCGATTGCCGCGGGGATCGTTCGCACACGCGAGTCCGCGGTCGTCACCGGCGCGCTCCTATCTATCTGGGCTGGTCGAGATGCGCGTGTCGATATGCGCTTGCCGCTATGCGCTTCCCAGCGCGCCCTTGGAGATCGTCGCCCCGGTCAGCGCTCGGCCGCGGCTGCGTCCACGCGGCGCGTGGGCGCCAGCGTTTCGGCCGCCTCGAGGAGGCATCGCTCAGTGGTCGGCCAATCGATACAAGGGTCGGTTATCGAAACTCCATACTCGAGCCGCGAACGATCGGCCGTCAGGGGCTGGTTGCCGGCGTTGATGAAGCTTTCGAGCATCACACCCATGATCGCGCGGCTGCCCGCGCGAACCTGCTCGCACAGCGCGGCGAAAACTTCGGGCTGCTTGCGATAGTCCTTGCTGGTCTGCGCATGCGAGCAATCGACCATCACGCGCGGTTCCAGGCCCGCCTTGCGCAGGATGCGGCAACATTCGTCGATACTCACGGCGTCGTAGTTCGGGGTGCGCCCGCCGCGCAGCACCACGTGGGTGTCCGGATTGCCGGCGGTGCGCACGATCGCCGTCATGCCGTCCTGCGTGATGCCGATAAACGAATGCGGGCGGCGCGCCGACTCGATCGCGTTGACCGCGACCTGCAGGTTGCCCTCGGTGCTGTTCTTGAAACCGACCGGCATCGAGAGCCCGCTCGCCATTTCGCGATGGGTCTGCGACTCGGTGGTGCGGGCGCCGATCGCCGTCCACGAGACCAGGTCGGCGATATACTGCGGGGTGATCGGGTCGAGCATCTCGGTTCCGGCCGGCAGTCCGAGCGCGTTGATGTCCAATAGCAGGCGGCGCGCACGGAAGAGTCCCTCGCGCATGTCGCACGAGTCGTCCATGTGCGGGTCGTTGATCATGCCCTTCCATCCGACCGTGGTGCGCGGCTTTTCGAAGTACACGCGCATCACGATGAACAGCCGCTCCTCGAGCTGCGTGCGTAGACGGGCCAGGCGCTCGGCGTAGTCCAGTGCGGCGGCTGGGTCGTGGATCGAACAGGGCCCCACGATACACATCAGGCGCGAATCCTCGCCCCGGATGATGCGCCGGACGGTTTGGCGGGCCTCGACCACGGTGCGGGCGATGCGGTCGTCGATCGCGAGTTGCTCCTTGAGCAGGCGCGGCGCGACCAGGGCTTCCGTGGTAATGACGTGCAGGTCTTGAATTTTTTGCATCGGCACGACCGTATATCTTTACCGGAAAGGGCGAGATAATAAAGGTGCTTTGGCGCCAAACCAAGTGGGCGCCAAAGGCTGGCGTCAACATTCTGGCGTCAAAGTCTGCGCGAGGAAGATGCAGCAGCAGGTCAAGGAGGCGCCGATCGACGCCGAGGCAGGGCAACTTAAGCGCGCGGAAGCTGGCGAGGTCGTGCCGCGCAGACGCGACGCGGCGGCGCTGTGGCGCGCGATGGCCGGCATGGCGATATCGCTCGCGCTCGCCTTCCTCATCGTGATGCTGGAGTTGACCGGCCGTGCGGCCTATCGCGCCGACCGTTCGCATCGTCACGCCGAGGCCCTGCGCTCGCGAATCGCGCGGCTGGAGAGCGAAGTCGCGGACGAGCGCGCGCGGATCGCCACGGCGCATCGCGAACTTGCCGCCGCGGAGGAGTTGCGCGCGATCTTGCGCGCGCCCGACGCCGACATGCTGCCGCTTGCGCCGCCGTCTGTTCCCCGCGCGACGGCCGGGCCCGGTGCGACGGCCGCGCCACGTTCCAGTAGATCGGCCGTAGCGCCGGGCGCAGCCGCAGCCGACGCGCCCGGGGCCGGCGTGTCGCGCCGGCCCCAGGCGACGCTCGCACTTGCACCGCGCGAGCATCGCGCGGTGCTGATCGTGGCGGGCCTCAAATCCGGAGCGGACGACACGCTCTTCGTGCTCTGGTGGAGCGCGGCGCGCGGCGCTGCAGTGCGGGCCGCCGAGTTTCGCACCGCGGCCGACGGCAGCGCGCTGGTGACGGCGGCGCTGCCGGCTGGCCTCGATGTGACGGCGGCGATCGTAACGGCCGAGCACGGCGCGGAAAGCGGCGCGGCGGCGAACGCCGGCGCCGCCTCCGCGCCAGCCGCGGCGATGGGGCGGATATTGCTGCGCGGCACGCTCACGCGCTGAGGAGCGGGCCGCGCGAACAGCGACAGCGTATACGGGGCGGGCCGGGGGTGGTGATGGCGAAGTCGCGGGGACATTCTAATTCTGCCGATTCTGCCGATTCTGTCGATTCCTGCCGATTCCTGAGCAGATGAGCGACGCGGTCGCGGACGGCGGCGGCCAACGCGCCGTGACAACGTTGCGCCAACGCGCTCCGCGCGCAGGCTACCGGCTCAATTTCTGGCTGGTCTTCACGGCGACTTCCGCGATCGGCGTCGCCGCCAACCTGTTCGTTTTCTTCCCGGTGTACATCGTCAAGCTCGGAGGTGATGCGGCCGCGATCGGCGCGATCGTAGCCGTGGGCGCTCTCGCCGCGCTCGCGGCGCGGCCGGGATTCGTCCCGCTAACGGACAGGCGCGGCCGGCGTACCACGGCGCTGTGGTCGCTGGTGCTCGAGGCGCTGGCGATCGTCCTATACATCCCGGTGCATTCGCTCGGATGGCCCATCTATGCGGTGCGTGTGATGCAGGGCGCGGTCGACGGCACCGCGCGGGTGGCGCTGTTCGCGCTAGTGTTCGACATTCTGCCCGAGGGCCGGCGCGGCGAAGCGATGGCCCTGTTCAGCCTGAGCGGGCAGGGCCCGGCGGCGGTTGGCCCGCTCATCGGCGAGGCGCTCCTCAAGTACTTCGGCTTCGACGTGTTGTTTTGCGTCGCTGCGATGCTGTGTCTGGTCGCGGCCGCGGCCACCGCGATGCTGCCCGATGATCATCCAAATGATCATGCGCTGCATAGTCACCCGCCAGCTGATCACATATCAGACGAGCGCTCGCCGGGCGCGTCCACACAACGGTTCGGGTCCGCCGACACGGTCGGCTATCGCGCGCTCATCTTCGACCGCAACCTGATGCCGTTGTGGGTGGTCGCGTTCGCCTTCACGTTCACCATCTCGTCGCGCTTGAGCTTCGTCGCGCCCTTCGCTTACCACAAAGGCATCACGCAGGTGGGATGGTACTTCGCGCTGTACAGCGGAATCGCGGTCGCGCTGCGGCTGTTTGGTGGCAACGTGCTCGACCGGCTCGGAGTCGAGCGAATCCTGGGGCCCGCGATGGGGCTGCTGGGCATCGGGGTAGCGATTCTCGCGCTTACCGGCACCAGCGGCGCGTTGCTGGGCGCGGCGGTGCTTGGTGGTGTGGGCCACAGCTACGCCTATCCGGCGCTGAGCGCGATGATCATCGCGCACACGCCGGCCGGGGCATTCGGGCGCAGCTCGGTCGTGTACACTTCGGTGTTCGACTCGGCCTCGATGCTGGCGCCGTATCTGCTCGGGATCATCGCGTCGCTATGGGGATATGCTCCGATGTTTGTGATCGCGGGTCTGGTGTCGGTATGCGCTGCCGTGTATTTTGACGCACTCGCGCGACGCCGCTGTTCATAAAAAAACTGCAGCGAACAGCAATCTGGATTGACAGCGCTAGGCTCTAGCGATATTGTTTCTGTTTGCCCCTGCGGGCGCCGGTCTTTGAAAACTGAATAGTAGTGCATGCCTTTAATCGGGCGGCGGGGATCGAATGTGGGTCCAAGCCCGTCCGGTTTCTTTGGTTTTTTGTATAATTGCGGTCGGTCCATCCCGTTCGATGCGGTAGCCGCGTCGACGCGGGATGACAAAATGAGCTTACATGGAGAGTTTGATCCTGGCTCAGAACGAACGCTGGCGGCGTGCCTGAGACATGCAAGTCGTGGGAGAAAGTCGGGGCAACTCGGCGAGTAAACCGGCGCACGGGTGAGTAACACGTGGATAACCTGCCCTGGAGACTGGGATAACCCGTCGAAAGACGGACTAATACCAGATAAGACCACGGACAGTTCGCTGTCCGAGGTAAAAGGTGGCCTCTGCTCCTGCAAGCTATCACTCCGGGAGGGGTCCGCGGCCTATCAGCTAGTTGGCGGGGTAACGGCCCACCAAGGCAAAGACGGGTAGCTGGTCTGAGAGGATGGTCAGCCACACTGGGACTGAGACACGGCTCAGAGTCCTACGGGATGCAGCAGTCAGGAATATTGCGCAATGGAGGAAACTCTGACGCAGCGACGCCGCGTGGGTGATGAAGG
>WNFD01013133.1_pt1 | contig 10004 bp, 7 predicted proteins | sample 5400491 | NCBI WGS metagenome assembly WNFD01 (sample SAMN13153343, study PRJNA577476) | soil metagenome | isolation source: 120 cm saprolite under Douglas fir tree site 2 hole 2 replicate 2 | place: USA:California | collected 2015-04-18
GCAGCAGCATCTGATAACGTGTCCGGCTCTCCACATTGGGTATGTCTTCATACCGTTGACGCAGCTCGGTAAGGGTGGCTTGATCTAACGGGGGTAAGGTGATTGGGGCTGTCACACATTCCTTCCTTTTCTTCACTCTCCACACTCTTTTCCCCATTGTATCATTATCCCGCAACTCTTGCCTGGAAGCATTTAGCGCAGAAATGAGAAAGAGGAAGGCAAGAAACCAGAGGTGATGTCCATAAGCTGCCAGCCACTGCGGATTCCAACTGATCTGCATGTTCGCAAAAAAAGCGAGAAAATACTGGAAGAAGGGACCCGGATGGCGCAAACGCATGAGCGCCTCAACATAGGCCTGGAGTGGCGCGAGAAGGACGAAAGCGACAAGAAAAGGAATGAGCAGGCGTGTGAAGCGCTCGCCAAGGAATTGTGCTGCTGTTCTGGAGTGCAGTGCGAACCAGGCACTCGCTCCCGAAAGTAAAAATAACAGAGACATCCCCCACTGAGTACCGAAAGCAACAAAGGTCTCCAGGCCTGGGGTTCCCTGCTCTGTTCTCATGTGCCAGTAGAAGGTATCAAAAATATAGATGATGTGAGCGCAAAACACTCCCAGCACGGCCAGTACCCTGAGCCAGTCAAGGTAGTGAAGCCGTTTTTGCTGCGGGTGATTCAGGTTCCCGGCTCTTATTGGCTTCATGGCATTCCCGTACCCGTTTACGCGGCTGGTATCGTCTCTGGTGATCAATGTGCCACCAGCAACATGGTGAGGATACCGACTCCCCTATGTATTGTAATCCCTGACCATCACAATGGCGGCACGATTATGGGCAACACTATCACAGAGACCTCACAGTGAGTACCTGGAACATACGATCTCCCTGGCTGTGAAGAGCGTGACTCCCCTGTGACTTTAGCTCCGCAGTTCGTGACATAATGGTGAGGGACAGGATAGATACTATCCACTAAGGAAATTAATGTGAGAGGCACCAAAGGCGCATGGATTGATGACCACTGAGATCAAGAACTATCGCAGAGGTTCGTACAGATGGGCAAAGAGGGGAGGGCTGATGTACTCCCCGAACCCTCCTCAGGTCAGACCGTTGAGCATGGAACTCGTTTGATCCTCAATATGCTCTCTTCATTGATGTTCGCCACCCTCTCGTTATTTGTAATCGTGTTGTTTCAGAAGGCTTGCTCTGGCTCGTTTGTGGCCGGGGTGTGCTGCTCATGTGGTTGGACAATGAGGAGGGGCAATGTCGTGCCGGTGAGCACGTGCTCGGTGATGCTCCCGATCATCCGACGCTCGAAGCCACCATGCCCATGCGTCGTCATGGCGATCAGGTCACAGGATGTGACCTGGTAGGTTCCGGTGTCTTCTCCAAGCTCTGCCATTCTGATGAGGCTATCCGCTACATCCTCGTTCACTGCTACAGACCAGGTGACCTTCAATCCAAGCTCTGCCGCCAGACTAGCGCGTACGCTGTCTGCGAAAGCGCTGAGATCAGATGCAAGGCTCCCTGTCCAGGAGCAGCCAATGCGGTCACCAGCTGTGCTGCTGGGATGAGCGCAGCCTCGGCCAGGGGTGAGCCATCCAGGGCAACCAAAGCACACAGTGGGTGTGTGGCCCCTGCCAGTCGGTCCTCTAGTTCATAACTTCCTTCGCGCAGGATGAGTACAGGTACCGGACTATGTCGAGCGACCTTCTGTGCGACGCTGCCTAAAGCCCAGCGCCTGAAACTGGTTCTCCCATGGCTATACAGGATGATCAAATCAATCAGTTGCTCATCATCCCTACTAGCAATTGCGAGGATGGTCGGCGCAGCGGAGCCGGGAAGCGCTTCTGTTTCGATCTTGATACCCGCCAGGTGCTCTGATTGAGCAATATCGGCGAGGTAGTAGCGCGCCTTGGCCGTCTCTGCATCCAGCAGTTCCTGTGCATAGAAAGGTGTCTGTGCGACGTACGAGGCGTACATCGCAGGCGCGTACTCGGCTGGTATACTGGCGACGCACAGCAAGACGACGGTGCCTCCTGAGGTACGCGCTATGCGTGCTGCCACGGGGAGAGCACGCTCGGCACGCGGTGATCCATCCAGTGGGACTAGAATGCGCTTAAGCATTGATTTCCTCCTTTTGCTCCACTGCTCTGAGGATATGTCAGCACGGTCACAATGACGTCACAGAGAGCGAAATGAGCATCACGAGTCACTCACAACATCCTTTTCTATGGATGCTTTACAACAACCGAGGAAATTCTTCACACGCCCAATATCCAATGTGCATGATCTACTTTGTGAGTTCTTTGTGAGCATCATTTCCCCATTCGTGATAGAAGTGTGACATGCAAAGGCTATCTTTGAGATAGGAAATGAATCACCTCCTTGCTTCTATCAGGGGAAGCACGCTGCAGCAAGCATGCGGAAGAGGCAACGAGGCAAACAGGCACGTTCTCATGATCGAGGTACGCTTATGGAGGTGGTAGAGCGCAGTGGCAGGATGTACCGCGATCTAGAAAAAAGGAGCGTTATGATGTTTCAGCGTATTCTCGTTCCACTCGACGGATCCTCTCGTGCGGAGCGGGCTTTACCGGTGGCAGCGCGAGTTGCGCGAGTGTCAGGCGGCTCAATCCTCTTACTACAAGTTGTCAGTCCGCCCATTGACTACGGAGGTGGGCTGGCCCAGGCGCCGCTTTTAACAGAGCAGGTCATCGAGACGGAGCTGTCCGTGTCTTCCAGCTACCTCGACCGTGTCGCCAAAGCGCGTGAACTTACAGGGATCGAAACCACCACCGAGGTCCTGTTTGGGCTGCCGGCGCAGGCTATCCTCGTTGAGGCCGAGTCGCAATCGGTAGATCTTATTATCATATGCAGCCACGGGCGATCCGGTTTCACACGTTGGGTGCTAGGCAGTGTGGCGCAAAAAGTTGTGCGACAGAGCCCTGCGCCGGTGTTCGTGCTGCGTGCAGGTGAACCTGCGCCTCCTGCGTCACATGCAGATGCAGCCCGTCCCATCTCGGTCCTGGTTGCCCTGGATGGCTCACCCCTGGCCGAAACGGCACTTGTTCCTGCGGCAAATCTCGTCGCGGCCCTGGCAACTCCAGGGAAAGGGGCGCTGCACCTGATGCAGGTGATCAAACCCCTTGCCACCACTGCTGATGAGGGCTTTATCACTCAACTCAACGAAGAGGCGGTGGATGGCGCAAAAGCCTACCTGGTGGAGGTGAAGGAACGCTTGCAGGAGACGCTCAAAGATCTGAAGCTCTCGATCACGTGGTCTGTCGCGCTAGATGCGGATGCGGCAGATGCCATTCTCAGTACGGCGGAACCGGAGGAACAGGAAGAGGGGGCTGAGGGTTTTGTGAACTGTGATCTGATGGCTATGTCAACGCATGGTCGCGGGGGACTAGAACGCTGGGTCATGGGCAGTGTGACAGAACGGGTTCTTGGCGCCACGAAGCTACCACTGCTGGTGGTGCGGCCAGAGAAGCTGCCAGAAGGGCAGCAATAGCCGCCATTGCCTGGCGCCGATCTGTATTGAGCAGCGCTGTAAAACGAAGGAGAGCCACATGCCTATCATATTCTCGAATCCCTGGGATGTGCGCGAAGCGGATTTTCCCACCACGGGACCACCGGCAGAGCAACTGCGCTTTCTCCTGCACTATGCTGTGCTGGCCCCGTCAGGGCACAACACGCAGCCCTGGCTGTTCAAGATCGACGGGGATGCCGTTGAACTGTATGCGGACAGATCTCGCGCACTGCCGGTCGTCGATCCTGATGACCGCGAGTTAACCATCAGTTGCGGCGCTGCCCTGCTCCACCTGCGCGTGGCGCTGTGGCATTTCGGATACACGGGGACAATCAACCCCTTGCCCGACCCAGAAGATCCAGACCTGCTGGCCCGGGTCCGGTTGGGGGAGCACAGAGAAGCCAGCGCAGGGGAGCACACGCTCTTCCAGGCGATCACCATGCGGCGCACCAATCGGCAGGCATTTGAGCAGCGCGAGGTGCCAGCACCGGTGCTCGTTGCCTTGCAGGAAATGGCGCATGCCGAAGGGACCTGGTTCAGCGTGGTGCAAGACGAGTATGACCGCAACGCTGTGGCGAACCTGGTGGCCCTGGCTGATCGCATGCAATGGACAGACACCCACTTCCGTCGTGAACTGGCGGTCTGGATGCGCTCGAAGCGGAGTCAGCGCCGTGATGGCATCCCAGGATACGCGCTCAGCCTGGGCGACCTGGCGTCCTATGTGGGCCCTGTGCTGGCTCGGACCTTCGATGTAGGCAATGGGCAAGCGGCAAAAGACCGCCAGCTTGCTGCTGGTTCGCCAGTGCTTGCGGTGCTGGGGACCGATGTGGATACAGCCTACGATTGGCTCATGGCGGGCCAGGCTGTAGAACGCATCCTGTTGTATGCGCGATCCCAGGGGATCTGGGCCTCGTTCTTGAACCAGCCCATCGAGGTGCCACAGATACGGCTGATGCTGCACAACCTCATCGAGCGGGTCGGCTTCCCGCAGCTGCTGCTGCGCATGGGCTATGGGTCCGAGGTCCCACCCACTCCGCGTCGTAGCGTAACCGAGGTGCTCCTGGAGTAGCATCTCCTCTGCTTGAAAGGAGAACGTACATGTTTCAGAAGATTCTTGTGCCCCTGGATGGATCGGCACGTGCGGAGCGAGCGGTCCCTATCGCGGCGCGCATCGCGCAGACCACAGGTGGCACCGTGGTAGTGCTCCACGTCGTGCATCTGCTAGTGGAATATGCCCCTTACCTGGTGCAAGCACCTGCTTTTACGGAAACAGTTCTGAATGAAGAACTGGAGCACGCCAACGCCTACCTCGCCCGGGTGGCACGCTCACCTGCTCTCGAGGGCCTCAAGACCGAAACTGAGGCCTTCTTCGGTGTGGAGGCATACACGATCCTCACCTTTGCTCGAGCCAGCAAGGTTGATCTCATTGTGCTGTGCAGCCATGGGCGTACCGGGTTCAAACGCTGGGCGCTGGGCAGCGTCGCCCAGAAAATAGCCCGTTACAGCCCCGTCCCCGTACTGCTCTTGCGTGAAGGAGCCCCAGAGAACCGCTTGAGTGCATCCCCGGCAGGTGGCATGCACCCACTGCGCGCACTGGTCGCCCTGGATGGTTCTCCCGTCGCAGAGGTCACACTGGTTCCAGCCGCTCACCTGGTCGCCGCACTTGGCGCATCCATGAAAGGGAAAGGCGAATTGCACCTGACCTCTGTGGTGAAGCTTCAAGATAAGCAAGGCGACACGCTGCGTGATGATACTCTCAGAGAGCGAGCGGAGTATGAGGCAATGGCCTATCTCGGCACGGTAGCGAGCCACTTGCGCGACGGCCTGGCAGCAGAGCTTGGCCTGCAGGTCACCTACTCCTTGGTCCCCGACGAAGACATAGCGGATGCCTTGATCAGGACGGCGGAGCTGGGTGAAGACACAGCCACGTTCCAGGCATGTGACCTGCTCGCCATTGCTACCCACGGACACAGCGGCTTCGAGCGTTGGATGCTGGGTAGCATCACTGAACGGGTGCTCGATGGCACAAGGCTGCCACTGCTCATTGTACAACCAGCGGAGCAGCAAGGGCCTGCGCCAGGTGAGCTGAAGGAAGCGAAAGTGAATGGGCATATATAACCGGGCTACGCGGGTCAAGGGGTCGAAGGTGCTGATCGGCGCATAGCCGAGGCCAGCCGTACTCCGGGCGTAAAGCGGACAGTCTTCTGCTCACGCACCCACCGCTTGTCACTGAGGCAAGCGGTGGGTGCGTGTATATATAAGGGAGCGCAGCATGCGCTCCTCGTAGCGCGCATGAGCGTCAAGCTACTCCGAGCCGATGGGGAGCGCAAGAAAGAAGGTCGAGCCCTGTCCTTCGGTTGACACAAACCAGATGCGCCCACCGTGCAACTCAACGAGTTCGCGCGAGAGGTAGAGCCCTAACCCCGTGCCGCCGATCCCATAGGCGCGCGCATTGTCCGCTCGCATGAAACGCCCGAAGATGCTTGCCTGCTGCTGCGTTGGAATGCCGATTCCATGATCACGTACGCTGAGGACGACTCTCTTTGCCTCACCTTCTTCACGCAGCATGATCTCGATAGAGCCCTCGTCTGGACTGTACTTGATCGCATTCCCGATCAGGTTCGAGAGCACCTGCTCGATACGCTGCGAGTCCAGGGGCAGGACCAGATGCGTACACGTGGTATCGATGGAGAGGAGGTGTCGCTCCGTCGTCATGTGCAGTCGCCTCACCACACGCTGCACCAGTGTCACCAGGTCGGTCGGTTCCCGGTGCAATGTGAGCCGTCCCGCTTGCAAGCGGGTCACATCGAGCAGATCCTCGATCAATTCGACCAGGCGCCGCGTGGCTTGATCGATCTCCTCCAGGGCCTCCAGTTGCCAGTCAGCCAGGGCCGCTCCCTTGCCTCGTCTGGTTTGCACCAGCAGTGTCTGCGCGAAGCCTTTCAGAACGGCAATTGGTGTCCGCAGTTCGTGTGCCGCGATGCTGATGAACTCGTCTTTGAGGTATTCTGCCTCCTTGAGTGCGGTCACGTCCTGGTGAACCACGAGAGCTGCGGGCTCTGGTTCATCAGTAAAATGAAGCGTGCTGTCCCACGGCGGCACGCCCAGCTGGTGCCCATCGAGTGCCACGGTGCTCACCAGGGTTGGCAAGGTGGTGCCATCAGGATGGCGGATGATTTCTTGCTGTTGACCCACTCTCTCACCGTGCTGGACCGCCCGTAGCGTGGCAAGCTGCTCAGGCGCAAGCAGTTGGCCATCAACGCCGAAGATACGGATACCGTTCTCCTTGAAGAACGCACTCATAGGTTGTCCAACAGGCCAGGCAGCTCCCCACACGGTCGCAGCAGCACAGTTAGCGAGCACCAGGCGCGCATCGTGCCCACGGACGAGATAGACACTGCTGGGCAGTTCGTCCAGGATGAGTTGCAGCAAGGCCAGGCGAGCTTCCGTCTCAGCACGCATCTGCCGTTCGATCTGTTCCAGGCGGCGGCGCTCGGTCACATCACGAGCAATGGCGACGGCACCAATGATGGTACCACCTGGATCATACATAGGTCCGCCGGTGACACTCATGTACATGTTGCGTCCATCGAAGGCGGGGAATAGCATGTCTACCGCCCTGGCTAGGGTTAAGACCTCGCCCTGGAGAATACGCGTGATTGGCCAGCGCTCTCGAGGAAGGATTTGCCCCTGCTCATCATACACACCCGTTTGGGGAGTGCGCTCCCTCAATGGGCGCGAGAGCGCATCCGGGGGATTCGAGCGTACCGCTAACTCGCGGGCCACCGCATTCATCTGCACAATGCGTCCCTCCCCGTCGTAGACGTAGACTGCATCGACCATCGCTTCAAAGATCGCTTCCAGTTTGGTGGCTCGCTCCCGCGCCTCGCGTTCAGCCTCGTGGAGACGGCGCTCCAAACGATAGCGCTCTGACATATCCCGCACGGTCATGACGGCCCCGATTCTGCGTCCTTCCTGGTCAGAGAGGGGGGCTCCGCCGATGCTTACCTGGACCTCTCGTCCATCCAGAGCCTGTACCAGCACATCCACCGCATTCACACCGCCGAGCACCTCGCCTTTCAGGAGACGCACCTGTGGGAAGTGTTCTCTAGGGAAGAGCTGACCCTGCGTATCATGCACCACGAGCCGGGCAAGACGCTCCTCCAGGGGACGAGAAGCATACTCAGGCTCGCTATCAAGTGCGAATAAGGTGCGGGCCGTGGTATTCATTTGCACAATGTTGCCGTTGCTGTCATAGACGAACACACCATCGGTCATGGCCTCGAAGATGGCTTCGAGTTGCTTCGCCTGGGTTCTGGCCTGGCGCTCTGATTCGCGCAGAAGGCGCTCAGTCACATCCTGCCAGACGACCACGACACCGGATACACCATTGCGTACAGTGCTCATGCGCTCCCGCTGCTGTAGTAAAGGACTGGATGGCCTTGTGTCAAGACGTAGTGGTGAGGCAGTGACCAGGTACTCGCGCCTCTCGTTGCTTCCATCAGTAACACTCACCGTGATGCCCTCGACTGCTTCGCCATCCAGCGCACGGCGTGCAGGCGCATGCAGCAACGCCTCGATGACCTGTTCCCCCTCATGTGTGCTTTTGAGTCGCTCACGCAACCGGCGAGCGGCGGCATTCTCGCGGAGCAGGTTTCCCTCGTGGTCGACCAGGGTCACCCCATCGGCAATCGTTTCAAAGATAGCATGGAGTTCCTGCGCTCGCATTTGGGCAGCCCGGTATAACCTCGCATTCTCGAGTGCGACGGCAGCCTGGGCCGCCAGGCCAACCAGCAAGACCTCATCTTCGTGGGTAAACTGGTCTGGTTTGCCATGTCCCAGAAGCAACCCCCCACGCACCTGTCCATAACGGTCAAGCACTGGCGCACCAAGGAAACTGCGCACGATGGGATGCCCACGAGGAACGCCCATGGAATGCAATCCCTCCGCGGGAAGTTGTCCGTGCGCAAAGGCGAATGCTGCCTGCCTGGCTGCCTCTTGTACATCTCGAGCATGCGACGTGGATGACTTCTCTGGTCGATGTATGTAGGTCAAAGCATCAGCAACACGGACAGGGACGCCTTGCCGGAAGATGGGAGCAAGTAGTCCTTCCCCACCCAGTGGCATGCGGCGAAACAGCGCCGCTTGCTCCTCAGTAACCCCCACGACGGCTGCCAGGTGAAACAGGTTACCCTCGGAGGGCACGAGTGGCTCACCCTCGTCATTCACGGGTCGCAAGGAGAAGGCGGCAAAGGTTGCGCCAGTCAGTTCGCAGGCCGCTTCTGCAATCAGATGCAACAGTCGATCCTCATCCAATTCACTCATGAGCGCCGCGCCCACCCGACTCATGGCTGCGATGCGCTCAGTTGTCGAGAGCGGTTTCCTCTCTTCAAGGTGTAGCATATGTCATCCTCGCTGGCCTCATTACTGCTCTCAGTAGACACTCCTTCCCACCATAATAATAAAGCACCAGCACACTGAGATACAAGGCGTGGCAGAGCCATGTGTGGTTCTTCCCTCCTTTTGTGATGCGATTGTGATATCTGAAATGACTCCAATTTCAGACAGTTTGTGATAGGTCTGTGAAGGGAAGCGTCCAGGCGAGGAAAGAATGGCATTGAGAAAATTTGGCCAACTCCTTTGACAAATAGCATATTGTGATCACCTCGTGAGGTGAGTTCCCGTTCCTGTGATCAATGTGTGATGTGGCAGAGCTACCTTTAATACCAGCAGGCAATATACATGCTCAGGAGGTACACTATGACTGTCTGGTGCGATGTGCATAGCGCCGTCCAGGTGGTGGGGTCAGGCGACCGGGTATTCGTGCAGGGGGCCTGCGCGACGCCAACGGCGCTGATTGAGGCACTGGTGGCCCGTGGGGAAGAGCTGCGCGACGTTGAAATCACGCATTTGCATACCTATGGTCCAACGCCCTACACGGATGAGCGCTGGCGCGGGCACTTTTCCCTGCGTGCGCTCTTCGTTGGCGAGAACGTTCGTGAGGCTGCCAATGCCGGGCGTGCCAGCTACACCCCGGTATTTCTCTCCGATGTCCCTGCGCTCTTCGCCCCTGGTGAGCTCCTGGCGATAGACGTGGCACTGATCCAGGTCTCACCGCCAGATAGCCATGGCTTTTGCTCCCTTGGCCCGTCCGTTGATGTGACGCGCGCTGCCGTCGATCATGCCCGCACTGTCATCGCCCTCGTCAATCCGAACGTACCCAGAACCCATGGGGATAGTTTCGTGCCTGTCTCTCAGCTTGATTTCGCAGTGCATTGGGCTGGACCGCTGTACGAGGTGGACCACCGCGAGGTGAGCGAAACCCAGGCGCAGATCGGCCGCAATGTCGCTCAGTTGATCGAGGACGGAGCAACACTCCAACTCGGTATCGGCGCCATCCCTGACGCGGTTCTGCAGGCGCTCACTGATCGACGCGACCTGGGCATGCACACGGAGATGTTCTCGGATGGCATCATTGATCT
>WNFD01013284.1_pt1 | contig 10000 bp, 9 predicted proteins | sample 5400491 | NCBI WGS metagenome assembly WNFD01 (sample SAMN13153343, study PRJNA577476) | soil metagenome | isolation source: 120 cm saprolite under Douglas fir tree site 2 hole 2 replicate 2 | place: USA:California | collected 2015-04-18
CGTCAGGGTCGAGAAAACCAGGCCGAGCGCCGTCAGCTGCGCCGCGGTCCAGCCGAGATAGGAGATGGCGATGACCACGCTGGTACCGAGCTCCATGGCGCGGCCATAGCGCTTGCGGTAGAAATCACCGATGGTGAGCAGGTCCATGCGGTAGAACGCCCGCGCGAAGAGAAGCGCGACGATGACCAGGCAGACGGAGGAGCCGAAGGGATCGGCGACGATGCCGCCCAGCCCGCTCTTGGAGAACTCGACCGAAACGGAGAGCACGCTTTCGGCGCCGAACCAGGTGGCGAAGACCGTCGCCGTGTTCATGTAGAGAGGCAGGCTGCGGCCGGCGACGACGTAGTCCTTCGAGTTTTTCACCCGCATTGCCGCCCACAGACCGATCGCGATCGTGACAAGCAGATAAAGCACGACGGATGCAATCAGCATGGCGCGGATTATAGACCGGAGCGCGCCGCGTTCCGGCTTATGCGAGGCCGAGGGCCGCGGCCAGAATCAGCGCCAGCGCAAGCAGCGCGACCGCAACGCCGATCATCCGGTTGCGGCGCCGCTGGAGCACCAGCAGCTCTTCGAGCGCGCGCTCGATGTGCCCGACGCGGTCGTCCGCGAGCGCGTGGTGCAGAAGGCGCGGCAGCTGCGGCAGCATCGTCGCCCAGCGCGGCGCCTCGTTGCGAAGCGCGCGCAGCAGCCCCTTCAGGCCGATTTGCTCGCGCATCCAGTTCTCGAGGAACGGCTTGGCAGTGGTCCACAGGTCGAGGTCCGGGTCGAGCTGGCGCCCGAGCCCCTCGATATTGAGGAGCGTCTTCTGCAGCATGACGAGCTGCGGCTGGATCTGGACGTTGAAGCGGCGCGAGGTCTGGAACAGGCGCACGAGCGCCCGTCCGAAGGAGATTTCCTTCAGCGGCCGGTCGAAGAACGGCTCGCACACGGCGCGAATCGCGCCTTCGAACTCGTCCATTCGCGTATCGGACGGCACCCAGCCCGCCTCGAGGTGCGCCCGCGCCACGCGGGCGTAATCGCGCCTGAAAAAACCGAGGAAGTTCTGCGCGAGATACTGCTTGTCGACCTCGGTGAGGGTTCCCATGATGCCGAAGTCGAGCGCGACGTAGCGGCCATCGGGCGTCACCAGGATGTTTCCCGGATGCATGTCCGCATGAAAGAAGCCGTCGCGGAACACCTGCGTGAAGAAAATTTCGACACCCGTGCGCGCGAGCTTCGGAATGTCCACGCCCTGCCGGCGCAGCTCTTGCACCCGGCTCACCGGGGTGCCGCGCATCCTCTGCATCGTCATGACGGTGCTCGTGCAGAAGTCCCAGTACACCTCCGGCACCGCGAGCAGCGGCGAGTCGAGGAAATTGCGGCGCAGCTGGCTCGCGTGCGCCGCTTCGCGCATGAGGTCGAGCTCCTCGGACAAATGTCGCGCGAATTCTGCGACCACTTCGCGGGGCTTCAAGCGCCTGCCGTCGGCCCAGAAGCGCTCGACCAAGCCTGCGGCCGCGTCCATCAGCGCGAGGTCTTTCGCGATCACCGGCATCATTCCCGGCCGCAGGATCTTGACCGCCGCCTCGGTGCCTCCGGGAAGCACGGCGAGATGCACCTGGGCGACCGACGCGCTCGCCACGGGCTGCAGTTCGAATTTCTCGAAGACTTTCGCGACCGGCCTGCCGAACGCGCTCTCGACCTCGGCCACCGCGACCTCGCCTGGAAACGGCGGCACCCGGTCCTGGAGTTTCGCCAGCTCGTCTGCGAGGTCGGCGGGGAGCAAGTCCCGGCGTGTCGAGAGCACCTGGCCGAACTTGACGAAAATGGGGCCGAGCGCTTCGAGCGCCAGGCGCAGCCGCGCGCCGCGCGGCTCGGAGAGCGCGCGAAAGAAAAGAAGGGCGTTCAGGGCGCGCGCGAGCTTGCTACCCGAAGCGAGCGCGAACTCGTCCAGCCCGAAGCGCAGGGCTATCCAGAGGATCTTGGCGAGACGAAGCAAGGAGGTGGGAGCCCGCAGGGCGAAGCGGCCAATTTACCAGAATCGGTCGGCCTCACCCGAGGAGCGGCGGCTGCCCCTTAGCGGCGCTTGCCCGATGCCGAAAGATGCTCGATGCGCTTCTCGATCCGCGCCACGTCGTCGCGCAGCGTGTCGACGTTGCGGCAAAAGTTCTCCACATCGGCGGGCTGCTCTTCGGTCCAGTACTCCACAAGGTTTTCGGCAAGGCGCAATGCGGCGTCGCGCTGCCACGCGGCGAGGGCCCTGCCGCTAGAAGCGAGGCGGTGGGCAATGATGTCGCCGAACACCTTGGAGAGATCTTCCTCGAAATCCCAGGTGAGATTGCGGAACAGGTGGTCCACCGCACTCGCCAAGTCCGCCGAACCCTCGATTTCAACCTGCTTTCTGGCGGTCTCGTCGCGAGCAAGTAGGAACGGAAGGGCGCCTGGGGTGATCTTCACGACGAGCGCGCTCGCCGTTTCAACGAGTGCCCGATCGAGAAGACCGTTATCCGTGATCCTCAAGCGCAGGTCTGGAAAAGGCGGGCACCGAAATTCCACGCCTTGACCCGCAAAGGATCTCAGTCGCTCTGCCGCCCACGGTTGCTGCCTCAGAAGATGATTCAGCCCTGAGATCGCGCCTCGCTCGATCATGGGGTTTGCGGGTCGGGTCCCGTGGGAGCGAATCAGCTGAGCTGCTGTATCCCAGCGAGCAGCCAGCCCGAGGAGCCGGTCACCGGCTTTCGCACGTGCCAGATCTCTTCGAACGGCTCGGCCAGCGCATTCGCCTCTTCGCGGATCGAACCGGAAAATCGCACGCTCGCCCAATGCAGCCCGCCCTCGGTGACGAGCTCCAGAAGCGCAGCATTCAAAGTCACCACGTCGGTCTGTTGCGCGCCCGAATGTGCAACGACGTCGCCTTTCAGCGTGTTGAACATGTCCTCGGTAGTGACTTGGCGCAGCCGCGCGAGGTCGCCGCGGTCGTTCGCTTCCTGCAGGCGCAGGAAGTTGCGCCGGGCCTCCTTGAGAAAGCCTTCGACGTCAAAGCCCGCCGGAATATTGGAGACGAATTGGCTGCGGTAATTCGGCTGCACACTCGCGTCCCCGGGAAGCTGCGAGGGCGGCGGCGCAGCCACGGTCTCGTTGCCGAAACCGGCGTACTGTACCTGCGGTCCCTGCGCGCGCCGCTTCGACAGCAGACGCATCAAAGCGAACACGACGGCACCGGCAAGCAAGGCCATGAGAAGCGCGCTGATCGCGGGCCCGAAACCCCCTTGCGCGAACAGCCAGCCCAGGCCAAGGCCCGCGGCGAGTCCGGCAAGGGGTGCAAACCAGCGTCCCGGCCCGGACGGTTGCGGCGTCGTTGCAGGCTGCTGCTGCGTCGGAGGAGTCGCCTGCTTCGGAGGCGCGGTGACCTGGCGTTGGACTCCGAGACTTCTGCCGCCACCGAGCCTGGCCGCCTGGACGTCATCTGCCAGGATACCGGCACCGAAAGCCAGCGTGAACAAGAAAACGATCAAGTTTTTCATGGTCTCTCTCCGCGATTCAAAATTTGTGGCCCCGGTGCAAGGCCACCACGCCCGCGCTCAGGTTGAAATATTCGACATCCTCGAGCCCCGCCCGTTCCAGCATACCCTTCAGGCTCTCCTGGTCGGGGTGCATGCGGATCGATTCGGCGAGATAACGATAAGCCGCGTCATCGCCCGTCACCGTCTTGCCCAGCCAGGGAAGCACCTTGAACGAGTACCAGTCGTAGGCCTTCGCGAGCGGCCGCCAGATGCGGGAGAACTCGAGCACGAGCAGCCTTCCGCCGGGTCTCAGCACGCGGCGCATTTCGGCGAGCGCCGCGTCTTGGTCGGTCATGTTGCGCAGGCCGAACGCGACGCTGACGCAGTCAAAGTAGTTCGAAGGAAACGGCAGCTCTTCCGCGTCGCACTGCACGGCGGGGACCGCGCGGCCGCGGTCGAGCAGACGATCGCGGCCTCGCTCCAGCATCGCACGGTTGATGTCGGTGAGCCACACCTCTCCGCTCGTCCCGACACGCTTCGCGAAGTGGAAAGCCAGATCGCCCGATCCGGCGGCCACATCGAGCACCCGCTCGCCCTCGCGCACGCCGGCGAGCGCCACCGCGAAGGCCTTCCACAGCCTGTGCAGGCCGCCGGACATCAAATCGTTCATCAGATCGTACCGGGGTGCGACCGAGGAAAAAACGCTGGCGACGCGCGAAGCCTTTTGGGCTTTGTCGATGCGCTGGTATCCGAAGTGGGTTTGACTCACGCGAGCATGCTAGCACGCCGTTAAGACGTGTTCATTTTCGGGTGCTCAGGCCTCGCGTCGCGCCCCAGCTGCCTCGAGCCGCTTGAGATAAGTCTGCCAGAGAGATTGACGATTCGTGCCCAGATCGTAGAGGTAGTCCCAGGAATAAATGCCGGTGCCGTGCCCGTCGGAAAAATGCGGCTGCACCGCGTAGCTGCCCACCGGTTCCAGGCTCAGGATGTCCACGTCCTTCTTGCCGACCTGCAGGATTTCCTGTCCCGGTCCATGGCCGCGCACTTCGGCCGACGGGGAGTACACGCGCAGGAATTCGTAGGGCAGCTCGAAACGGCTGCCGTCGGAAAATGAAACCTCGAGCACCCGGGATTTCTGGTGCAGCTTGATTTCGGTGGGAGTTGGTCTGTCCGCGGCCGCCATGAGGCATTTTAAACGACCGGCCGCGCGAAAAACTCATTGCGCGTGGCGTCCCGTCCGAAGAGACGAGACCTACGCTTGTTCAAGACGTTGAAACGCGGACCCGATCGTAGTCGAAACCGTGTTCGAGCAAGCCGGCAAGCGTAACGCGTCGTATGGCATTGCCGAGATCGAGTTCGAGCTGGCCGGCGCGCCGGTACCAACCCGCGGGCAGCACGAGCGCAGGTGACAGGCCCGGCGCGACCGGAAGCATCAATGCATCGGCTCGTTGTGGGGCGCTCCGGTCGGACGACCGTACGGCGCAGGCCTTTGCTTCCCCCTTCAGAGCTCGGGCCCCGATAGTGAGGGTTTGATCTGGTCCTTCGATGAGCGAGTCGACGTGGCAAAGGATGAACTGGCGCGCGCCGCTTGGTCGCAGCGCCACGAGCTGTCGGTGGGCAAGACGCATGCCCTGCGTCGTGCGGCGAAGTCTGAATCCGTCGTCAGATTCCCCCAGCGTTTCCCAGGTCTCCAGACCTTGCTCGCGCGTATCCCGCTCGGCGCTGGGTTGGAACGTATGAAATCGTTCGGCTTCCCCGTAGGAATAGCTCGATGGACTCGCGCTCTTCGCGACGGGATTACCTTCGATCGCGTGGTGAATCGCGGCAAAACCGCTCACCAATTCCATAGGCGAGGGGCGTGCGCGGCGCGGAAAGTCGCGCGCCGGTGCGGAATCGATCCAGGCACGCTGCAGCGTCTTGAGCAGATCCTGAGCGGCAAGTCGCGTGCAATCGGAACCGAGTCCGAGCGTGGCAGGCTCGGCGCCTTCTTCTAGGCGCTGGATGCGTGTGCTGATCGAGGGGGCAACGCGGGCGAGATCGAGAAAGCGCAAGGTCGACGAATCGGCCGCCGCCTTCGCCAAGGCGGGCCCCGAAGCTCCTGCGAGATCCACCGCGTAGCCGTCGTGCCAAGGCGCCTCGCGGGTGAGCACGGCCTTGTGCGCCCAGAGACGGGCCCACTTGCGCGTCCAGTCGAGTTCTCGGTGAGACAGGCGGTGCGGTTGGGCAAGCTGCAGCATCAGCACTTCCACGTACGCCGCCATCGGCGAGGACTCGACGCTCAGATCAGCAACAGTCTCGCCCCTGATTGCGCGCGCTTCGGCTACCGCGTAGGCCTGGTGCATCAACCTCCAGTAGTCCGCTCCGAACTCGCGTCGCGCGAGCAGGCAGGTCCCGATCGCTTCTCCCGCGCAGCCGAGCACGCGCTGGAAGAGTCGGGCGAGCGAGGGCTCGAGCTCGGGATGCTTGCCTTTCAACGCGGCGCTCAGGAGGCGTCCATAAGCCCGGAGCATCGCGGCCCACAAGCCGTTCGCCTGAACGAAGGCTGCGGCTTCGCTATGGTTGAGCGGCAGGGGTTTTCCGGCGAAGCCCTTGGCTTGTTCCGCTTCGGCATGCATGACGGGATAGCGCAGCCGCTCGAGGATCTGCAGGTAGGCCGAATGCCTGGGCGGATGAGCTTCGATCTCCTCGAGCAGCGTCAGAAGCGCGCTGCAGGCATGCGGCATGCCGGCAAGCGCCGCGCGCGCAAGCCAGTCTTCACAGCTTGTCAAGTCGGCGAGACGCGGTTGCGTGTCGGGGAGGAAGTCGCTAAGGACCATGAGTCCCCTTTCGGGGTCTATTCCTGCGAATTGCGAATATCACACTCTACTATGACAAACGCATAAACACTGGGTCCACCGAGGCAGGGATGTGAAAAATTTGGCAGAGGATGTCGCGGGAACGGCGTGCCTTAGGCTGCCTCGAACGTGACGCGCTCGAAATCGGCGCCGCGATCGACGACCGACGCAAGTCGCAGCTTGCTGGAGCGCTCCGTGAGCACCTCGATCTCTCGATTCGGCTTGAACCATCCCGCCGGAACAACCAGCGTTTCCGGAGCCTGGAGGGCGGCGACCGCCGGCAGCAAGAAGGCCGGGGTGTATTGCTCAGCCGCGGCGTTGGCGCCGACCGCCCTGATCGCGGCCCCTTGGGGAATCCCGGGGAGGATCTGGACGCCGATGCGCAATTCGAATTCCACCGAGACCGAGAGCCACTTGACCGCGCAGAGAAGAAAGGCCTTCGCGTCCGCCAGCCGGATCCCGAGCAGCTGCCCGAGTGTTAGGCGCGAGCTTGCGGCAGGATCGACTCGCGCAAGGCGCAGCCCGGAGGCACTCTCGTCCCTGATCTGCCAGGTCTCGACAGCGAAATCCGGCGGGGGGCCGGGCTCATCCTCGTGGCGCGTGGCGACGCGTCCGAGGGTCGCAATTTGTTCGTGCTGCACCTGGGATATTTTTGGAGGGCCTCCGCGGACCGCGAACGCGCGGCCGGTGACGAAGTAATGCACCGCGGCCATCCCCGAGCAGGTCTGTGCTGTGCCGCTTGCGCTGCGGCGTGGGTGCGCGCGTGATTGCTTGTCCTCGCACCACCGCCGATAGAGCATGGTGAGCAGGCTTTCGGCGAGCGGGGCGGTCACATCCTCGCCTAGGCCGAGCGCCGCAGGGGTCTCGCCCTTGCGCAGCAGGCCGACGCGCTTGCGTACGCTGCTCCCAAGCTCGTGGATGTCGAGAACGCGGGCCGTGTCGCCCTCCGGCATGCGGCGCGAAGCGCCTGCAGCACTCGAAAGATCGATGACCAGGGGCGCGACGCCGTCGCTGGCGGCAGCGGGGGTGCGCCCGATCGAGACCTTCGGCGTCCAGCGCTCGAGCCAGAGCGAAATGAGCTCGATCTGGCGCGGCGTGAGCTTTCCGGGGTTGGCGAGATCGATCAGCAGAATCTGCGCGTAGGTTTCCGTGCAGGTCGTCTGTCTGCCTTTATGGGCCGGATGGGCGACTTCGCCTCCGGCCACGCCACGGTCCTCGACGAACGCATAGACGCTGTGCAACAGCTTCCATTCGTGCTCGCCGACGTCCTGATAGGCTTGATAGTAGGCAAGCATTTTCTGCCCGGTGCACCACAAGACGCGCTCGCCTATCAAGGCTGCGCTCGCGGCGGAGGCGCCGCCCGCAACCGCTTTCAGGCAATATTGATATCCGTATGAAAGCGCGTCCCAGAGCGCGTGTACGGTGTCGAGGATCTCCCGCTCCGGCTTGGTGAGCGGGGCGGGGCGGCTGGAAAATTTCTTGGAATGTTCCTTTTGCACGAAGCTCACCGGTTCGCGCAAGAGCTCCAGGATCTTGAGCCGCTCGGCAGGCGCGATGGTGTAGGCATTCAACTCATCGAGTTGAGCGAGGAGACGAACGTGGGAGGGGCCGACGTTGATGAGCGGCAGCGACTGCAACCACTTCGCGCAGCCGGAAGAGTCCGTGAAATCGGGAGCGACGTCCGGCTTGATGCTCGGGGGATCGAGGCTCGACATGGGCTCAGTCCAGTCTTCGTCTCAGCGCGGCCGCAAGCGCGCCGCGGTCCGGAGCCGGGCGCCGCAGGACGTCCGCGCGCGAAGGCTCGGCCCAGATTGGGCGGGGAAAATGGCGATCGCGCTGATGGCGCGGAATCACGTGCCAGTGCAGGTGGCGCGTGACGTTACCGAGGCTCGCGAGGTTGATCTTGTCCGGATCGAGGAACTCGCGGAGCACGGCCTCGGTGGCGAACACCGCATTCATGAGCCGCGTGCGCTCGGCAGGCTCAAGGTCGGTCATCTCCTTCACGTGCCGCTCGAGGACCACCCTGCAAAAGCCGGGATAATCCGGATCGTCGACCAGCACGACGCGGCAGAACCCGTCGCGCCAGAGCAAATTCCCGCCAGAGGAGTCGCATAGCTCGCAGGGTGTGTCGATCAAATTTTACTCCCCGTCCGGGGGCGCCGCATCGGCGAATCGTCTGCGCTGCGGCGAAGGATAGCAGAATCGGCCGCGATTACGGGTTTTCCCGGTTCGACGGTGGCTCGGCCGGGACTGCGTTTTCCGGGAAGATATCCCGATAGCTCGCGTAAAAGCTGGCGAACACCGTAGGCAGGGAGAGCAGAGTAAGAATCAATGCAAGGGAGTGCAACACCTGTACCTTTCCCTGCATCAAGAAAGCCGCGACGGTGACCGCCACAAGGAAGACCACCCCGGCCAACGCGAGTACGGCCCCATAAACGAAGAATGCGCGCCAATTCCGCAATACGGCGAAAAAGCTGTAAAAGAGCGACTGAGCAGCACCGATGCGGTTCCATGCGGCGAGCACGGGCGCAAACCAGAAAGCCATCAGCACCGGGGTCGCGGCCAAGGTCGCGACCAGCATCGCGCGCGAAACGCTGCCGTCGCGCAAGGCCTCGACGGAGGGCTCCTGGCCGGAGAGGACCCATTGCATGAGCGCACCCGCGTCCGCAAACGAGGCCACGCCGAGCACCATAACGATCGAGAGGAGGTACAGAACGCCCAGCGCGACCAGCGTGGCCGGTCCGCATCGAAAACCGGAAAAAAGCAGCGCCGGACGCAGCAAGCCTCCGCGGTCGAGCACCGCGCACATGATCATGAAGCTGACTGAAAACGCCGGCAACAACACAGTGGAGGTGGCGGGGCCCAGGTAACGGATCTGGCCGAGGAGCGCAACGGCGATCCAGTACGTGAACACCAGAAACAGCCACATCGGCGGGCTCTTACGGAAAAGCGCAAAGCCTCTTACGAGCCAGGACCAGCCGTTTCTCGCCGGAACGACGCGCATCGCTAGACTCGAGATCCGCTCGTGCTCATCAGCGCCAGTGTGGTCCAGCCGCCGGTTTCAAACAAGAGGGAAGGGACGGGTGCGGCGCGCCTCGAGCACCCGTCGAAAATGTTCCGGGTCATGCGCGTGGGTGAGCTCGCCCGCGCGAGGCAAGTAGAAATCGTACAAACGCGAAAGCCAGAACCGCAGTGCTGCGGCGCGTAGCAGAACCGGCCAGGCTTGCTGCTCGACGCGGGTGAATTCGCGGGCCCGGCGGTACGCCCCAACGAGCGCCGTCGCACGCCCCGGGTCGATTTCGCCGGCCGGGTCTACGCACCAGTCGTTGACCGTCACTGCGACGTCGAACAGGAGCGCGTCGATCCCGGCGAAATAAAAATCGATCACTCCGCCGATGCGGTCTCCATCGAACAGCACGTTATCGCGGAACAGATCGGCGTGAACAGGACCGCGCGGCAGATCGAGCGTGCGGTGGAGCGCCTGGAATTCGAGCTCGGATGCAAGCAGCTCGCGGCACCCTTCGTCGAGGAACGGCGCCACCTCGCGCGCCGCCTCGCGCCACCACTTCGGCCCCCGTGGATTCTCGAGCTTTCCGTCGTAACCTCTTCCGGCAAGATGCATGTCGGCAAGGATGGCACCGACCTGCTCGCAGTGGCGCGGCTGTGGCGAGCTCACCGGGG